>Ga0209039_10000042_pt1 | contig 102877 bp, 85 predicted proteins | sample BogFormECP12_OM1_FD_188238 | JGI IMG/M metagenome (GOLD analysis project Ga0209039, IMG submission 188238) | Bog forest soil microbial communities from Calvert Island, British Columbia, Canada - ECP12_OM1 (SPAdes) (version 2) | ecosystem: Environmental > Aquatic > Freshwater > Wetlands > Bog ... | reverse complement strand
TGATGCATGGTCATGATTGGCAACTATCAACTCCTTCGGACGCTCTTGGATCACGATGAACCTTCCCGCATTCCGAGTTTTCACCTTGGTTATGCCAGTCAAGTCTTGGAACAGGGCTTGCTGGAGTATAGTGAGCCCCAAGACGCCGATGTCTGTCTTTATATCGATAACGGCCCGCTTCCAAGGCAAAACACCATCGATTTAACGATAGACCACGTGCTAGGCTATACCGGGCATTATCGAGGCGTAGGGCCGGCAGAAACTAGATCAGTTCCGCCGAACTACGTGATCGACAGGGAAAACTTGCCTTTCGAGCAACGATTCGTGAATGCGAGCGATATCCCGGCGCCCGCCAGGGATGCAAAGGACTCGAAAGGACGTCCTAAGGTGTTGCACGTGGGGTTTTTCGGGCAAGGTGCTGCCAATCGGGTCTCTGCCAAGGCCACCGATGAAGGTTTTTCCAGTTTCTACGCTGATGGGCTTTTGGCCCCGGATACATTCGATGATTTTTTGGCTCTCCATGCATATTTACCCCAATCACTAAACTTGTACGCATTTTTAGGGCGATTTACCGCTGATCTCCAAACTCGGTACACGGATTGGAGTTTTCCCGCGATCGGTAGCGGAGGATTAGCGGATACCGTCATCATGGCGTTGCAAGGCAATTTTGGAGCGTTTGCCCGTTGGGCTAGGCAGAAACCTGATTTCATCGACAAGGTCACCAAGGTTCTCTGGGAAATCATGCGGGATTGCGTGTATGTACCATTATTGGAAGCAGGGGTGCCGATCATTTATTGGGGCGAGGATTTGGGCCAAAAAGAACGGCTACTCTTATCGCCCGAGCTACATCGACGGTTTTTTGCCCCGTACTTGAAGGAATTCTGTAACCTTGTCCATTCATATGATGCAAGGGTGATCATGCATTCCGATGGAAACGTTACCGAAATAATCCCAACGTTGCTCGAGTGTGGCATTGATGGTCTCCAAGCATTGGAGCCCGCGAGCGGGATGCAATTGGGCGAGTTGTGTGCCGTGTATCAACATCGATTGGCATTCTTTGGAGCGTTGGACCAGCGAGTGCTTTGCTGGGGAACTGTTCAGGATACCATCGAGATGGTCAAGAAAGCCATTTCCGATGGCAAGGATGCAGGCGGATTGTTTGCGCTCGGGCCTTCACACCAACCCATTGGTGCTCGACCCGAGAACATATTTGCGATGATGGAAACCATCAAGAAATTTGGTTAGAAAAAAAAGAGCGTGAATTTTATGGTGTCGTATATCGAAGGCATCGTGTTCGGGATATTGGCTGGCATGTTGAATTTCCTTGGGCAGGTGCTGCAAAAAAAAGCTATCAACGATACGCCCCTAGAGATGCGGGACAAGGGTCTCGTGAAAAAACTGGTGCGGAATAAAACGTGGATATTAGGGATCGTTTGCATGGTGGCGTTTAGTGCTGTTTTCCAGCTGATCGCCCAAGCAACGATCGGCGGAGCATTAATGCCCGGACTCGCGGCATCGGGGTTCATCGTTCTCGCGATTGGCTCAGTCAAGATCTTGAAAGAATCGCTGAAGATGTTCGAGATCATTGCCCTGATTCTCTTGATGGTGGCAATCACGCTGATCGGGCTCAGCCAGCTCTCGATCACGGGAAGCTTGACCTATTTCACGAATGTCCCATTTGACGCGCGGTTTATCACGTTCACCATCATTTTCACCGCCATGTGGTTGGGATTATTCTATACCGGGCGGAAAGCCAAGAAATACAATTCCATCTTGCTTGCGCTTGGAACGGGCTTTCCATTTGTCGTGGGGAATATCTGGCTGCAACCCTTCATCATTTCCATGACCTCGGTCTTCGGTGGGAGCGCCAGCGTTTTCGAATGGGTATTTTTCCTGATCTCGGCCGTGATCACGGTGTTCGTAAATCTCATAGGGTTAGGCCATTACCAGTATGCTCTCAACGCAGGCAATGCGAGCATCGTGGTGCCTGTTCAACAAATTCCCCAGCAGATCGCGCCGATCTTGATTTACTTCTTGATCTATCAATTCCCTGCCCCGACAGAGTATTCGGTTTATTTGATGGGGATCGGGATCGGGTTGATCTGCATTGCCGGGTTCTTCCTTGGAAAACGCCAAGGCTCACTCGAGCAGATTAAAAGTTAAACGATAGAAAATTAGGGGATTAACCCGCGCGGTTTTGTCACGTTTGCGGGAATGAATTGACAGCGGAATAAAGGAATCAAGGATGGACGTGATATAATGGTGCATTTTTAAATCAAGGAAATCATCGCAATGGCAATGCATCCCGCCACGATGGCCACGACATCATGGAACTTTTTTTGGTCCCTTGTTGCTCCCGCGATTCCCAATACCAAGCCAATGGCACCCAAGGCAATCCCGAAATATAAAAAAATCTGCCCCGTACCCCAGATAAAAGAATCAGCCGCGACGATTATAAGGATCCCGAAGACCGAAACAACTCCCAAGTCGATGACCGAACAAGCCAAGCCAATAGCGCCCACGATTGTCATTTCGTGAGTCCTCGCGCCGGGCTTTGATCTTGATTTCGTTAACTGCTCATCATTATCTTGATTTGAGGACATGACTGGCACCATTCTTCATTTTTTTCATTACATCATTGCTAATTCATGGTACATGGATTCCAGTTGCAATACGAGGTATGATCGAAAAGAGCATTTAACATGTTAAATGGCATTCAATTTAAACGATATATTTCGTGCATGCTGTTGCCATAAAATGCACAGGTCTCGAACGTGATTCCAATCATTGGTTGAAACCACCATCCAAAACCCACGTTTGCGTTCCTATCTCCTTGATCTTTCCTTTATCCAGCAAATCTTGAACAAGATTTAAAATAAAATGTGCTTCCCAGAAATACCAGAGCTTCAAAGCATCCGGAAAGAGCTTTGAATATTTTTCGAGCGTTTTTTGCCGGTAAATTAGCCCGTGCAACGCGAGGTCCTCCAATCCCTTCGGCGCCGTGGCATCGAGCATCGCCAGCAACCGGTTCTCTTTCTCCTCTATCTTGGCCAAGATTGCTTGAAACACGGCTGGTTGTTTCTCGAAATAAATCTCGCCGTGCCCGCTGGTGAGGATGAAATCATCGCTCATGTACAGCGCTTCGACCGTTTCAATATCTTGCTGGATAGCCTTGATGCTATTGTACTTGAACCCATACCACGGGCCAAATTTATCGAGTCCGATGTCCGTGGCAAACAAGATTTTGCGCTGCGGTTCGAGCATGTTTTCGATGACGAAGGCAACGTGCCCAGGTGAATGCCCTGGCAAGTGAATGGTCTTGAGCACGATACCCCCGAAAGTAAAAGTTGAACCAGGATCAAATCCCTCGACATGGTTCAATTCCTTGAATTTCATGAAATCGTGGAAGATATTTTGCATTTGTTCGGCGACGCCGAAATCCTTGGCCCCGTTGTCATCTGTGAACTTGCTGATATCCAGCAAGTACTCGTTCTCTGGGGTCGGGCAGTAGATATCGATGCCTGGTTGGATTTTTTCGAGCAAGTGCAAGTTATTCACGTGATCCAGGTGCGCGTGGGTCGCGAAATACGCGCGAACGTTCCCGTTCAAGTCGCCAAGAAGGCGTGTCAAGTCGTGCTTGGGAAAATTGCAGTCGATGAGGATGTTCCCAGAATCGGCGACGTTCTTGACGAGAATTCCCTGGCATCCTTGCATTGACGTGTCGTCCGATTTCACGAGAAAGATGCCATCGACGAGTGTTTCAAACTTGAGCATTGCTAAATATCAAGCTGCAATTCCTTCTAAGCATTTACTTGACTGGCAAGAGAAAAAAGAAGTAAAAAATAATATGAATGAATTTAACTGAAGATTTCGACCTAACCTGCTTATTTCATCTTGAGAACAAGGTCGATGTCGTCCCTGGTGAGCTTGGTGCGCTTCGAATGGCGCGTGAGCTTCAGCGCATCCGTAGTTATTGCCTTTGCCTTCTCTTCCAGGAAGGAGATCATGAGGTCGACTGCGTCGCGGGCAACGATTTGCGCGCCCACGCTCTTCATTATATCGCGAACTGGTGACCACGCTAATGCTTTTTTCTTGGACATTTTTTATCATCCACGTGTGTGTATTTGTTTCTGGTATTTTGTCGGAAGCCTGGCGAAAGAATATTGCACAAACAACATTTACAACCAGACTTTCTAAGTAACACTAACTTCTTTCCGTTATTTAAATCTTGCGGTCTGGAATCCAAAAATGCCGACCTTTTGTCGAACCGGCACGAAAAATTTGCAAGCAGATTTGATCATTGCCTGGCAGTTCGATCATTGCTCGCATCGAGGGTCTTGATTGAACCGTGGCGCTTCATGATCCTTGATGAGTCATGAACTGGCTCTAGCGAGGAACATGATTTATAAAGAGACCTTCACATAGATCGTTTGTTTCTTGTTTTTAAATGATGCAAGACACGTGAGAGATAATGGCAAAAAAACGAACCGCGCAACCATCTTCCGGGGCTGTCACCGTCGATCGAGCCGAGATCAAGGCGGAATGGAAGGTGGAAAACGTCGTCGCCACGGTATCGGTTACCCTTGGCCAAGGCGAGAAGATCGACTTGAACCAGATCGCGCGCAAATATCCCGATTGTGAATACAATCCCGAGAGATTTCCGGGACTGGTGATGCGCGTTGTTGACCCCAAGGCGACGATCCTGATTTTCAGCACGGGAAAAATGGTCGTTACCGGCATGCGCGAGGCTGCCGAAGCAGAAGCCGTTGTCAACAACGTCGTCGAGAAATTGAAGCAAGTGAAGATTGACATCAAGAATGAACCTGCCATCACCATCCAGAACATCGTGGCTAGTGGCGATTTACACGTGTCCATCGATCTCAACGAAGCATCCGTCATCATGGAGAATGCCATGTATGAACCGGAAGTTTTCCCTGGGCTTATTTACCGCATGCAAGAACCGAAGACCGTGTTCCTCATCTTCAGCACCGGTCGCATCGTGTGCACTGGTGCCAAAACAAAAGAAATCGTCGGCGAAGCAGTAGAGAAGCTCGTTGACCAGGTGAAAGAGCTCGGTCTCACGCTCGTGAAAGGGGAAAATGACTCCGGAGACGACGATGATTTCATCTAAACCAGATGATGTCGCCGGTTACACGAGAATTGAAACACGACGATGAAGCACTTCAAGTTTGAACGGCCGTTGACATTCCACAATATCTATTGCTTTTCTTTCGTTATATCGTCATCATCTATTTCCAGAAGGCCAGATTCGGCATCATCATTGTCGGCATCAAGTGCAGGTGCCTGCGTCCATAATCCCGTTGATTGCCCCGTGTAATCGATGATTTCATTGCCTTGATTAGCATGACCAGCTCGATTCTCGTTCCATTCGATCTTGACAGGCGTGATATCTTGCAATGGTCGAGTTTCACCACTTTCTCGTGGCGAGACCGTGATGGGAACGTGCAAATGTGTATCGATCTTCCACGGCACATCAACCTTTACATCGACTTCCCACGACATTTTGACGAGCTGCCCTGGTACGGTGAAGGGACCCGACGGCGGCACCCCGAACTTGAATTCTTCATCAAGTTCCGTGCGATCCTGGATATCAGCAAAAGCGATCGTGTCCATATCTTGCTTGAAAACATCAGTATGGCCGCGCGCAGTATAACTATACACGTAGCGTAATGAGACTATCAAGCCCCGGATCTTCAATCCGGGAGCCCTAGTGAGATGAACGCTACCCTGGATAGAATCGCCAGGCGATACCAAGTTATCATTTACCTTTACGAACAAATATAGCTTGCCAGATGGCGTCGTTACCTCGAAGGCCTGGTTTCCCGGTTGATTTTGACTGACGGGCAAAGGGAGAACGACAAAGAGCTTCTTGTCCTTGGGATCAATGGCAAAGGGCTTGTCAAGCTTAGCCTTGAGCCGGTAATTAATGGTTCCCGCGTATGGATAGTATTTAATCTCGACCTTGATGCCCTTGGCAAAGGCCTCTTGCGGCAACGGAAATTGGAAAGGGGTGTATAATGATGGCGTTGCGTTAGATGGAATGGTGAATTCAAACGGAAACTGCTCGCTGCAAGGCCCTATGCATTGCTCGCCCCCTGGAAGCCACAATTCCTTGAGATCCCGGGTAATGAAGTGATCTTCAATATATACATGCCTATGTTTCCCGCTTCCCCGGACGACCACGGCATGCTCGAATGCATCGAACACAATCTCGATCTTTCTTGCCTTGATGGTCTTCTCGAGTTCCAGCTGAACGTGACCTCGCACGACATCGCCGGGAAGATAATGGGTCTTTTCCAAAATGATTTGCAAACCCGTGTCTCCATTTACATATATGCGTCATCATCCCTATGCAATTTTTCTCCCGATCTTGATACGCTTCGATCTTATTAAGATAACTCGCGTCATTATTGCTTTCTTCATCTCTTCCTCGAATGTAATGGATAATCCTTAAATGCTCCAGGCTTCGATCGTAACAACCATGAATCATCAAATTCGTCCTGGCTGGACTGCACTGCTGCAAACCGCGGCATGGCTGGCATTTTTCTGGGGACCGTTTCACTATGCGTTACGCACAAGATTTTATTTTGAAGGTGCGACGGTATTCGACATCATCATGTTCCTGGCATGTTTGCTTGCACCCGTGTTCTTGCTAGTGCTCTTTCGAAATCATCCGGTAATTATGTTCATCGCGGGAACGTTCTGTGCCGGGATTTTTGCTTATGCCTCGCTGTTCATCATGCCCATCATGAATTTCTGGAACACGACGACGTTGATCACGATTGCACCGGGCATCCAGACCCAAGTCGGCCAAGTACCGATGTGCTTGTTGATCGCGAGTTCCATGCTCGGGATGGGGGGCTTTCTCCAGATCAAGGCTTACGAGCACGCAACGTCGTCAACTGGCGAGATCATGTCCCTTCGTGGCATGACGCGTGACGTGCTCCCGTTCGGGGCTGCACCGCTCTTGTATTGGCTGTCCATGCTCGTCTTTCCGCAGAACTCCAACGTTTCGCTGGTCATCATCTGCATCGCGAGCGCATTCATGATCGCCGTCGAAGCAATCTTCTTCAAGCCATTAATAGCTGAATGGGCTTTTCCAGGCATTGCCACCTTCAACACGCGGTCGATGCCGGACGTGAAAATCCAGGCTCTCAGGGGATTCTTGCTCTGGATCGCGTGGGCGGTTTTCAGTGTCGTGATCTTTTTCGGAGTCGTTTTGTACTTCGTCATCAACGTGAACTATCCCCAATACGTGCTCATCGGTGCCTTCTTGCTGGATTGTGCTATCGGAGCCGGGATCGTCGCCGCATTATCAATCGGGTTCCATTGGGTGCCGGTTATCCAGCATTTCCTTCCCCTGGCCGCGTGCCTGCTTTTGCTCTGGCAGTATGAGACGTGGATTCAAGCGGATAGCCTTCCCATGGTCAATCCGGTCACGGGCACGGTCGTCATCATCTTCATCTGGACTTTTTTCCGTCTCTTCACCTTGCATTCCCGGGGCAATGCGACTGGTGTGCGTGGGGGAGGCATCATTGGCTTGATGATCACGTGGTTGGTCGTTGCCTATGCAGCCTTCATCCCGATGCACCCGAGCGACATTTCCTCCCTCCAACCAGTGATGATCCCGTTGCTGCTCATCGCGGGTGGCCTTGCCGTAGTTTGCGGGCTTCTCTTCCATTTCTTCATTCCCCTTGAACGAATGGGCGTCGAACCCATGCGACAACCCGAAGGAGGTATCCTCGATGCAGCACCTTGATCCGAGCACCTGCACCCGCTCGCGTGCAGCGAGGCTGGCATGGGCTGGAATATTCTTGCTGGCTTGCATGCTTGGCAGCCTCGCGTGCGCCAGCGTTGTCCGGCCGGTCGTCGGTTTTCAAAGCCCGGTAATAAATACCATTTCTTATCCGATCGGATCAGCCTTCGGGATGAACCACGTGGGTGGCACCGAGGCTGCACGTGCCAGCGCCGAGGGCGTGCAACTCGAACGGGGCGATATTTATTGGAGTTCGGTTGAACAGGTCTACGGGGTCTATAATTTCGCCGGGTTCGAAACTTTCATCCAGCAGCTCGAAGCACAGCACATCCAGCCCCTCGTCACGATGGATTACGGAAACAATGTTCTCTATGGCTCGAATTTTTCAGATTACGTGTCCCCATTACAGGTCCCGCATTGGCTCGCGTACATCAACGCCTCGGTCTATCATTTCCGCAATTACAGCATCGACTGGGAAATGTGGAACGAACCCAACCTTTCATGGACTGGTCCCGAGGACCAATTTTTCAGCTTGATGAACTTGACAGCCAATTTCATCCATGACCACTACCCGAACCAAACCATCATCGCGCCAGGAATTAGCGGCACGGACACGGGCTATCTTGACAGGATGATCCAGTATTTCGGCGAGACCAGCTTCAACATGCTCTTCCACGCCATCGCCATCCACCCCTACTTTCGCACGGCCGAAGAGGTGCTCCCTCGCTTGCAATCTGTTCGCCAGCTCGCGATCGATGACCATTATTCAGGACAAATCTGGATCACGGAATACGGTTATTCCGTCAACACGGATTATTCCGATCAATACCAGCTGCAAGCCGACATGCTGCTCAAGGTATACGCACAGGCATTGTCGATGAACATCTCCAAGGCGTGCTGGTATTGCTATGATGAGCAAGGATTAGGGATCGAACAATATAATGACCTCGCGGGCGCCTGGCAATTGCGCCCGTCTGGCAAGACCTTCGCCTTGCTCTCGAGCACGCTCACGAACGGTTCGTATTACCCGCGAGCTTTGGCATACTCGATTGCCCCGACGATCGACCCGGACCTGTTGTGGTGTTTCTCGTATCTCACCAATCGCCACACGTGGCTGCTCGCGCTCTGGACCCAAGCCAATTCCATCACGATCACCCTGGACTTTGGGGCACTTTCGGGTACCAAGGACGTGCCCGGTGGCTTGCTTCAGCAGCTGGATTACGGGAATAATTTTTCCTATGACCTACCAGTTCAAAAGATGACCGACAATCACGTGCAATACTCGTGCTCCTTGTCGCTCGAGCCCATCATCTTGGAAGTGAACTTGAACGCCTTCACGACGCTCCTCGGCTTGAATCCCGCTACGCCGGTTGATAATCTTCCCGCGATCAGTGCCTCGATAACGTACACGACAGGGTACCTTGCATTCATCGTGGGTATTCCCGCTGTCATCATCGCGGGCATTACCACAATCATCGTGAAAATGCTCAAGCAACGCAAAAACCCGTGAGATGCTGCTCAAGCGCATGTTCGCAACGTATTTGTTTTCTTTTTTATCCTTAGCAAGAACAATTCATGTAAAGAGGACATTCGTCCATTTGCCGTGCGTTCATGCTCCATGTCGTAGATCAATTGATTGCTTTTTTTGCTTGCTCGTGAACTACATGTCATCATGACGCAATCAAGGTATTCCCGAGACGATTTATTCACATCAGGGCCCCAGCGCGTGTACAAGGACAAGTATCTCGACCAGATTTCGTTTCCGCTAGGCGGCATCGGAACCGGTTCCATTGGTTTGAGCGGGCGCGGGCGGCTTCAAGATTTCGAAATATTTAACCGCCCCAACATGGGCAGCAAGTTTCCACGGACGTTCGCGATGATTCGCGTCAAGCAAGGTGACGACGAACCTGCATGTCGCGTGCTTGAAGGACCAGTCCAGCGACCGTATACCCCAGTTGACGGGGGTGCCTTTCACGCGAACGGCGAGGGATTCCCGCACATGGATGATTGTGAATTTCGCGGCGAGTACCCGTTCGCATGGATCGATTTTTCTTGCGCCACGTTACCGGTCAAGGTGGAGCTCGAAGCCTATAACCCGTTCATCCCGAGCGATCCCGACGCATCGGGTTATCCGGCAGCGATCTTGAAATATCATGTCACGAACACGCGCGATGCCCCGGTTGACGTGTCCATTGCCTGGTCGATGCTCAATATTTCCGGCATCGCGCCCGAAGATGCAATGAAAATGCAATTCATCAACTGGTTCCAGCCGAAGGGCCGGTTCATTAACAATAGCATGGATGATGGGCACGTGCATGGCATTCTTTTCAGCAACGCGATGTGGCCAGAGGACCATGCCCGTTTCGGATCGTGTGCACTCGTTACCCCGGATGCCGGCGTATCGATTACGCCCGCGTGGAAAAGGATTGCCTGGTTCAACGCGCACTACGCGCTTTGGAACACCTTCAAGGCGACCGGTGCCTTGGAAGGGGAGGAAGGCGTCATTTCCAATGTTCCCGAGGCGGGTGCTCTTTCGATCGCGAAGTCCATAGAGGCGGGGGAAACGCAGACGTTCACGTTTTACATCACGTGGCATTTCCCGAATTACGTGAAGTATTGGCAGGGTGATAATGATCCGGAGAAGCAAGATGGCAAGCCGAGATGGAGAAATCACTACGCAACGCGATTCGATGATGCATTTGACGTGGGCAGCAAGCTCGCTCGCCAGGAGAGTGAGCTCCATGCAGCATCGAAAAAATTTCACGACGCGCTGTTCAATTCCACATTACCACCTCACGTGATAGATGCCATCGCCTCGAACATGGCTATCATCAAGACCGCCACGTGCTTGCGGCTCGAGGATGGCACGTTTTATGGCTTCGAGGGATGCAATTGCAACACGGGTTGCTGCGAGGGCACGTGCACGCACGTGTGGGGTTATCAGCAGGCTTTGCCGTTCCTGTTTTCCTCCCTCGAGCGCGGCATGCACGATGCGAATTATCGCTTCAATTTCATCGTGCCCGAAGTCGGCGCGTTGAATTTTCGAATCGCCCTTCCCCTTGGCAGCGGTTACACGTGGATCAAGCCATGCGCTGATGGCCAGATGGGTGGCATCATGCACGTCTACCGTGAATGGAAAATATCGGGTGACGATGAATGGCTGCGAAGCATCTGGCCTTCAGTCAAGCGCGCCTTGGAATTTGCCTTCGAGGACTGGGATGAGGGCAAGAACGGGTACTTGCAAAATTGGCAGCACAACACGTACGATGTCGATTTTCAAGGCCCAAACCCCATGCTCACGTGCTATTACCTCGGGGCATTGCTTGCTGGTGCTGAGATGGCAAGGTTCGCAGGCGATGAAGAGGTTGCAAAAGAGTATCTGGAGATTCACGAGCGTGGCCGAACATGGGTTGATGAAAATCTTTGGGATGGCGAGTTCTACGTGCAACGTCACGATCCAGCAATCGCGAAGGAATTTCAAGTCGGCCGCGGGTGCCTCATTGACCAGCTCGTGGGCCTCGAGATCGCCCGCATCGCTGGCTTGCCGAGCTTCCTCGATCACGATCACGTTATAACCGCGTTGAAATACATTTTCAAGTACAACTGGAGACCAACCATGCACGAGCACGAAAATGGGGCTCGCTTGTACGCGGTCAATGACGAGGCAGCGGCGGTGATATGCACTTGGCCGCTCGGTGGTCGCCCGGATATTCCTTTTCCCTACGCCGACGAGGTCATGAATGGCTTCGAGTACCAGTTCGCGGTGCATTGCATCATCGAGGGCTTGCTTGAGGAAGGTCTATGCGTCGTGAAAAGTATCCGGGACCGGTATGATGGCTGGGGACGCAACCCGTGGGATGAATTCGAATGTGGCCATCATTACGCGAGATCCATGGCATCGTATGGCTTGATCATTGCATTATCGGGCTTTGAATACGATAAAAGCAAGGGGTTCGTTGGTTTTGCTCCCGTGATAAACAACGATGATTTCCGGACATTCTGGTCCTTGGATAATGCATGGGGCGTGTACCAGCAACAGCCGGGTGAAGCCGCTTTCTCCGTGCTCCACGGAGCGATCACGCTCAATCAAATCAAGATCGGGCAATTTGCCGGGACCAGGAACGTTACAGTCATGGCTCCAAGTGGCGAATCCATATTGGCAACCGTGGACGAGAACGGGATCGTAACCTTGCCGTCACCCGTATCATTGCACCAGGATGATACTTTGAAAATCTCGGAAGGTTGAGCGATCACCGCATCATTAACGTCTACCGACGTCGTCTTCGATCGTGAATGATAATTTTGGAATAGAACGATAAACTTGAACATCAAGCCAGAGAATACGTTTAAATCACCTAGAATGAAGGAACAATCCATGACCAAGCCAAATTTCATGAAATGGAACGATCCCCAAGAGGCCTTGATCACCGGCGCTTCAAGCGGCATCGGTGCCGAGTTCGCGCGCCAGCTCGCCAGCCAAGGATTTAACCTCGTGCTGGTCGCAAGGCGCAAGAAAAAGCTCGATGAAATTGCCAAGGAACTGGAAAGCACGAACGGGATTCATGTCACAGCCATCACGGCGGATTTATCCAATATCGATGGCATCGATCGAATTGCAAACGGAATAGAAGGCATGAATACTCTCGATGTTCTCATCAACAATGCAGGTTTCGGGCCGGTGGGTGATTTCATCGATTTAGATTTTAAAGATGCCGTGGGCATGATGCGAGTACACATGGACGCGCCCGTCCGGCTCTGCCGTGCGGCATTACCAGGCATGAAGCAACGCGGTCGCGGGGTGATCATCAACGTGGCATCGGGAGCGGCATTCCTACCCAGCGCGGGAGGTGTGATGTACGGATCGACCAAGGTGTTTCTTGTGCACTTCACCGAGGCGATCGCGCTCGAGTTTGCAGGAACGGGTATTATTATCCAGGCGCTATGCCCGGGATTCACCCACACGGAATTCCACGATCACGGGGAGCTTCCGGCTTACAAGAATTCCATCCCGAAATTCATGTGGTCGACGGCGGCAAAAGTCGTCGCCGAGTCATTCGCCGCCTTCAAGAAAAAAAAGATTGTTTTACTATCGGGGCTGCGAAACCGGTTCCTCATTCATCTGGTTCCCAGGTCATTGATCGTCGCCGGGTCCAAGAAATCACGGGAGAAGCTAAATAAGGGCAAAAAAATCGCCGTCTGATGATGGAAATCGGCAAAAAGCTTAGAATCAACATTAAAAGCTATTTTCTCTCGTTGTAATTACAAGTCTTCATCAAGATCGGACACGTAATGTACGTCAATTTCCGCGAGTTGGTTGCCTTGAAGCGATATTTTCCTGAATGCCCCGAATTTTTTCTCTTCTTCAAGCCTGCGAATGCCCAATGACGGCGTTTGGAGATCAAATGGGCGATCATCATCGAAGAATTTTGCATCCTTGAATATGCTATAATCGTCCCAATAGATCGCGAAAGGATTTTTCTTCTTGATCTCTTCCAAGTCCTCTAATTCGCAATCCTTCGTGTGGTCACACGAGCTGAAATGAAATTCTCGGAACAGATGCGTGTGGCCATGAAGGGCGATCATGCGGTGATCGTGCAACAATTTCAATGCACGTCCCCAGTTTTTCGTGATGGTGCCGTAAGTGAAATTTAATTTTTTGCTTACATCATGATTGGAAATCCCGAACCGGGCGAGGCTCGATTCCTTGTAAAAATTAGGCGTTATCCACTTTTGAGGAAGTAGACGTCCTAGCTTGTTTTGTAACAATGCCCGCTTGAAGGCCGGGTTCAATATAGGGCCATGGGACACGAAGAACATTCGTCCATTAATCGGCAACGCGATTTTGCTTATAACGTTTTTAGCAAATTTGATTTGAGTATTCTTGAAACCAACACTTGCAGGATTGCTCATGATGAGGCTTTTTACCGACAGTAATGCATCGGAGCCAGAATTGAGAAAGATGAAAAGTTGATCGCCGAATTTGAGAAAATAATCGTCGAATGGGTTAATGTATTGGTAGTACGGCCTCAAACAATACTTGTCAATGTGCAACGCCTTGATCTCCGAGGTTTTCACGGGATCCGAGTATAGCTTTGCTTCCAGCTTGGTCATGCCGAAATATTGATAGAACTTTGTAGCCGTGAGCGGATACCCGTTGACACGCACGTCGTGGTTTCCCGTGAGCGTGAAAATTGGAACCGCGATCTCCTCGTGAAACACGATGTTTTTAGGCGTGCAATCCGGCCGGTATTCGATGGGTTGGTTGAGCAAGATGCGCAAGAAAACGTCCCAGTTCGTCTCGTGCAACTCGTAGAGCTCACCTTTCTCCCCGTGCTCGTGGCCGTGTTCCTTCAAACAATAGTCGATGTTATCACCGGTGATAAGCACCAGGTCAAGCTTCTCGTGGGCTGCGGCATTGTTTGCCCAGATGATGAATTGGCGGAGCTTATTGTTTGGATTCTGGAACCTGCGAATCAATGGATCGAACTTGTCATACTCATATTCCTCGTGCAATTCTGCTTGCATTTTTTTCTTAATGCCAAGACCCGACATGTAGGGTTTTCCTTGAGTAATGTCAAGTTCCTTCGATAGCACGCCTAGAATCTCGTCATACCGTCGAGCAACGTGCATGTCTGTAGCGTGCGCAATATTCAAAGTCTGCCAGCTTTTCCGCCGGATGACCAGCGCATGGTAGCACACACGCTGGAAGGCGGGATCGCGTTCTTGAAAGTCTTGAACCAGGTCAAACATGAGATACGGGTGTGATACCAACCACGTCTGGCATTCCTCGGCTTCTTGCAAGTTGATATTCGCCTTGACAAGGAAGAGCGCGCGATCCGTGCCAAAGAAATCATGACGCAGCAAATAGCTGGGACGCTCCTTCCGGAACTCGTAGAGATCAGCAATCGAAATGGAATCCAGCACGGGTGCAAGCACGGGTTCGCATGATAGCAAGGTCATGGCCAAGGGAGTGCCTCTCCTGAGCCTCATCGTCCCGGACTCGATCTCGAAAAGGGGAACCGCATGCACGTGACCTTCAAGTTTCTCCTGGCAATCCGGCGCTGGCAATCCCGCGGGCCCGACCACGTTCATGCAAAACGTATAGGCTTCATCGGATCCGGCTATTCTTGCATCCTTGTCAAGGATGACCGGAATGCCGATGTTCGGAGAGATGATGAGCACCTCGCCAGCATATTGATCAAAAGAATCTCGGGTGAGTTCCACGGCCGTGCCTCATCACCACTCCGACAACGATCCATCGTCATTGCGCCATACCAAGTTTTTCCAATCGTGCCCCTTTTCGGCTTGCTTGCGCACGTAATCCTCATTGATCTCGATACCAAGTCCCGGTTTCGTAGGACGTTCCACGTAGCCGCTATCGAATTGAAAGGTCGCGGGATCTTGCATGTATTCCAGCACATCCGACCCCTCGTTGTAATGGATGCCGAGGCTCGTTTCTTGAATGAATGCATTCGGGCTGCAAAAATCGAGCTGCAAGCACGTCGCGAATGCGATAGGACCAAGCGGGCAATGCAGAGCAAGCGCGATGTCATGTGCTTCCGCCATGGCAGCGATCTTCCGCGTTTCCCAAATACCACCCGCGTGGCTAGGATCAGGCTGGATGATGTCGACGCCACCGCAGGAGAATAATTGTTTATAATCCCACCGAGTGAAGTGGCGTTCACCCGTTGCGATCGGCATCTTCGCGTGCTGGGCGAGCATGCTGAATAATTCGCTATTCTGAGACAGCACTGGTTCTTCAACGAACATGAGATGATAAGGATTCAAGGCTTCGATGAGTACCTTGGCCATGCCCTTGTGCAAGCGACCATGAAAATCAAGACCTATCTCCAGCGCATCGCCGCACGCGTCGCGAACGGCTTCCACGCGGGCAACAACGCTTGCAACCTTATCCCACGTGTCGATCCATTCGAGATTGGCGGTTGCATTCATCTTGATCGCGTGATAACCCTCGTCCATCTTTTGCTTGGCCTGCTCGGCGACTTGCTCGGGCGACGTGTCGATCATCTCCCCGCCTATCCAGCAATAGACTTTCATCTTGTCGCGAACCTTTCCGCCGAGCAGTTGATAAATCGGGACGCCGAGGCTTTTGGCTTTAATATCCCACATGGCCTCCTCGATACCAGAGATCGCGCTAGTAAGGATCGGACCACCACGATAAAAACCACCACGATACAAGACTTGAAATACATCCTCGATATCGTGCGCGCTGCGGCCGATCACGTACGGTTTCAGCTCGTTCACCGCGGCCAACACGGTATCCGCGCGACCTTCAACGATTGGCTCGCCCCAGCCTTCAAGCCCATCAGCCGTCGTCATTTTCAAGAACAGCCACCGGGGAGGCACCTTGAATAACTCGATGCCGTCAATCGTCAACTCGATACTCATGTTTTTTTTTGTGAGCGGGATGTTTTATGGGAAATGGCGGTGATATGGGATCATCGTATTTCCAATTGACTTGCACGAGCGAAGGTGCCCAGGTGAATTCAACGATCGATGCCGACGATAGCGCTGGGGTGGAGCCATTCAAGATCATTGTGAAAAAAAATGGACCCTATTTCATCGCGGGTAAGTTGCCCTTGAGAAAGGAATACATCATTACGGACGACGAGGGCATGCCGGTTACGTGGTCTCTGGGGGATCCGTACCCGGACAATGCATCCCACGCCTTGTGTCGTTGCGGCCATAGTTCCAAGCAACCCTTTTGCGATAGCACCCACAGGAAAATCGGATTTGATGGCACGGAAACGGCGCGTAAGGAGAACTATCATGAATTATCCAGCACATTCACGGGTCCAGAGCTCTTATTGACGGACGCACGTGTATTTTGTGCATCAGCGCATTTTTGCCACCGCGCTGGTGGAACGTGGGTGCTGGCAGGGCGGTCATCCGATCCGGATGCCAAAGCGACCGCCATCGAGCAAGCATGCAATTGTCCATCTGGACGCCTGGTGGCATGGAATAAGGAAAGCAGCGAGCCGATCGAACCCATTTTCGAACCTTCCGTTAGCGTCGTCGAGGACCCTGGGAAAGGCGTTAGTGGACCTCTCTGGGTCAAAGGCGGCGTGCCGGTCGAATCATCGGATGGCGAACGATACGAGATTCGCAACAGGATCACCCTTTGTCGTTGCGGTCGAAGCTCCAAAAAGCCATTCTGTAACGGGGCACATTTAATAACAGGATTTGACGATGGCGATGAGATATTGCATCCGTAATGAAAGGATTTTTACTGCTATTGATAGTTTATTGACAACGCTTGAAATACACGGACAATAAAGTCTATCTCTGCATTTTAAGTACACCACCAAAACGGTTAAATTTGCCTGGTTGGATTTTATAATGCATGAAACCGATCGAGATCACCCGCGTGGATTACACGGCTGACGAAATGTGGACGTTCTACAAAAAAGAACGCGACGGGCGGATGAAGGAACGATATCATGCCATCGCCTTGATGCTAGAAGGAAATAACGCTCGCGAGGCGGCTGATGCTCTTCATCTAAGCCGGAACACGACATGGGAATGGGCAATCGCATACGACGAGGAGGGACTCGAAGGCTTGAAAAGGGAGTCTCCACCAGGAAGAACACCGCGCCTTTCGAAGGAGGAGAAAGATCTCCTGAAAGCGGATCTTTTAATAAACCCGCGCGAACTTGGTTACGATTTTTCGATTTGGGATGGGAAGAGCATCTCCCATCACATCGACCGGCGTTTCAACAGGCATCTTAGCGTCCGTGGAGTACAACAAATGGTCAAGAAGATGGGATTCACCCTGCAACGTGCAAACGTGAAATATGTAAAGGCTGATCCAGTTGCCCAAGAAAAGTTCAAAGCAGAGTTGAAAAAAAAATAGACACAATGGAACCAGGTGATGTGCTGCTCTTCGGAGACGAATGTGGCGTCCAACATGTGCCCACGCGGAAACGCATGTGGGCATTGAAGGGTCATCCACCAACATTACTCAGCCCTGGTGGCAGGAAGAGGCAATCGATCATTGGGGCCGTGGCACCTGCAACGGGGGCTGTCACGTCGGCATTCATCTCCACGCTCAACGCGATGGTTTTCCTGGCGTTTCTAAAATGTATAATCCGGGTGTATAGACACGCACGCAAGATTTATCTCGTCGTCGACAACGCGCGTTCTCATCACGCTAAAATACTCAGATCTTTCTTGAAGCTCATATCATGGAAGCTGGAACTAATTTTTCTGCCGCCATACTCTCCTGATTTGAATCCGATGGAGGATTTTTGGAAATTAATGCGAGAAAAGGTAACTCATAACACGTTCTATGAACATTTTAATGACATGATCGCGGAACTTAGAAAGTATCTGGATAAATGCAAAAATCCATCAGCCGAGGTGCGATCCCGATGCAATTATTAATACTGCGTTGTCAATAATTTCATTTCTAATGTATGCGCGTGTTGGCGCGGCTCTCGTAATAATCGGGGTTATTACCCAGCTTATCCCAGATGGGCTGGCTGATTTCATTCAACTCGCAGTAAACGCTCGCGGGCATCTCGTAATCCGCCGCCTTCACGTTTTCCTGGAGCTCCGCCATCGTTCGTGAACCGACCAGCGTGCACGCGACTGCCGGGTTTGCCATGACCCAGGCGAGGGAAAGTTGCGCGACGGTCACTCCTTCCTGCTCGGCAATGCCTTTCATCGACACGAGCGCGTCCAGCATCTCTTGCTCGCACCCCTCCTCGTCGTGCCGGGAATAATTGGTCTGCGTTATTTCATCCCAGCCCCGTTCCTGCTTGAAATGGCGGGAATGTGCCTGTGGCGGCGGAATGTCCTCGATCCGATCGAATGCGCCCGAGAGAATCCCTTGTTGCAATGCCATCGTCCCGATAATGCTGATGCCATTTTCTCGCGTGAAAGGCATGATCTCGGCTTCGATGGCACGGGAAAACAGGTTGTACGCGATCTCGTTTGCGACTATCGTGATGCCCGTGGCCAGCACGGCTTGCATCTGCTCGACGCCGTGGTTGCTCACGGCGACGTGGCAAATCTTGCCGTCTTGCTGGAGATCGTTGAGGGTGGCGAACGCGTCCTCCACGGTTGGCGGATTGTTGATAGAGGCTTCATCCTTGGTGAAATGCTCGATCGAATGGGGCTCGATGGGCCAATGGAGCATATAGACGTCAATGTAGTCTGTTTCCAGCCGTTCCAGCGACGCGTCGAGATGGGCTCGGATGCTCTCGGGCTGGCAATTCGACGGGCTGATTTTCGAGCCGATGATGGCCTCGTCTCGCCGCCCAGCGAGCGCGATGCCGAGCGCCGTCTCGCTCGCGCCGTTGTTATACATCTCCGCCGTGTCGAAGTAATTGATGCCGAGATCAAGAGCCGATCCAACGAGCTCGTTGACGCTGGCTTGATCTTGCTCGCCCCAGTAATCGCCGCCACCAAATGCCCAGCATCCCATGCCGATGGTGCTGGTCTGGATGCCGGTTGTCCCCAGGAACCGTCGTTTCATGGTTATCGCACTCGTTGGAAATATTTAAAATTTCGTCATCCTCACGAGCAATATCTATGGGCAACGAATATCAGCCCACGAGCGCGGGCTGGATCAAGGCGAACGAGAATCCCGTGCTCGGTGGCAACCTGGGAACGTGTTTTGACATTAGCGTGCTCGAAGATGGCCATAAATATCGCATGTGGTTCTCGTGGCGACCCAAGGAAAGCATCGCGCTCGTGGAAAGCGACGACGGCATTCAGTGGAACGCGCCAACCATCGTGCTCGGGCCAAATTCGATGTCAAAATGGGAAGAGAGGCTTAATCGGCCATGCGTGCTTCACACGGATAATACTTATCACATGTGGTACACGGGACAGACCGCGAAGCGATCGTTCATTGGTTACGCAACTAGCCTTGATGGCATGACCTGGCATCGAAAAAGCGAAAAACCGGTGCTTGAAGCCAAGCTACGATGGGAAAACAAGTCGTTGATGTGTCCCCACGTGATCTGGGACGAGCAGCAAGGGGCATTCCGGATGTGGTATTCTGCTGGCGGGCAATACGAGCCAAGGATGATCGCCCACGCGACGAGTCCCGATGGCATCCATTGGACCAAGCTAAAAAAGCCCGTGTTCTTGCCGGATCGCAAGAATCCATGGGAAAAAGACCGCGTCGCGGCTTGCCAGGTCATCCATGTCCAGGATTGGTTCGTGATGTTCTACATCGGCTTTTCTGACATCGACCACGCACGTATTGGGATCGCTCGTTCACGAGATGGTATCGCTGGCTGGGAACGCCATCCGGCTAACCCGATCATCGCGCCGACACCAGGATCGTGGGATCACGACGCGTGTTACAAACCATACGCGATCTACGATGGAAAGCAATGGATGCTTTGGTATAACGGCCGGCACGGTGACACCGAACAAATCGGGGTTGCTATGCATCCTGGCGAAGATCTCGGCTTTGATGGCAGTCAAGATTAATATATGCATGAAAGAAATAAAAATTGACTAAGAATCGGCCTCGATGTGCTTATATTCATTCAAGAGGTCATTCTCTTTCAAGGACGAGCGTTTTCATTACAAGCGGGTCTGGCCACGCGGTTAACCAGGCTTCCGGGTGGCAATCCCCCTCGTAATACTCCGTGGCGAAGCAAATGATCTCGATCGGCGTGTTAATCCATTCATCGTGGAGCGGAAAATAATATGTGTAATTGGCCGGGCTATTCTGAATGAGGTGTTCCCAAGGCCTGCCAAGGTATGCGGGCGCCCGATCCGGTGCCGGGATGATCTCGGCATTAATCCGCAGGACCGTGTAAATTCCTTCACCCCCGTGGCGTCCCTCGCACGCGACGCAGATCTTCGCCCCAGGAGGTATCTCTGAAAGGGTCACAATGGATGACCATGCCTTCGTGAATTCCATATCCTTGCTATTTTCGAACAAGAAGGTCCCGTGCCAACCCGTTCGCTGATTCGCGGTCAACCATTCACCATCTATCTTGGTATTCACATCGAAAACATCATCCGGTGTTCCTTTCATTAAAAAGTACCGCATGGGGGTGCTTGGCATGCCAAGCTCCACGATCCGGGGTTCTTGCGGGGGCGTGGGAACACGTGATTCCCCTGCAAATCGCTCATCCAGGTTGCGTGGATATTTCTCGCGCATATCCGGGCAGTCGGGCACGGGTTGCGCGATTGGCTTTTCGTCCGAGCCTGGAGCGGCAAGCGAGTGCCAATTCTTGAGGTCCGCACTTGTCCATGCAACGATCGGCTCCGCCATCAGCTTTCCGGCTGCGATCAACTGGATGCAATCGAATACTTGCGCTTGGCCGAAGTCCACGCGCAAGCAATTCAATGGATCCCATTCCATATGCCATATCGTGGTGTCATCCCCATCAAACGCGTACCGATCCCAGCAACCCCTTGCTTTCAGGATATCCTGGTTAAAAAAAGCATCCCTGCAAGCTCGTACCGCCGGTATGCTGGTTTCTCCAAATCGCTGCCGGCATCGCACCTCGAGGCACGAATTATCAACCGTGAATGCAATTGTTTCGTACAACGCGCCGACGTCGTCCGGGACATCCACTTCCTCGAGCTTCGCGAGCTTCCGGTGCCAAGGTTCTTTCAATTCAGTCCCTTGAAACTCGATTCGTGCTTGGTGCTCCACCGCATCGCCGGTCATACCAGCCACGGGATCGCCATCGATGCTTGCCGCGGCAAATTGCTGGGTTCCCTGAAGCAGCTCGATGGTAGCGGTCGTGCCCGGCATGCCAAGAAGCTTCATTTCCACCGGCAATCCCTCGATCTCCTTTATAATGTCGAACTCGCATCCCTTGATGGTGACCTCGGGAAATGGCTCGATTGTTGTATCAAATACAAGGAGGAGAAACGAATGAAATGGCGGGATTTCGACATCAAGCTTATCACCAGCTTGAAACTCGCCATACCAATACTCGTGGGGATGTACCCTGCGAACGATGACGCTGGACACGGCGGAATCTAGGCCGATGGACTCGTCTAGTTTCACGGGGATGATAACGGGTTCCCATGAATTGTTGCGCAGCGTGATTAACCGCCTTTGCCCGTCGCCATGCACCATTGGATTCAAGCCGTATTCCGGCGGTAGCTCGAAGCTATGAACGAGGATATCCCGATACTTGCGAGCAAGGTTGAATATGCGGGCGAGCTTCGGATACTCGTCATCGCGCAAGAACCATGGATTTCCATACAATTCAGGCGCGAGGATGAGGCCTCGATTGAAAGTCTGGAGGACCAAGTCGTCATCCCACGCATCGGGAAATGAGGAGATGCAAACGCCGTGATCCTCGGTCATGCGGGTCAAGCGACCATCGGGTAGCTTGGGGAGCTCGCGAGCGAGGGAACCCTGGCGATGGTGGATGCACGTTTCGGCGTTGCAAAATGACACGTCAATGTAGGTTTCCATGCCGCCGAGCAAGAACGTCGTCGCGTACGGCATTCCCTTTCCAAAATCAAGGCGATGATTGAGCAAGATGAGATCGGGCGAGTACTTGCGGCATTCTTGCATCATCTTCACGAAATAATCCTGTTTTTCCTTGCGAAGGGTGCCACAGACGCCATCAAACTTGAACAGGGCAAATTCATAGTTCTTGCACAAGCCAACCATGAGATCGATGCGCGCCTGGGCTTCCTCCTCCGAATCACCAAAACCATCCGGACCTCCCCACACGCCAAGCCTGATGCCCAGAGATTTTGCCTTCTCGTAGATTGGATCTAAACCACGTGGAAACTGCCGCAAGAATTTCTCGGAATCTAATCGTCCATACGTATTATGCGGGCCATCGATCGCCCCGGCATCGAACGCGTAGATATCGAGCTGCATACCGTATTCTTCCTGTAACCATTCGAAAAACGCCAGGTTTGCCATGGTTTGAGCTTCTGTTGCTCCTTCATTGGTGTTGTTGATCCACGAGAAATATTGCGCCCGCGAGGGCGTGGATTCCTCCGCGCCGGGAAAGACCGGCACCTCTTGCTCATCTCCAATCATTATGATTCTCCGCAAGCAAGAGGCATGATAAATGTTATTATGATTTGACGAGCAACATCACGATCATGCCAGTAAAAACTAATTTCATGAAGTGGCAAGATCCAGGCTGGGCCCTCATCACGGGTGCATCCAGCGGTATCGGGGCGGAGTTTGCCCGGCAGCTCGCTGCACAAGGATTCAACCTAATGCTCGTTGCACGCCGGAAGGATGCACTTGAAAAAATAGCCAAGGAACTCGAAGAAAACCACGGGATTGTCGTCGAGGTCTTCCCGGCAGATCTCGCCGACCCCACCGACGTAGATCGTGTCGCTGAAAGAATTCGTGAACTGGATAATTTGGACATCCTCATCAATAACGCGGGCTTCGGCATTCCGGGTGGCATCCTCGATTGCGATTTTGACCGCATGATGCAAATGATCCATGTGCATGACCTGGCCCCCGTCGTCTTGAGCCGTACGGTGCTCCCGGCCATGAAAACGCGAAAGCGCGGGGCCGTCGTGTTCACCGCGTCGCTTGCAGCGTTTGCGCCTTCGGCGGGCATGTATAGTCCTACAAAAGCATTTCTTGTCATGCTTGCCGAATGTCTAGACATCGAGCTTTTCGGGACAGGCATCCGTGTCCAGGCCTTGTGCCCGGGGTTCACGCACACGGAATTTCATGATTCCGAATTAACTGACCTAAGGAAAAGCGTTCCAAAAATCATGTGGGGAACGATGGATAACGTGGTAAGGGAATCGCTCGCGGGCTTGCGAAAAAAGAAAGTCATCGTCGTGCCGGGGCTATTCAACCGCTTTATATGGAAGTGTATCCCCCTGGCCATCAAGAAGCGGGTAACGAGAATGCATAAGTGATATAAAATAACGATAATCGCATCTTAGGGATGCCGCGAGAAATTATCATTACAAAATAATACATAATGATTTAAATTGTATTTTTTTAATATAATACGAAATAATTCGTAGTAAAAATGAGGATCATGGACAAGCCTAAAATTATTCATGCGGAGTTGAAAGATTTGCTCGCCACGCGTTTCGATCTCATCAAAGCGACGATCGGGGTGCAAAATGATGCCGAAGTCGTTCGTTTCTTGATCCAGCATTATTATCAAGAAAACCTCGAAAAATCAGCAGTGGAAGCTCGCGCCGAGGTGGAGCAAGATCGGGAACTCATCACTCGATTCATGAACAAGTATGGGGATGAATGGAAAAAACTCGGTGAAGACGAGTGACCTGGTATCCCTCTGCCGATTATATTTTGGCATTATTCGAGGAAACGATTGGCACGAAGCCAGTTCTTATGAATCGTCAAGGATTAATGACAACCCTTGATAAAGCGAGATGGGGCATTCCATTTCATGAAAAGCCCACTCTTTGGGATCAAGTTACCATCCTCTTCAAGGAAATCGTGGAGAATCATTATTTCATGGATGGTAACAAGCGTATCGGGATTCTCGTCGCATCACTTTTCTTGAATAAGAATGGTCTTGATTTTTCTCCACCAAGTGGAGAGATTTTCTCGAAGACCATGGAAACCGCGCAATGCTTGAAAAATCTCGAGGAAATTAAACAATGGTTCAAGACGAATAGTCAAAAATCGGTTTAAATTATGGTTTTTGAATTCTTGGTTCAAAATGTGAAAAAAAGTGTAACGATCATGTTTCACTTTTCAATTAATGCTTACCTGCAACCTTTGTCCCAGCAATGCGATGAAAAACGCGAAAACCATTCCCACGAAAGCAGCTTGGCAAAAGATGAAAAGTAAAGCCGAGTTTAACGCATCACTGATAACCATAAGCAATGCAAATGCTCCCGGAATCAAGACTACCATTGCAATGGCTATCACGATGCGCAATATCTTGTAATTTTTATGCACGAACGCCAATTGCAACACGAATATTGCAGCGACCGCGCCGGCAATGATGCCATAATACGAGATGCTATAGAGCTCGATGTTGTAGAAGAATGTCAAGTCTGGCATACCAAGAAACCAGCTGCGTGCCTGGATCGCCTGGAAGATGTAATACGCGATCAAGAGCAAGAGAAACACCAGTAAAACGGCTCGAATGATGTTTCTGCCATCGAGGAAATGCCTTGCACCCGCGCGCGTGCTGAGGCCCGCTAACGTCATTGGCGATTCCGATCTTACAGATAATTGCGCGCCCAGCACTGCCAAGATAATCATAATCGCTGCGAGACCGGCAAGCACGACAAGATAGATGATCATCAAGTAGTATTCGATGAACGGATCCACAATGAAAGGCAAGATGATTCCGGTCGGCACGAGCAGGACCTCCACGAGCTCCGCCAACCATGGATATCCGGATGAAGCATGACGGTCCATGAGCATGCCGCGCATGTGCACGTCGCAAGACGCAAAATTCCAGAAATACAGTCCCAGCAATAAGTCTAGTAGCAAGATGCAAGTCGGCAAATCGATGATATTAGTCATGAAAATGCTGCCGATGGCGACGGACCCAGCCGGCGCAATCGCTTCCCACCAGTTCCCGCGGGGGAAAAAGACCTTCAAAACGTACCCACCAATAAACCCGATGAGAATTGCAGCGATCATCGTAATCAGCGAACCAAACTTAATTCCTAGAAATACGTTAGTGATGAAATTAATTCCGGCTAAGTTCCATGCAATTTGCAAGCCATTAATGAGCACGACGCCGGAGATCACGACGCTAGCAAAATCCACCATGGTTCGCGTGGCGTTCCCACCAAACAATGATTTCGCATCCATCATGCCTCACCATGAATCGTCACGGGGTCACCCTTGACCTTCAAGCCCTTCACGAGTTTCGTCACGAGCAACGCCCCGACAGCCACGAGTCCCCAGGCAAGTATCAAGTTGATCACGGTGTAACTGGTGAATGCCTGGCCTACCTGGGACCGGCTCAGCAAGTCCATGAACTGATCGACCCCGACAACCTTGACATCGCTGAAACGGGATATCATCTGGCAAAAAACATTCCACTGAGCGATGGGAATATTCCAAGCATCTAGGTGCAACATCAAGAATACCGGGCCACTTGCATCCTGCGGCCTGAGCGTAAGAACCTTCTGGTAGGCATCGGCCGTGTCGTTCCCGTTAGAATTGCGGTCCATGCCAGTCATGATGTACACCGGCATCCCGCCGTAGACCAGCGGCAGCGTGTACGGGTGGTTATTCACGTAACCTTCGAGGATGCCCTTGCACGCGCTGGCGTTGGGCATGGATTGAATTTCGCGCACGAGGCCTGGAAAATCCGTCTCGAACCACGTCCGCAAGTATGTCATATCGGTTTTATTCATCAAGTCCAGCGTCTCTGACAAGAATGTTGACTGAAAGTCGGCGGGAAGTTGATTCCAATACACGTATCCCTTTCCACCAACGCCTTCCACGAACGATTCGTTCGTGGTCTCTTCCTGGTAATATCTATACATTATGAAAGGCGCCAGATTTGCAAGCTGCATCTGCAACTCGAATCCTATGGGCCAGTTACCGCAACCGGGTGCATCCCAAAGCTGCTCCTTCATGAAGTTCTGGTCATATTGCGCGTTATCACCATCCGAGTATATACCCGCAACATAAACCTTCTTCTCCAGCGGGAGCTGGGCCGTGCTCCTATTCTGCTTGTACGTGTAGCCAGATGGCAATGGCAAGAGCTGCAAGAAGGGCAAGTTCTTGCAAAAATCCGAGGCCACGATGAACTTCCGATGCTGCGATAAATCCGAAACTGTTGCGCCCTCATCATTCCCCATCCAACCAAGAACGATGATGTCGGACGGGGTATTCTGGAGGATGTAATCGAACGTCGCCAGGTCAGCAGCCGGGTCCTTCGGGTTACCCTGATTCGGCTGCCACGTGGTAAAGATAGCACGACCAGCGAGGTAGGGTCGAAGCGCGTAATGTGTATTAACATTTAGCATACCAAGTGCAGTCTGATTGCATTGGGCACCCCATTTATCAAAGGCCCACCTGTAGATCTGACCCTTGCTCGTATTCGAGTTGAATCCTTGAGCCAAGTAATCCGCGGTGAGATTCACGTCGATAGGGAATCTCACTTGATTGGCCAGCGCTGGAAACGTGTTGTTGGCATAATATCGCTTGTCAACCATGACATCCTTGTAAATACCACACAATGGCGTGGCAACGTTCACGCTCTCGGGTAATGAATTGTCAAACAGGATGACTCCGTGAACATAACTCGTGTAATTTGCCACGAACGCGCTTACATTCGAGAAAACTTGCGTGTTTATGTTGTAAAGTCCGGACGAGATCAACTCGTTTGTCCAGGTCATGTAACCAGCGTCGTAGATGATCCACAATGCAGCGCTTCGAGAGTTGACGATGCCGTCCAAGGATGAGATGGTATAAAGTCGAGGGTCGGTGCTGTTCATCTTAAAGCCGCTAATATCTACCAAATTGAACGCGTGGATGTAACCGCTGCTCGGGTGGCTCATGTTACCATTTGACAATACATTTCGCGTGATTGGATCCCTTGCTATCGAAACGGGCATTAAGTTGCTTCCCAGGATTGCCGTGATGACGAACAATGCCGTGCCAATCTTCGAGGCGAGAGCCATTCCTTGAATACGATTCATGAAGAACTGATCCAGCGGGCGTATTAAAAATCGTTTAATTCTGCTGGCTTCAGCGAAACCATTATATCCTGTCAAGTAAGGAACGATGAGCAAGCAAGGTTACTTTCGATCATGATGCCATGCGCGCGAGATGCACGACGTCCATCGCGTTTTTCGCGCGAGCCCAGGATGCATCACGGCAAGTTTGCCGTGAATTGCTGCACGTGGGATTGCACGCATTCCACGTCCTCGCAATCGCAAGATGTTTCGAGATAATTGAGGAGATCGATGATAATTTTTTTCGATTGGGTGATGGACACGCCAATATCTTTTCTCCATAACAAGGCGCCGATGAAGTGTTCAGTTCGTTTCACGATGAACGTGCCCTGCGTCTTGCTCTCGAACGTGATCGTGCTTGGTTGCACGCCATCTTGCAGCTTCATGTTGCTAAATTGCGTGATCGCGACGAGAAAACCACCTTCTATGGAGCGTATATCGATATCATCGGTAGAATCAAGATCACGTGCGATTGGAACGCCACCCTGGTTGTACACGGATATTGCTTTTGATAAATTGCTCCGCTGCGATTGCGTTACATGGTTTGGCACGGTTTCGCCAAAATCAGAGTTTTCTTTTTTGGTGATTTTCATCAGGATCGCTACGAAATCGAGCTAGACATCACAAAAAAAGTGCTTTTTAACTTAATCCGTGTCAATCTCATGAACTGGTACCTTTTATTTATATAGGGTTTCGAGTCCATGGTCTATCTGGCGAAATTCGTGAAATGAATTTGGACCATGAAAGGTGCAAGAGAATGCCCGGAATCAAGATTGAAAAAATGACTTTGAAAAAACACGCTGAACTCGTCGCGTTTTGGAAAAATGTAGAAGGTATCTGGACGAGCGATGATGATGATTATGAGAACTTGAAGGCCTACTTGCGGAGAAATCCTAATTTAAACTTCATCGCGACCATTGATGATCGCATCGTCGGAACGATAAAAAGCGGGCACGACGGGAGAAGGGGATACATTCACCACCTTGCCGTGGGCGAAGATTATAGACACCAAGGCATAGCTAAGAAATTGCTGGAGCTCTGCCTGGCTAACCTGCGGAAGCAAAAAATCACGAAGTACCGGTTGTTTGTCTTTGATAAAAATGCGGAAGGCCTTGAATTCTGGAAACACGTGGGTTTTACGGAAAAAGTGTACGATTATCGAACTTTCGAAAAAAACGTGTAAAAATAAAGAGCAACCCATAAAATCGTGATGAAGATCTTTGTCAATCTAATTCAAGGAAACGCAATCATTCACGTTTCAATTCCCGTATGAATGCACTGCCAACGAGAACTGCCCCGGCGATCTTGAGAACTTGTGCCAAGATATAAATGGAGCCACGATCCATGCCGCTAGCTTGGAAAAATGCTACGACAAAATTGGCGACGATTAACTCACCTACAATTAATAGTATTATGCCAATCCCAATTATGACCCCCGTGAACTTGAATGCCGGGACTCTCACGGCGAGGTAGAAATAGATGAAAGGGGTTACCACGACGCAAGCAACGGGGCCAATGACGAAAGATTGGTCAATGTTGAACGAGAATGTATCGGTAACAGGATAAACGATCATCAGGACGGTGAAAGCACAAACGATGATGGTCATGATGCCTTTTGTTTTGTTCTGCAAAGGTTTTTTTTCGAGTTGATATGCAAAAGAAGCCATTCCAACGAGAGTTACCGCGGTTGCGATCTTCCAATCCCATGCATAGCTGGGATATGTCGTGCTGTCAAAATTTGTCACGATAAAATCAAACCATGCGAAAATTACGCGGCTAACCCCGAGAAACAAGAAAAATAAGCTTGTAACAAGGATATATGGCATGTGTGAACCAGTTTTCCGCATTTTTCGTAAAAATAGCAATAGAATCCAGCAACCAAAGAAGAAGAAAACTACGATGAGTGTTAAATATAATCCCGCCAAGTACGGAATTACAATTTGAGTCACTTGAGCTAGCATACCGTCACTTTTGTTTCTAGGAAATAATAAAACTTTTCCATTTAAGTATTATTTGAAGTTCGCGGATCAAGATATCGAAAAATTGGAGTCTCGATCCAAAAGTTGATTTATTCCATCAAGGCATTTTTTCAACAGAACAAAGCTTTTTACTTGCAATAAAGGAAGTTGCGAATGAACATGAGCCTTGACATGAAGAGTGTCATGATAAAATGCCCGTCATGTAATAGGGATATCGAACTCGAGCTTCCATCCCAACTCGTGCTAAATGCATCTAAACACATATTGGGAATTCACGTTCCAAAAGAACGATGCTGCTCTGAACATTCCTTCATGGTTTTTTTTGATAAAAATCTCAAGATAATGGGCTATGAGAATGCCGATATTGAATTTGATTTGAAAAAAAAGCCGTCCAAGCAATCCAGCGATGAATCATCATCTTTTTTCGACGTCAAGGTTTTGATCAATGCGATCGGCATCAAGATCGTGTCGATGATGTTGCGTGCATTACTCGTGCACAAACCCATATATTTCATCGATGCTTTCGATATCAACGATTACGCACGAAAATCGATCACGTTCCTGGATGAAATAAAATCCGAAGACGTGATGATAACGACGGGCATGATCGATGAAAAGGAATTGACCACCCCCACGCTCGAAGCGGCAGATCCCTTGGTTTGTGCCATGCATTACAATGCCATCTTGCGCACGCCATTTGCTGCAGCTATACGAACAGCGCTTGAAGGATCGCTACTCAAGGAAACTGTCAACATCCCTGATCGCGAAGGGCAAGTTGCCTTCTTGCGCCGGGAACTGGCAAAGGTTTCCAAGATCATCGATGATCTCGCTGCCATGCTAAAAACGACGGAATTCTATTACGAGGAAGATATCCCGACCTTTCTCAAGAAAAAGTTCAATTACAAGGTAAAACATAACATTATCGACTGCTTCAAGGAAATTCTTGAATCAAGGTTCGGCGACGATGTAACGGGAAAGATCAAGAGCAAACTCGCTAATTCACTCGGTTTTACGAGATAATTACCAGAATAAAAGAAATTAAATTGTTATTCAGCCGGTCTCGAGTCATTAGTTTTCATGATTGATTTGTTTCACGGAGAACGAGTAATCTCCCGAGCCCACGTTGATCACTACGCGGTCATTATATTTGTTATGCATGGTTTTATCTTCATCAAAGAAAATCGGGATACCATTCTCCGTTATCGATGGTGGATAAGTGCATGGCAAGTGAATTTCCGCAGTCGTGTTCGGGGGAACGTGAATCTTGAATATAGTTGCATCTTGTTCTCTCGACCACCTCGAAATGATTGTGCCATAATAGGTATCAAGTTTCACGTTCACCCAAGTCAGATCACCAACAATGCACGGGCTCACCACGAATTTCTTGAACCCCGGTTCGATGGGTTGAATGCCTGCGAGATATTCATAAAAGAACGACGCCACGCAGCCTTGAACTGGATGGGCTAGCGAGCTCACGCCGCCCCAATCCTCCCACAACGTCGTGCTGCGAATCGGCGTTTTCTCGTCCACGCGCGTGAGCATGTGCTCGAAGCCAGGAAAACCCTTGGCCGTTATCGCCCGGAATGCAACATCAGCGCGCCCGTGCTGGCCAAGAGATTTGTACAGGAAATATGTCCCGACAATGCCCGTCGACAGATGCCCGCCACGGGTTTCCTCGACATTCTTGACCAGCTGGTCAAAAACCTTTTGTTCCATCTCTGAGGGAACCATCCCGAGAAAGAGCGACATTGCTTGTGCACTCTGGCTATCTATTGCATACAAGCCAGCATCCGCATCCAAGTACTCTGCATTAAATGCAGCATCGATTTTCGTGGCGATGTCGGCGTAATTGGTTTCATCATCGTGTAATTCGAGCAAAGACGCCGTTTTTGCAACGATGGTCACGCACCGGTAGAAGGCTTGCGTGCAAGTGAGCGCTCGTTGCGTTCGGTTTGCCGAGCCGCCAGATCCGACCTCGAGCCAATCACCGAGCATGGTCGGCCAATAAATCATGTAATCATAGTCGTTTTCCGCATGTTGCGTGGTGCGCAAGAGAAAATCGACGTAACGTTTCATTGCGGGATAAACCACTTCAAGAATCTTGATATCACCGTAATGCTCATAGATCAACCACGGGAGCATCACGATCGCACCACCCCACCATAGGTCGGCCATATTTCCCAACTCGTCGTTTGTCCACGATGAATAATCGTCTGGAGCCTTGTTTTTCGTTGGCTTTCCCCACCCTGGCGATGGAACGATGTCGGGAACCTGACCAGACTCGTGTTGGCTATCCACGAGATCGCCAATCCATTTTTCATACGGCAGCAAGGCATCATAATTGTAAATGCTGCCATGCGCGGACAGCAATGCATCCTCGGTCCACCCGGCTTTCTCGCGCTGGGGACAATCTTGCGGGTAGGAATGGAACCCGTTCTTGAACGTTCGCTTGCACGCGTCGTTGATCTCGTTGATCAAGAGATTCGAGCACTGGAACTCGCCAGCGGGCTTGAACCACGTGCACACTTGCTGCGCCGTGATCTCGACGATGTTCTCCGGCTTGATCCCGGTCACTTGCACGTATTGAAAGCCCGCATAGCAGAACCTCGGGTGCCATCGCTCGATACTGCCATCGCCCTTGCACGTGTATTCGACGGTCTGGTAACGACCATAGGTGTGGCCGCTGTGGACATTCATGTCGACCGAGCCATCGGCGTCTAACTTTTCGTTCAGCTCGATCATGATGGTTTGGCCCGGTTTTGTTCTGCGCACGGCAATTTCGACCCAGCCGGCGTTGTTCTTCGGAAACCAATAAACGATCTTGCCGTCGGGTAGGATGTTGTGGTTCACGGGACCGAATGTGTCTTGCACCTTGATCGGTGGCAAGAGCTGGGCTTTCAGCGTGCCGGGTGGCATGGTAACGATGATTATCAGGTGCCACCGAGCATCATCTGGTTCAACGCCGCCGAAGTTACACCAGTTGCCAAGGTCCTTGCGGGCATCATACACCTCGCCTGACCGGATGCAGTTGAACCTGATAGGTCCATCCTCGGTAAATTGCCATGTTCCGTCGGTAGCAATGATTTCTGCAGTCCCGTTTTCGTACACGAGTTCCAGTTCCATCAGACACCTCGGAGGTGCTGCCCAGGGTGCATTTTCAAAGCCAAATAAATCAGGAGTACCTACCCAGAACCAGCCATTCCCGAGGATGACTCCAATGCAGTTGCCTGAATCTTGAAGCAGTGACGTCACGTCATACGTGCGATAGAGCACGGTCTTGTCATACTGCGTTGCCCCAGGATCGAGCACGCTGTCACTGGCTTTCTCGCCGTTCATGTACAGCTCGTGATAGCCAAGTCCAGCAATCCGGGCGATCGCGCGGGTCACTTGTCCATTCGTGGAAAACTCCTTTCGCAAGTGCACGGCCATGGCATAATCATTCTCTGGACCGGGTCCATGCGGATGTTCCCTACGTGCGGCAGGCTTGATCCATGCAGGGCAATCCTTGAGATCGGCGGAAACGGGGAAACGATCATCGAACGCGACGGTTTCTCGTGCGCCGATCCATGTTCCTTGCCATTCGCCAGGTAGAATCCCCATAATCCAGCTTGCCATCGTGCTCCAATCGGAGGCCGCGTCTTGTTCGTCCCAGGCCTTCACTTTCCAATAGCATTTCAAACGAGATGACAAGGTGACACCCGAATATATGATGTTGATGGATTCACTCGATTCAACTTTTCCACTTTCCCACAAGTCACCTTCATCGCGATCCAACATGTCTTCCCGTGAAGCCACGAGAATCTGGTAAGCTGTTTGAGAAACATTGCGGCGGTTTTTATCTTTGGGTAGTTCGAGCCCGAGAATCCAGCTTAATCGGGGTCGCGTTGCATCAATTGCAAGAGGTGCGTCTGTAAATTCGCACCGGAGGTTGTTAGGTTTCATCTTGTATCATCGTGATTTAGTTTTATGCAGTTCATAAAATCGTGATCGTTGCTTTGAACCCGCGCATTGCCGTGATGGTCAAAAGCTGGCAGATTTCTCGCGTGCCTGGTTCGAAGGTTGGCCATTTTTCCATGTAAATATCATCGCCTGCTTCGAGCGGCTCGATTTCAAGACGTATCTTCTTACCAAGGATACCAGGCGCCCAGCGCTTGATACCAACGTTCCACGGTATCCCGCTGTAAAAATCATCGGCAACCGGAACGTCATCGATATATAATTTTGCGCTATTCCCGATATATTCGATTGAAAGAAACAGATCATCACAATCCTGGAGCGCATCTTGAGGAATCGAGAGAAGCCATGAACCAGCAGCAACCTCCTCCATCGCCACGTCCATAGGGTCTTGATTGCCTTCTCCTTGTAAATGCCCAGCAAACCTCGTGAAAATGCCATCCGGTGCCGGATTAAGAAGAGTATCACCAACTTGCAAACCGTGTTCTGGTGCTGGATATACTGATATAGCAAAATCATTGATATCCGTTCCATAGCACGATATCGCATCGCCGTCGAAAGTCAAGTTCGCGCTCGCGATGAATAGCCGGATTTTTCCCAAAACCATGGCATTCCACGCGTGTAAGGCTTGCGCCCGAGAAATCGTGATGATAGTTAGATCGCATCCATCAGCATCCTTGACGGTGATCGGATTACCTGTGCCCGCTGTAATCCCCGTGACGAACACCACGTTGCCTTCATTTTCCACGTTCCCGCTTGGCGCGTCGATGTCGCTTATAGTCGAGGCATCGAATGCATATTCCGGCTCGATCCCGTCAACTTGGAAGAAAAAGCATGCCATAGAATCATTATCCTCGAGAATTGCAAGGGGTTGCGTCGTCGAATATTTTAACAAGATGTTACCTAACCGGATGTTCACCGGCAAGATGAAAAACGCGCCTCGTTTCATTGCCAGTGAGGATCGCGGCACGACAAGGGTCTCGTCATTTTGTGTTATTTGGATGTGCACATCCTCGATGTCGTGGAGGTTCGCGTTGTACCTGTCGTGATTGTTGAAAAACAGGAATCCAGATCCATCAGCGGTTCGCATCCCGATTCGAGGTATTACCGTGTCGTCGAGATCAACGGGCAACTGATCCGGTAGAATTGGCTCCATCGGAGCAAGCATCATGCCAAAATTCCGGAGGAATACGTGCAAGAGCTTGAACTCGTGATATGATGGCTTTACCTGCCCGAATTCCCCCAGCGGCGCTTGAAAATCGTAGGAGAAAGTGGGATATTCCAGCATGCTGGGCCGTCCCCCGAAGGTCTCGTGCATGGGCGTGAGCTTTCCCATCGGGTGCGTGCCACCATGAAACACGTAATAGCCGAGCATATTGGCACCATTCGCTATTTTAATGAGTGCCAGGGAAGCAACATCGGCGGGATTGATGATGGGCCGCCGCGTGTAGGTGACCTGAACGCCAGGTCCTGTTTCGCAAGTCAAGTACGGGTACCTGTATTTTTCGCGATCCCAATCCTTGATGATACCATTGTTATCGATGAAATCATCGTCGCGCTCGGGCGTGAAGAACCAGCATCTCGAGTGGTCGGTCCCGTATGGTCGCGGGTCGGTGCTCCACGGCGCCTCGGGATAGCTGCCGAACATGGGCAGCAACTCACCGTTAGGGGGAATCGAGGCATTTCCCCAACCAGTCATGGTATAGATCGGGACGTCGATGCCCACGTCATTCGCGATCTGCTTCAATGCTTGCATGTAGGGGATGCCGTCTTCGCCCTGGCAATACTCGTTATCGAGCTGGACCATGATCACGGGCCCGCCATCCTTGAACAATAAGCCAGAGATTTGCGTTGCGATCTCCCCGTACAAGATGTGCACGCGATCCAGGAAGGCGGGGTCGGTCGTTCTGACGATCGTTCGTTGGCGATCCCACATCCAATCAGGAATCCCGCCGTTGCGACACTCGCCGTGGCAAAATGGGCCCATCCGCACGAACGCGTGGAGGCTATGCTTGCCACAGAGCTGGATGAAAGCGCGGAGATCCCGATCGCCCGTCCAGTCAAACTCGTCCTGAATTTCTTCGTGGTGGATCCAAAAGATATACGTGGCAATGATGTTGATGCCGCACGCTTTCATCTTCAAGAGTTCTTCTTCCCAGAGCTGGTGCGGGTAACGACTGAATTGAAATTCACCCGACACGGGAATGACGGGTTTGCCATTGATGGTGATGTACTTGCTCGTGACGTCGATGTACGTCCCATCGGGAGATCGAGACGTTTTTAAAAGTCTGACGACCTCGGGCTTGATGTTACTCGCTTTGAAGGTGATTGTAGGTGTCATGATGATGATGATTTTTGTTGTCGAGATATTATTGTTCGTGCAATTAAAATCATTGCACAACTTGCGAGGACGGGGATCACGAAAGCCCGAGGTCGCGCGAGCAGCAAACAAACTGGCATATTTAATAAAAAAAAAGCGCTCCATCTTCTATTCATACTTCTTTCAACTTGACATATCCTGCAGTTCATTGCCTTCTCTTCCTTCCCTGCCCGCCCGCGACGTGCCAAGTAACCTTGCGTGGCACAGGGCGGCCATGCGGGGCTCACCACGCGAGATTCTTTTATTTTTCGTCGAAAAATGAAGATACTCATTCATCTTGTTGTCTATATCAGAATCGTTGTAATTAACAACACGCAATCGTGAGACGGATCAAAACGCAATTGTACTCGTGCGTGTGCGAGCCCTTGCGAGATGCGACGCGTTGAGGTTCGGGCACACGGTCGCGCCCAGCACGCCGATGCATTCGGCGCCGAATCATTAATATACCCTCTAGTGTTATTGTGTTAGCTAAGGTGATCCAGCTATGTCGTTACAGAAAAATTGGCAAATCAAAGCGGTCGCAGCAATGATCTTGTGTGTTGTTGCCTTGGGAGGAAATATCATGTATATTACTCTGCCAAATAGTACTGGAGCGACTGAGGCGACTGGGGATACTGGAGCAACTGGGGGTACTGGAGCAACTGGGGGTACTGGGGTGACTGGGGCGACTACAGGAGGGATAAACAATGTTGTGGATGCTAATAATCAGTTTGCCTTGGATCTCTTTTCCAATATCAAGAATGGTACAAGCGGAAACATCTTCTTTTCACCGTATAGCATTTTCGTGGCTTTAGCAATGGCTTATGAGGGTGCAAGAGGGCAAACTGCAGCTGAAATTCGTTCGGTTTTCCACTTCCCTGAGGATAATGCAACACTCAGATCATCACTTGCAGCAATATACAGCGAATTGAATGAGAATGACGCTAACTATATGCTTCGTATAGCCAATGCTCTGTGGGTTCAAAAAAACTACACGCTCCTAGATGAATATTTAGCCATAATTGAGAAATATTACGCTGGAAACGCAACTAATGTTGATTTCAGGGAAGCAAATGAACAAGCCCGCCAAACAATAAACGCATGGGTCGAAAACAAGACAAACAATAAGATCAACGATCTGATCCCTGAAGGTCAACTGTATCCAATAACTGTCCTACTCTTGACCAATGCAATCTACTTTAACGGAACGTGGGTTAAGCAATTCAATGAGAATGAGACGGGGAACGAGAATTTTAAGGTAAGCGAAAATCAAACTGTCGAAGTTCCAATGATGAGTTCAAATGATGACTCTGCATTCAACTACGCAGAGGAAGCGAATCTGCAGATCCTTGAGATGTTGTACCAAGGCGGAAATCTATCCATGCTTGTTTTGCTTCCTAAAGACGGTAACTTGGCGTCTCTCGAGGATTCCCTCACATTAGAGAAACTCAACCAATGGCGGAGAGAACTCAGCTCTCAACCCGTCGATGTATATTTTCCTAGGTTCAACCTTGCCGCAAGATACGACCTAAACGAAAGCTTGAAAGAAATGGGCATGCCATCGGCTTTCTTACCTAGGACGGCCGACTTCTCTGGAATAGATGGAACAAGAAATCTTTACATTAGAAGCGTCGTTCACAAAGCATATATCAACGTAAATGAGAAAGGAACAGAGGCCGCAGCCGTAACCGGCGTATTTGTAACATGCTGCTGTGTAACGCAAACTCCTGTGTTCCATGCAGACCACCCGTTCATGTTCATGATTCAAGACAGAACGACAGGGACTATCTTGTTCATGGGCAGCGTTGTTAACCCCACGCAATAGAGAATGCTCATCAACTCCCACTTTTTTTGGTATTTAATCTATCAATTGCTCCGCGGAAGCCATGGGGTCTTCACCTTGCCCACGCCTTGGTGGGATCCTAGACGTGAGCCAGGAACCTCTTGTCAAGTGCATCTGCAAAGAATAAGTGAACCGAATAAAATATAAATATAAGATTATAGAATAAACTATTCAAATCGCAAAGCTTCAACAGGCGGCTTACGGCTTGCTTTGATCGCAGGGTAGAGTGCAAATACAACTGCAACAGCCACGCCAAATAGTATTGCTTCCATGATAAGAGTCGGTCCGATAACAGGTGTAAAGCTTGCATTAAATGCAGTAGTCCCTAGCATATAACTGAGTAAAGGGCCTCCAAGACCAAGGGCTAAAATATACCCTAATACGAGCCCTATGGCGGAACCTATTAATCCTATCAGTAACGCTTCAATCAAGAAAATGCTGAGAACCGATTGATCGGTCGAGCCAATTGCCTTTAAAATCCCAATTTCCCTCGTTCGCTCAATAACAGACACGGTCATTATATTCATGATTCCGATACCTGCAACGATCAAGCTGATAGCAGCAATTGCCGTTAGCAACGTGGATACCGTATTCAACACAGTATTATATGTGCTGAGTATTAAGCTAGCAGTTATAACAGTAACAGCCCCTTGAGGTGAGAAGAATTTTACAATTGATGCTGTTACATTATTGATAATTCCTTGATCTGCAGTGTCCACGTGAACGATTATTTCGCTGAGTTGTTCTGTTTTAAAGATTTCAATTGCCTCATCAAGGGATATATATATTCCACTATCTGTCGGCCCTCCCGTGAAAATAAAACTTCCAATTTTACCTAGCACTCCAGTAACATTCAATGAAGAATGATATGTGCTTCCATTGCGGTCTTGCCATGAAAATGATAAATTACTCCCGAAATTTACCAGAACGGAATCATTTTCAAAGGGATGATACAAGGTATGGCCAATGACCAAAGAATTATTGGTGGCAGGAATCGTTCCGAATCCTCCTGCAGTAGAAAATGAAGGATAAAGCTCGGCGTACTTCTTGAAATCAATTGCGGTAATGGCTGCAGAATAATTTCTAACAGTACCCGTTATGTTTGATCCAAAATTGATTTGGTTATACATTATTCCCATGACTAGGTCCACATGTGGAATTGATTCCAGACTTGTAATGTTCTCCGTGTAAAAATTCGCAGGCGTACTACCTATACCAATTCCCCCAAATTCGCTTAGTCCACCGCCTCTCCAAACTGTTAGTGTTTGAGGGGACATGCCTTGATTAAGCTCTTTTGAGATAAAACTATAATAACCACCAGTTAATCCATTAAGCGCCACGATGGCCGTGATACCTATCATAACGCCTAAGATCGTGAGTATTGCTCTGCCGCGTTGTACCTTTATGGATCTTGCACTATAAATGAGAATATCCTTGAGTTTCATTCTTTATCTTGCCTCTTATCCCTCGCATTAATGTATTCAATGACTCTCTTGAGCATGAAGCGTTTATTTTCATTTCGCTTGATAGCCCTTACAACGGCCATTTTAAAATTGAATAAAATCTCTTGCTCGAAATTCTCATATTTCTTGACCAATTCGAGTGTAGTGAGTTCTTTAGGATCTGCCAGGGTGTAGAAATCCCCGGCTTTTTCAGCACTCCACGAATCCCAGATGCCGCCGGCGCGAGAAAATCCAATCAATTTGCAATCCCGAGTGAGATAAATCTCTTCTCCCCCCCGGATGCCCCAAAGGTGGCGCAATTCTTTTTGTTCCAAGGGAAATACATCATTCACGCTGATGGTCTCGACCGCGGATTCAACGTGGTCGGTATTATTCGCATAAACGAGGATGCCGTTCACGGGAAAATACTCCGGCACGAACTTCATGTCATTCCCGTTACTGATAAAGTGGAGGTTGACCATTATTTTCTGATCAATAAAACGGATAATGTTTGCGACCACGCGGATAAACATGTCGATTCGTTGAGCGCCTTCGAACTCTTTCTTTTTTAATTCCCCGACAGACCCTTTAATGATGTTTTGGAAGTTGTCCCAATTGGATTCCAATTATGTGCACCTCGTTTTCATTCATTTAATCGAACGCCGCCCACGCCGGGTATTTATCGAGGACGGTTATCGGGGCGGTTCGGCTGATGACATTTGCGAGAGCTCGGAGTAATTTCGGGTTGGTATGACTGTAACGAATGGCTTGCTTCACGTGCCACGGCAATTGAAGGAAAAACCAATTTTGTGGAATTCCCCCAAATTGGAAAGCAGAATTCCTGACACGTAACCATGGAATCAAGGTTTTCAACTCCGCCAGTGCGCCATTCTGCGCATTGGGGTCTTTCGTGTAGGCATAGTGGAAAAATAATTCTATGACACGAGGCTCTGGATATTCCATGACCCGGGGATTTGGATATGACAATGCTTCCTCGATCCGCGCTAATCCTGCATCCAAGCTTCCTTCAAGAAAATCGACTGATGCTAGCCGGAGTAATAATGCTCCGGATATTGGATTCGCTCTCGTCCGTGGATCCAGTTGCAATGTCTTGTTCATTGCCTCTTCATATTCACGACGTGCCCCTTGGCGGTCCTGCCGCCCGACAAGGAAAAGGTCACCATAATTCCAGTGAACATTGACACTATCAAGCGGGCACGCTAATGCCTTTTGTATTTCAATTTCCGCCGCATTTACGTCGGGTTTTTCCCACATCAAAAATTCTGCATAGAAAAGGTGGTCATTGCAATTATCGGGACGTTTCTTGACGATCATTGCGTATAATTCTGCTGCCCGATTCAGCCATTGTTCTGCTTGGGCGGGGGACCATCGCTTCCACAAATTCGTGTCATGCACCCAATTTTGATACATTCCTCTCAAGATTTGGGCATAACCGTCATACATGCCATGTTCCACGAGGTGCTCGCCAACGGAAATTATAGCATCATAGTCCCGCTTGGCCCAAAAGAGATAAGATAAATAATTGCCTAGCGAGATAAAATGATCCGGGTTAAGTTCAAAAATCTTGCGATATTCAGCATCTATTTTTTCGATCTCCGCGGGATTATCTTGTCCCCATGCTAGGAGGTCTTCATTTTTATGCCCCGCCCACCACAGAAATCTGGCGTATAACACATGCGATTCCACGTTGTCGGGGGCTAATTCGATGGCGGCAAGCAAGTGCTGCTCGCCTTCGTTCCTGATGTCCTCTGAAGGAGCAATTATGGTCTTTCCGGAAACCGTTTGATGCCATAACACCTGGGTCAGAAACTCCCCGTATCGCATTTGAATTTCGAGATTTGAAGGCGCCAGATTCGCCGCAATTTGATAATGATGGTATGCACCCGCGAAATCGGATGATCCTCCGTAAGCGCCCCATCGGAGGAGATGCCAGGCATAAGCAGCGTGAGTTTCGGCATCATCAGGATTTTGTTCCAAATCGGCTTCAAGATCGTGTCCGAATTGCTTTTTATTATCCATCGTATTGATGTGCTCAATAACACCTTTGAGCATGGAGCGATTATTCTCATCTCGCTTGATGGCCCTAACAACGGCCATTTTAATATTGAACAAGAGCTCTTGCTCGAAATTCTCATATTTTTTGACCAGGTCGAGCGCGGCATATTCTGTAGGAGCTGCCAGGGTGTAAAAATCCCCGGTTTCTTCGGTGCTCAGTGCATCCCAGATACCGCCAGATCGAGAAAATCCCATCAATTTACAATCACGCGTGAGATAAATCTCTTCTCCCCCGCGGATGCCTCGAAGGTGGCGAAATTCTTTATGCTCAAAAGGAAATACCTCCTTTACGCTGGTAGACTCTACCGCGGATTCAACGCTGTCAGTATTGGTCTCATAAACGAGAATGCCGTTCACGGGAAAATACTCCGGCTCGAATTTCATATCATTCTCGCTATTGAGAAAGTGAAGGTTGATCAATATTTTCTGGTCAATGAGGCAGATGATTTTTGCGAACACATGGATAAACATGTCTATTCGCTGGGCGCTCGCGAGCTCTTGTTTAGTTAATTCCGATACAGAATCTTCGATGATATTCTGAAAGTCATCCCATGGTTCCAATGACATACACCTTATTTTTTATGGGTGTCCCAAATTTATTAACTACCCTTGACCAATGAAATGACCCGAGGGGTATATAGGTATTTCGGCGCACCCTCTCTACATGCCTAAAAGTGCAAAAATCAAGTTATGAATATGCTCCAACACCTTACAAAGTTGGGAACCACGATTCATACAGAAGAATGGGAGGTATCGAGTGAACGAACATAAAAGTGCAACGTTGGCGCAAAAAGATAGAAATAGTATTCCCAGATAGCTTCGTTGCTGTTACCCGCCGTGCTCGGCTTGCCAAGCGTGCCGTGCATCAAGGTGGGGATTAGGTGCAAAGGTTGCTTGCCCATTCTTGCGTGCCAGGAAATCCATGAGATAATCGATGATTTCCCGAGGAGTCTTACCGCCATCTTCAGGGCGCTTTAACCATTGCCGGTCGAGAAATATCGGCGGGAAAAAATGGATCTCGATGGGGGCAATATTGCGGAGTATGTGCGTGTAATCGACCTCGCCACGGATCAAGACAGGAACGAATGGAATCCTATTCTTGTCGTGATTGAGCACCGCATACACGCGGGCGATGCCAGAAAATCCTTGCTCGATCGGACCCTTGTGCGGGTGTCCCTCGGGCCAGATCGCGAAGAACGCGTTTTTCAAGAGAACCTGGCGCACCATGAACTCGACTTTCTGTTCTTGCGTCGGAAGAGGGAGTCGCGTGATGCCATAATATTTCTCTATGGCATCCGCGAACCAGTCAGACGAGAACACGACGAACCCACCCACCTCGCGACCGGCAAGCGCTGCCCATAGAACTGGAGGATCGAGACCCGGGTGGTTCAAGTAGAATACGCAACCGGTTTTCGGGATATTCTTCTTGCCGAACACTTTAAGCCGGTAGAACGAGCGAAAAAAGAGTTTGAGGGCGTGCATGACGACCTTGTACGTCACGTGGCGACGGCGACCCGACATCGCGCGGGACCACGTCACCAGCCGGCTCATGACCGCGTCGATGGCTTGCAAGATGACTGGTTGGTTTTTCCACCTGCGCAGCATCTCATCCGGCGTCTCGACCGGGAGCTCGCAGCGCTCGTGCATCCAGGACGTGAATTCGGGATGCGGTATCGCGGATCGTCGTGTCTCGTTCATGGAACGTTAAACCAAATTGATTTGAAACTAACAAGATGTACTCATCATCAAAATGCTAACAGATGCCTGTAAATCGATTAGGAAATTTTCAAACGATTAGATATCATCCCAGCCATATGCTATTTCTTTCAATTGCTTGCCCCCACTTTTCGTCATTTTTTCATCAACACGAACTCCGCCAAGCTTCTCATAAAACTCACATGCAGAATTTTCCTCCAGTACCCAAATAATCATATTTTCTAACCCGAGACTTTTGATGTGATTAACGACTCGATGAACGAGCATCGTGCCAATTCCCATGCGTTGGTATGTTTCCAGGATGTAAATTGAAAATAGTTCCCCTTTGTATATAGCATGACCTTCCCACTCGTGACCTCCGCTGGCGAAGCCCACGATACCATCTGGCTCTATTTCTGCCACGAAGGTCTTACCTCCCGGATAAGGATGTTTGAGCATGTTCTTTATTTTTTTTTCATCCTTATCATATGAAAGGTCCTCCAAGACCGAATCTGGCATGATGCCAGCGTATGTCGTGCGCCATGCATCGACATGGACTCGTGCGATGCCACGTGCATCTGCAGCGGATGCCTCTCGGATGGCAATATCGTGATCATAACTCATGATAATGTCCACAAAAGTTGAAGGTAAAAAATCACAGCATGTCGTTGATTTGCTTGAGTATGGCAAGATCACCTTTCGGACGTCGATCAAAGGTGAGAAAGCCATTCATTTCCTGGTATTGGTCGCAGAATTCCGTGTAGACATGACCCACGATCCACTTCCGGTCCGCGAATATTTCAATCTCTGCTTTGTACAGTGCCAAGATTTCTTCCCACGTGGGATATAAAATGCCTTGGTAGCCCCATGTCGTAAACTGGTCTGGTTTGGTGTAAGGCTCGTCCAGATTCATGCCCCAGCCGCCCCATTCGGTGATGAGGCAAGGCTCACCATGATACCGGCCGCCCTTCATGTACCGCGCGCTGGCCCATTCGGAATCTTCTGGACAGTCGGCGGGAAGGGTCTTGTTGAATAGCTCGGGCAACTCATAGATATGGATTGAGAAAAGATCGGTTGCTCCATCAACGAGCGAATATCCATCGTTGGCATTCACGAGCCGCGTCGGGTCCTCGCCCTTCGTGAGATGATACAGGCTTCTCGTGAGTTCTTGCTCGTCGGCGCCGCTTTGATTCAAGAGCCCCCATGTCTCGTTGATGGGTACCCACGTGATGATGGACGGGTGGCAGCGATCGCGACGGACCGCTTGCGTCCACTCATGCAAGAGTAAATCGCGAGACAAGCCCGTGAACTTGCGGGAATTCGCCATCTCGCCCCAGAGCAAGACACCCATCATGTCGGCCCAGTACAACAACCGGGGATCTTCCACTTTCTGATGGAGACGGGCGCCGTTAAAGCCCATCTCGAGCAACAATTCGAGATCATGCTTGATGGCCTCGTCGGACGGTGCCGTCCACAAACCATCGACCCAGTATCCCTGGTACAATGCGAATTTCAGGTAGATCGGTTCCTTGTTAAGCATGAGCTTCTGACCCTCCGCGGCAATCTCGCGAAAACCAAACGTGCAATGAATCTCGTCGACCACGGGCTCGTCATCCTTGCGGCCATCGACCAACCGGAAATGCGCATCATATAGTTTCGGGTTCGAAGGCGACCATAGCTCGATTTTCGACGGATTCACTTTCATGACGAGGGGCGAGAATGAAAGGAGTTGAAACCGGGAGACCATGCTATATCCTATCGTGGAGACAGATCGATCGCCGTCGAAGATCTCGCATTCAAGGGCGTATTCTTCCATATCTTTTGAATATTCGCCACCCACGTTTATCGATGCCGTGATTTCCCCGGTCCAAGGATCGGCACGTATGTAATAATCAGATCGATCGAGATAATTGGGCGTCACGTATTCGAGCCATACCGTTTGCCAGATGCCCGTGACCTTCTCGTAATCGCAGCCGGAGAAGCGCTCGACCATGCTCTGCTTGCCGCGGGGCAACTGCTGGTCGAACGGGAGGTCGTGCACGTGCACGACGACTTGCTGCTCGGCGATTTTATTATCGGTCAGGAAATGCGTGATGTCGAAATAAAACGGCGTTGAACCGCCGTAATGATTTCCCACGAGCGCGCCGTTCACGAACACGTCGCATTCGTAATCGACGGCGCCGAAGTTCAACATCACGTGACTTTTCGACTTTTCTTCAGGAATCGTGAATGTCCGAGCGTACCACACGTGCTCGATGAATCGTTGATCATCAATACCCGAAGCCTTGCTCTGATACACGAAAGGCACGATGATTTTTCTTGAAAAACTTGGAGTCTTGTACCAGTTCTCCATCATGCCCTTGTTTTCCGGATCAAATTCAAAATCCCATTCGCCGTTCAGGCATATCCACGAATCAGGCGACCGCATTGCCTCGGGACGAGGATATTCGGGTCTTGGAATTTCACTTGCCATAGTCAGGGAAAAGTATGTAGGTATAAAAAATGGTTCCTCGGCATCCCCACCCTCTTGTATTTACCCGCGGCGTCATTTTTTTTAAAGGATACCACGGTGATCGGATTTCTCAAGTAGAATCGACGCGATTGATGATGTCATCCTGGAGCTCACGTCCGAGTTGCGTGAAATATGCAGAGTAGCCTGAAACCCGGACGATCAAATCAGAATATTGCTCGGGATGTGCTTGTGCATCCCGGAGCAGCTCCGTGCTCACGGCGTTAACTTGAACATGAAAACCACCTAATTTAAAATATGTTTCAATCAAAGCTTGCAAGCTTTGGAAGCATTTATCAGGTGCCGACCATTTGCGGAAGGCAACAATGGCTTCGATGCAGTTTTTTTTCTCCTAAACGAAATTATACTTTGCCTCGGCAACCCGAGGAGATATAATTTTTTATTCTTTTACTCAAAGGTATTAGGGATTCTCGATGACGCAGAATGCCGGAGCCTACCAGGAGGTTGAGCAAATCGTTGGATCGCAATATATCACAGATAAAGATGTCATGAAAGCAGCATACTCCCGAAACGTGGATCCGGCATTTCCGGACAGGTGGGCTGACATCATCGTGCGCCCCGGATCCCCAGAAGAGATTTCGGGGATAGTGCAGATCGCGAACAAGTACATGATCCCGATCGTGCCCCGTGGGGGCGGATCGGATCTGGTTGGCGGGGCAGCGTCCCAAGGGGGAATCCTCATGGACTTGACACGCTTGAATCGCATTCTCGAAATCAACGAGAAAGATTTCTATTGTGCGGTCGAATGCGGGGTGACATGGGCTGCCTTGGTTTCGGAACTGTACAAGCGCAACTTAACTACAGGCGTGCTCGGTCCTGGCAGCGGGTTCAGCGCAACGATCGGCGGGGGCTTGTCGAACAGCACCGCCGGGTTTGGATCGACGAAGTATGGTCTAGTTCCCGAAAATTGCCTCGGAGTCGAGGTAGTGTTGCCGAATCCCACGGGTGATATTATCCGGACTGGCGCTGCCGCGAATAAATATGCCGCCCCGATCTGCAGGTACGGGTTCGCCCCTGATTTTAGCGGGCTCTTCATGGGGGATGCAGGAACCATGGGCATCAAGACGAAAGCGTTTCTCAAGTTATATCCAAATCCGCCCTTCAAGATACTTCGCAACTTCATGCTTAACAAGAATAAATACGAGATCGTGTCTGAATTGATGTACAAGCTCCAGAGCCAAGTAGCCGACGGCATGCACGATTTGTATGTCGTTCCCCGGGAAGTTGTGCAACTCCAGCAAGGAATGGCAAAAAATAGACCCCCAGAAGCCGTGCGGATCAAGGGCCCCGTGTTCATGTTCATCCTCGAGGCGTTTGACAGTCGCATCCTCGATATCGTCGAGGAAAAAGTGAACCAGATCATGGCGGACGACGCGACTCCGTTCGACTGGCATGACATTGACTTGGACGAAGTGCCAGCGAAGGATTGGAAATTCACTTTACGATTTCCTTACAATTATTTCAACCGGTATGTTTCACTCCTGCCTTCCAGGATATCGTGCACCACGTGCCATAAAATTCCCGTCTCTAAAGTGGCAGAAAAGGAAAAACTCACGTCAAAATTCGACTTTATTCACGTCAAGGATTATCCCCCGGAGAGTGCCGCGGTATTCGCTCGGTCCTTGCATTTATTACCAAATGGACATTGCGTCGTAGCGGGTGGATTCAATGCTGTGAATTCAGACGAGCAACACGAATCTGCAATGAACATGTGGCATAAAAAAATACGGTTTCAAGTGCGATATGGCGCGATCCATTATTGGCTAGGAGAATCGATATCCCAATCAATCGTTGAATCCGGCGTGTATTCACCCGAATATGCCCGATTTTTCAAGGATATGAAACACGTGGTGGATCCGAATTTCATATTAAGCCCGAACAAGTTCCACATGCACTCTTATGATGACAATATTGCAGACCACATCGTAGAGGATGAAGTTCTCGGTGAAACAAAGGAGGGTGGCAGTGAATGACGCAAGATCAAGGTGAAGAATTCAAACACTTGAGCAAGGTCCAAAAATATATCTTGCAATGCATCGGCTGTGGAGACTGTCGCGAGGCGACGGATATCACCGCCGAGCCACCCAAATCAGGGGTATGCGTTGCCAGGGAACATTCAAGCGGGTTTGAACCGTTTTTCGGCCGGGGAAAGATGCAAATAATCCGCTCCGTGTGGGAAAAGAAACTGCCATTAAGCAAAGACATGGCCGAAATCATTTACCAATGCCCGACTTGCAATGCATGTTCTGAAGCGTGCGCTTATGACATGGACAATGTCGAATTGTACGAAGCATTGCGCGGCGAGCTCGTGGATGCTGGGTACTGCCTCGAAAAACACGCCGACATGAGTCGCTCGCTCGTCGATCAAGATAATCCATATGGACGGGAGAACGCGCAGAAAGGTGACTGGTTGAAGGCGCTGGATGTTCCCGTGAAGCGTGCACCGGATGAAAAGGCAGAGGTGCTCTATTTCGTTGGCTGCACCGCCGCGTTCACTCCCGAGCTCCAATCGGTCGCGACCAGCACCGTGAACGTGCTCAGGAAACTCGGGATTGATTTTACAGTTCTGGCCGATCAAGAGGTGTGTTGCGGGAGCGTGGCCTTGCGAACGGGCTTCTGCGATGCGTTTGAATCCGTCGCGAAAAAGAACGCAGCGTTAATAGCGGAGAGTGGCGTGAAAACAGTTATCACGTCTTGTGCCGGGTGCTATCGGACCTTAAAGCGCGATTACCCGGAATACATGACTGATTTTAATGTTAAAGTTATGCATACGGTTGAATTTCTCGATCAAGTTATTTCGGAGAACAAACCCGTGTTGAAAAACTTAGGCGTGAAAGCCACGTATCATGATCCTTGCCATGCTGGCAGGCATACAGGAATCTACGAGGAACCACGAAGGATCCTTGCCCAGATAGTGGATCTTGTCGAGATGCCCACGATAAAAGAAAATGCAAAATGTTGCGGGGCAGGGGGTGGTGTGAAAAAAGCATTTCCCGACCTCGCCTTGGAAATTGCGAAAAGTCGCGTGAAGGAAGCAGAGGATACCGGGGCACAGTATCTCGTCAGCATTTGCCCCTTTTGCCACCGAAATCTTTCCGATGCTTTAAATGCACTACAATCACCTTTGATAATGATAGATCTTATCGAATTACTGGATCAAGCACTCGAGGATGAATCGAAATGAGTTTTAGGAAAACCTTGGAAGAGATCGAGACAAGGAGCGAGGAATTGAAGAATTCCGTGTTCACCGGCGTGGAAATGTTGTCGATATTCTGGGAAACAAGTCCAGAAATCATCGAACGAATCCTTCCCGCGCCGTTACAACCTGCGAAACGACCAGTCGTGATTGCTTTCATAGCAAATTATCCAAAGACGAACCAGGGACTCCCATACAGTGAAAGCGCCCTTTTTTTGCGGGTGGACTACAATGGAGAAGGTGGTAATTACTATCTTGCTATGCATGTTACCGATGATCGTGCCATGATCGGGGGCCGGGAAATTTGGGGATTCCCGAAAAAAATGGCCAATATTCATTTAGAACGAAATGGATCCGAGGTTGATGCTTGGTCAGAACGTGCAGGCACGAGGACCATCGAAGCACACGTGAATATAACTGGAAAGTTTAACGATCCCGAAACGCCCAAGATAATAAGCGACATGGGGCTCTTGCCCACGAAGAGAAAACCAACCGTGAATTTCAATTTCAAGTATTTTCCCACGCCCGAAAGAACCGGATTTGATTATGCACCCAGGCTTGTCCGGCAAGAAACCGCGATCAATCCGCAATCAATGGAAATGGGGGAAGCCGAGTTAACCCTGGCATCATCGCCTCATGATCCATGGGCAGAATTGGAAGTTGTGAAGGTCTTGGGCTCGCTCTATATTAAATCAAACAATATCATGTTCCCCGGGTCTGTAGTTGCAGAGGTTGATGGCCAGGAATTTCTCCCCTATTCTTACATAAAATGGGATTGGTACTGACATGAAAAATCCAATCAGGGTCATGATAGTCTGAACAAAGAACGAATCTTGTACCTGGCTCTCACCTTTGTTATTATCATCTGGGGGGGCAGCTTTATCGTCATCAATCAACTGGTCACGTTCGCCACGCCTCTTACCGTTGGCACGTGGCGCGCTATTTTTTCCTCCGGGATGTTCCTTGTTATTCAATCAGCCGTGAAGAGGCGTGAACGACGGTTTGATAATGATTATCCACGTAAAATCCAACCGCAAGATCGAAAGCGTTATTCGTTAGTGATCCTGACCGCCGGGTTATCCGGCATCGGGCTTTATTTTCCCGTCCAGTACACGGCAATAGAATTGGCAGGCCCGTCCATCTCCGCGTTGATGGTGTGTTTAGGATCCCCTGTCCTCATGGTTGGCATATCTGCGATTCTTTTTAAAGAGAAAGTAACCTGGATCAAGGGGATCGGGTTCGTTGTTGCTTCGATTGGCGCATTTTTAATCATCACTGGGGGAAATCTATCGACGCTCTCGCCGAGGTCGGGATTGTTTATAGGAAATGTTTTCGTGATCCTATCGCCGTGCCTTTGGAGTATTTATTCCATATCTTCGAAAAAAGCGCAAGATTACGAGTTACCGTTGAAATCGACTGCACTTATCACGTATGTAGGAACGATGGTGCTTCTGCTCTTCTCTTTACTCACCCAGGATATAACTAATTGGTGGACGGCACTGCAACACCCGGAATTCTATCTCGGGCTTCTCTACGTGAGTTTGGGATGCAGCGTGTATGGCTATTTCGCATGGAGCGTGGCAATGGCAAAATTGCCCGCGGGAAACGTGGGATCCTTCTTGTACGTTGAACCATTCATCACGGTTTTTTTTGCATGGATTTTTCTCCAGCAAATCATCTCGCCTTATGCGTTCTTGGGTGGCGGGATCGTGCTAATTGCTCTGCTGTTTATTGCACGCGGGGCAAAAAATGTAAATAAAATGGATTCAAAGAATGTCGAATCGATTAAATAGAAAGAAAGATATCATTTTCGTCCATACTTGGCGATGATTTCTGCCTCGGCGATCTTGACAGGTTCGACCTTTTTCAAGAATGTTTCCTTCGTCACGCCGGTGAGCTTGTCGACCTTGAGGGCGAATATCTTGAAGAAATACCGGTGCACGCCAATGGGCGGTGATGGCCCGCTATATTTTTTAAACCGCCCATCGTTCATGATTTCTTCGGCACCCTTGGGCAACGGCCCGCCTTTCGCGATTTTCTTGACATTTCCCGGGATGTTGATGACGATCCAATGGACCCAGTCCATTTTCGGTTTCTTGGGATCGGGCGCATCCGGATCATGCACGTACAATGCAAAGCTCTTCGTTCCTGGCGGAAATTCGCTCCAAACAAGTTCTGGCGACGCGTTCGTGCCGTCGACCGTGTATTCCTTATTCATCATTCCGGTCTTAGAGACCAAGTCTTTTGACTCTAACTTCATGTCTATCAAGACAACTTCGCGGTAATTTACTATTTATTTTTTTTCGTGATAGCTTCGAGTATCATAAAATCTCGTCGTGGTCGCCTCGCCAAGCGAATTAAACGATCCACTATCAAGATCACGGCTCGAAATTTTCGCCCGTGAGGAAGAAATCAAACTGTACGAGATTCATCGAGTCCTCCGGCCTCGCTATGCCTGGCTCGTCGGGACAGAGCTGTGAATGCTTGAAAATTCTTCGGATTGACACCAGACGCAATGAGAGATGGCATGGTGGAAGCAACGAGCATGCAATGCAAGAGCATGGTACTGATGATGAAAATTTTGGAATGGTCGCATTGCCCCGACACGATAATCGCCCTTGTTAGATGAAAAAAACCTACCGAAAATTGTGAAATACTAAGTTAGCATTTGGTGGATGCCAAATTAAAATAGCTCCGGTTTCAATTTATGGGATGAAGAGAATCCATGCAAATCCTCCAATTATATTCGTGAGGTCTCCCCGCGCGAAATGCTGCCATCTCGTGCAGTTTGGTGTCGAATTTCGGAAATTCCCGACGCATTTCTTTCCCAGATCGGAAATCATGCGGCTCTTTACTCTGGGAAATCATGGCGCGATTCAAGTTTTTATTGCATGAAATCCAAGTTTGAAATGTCTTTCTCGAGAAGAAGATACGCACGGCCACTTTGACCGCGCCGGAACGAGAGTTTATTATAAAAATTACTACAGAAGTATAAAAATCGCCAAAATAGAGGTTAAACTGAACATGGTAGACAATATTGGCCACGCATATACGAAGCCTAACGAAAATGATTTGGAATTCTTTGAATCCGTCGTCGGGCGTGCAAACGTGTCCGCGAACCCTGCCATCATGCAATCTTACTTGAGTAAATCAGTGATGGGTCTCGAATCAACGACGCCGGATATCGTCGTGAAGCCGAAATACACCGAGGAAATTCGTAAAATCCTGGTTCACTGTTCTGCTCGAAAAATTGCCGTGAGTCCGATTTCTGCAGGTCTGAGTGGCGGGTTCGCGTGCCCCTTAATCAAGCCCGCCGGTGTTCTGCTAGACATGCAACGGATGAACCGAATAGTGGAGGTTGATGAAGACAACCGGTACGTTGTGATCGAGCCAGGCGTTACCGCAGGAGAAATTTGGTCTTTTTTCCAGAAATATCATCCAGATTGGGCACCGCCAATTGCTGACGGGGCACCACCAGCAGCAACGATCATGGGTGACGCCATTGAACGAGGCTTTTCTCTGATCACGTCGTCCGTGGGACCGCAAGGCGAGAACGTGCAAGGCTTGGAAGTCGTTGTCCCGCGGGGCGATATCATCCGGACAGGAACATGGGCACTGAATGGAGCAAAGCCCTTCTACAGGTGGGGCCTCGGTCCCGAGATCTTTTCGTGCTTCATGGGTAGCCAAGGCACGATGGGTGTCGTCACGAAAGCGGCGATCAAGATCTTTCCGCACCCGCACGCTAAGACTATCGTCGCATGGGCAATGGATAACCCGTACGACATGCAAGACTTGACGCTGGAAGTGTCCAAGAAGGAGTTTGGTATCAGCCACAACTGCGTCATGGTGCAAGGCGGTAACTGGCCGCTGGTCCAGACACGATTCCCGAAGGAAAAAGTTCCACATGGATATGAGTTCTGGGAACAACAAGGCATTCCGCAATGGTGGATGAATTTCGAGGTCTGGGCCCAATCCGAGGAAGAGATGGAGCATGTCGTTTCGGAAATCGACCGCATAGCCGGCGAATACAAGGATGGCGGCAAAGCAAAGAGCCCTGACTCGATCAAGAAATGGGAATTGCATCCCGCGCAAATCGCGGCACGGCTCAAGAAGCCCAACAAGATTGCCATTGCTTACTCGCTCTGGGAAGCCGGGTTCTTGTTCATCACGTGGTACACGCCCTGGAAGGACTGCGCGGAGTTTTCCGTGATGTACAATAAAGTGCTTGAAAAATACGGATTCCCGCCTGTCATGTGGATTGCCAGCATCGAGCGAGCCCGGCAAGCCATCTGCATGCCGATCATTTGCTTCGACAGCAGTCGCCCCGAGCAATTAGATGCCGTGCAAGCCGTTAACCGTGAGACGACGGAAATGTTCCTACCCCGTGGTTGGATCAACTACCGGCCTGACCCGTACATCCACGCGCCCATGACTTACGCAATGGCAGGTACCTATTACAAGTACCTCAAGATGGTCAAGGAGATGTTCGACCCGAACTATATCATGCATCCGGGCCGTTTATGCCTACCGTGAGGTGAAAAAACACATGTCAGCTAAACGATTAGAAGAATACAAACGTGATCTATATCGCTGCATTCACTGCAAGGCTTGCAAGTTCAGTTATTCAGATGACCCGAGCCGCAAAGGCCCTGGCGAGTACAAGGGTATCTTGTACGAGGGCATGTTGAAATCTTGCCCGTCCGGCATCAATTACGAATGGGAAGGTTATTGGAACGCCGGTCGTGTCTGGATTGCCCGTGGCCTGCTGGAAGGCACGTTGAAACCAAGCGAGGCGGTCCGCGACGCGATCTATCCCTGCAACACTTGCGGGAATTGCTCGGTGCAGTGCGAAAATTGGATAGATACCGTTGGCATCATCGAAGCGGTCCGCGCAACGCTCATAGACGCGGGCATCCCGCTCCAGGACAAGCACGCGCTCGTCAAGCAATTCACGGTCGATAACAACAATCCATACGGCAAGCCAGCAGAAGCTCGCATGGATTGGGCCAAGAATGATGAGGATCTCGCGCCTATGCTGGATAAAGAGGACGTGACCACCGCATACTTCACCGGTTGCACGGCATCGTACAACCAGACTAGCATCGCGACCGCCACGACAAAGATCCTCAAGAAGCTCGGCTACGACTTCGCGATACGAACTGACGAGGTCTGTTGTGGCTCACCCTTCTTCAGAGTGGGTGAAGTCGATTTTGCCAAGGGTTTAATGAACAAGAACCTCGAAAACTTCGGTGGATATGAAACAGTCATCTATTCCTGCGCTGGTTGCTACCGCACGATGCAGGTCGACTACAAGAAGCACACGAAGAAGGACTTGCCCTTCAAGGGCGTACACGCGATGGAAATCGTCGCCCAGGCGATCACGGACGGCAAGATCACTATCAAGTCGCACCCTGATCTCCAAGGCAAGACATTCACGTACCACGACCCGTGCCACATTGGCAGGCATATATTTTTGGAGCGGAAGAAAGCTCTCTTGGAAACCTCCAAGAACATGTTCCTCGACTCCCGCAACGTGAAGAAAATCAAGGCGGAATGGTTTTCGATCCCGCGCACGATTCTCAATGCCATTGCCGAAGCCAACGATGCGAAGTTCGTCGAATTCTACCGCAATCAAGAAGAGTCCTTCTGCTGCGGCGCTGGCGGCGGTGTCCGTTCACAGTACCCCGATTTCAGCTTGAAGACCGCGTCCTTGCGATTAGACGAAGCGGAAGCCGTTGGCGCGGAAATCGTGACCACGGAATGTCCATTCTGCTGGCGGAATCTCACTGATGCCAATGACAAGTTCAAGCATGGCTTAAAAGTCATGGGCATCTTGGAAATGCTCGACCAGCTTGACTTGATCGAGTATACGTAAATTACAGTTTTATTCTTTTTTTGTTTTTATATTTGGTTTGAACCAGCGACTTATCAAAATGAGCAAATCTTTGGCCAATAAGTTGCTTATATTGGCATGACGGTCGATGAATTACTTAACGAGTACGATGGTCTCACGCGTGATGATGTTTCGGCATACCTTCTCTTCGCTTCAAGTGTCGTCGATGACATCATGTTCTTGCTAATCGTCGATGAGACTTAATTTTCACTCGGTACGCGCGGGAGCTTCGAGAGATGATCTTATCAGAAAGGATGATTTAATCATTGCGTAATCGGCCGGAGAATGACGTACTCGATCTTACGAAGTCGAATTTCTATTACACAGAGGGCCGTAGAAAGTATCGCGTGGGAGTGTTGCCGTGAATCCTGGCATCGCGTTCAGGATTGGCCGAGATAGGTATTTATGCTCGGCCAGCCACTATTGCTGATACCACTCCCGTTTCGATTTCGTGACTCAAATGACCAGCGTGCAAATCCAGACTAGCAAAGGGAACATCAACATCAAGCTCTTCGATCAAGATGCGCCCCTGGCGGTCACCAGTTTCTTGTTTCTCCTCAAGCAAGGCTTTTACAATGGCTTGACGTTTCATCGCGTGGTGTCCAAGTTCATGATTCAAGGTGGCGATCCGCTTGGTACCGGGGCTGGCACCCCGGCGAGAAAGGGGATAAAGGTCTTCACTTACCAAGGCAAGAACGTGGCTTACCCGTTCAAGGATGAATTGTTCAACAACCACGTCTTTACAAAGCCAGGTATGCTCGCGATGGCCGGGCCGAATGCACCGAACATTGACGGCACGGTACCTGCCCCGAATTCAAATGGGTCGATATTTTTCATCACGCATATCCCGGTTCCGCAATTAAACAACAAGCACACGATCTTTGGCGAGGTCATGACACCTAAAGATCAAGCCGTCGTCAATAATATCAAGAAAGGCGACAAGATCAACCGGATTATCATCACCTGACTTGATTAACCTACCAAGATGGTAAAAATTACCTTTAATTATTCAATGTTATCCTTGGTACCTGATTTCATCGGAAGCTAGTTTTATCCAACTACTACTTATTCTCTCGACCATGCCAATATCGCCAAATGCGAGGTTGTGCTCATACGATATAAGCAGAATGTAATTGTACGATAAATTTCATTCTTACACAAGAAATCGAACCTTTGCACTTCAAATCATACAGGGTTGACTATAAGATGACAGAAAAAATGAATCTTACCGACAAGGAATGGAAAAAGCGGTTGACCAAGGAACAATACGACGTGTTACGAAAGAAATCAACCGAAAGGGCGTTTACTGGAAAATATTTTGACAATCACGAGGAAGGCGTGTACTTGTGCGCCGGCTGCGGCACTCTTCTTTTCAAGTCCGACCAGAAATTTGATTCCGGTACGGGATGGCCGAGCTTCATAGATCCGGCCACAGTCGACGCTGTTGAAACAAGGGAAGACACGAGCTTCGGGATGCGCCGAACCGAAGTATTGTGCAAAAAATGCGGGGGTCATCTTGGACATTTATTCGATGATGGCCCGGGGGCGAATGGATGCCGGTATTGTATCAATTCCGCTTCCTTGAACTTCAAGAAAGCGGGGGATGCGGAGGAATGAACATTCCATTCCCGATTCCTTGCTCTTGAATCGTGTGCCCTTGCTACATCCTTTTAATTTTTTAGTATCTCGTCTATTTTTTTGAGATTTTGCTTGTAATTCCTGACCAATGCCTTTTCACCAAATTTTCTTGCGATGGCGATCATCTGGCATATAAAAAACCGTGATTTTTCATAATCTTTACTCGCGTATGCCATGGTGGCTCGCTGCTGGAGGTCTTTAAGCCATCGTGACATGGAGGCGCGTTTCTTCACGTCATCGGAAACGTTCCCCGATTCAGCACTCGATGTGGGGCTCGTGACGGTACCGCTGCCTTTATTGCCGATTCGTGCTTTTAACTCGATGGCTTGTTCTGAAAACGCGATCGCCATTTCCCTATCGCCAGTCTCCAGGGAAATCAGGGAAGCCTCATCGAGCAGCTCGATCGCGTCCCGGAGATTTCCCTTCTGGATTGCTAGCTTGGCTTCGTTCACTTTTCGCCTCAAGATCTCTTTTAAAACATCGTGCTTTCCCGATTGCTCGTTGAACTCGTATTTTTGCATCGCTTTTTCACCTCCATTTGTCGTTGTGTATTTGTTCATTGCATTTTATCATGAAACTGCAAGGCTAATTTCAGCATGAATTTTTCTGAAAATATTTATTAATCAAATTACTCGATTCTTTCCCATGATACATTTACAAGCAAGTCCATTTATAGTTAATCGATTTCATTTTTCACTTTTTCAAGATCTTCATCATTACATTTTAGTTTTATTCCAGACTGGCGAGTAATGACAGCAGCGATGATAGAACGGTGTCATTACAAAACGAGCAATCGATGGGTAACGCCACGAGGAAGGTCACATGTCATGATTCTTTACAAGCATGTCGTGATTCTTTACAAGCATCCCATCACGACCAATCTTAAGGTGCAGTGAAAAAACATGTCTGGCAAAATCACGTATCACAAGACCCCAGTGTACTATGGTGAACAGGTGGTGGACGAGTTCGTCCCTAAGAAGTATCGCGTGAAATACCTGGAAGTGCCCCACCAGCCACCATCCTTTCCCGATCTCGCCGAAAAATTGGATGAGGTCATCAGGAATCCCGTAGATGGTCCCACCATGCAAGAGCTGGTCGCCGAGCGGTATGAGAAGGGGAAGCCTGTGGTGTTCCTGGTCGACGACAACACGCGTCCCAACGTGCACACGAAGATCCTGCTCCCGCCCATTCGGCAGTACCTGATCGACGAGCTCGGGGTCGACGTGGACGACATCCGCTACATGATCGTGACGGGCACTCATGCCGCGCCGCCAGAAGGCGATCTTGAAATCAAGATTTTCGGCCCTGCTCTCTACCAGGTCGATGCACAGGATGATTCACCCATCAAGAATGGCAATGTCTGGATCCACTCCTGCCGTGAAGGCAACCGGGAAATCGGGACCACGCAAGCCGGGACGCCCGTCATGATTGACGAGCGTGTTTTGGATGCAGCATTCTTGATCGGGCTCAGCGATTCAGAATGGCACTATTTCGCTGGCCAGGCCGGCACCGTGAAGCAAATTTGTCCAGGATGCGCCGACCGGCTCACGATCAACACGAATCACTCCTACACGTTCGACGTCGAAACGGGGTTCAAGCCACTCGCTCGAATGGGCAGCGTGGGGGATAACCCCGTATTGAAGGACATGCGCGAAATTGCGGGCATGGTCGAGGCGATCGTGCCCATCTTCTCGTTTGATTGCATCGTCGACCACGGTCGCATCGTGGAGCTGCAGAGCGGGAAGCTGATCGAGAACCACTGGCGAATCACGGAGATCCTGAAAAAATGGCGCAATGTTCCCATCGATGAGGCAGCCGATATCGTCATCTTGAGCGCGGGAAAACTCGGGATTAACTGGTATCAGGGCACGAAGGGTGTCGACTCGTCGAGTTTCGCGGTCAAGCCGGGCGGGCACGTGCTCATCATGGCCGTGTGTCGTGACGGCGTCGGATCCGATCCGTATTACAACGCCATGCTCGCCGTTGAAAACATGAATCTCGATGATGGCATGCGATGGCTCGTCGAGAACACGTGCACCGTGGAGACTTTCGAGATCGGGAACCAGAACCCTGTCAACCTGTTCATGCTCCTTAAGAAGATCGGGGAGGGTCACTTGCACCTTTACGCGGACATGGATTATGATATCTTGTCAAAGTTTCGTGGTAACTGCGTACCACACAAGGAAAGCGTGCAGGCCGCCATACGAACAAGAGTTGAGGAAATGGCAAGCGAGATCGATGATCCATTGATTTATATATTCCAGGATATGAATAATTTCGCCCAGCTTACCGAAAAAAACGATTGAAACATGGACAAAAATAATAGCTTGATTTATTGCAAATATTTTTCAAGCAAAGCCTTAGTCTTTCGCACGCCGTCCATGGCCTCGCCCTTGCCCTCGAACTCGATCGAGAAATAGCCGTCGAACCCGACATCCTTGAGAGCCTGAATTATGTGCTCAAAATCGAGCTGGGTCTCGTTACCATCGTCGTCGAATTCATATGTCTTGGCGTGGACAATTTTGATGGTGCTGCCGAGCTTGGCGATATTATCGTACACGAGTGATTTGGGATCGTAATTACCCGTGTCGAGCAAGAAGCCGAACATGCCAGTGGGTATTTGCTCCTTTACCTGGACCTGGAAATCAACCAATGAACTCGGGCCACCATGGTTCTCGAAGACATAGGTGATGCCTAGATTCTCGGCATATTCTTGGATGGGCTTGAAGGTCGTGACGAGGTCGTGGATTTGCTCAGGCTCGTCCTCGATGCCCATGGGATGGCCCATGTTGGATCGGAAGATGGAGATGCCCGTTTCCTTGGCTGCATCAAGCCAGGGCTTGATGAAGTTGAATTGATCTTCCCGGTCCTCCTCGCCATCATCAGGGATGAAAAAGTTGTTCCCATCATATGTAAGCAATACGGTCTTGATCCCTCGATCCGCAAAAAGCCCCACGTCGTCCGGTAACCTCTGCGGTGTCGTGTAGACGGCGTTGATTTCGACGCTTTCAATGCCAATTTCGTTCAAGAAATCGGCGATGCCGGTCATGCCGATATCCTTGATATAATCTCGCAGGCTATAGCAAGCCATGGAAATATTGTTTGATGCCATGGCCGATCGTTCAGCAACAGAGCATTTTAATGTATAGTAGCGGAAGGAAATATCATGAGTTACGAGGACGATTTCGAGGAAGCACAGAATGCCTTGCAAGAGCACAACCTGGCCACCGCATACCGGCTTTTGAAAAAATGCACCGCTACAAGGCCTGGCGACTACAACGCTTTTCTGTATCTGGGCATCGTCCTTACCGAAATGGGGGAGTACCGCGATGCGCTTGCCACGTTCAAGCAATGCATGAACATCGATGACAAGGCGCCTCACGCCTACAGCAACATGGGCATCGTGTACCAAAAAATGAACAACCTGGACGAGGCACTGCGGCATTTTTACAAGGCCACGAAGCTCGATCCTACGGATATAAACACACGCCTTAATCTCGGGATAACGTTCTACAAGACCCATAACAAGGAACTGGATGCCTTGCAAGAATTCAAGTACGTGGTGGAGCAAGACGACACCATTCCTGACGCATGGCATTATCTTGGCCTGATCTTCATGGACATGCAGAAAAAGGAATTCGCCCTTCATTGCTTCTTGAAAGCCAAGGAACTCGGCTTCGATGATGCTGAAAAAAACAACGAACTGATCCGGGATCTCAAGTTCGACGGCATCGTTGCCATGAACCCGCTCGATGACGACGTCAAGGACACCGCATTCATAACCAACAAAAAGGATGTATCCAAGAGATAAGGAAGTGTTTAATCTTCAACAATGACTGAATCGAGCATCTCGGACAACTTGGGACGTTGGGGGCGCTCGGTCGGTTTGACCCGTCCCATGGATTGAATTTGTGGCGGGCCTCCGGATGGACCATCGAGATTGCGCATCGGTCCACCCATCGAAACACCGCCACCACCGCCAAAGCTCATGCCACCGAGCTTGGAACTGAGCTGGCTCACGATCTCGTTGGCCAAGCCGGACATACCTTCAGAAATGGCTTTCTTGATCGCGCCTAGGCCTTCCACGTTGATGTCGACGGGGGCACCCGTTCTTGTCTCGGCGTCCTGCACCGCTTGAGCGCGCTCGATGACCTTGTCCACCTCGGCGCCCATGCTTTCCATGAGCTGGCTCTCGACTTCCGGCGACACGGGTGGCTGGATCGCGGGTTCTGCGACTGCTTCCTGGGGCGGCATCGGTGGCTTGAGTTCCTCCAGCGACACTTCTTCTTCGGTCGTGAAGGAAACGACATCGGTGATGCCGAGGCTGTTCGCGAGCTTTTGCGTGAATTTTTGCAGCGTGACGAGCGTGATCGGGATTCCCCGGGCTCGTAAATCGTTGATCTTCTCGATGATGACGTTGACAGACTCCCGCGTCCGCTTCTGCACTGCGGCAATGATCACCGCGGCGAGCGCCTTGAACGCGTCGAGGGCTTCGAGGTATTCTTCTTTCGTTCCTTTGTCATTCTCGACCACGAGCGATGCGATTTCTTCACGTATTTCGTCCGTGTCAAATTGCTTGAGAAAATCGTCAGCCATGTCAAAATTGCCGGACATAACGAGATCAAAAATGATGTAGATGAATTGCAAGAGTTTTTTCCAGCGCTTTTCATACAACGCGGCCTGGTTTCGATAGCCAGCTGCCTTGGCAAAATCGTTCATGACGTTTTCGAGGACTTCCGCCACGGCCTCCAGGCACTTGAGCTTGAAAAATAACCCCTTCGGTTCGAACCTACCTACGCTATCCGATGCATCTTTGATGAATTTCAAGAACAAGTTGATCATTTCTTGATAAAACGCGCTTGATTCCTCGGGATTTTCGATGCCGAGATCGAGGATCTTGGCGGCTTCGTCAAACTTGCGCAGACCATCGAGAAACGTTTCGGGGTCGCCGGTTTCGAACCCGGTTTTCAACTTGGCGACGGACTGGTTTTGAACGCCCCTCGCGACCATCGTGTAATACGATTGCACCGAAACGTCGCGCAACTCGGCGGGGCGATGCTGGTACAAGTCATAATGCGAGCTGAGCTTGTTGAGGTAATCGAGGATACGATCGACTTCTTTCTGCAAGCCCTTGGCAAGTTGCTCGTCTGGCATCAGTTCTGCACCAGCATTACCATCGATGAGCGAAGCGTGTTACGATGCTCAATGATCATTGTAGTAAATTAAAGAGTTATACTTTACTCGAGGGTCATCGCGTGCTAAAATTGTTCCAGTTATTCGTGTGGGATTGAAATTCGTGGAAACGGAGGATTTCGTCACGACGCGATTGGCTTCATGCTTACATGGGAACGAAATTACCAGCGCATCACTTGAAATTGAGTTCCAAGTTGGAGCTCTTGCCCTTGCCATCCTCGGCCACGAACGATTGCATGCACACGGAGCATTTCCCGATGGTCTGGATCGTTTTTTCGAAACAATGCTTGTGATACGGCCGATGGCAATTGGCGCATTCGACGAAGCACGTCTTTCCTTGTTTTCCCTTCGGCAAGTACAGCGGCTCATCGCAATCAGGGCAGAAGAGCTTGTGGCAAAGCACGCATGTCACGATTGAAGATTTGAAGATCGCCATGTGAATCTGGTTCAGCAAGTCGATGAAGAACGACGTGTTTGACCATGTCGCGCCTGAATCAGCGATGAACGTTTCCAGCTTGTCGAGCACCGACTGTTCCACGTCGCCGACAGGAGAGAGGCTGATCTCCGGCGGTTGTTCTGGGTATCCCTTGGAAAAATCGGCCATAAATTCGAACCGCACGGAGGCGGTTTTGAGCTCGCCATTGATGCAGCCCGTGATGATCTTCTTCTCATTGTCGATCTTCAAGTCGGAGATGGCTTCGCTCACGTTGTTCACGAGGACCTTGTAATCGAAAACAAGCCGGTTTCGCTTATCTATCCCCCATGAAATGTCATGGAGAACGTCTATCATTGGAATTTTTCCCTTAGAGCTCAAATATTGTTGCATAAATTCCTCTTGCCCACCCACGACTTGCTCGAGCTCGGGTGTGAAAATCCATTCGAGGTTCGGATATCGTTCGAGATTTACTTCAACGTGGTACTCTTGCTTGTCGAACGACATGAGCGTGATGCGGATATAGTTGTCTTTCAAGAGTTGCATGACGAATTCCCCCTCTATCATACGCAGCTCATCCTTCAACTCTTGCACGGCATTATAATAATTAAAGGCGTATAACTCGAAAGCTTGAAAAACCTCGTAAATCGACGGAGGATACGCGGGATCCCAATCGCGAAGTTGCTTCAAGAATCGCGAAGGCTCACCGAGTTCCTCGATGGCTTCCTGCGGCCACGTGATTTCTGGAGGCTGGGGGTAATTGGTGAGGGAAAAATCGATTGTGTAGATGTGCTCGGGTCCTGCGGCAAGATATATGATGAACTGGTCGTTCCCTTTGTCCTCGATCTGGAAAAAGCTCTCGAGCTGGCGTATCTCTCGGGCAAGATCCCTGTCCTTCTTGGATATGGATTTTTGTAAATCTGTTATGCGAGCAATGAGCGATTTCATATAATTGCTGAGGCGATCCTTTTCGCTGTTGTACTCCTTCTGGGTCAAATCACGGTTAAGCCGCCCATCGAGGAGATTGACTTCCATGCGAATTTCTTCCAATTCTTCACGTAAATCTTCGATCAACTCGCCGATCTTGCGCGGGGAAAGAGAAGAAGTGGATTCTTCATTCTCAGGAGGTCGTGCGTTCTCGTCTTCGGTATCCGAGGATTTCTCTTCGTTTTCTTCGTTGTCAGGCATCGCTCGCGCCGCGGGGCCAGCTGCTCTCTTCGTTCAGTGCTGGCGTCTTGTTTATAGAATCACGGTTTACCTTATTAAAATTACTTTCTATTCCCGAGAATTACCAATATCGAAGCAAAAAGGGCAAGAAAGCGCGATGATCATGAGTGCTTGGAAAAAAGAAGCCCGGTATCAATGGAGCGTTAAAAAAATCACTGCACGTCCCGTTCAAATTCGATAGATATTTCATTGCGCGCGGCTATCAAGAGTTTAAACAGATGCTTGCCTGGCTCGAGATTCTCGCCACGGTACCGGAACTCGATCACGCCCCCGACTGGAACCGTGACCCCGACTGCTTCTTGTGGATTCTCCACGGTAGCCTCCTTTCCTTCGAAACTGAGCGATATATTATTCTTGTCGAGATCCACGCCATCAACGCTCACGTTGAATAATTCGTTAAAATTATCTGGGATGGCATCGACGTGAAAGGGAGAAATGGCATTCGTGATGGAAATCGCCCATCCAGACTCGGTATTTCGAACTCCATCCGCCGGGATCATGCGTTTTAAGATATAATTTGGTATCAGGGACATGGGTTATCAGTATATTGTGATAAATGTGGTTAAATTTGAATAAATAAGGGCTTATGCTTAATAAAAATGAATCGTGAGAATCGTGAATATCCCCGGCTCGTGAAGATCATGGCCACGAAAAAGCTCGACGACCCCTTGAAACCAATCGCTGCGGCGAGTACCATCCACGTGACCCATCACGACGGGCTCATCGATTTCACGCAAATCCTGGTCTATGACTACGTGAACATTTCAAGCGATAAAACGTATTATCGCCGCATCAAGCGAGAACCGAGCTTCGTGGCGCAAGAAGTAACAACGATCGAGGAAAACATGCAGCGATATCTTGACGAGGAAAAAAATGTCGTGAATGGCGAGCGCGTGTATCCACACGTCGTCCGGACGAGCATCGATTTCAAGACCGAGGCTCGGTTTCCTGTTTACACGTGGATCATCACGTTCGGTGGCAACGAGTCAGACTCGGGAACGCAAAACTACGAGGCAATCACGACGCCAGAAACACTGGAATACGACGTGAAAAGCACCTATGTATTCCCCGCGAACTCGAGAATCGTGGAGATCGAGAGTTCCCTCGTGCATGAAAACGTGTTAAAGCACATCGTCGTGTTCCGCGGCTCGAAAGGAGACTCGATCAAGCCCCTCGAAAGGTTGTGCTGGATACTCGAGTAACCGGTGGCAGCAAGCCCTTCTCGCGTGCCAATTTCGATTGTTTTTAATGTTCGCCACCCAATATCACCTTGTTGAATCAATAACTAGAGATGGGAACATGCCCCGAAAAAAAGCGCATTCTCAGGAAAAACCTAGTGCTCCGGAGTCGAATTATTCAGATGCGCAGTTGGTTGCTTATTGTGGCATCAATTGCAAGGAGTGCAAGATGCACACACGACGCCGCGTCGAGCTTGGCACGAAATTCATGGAGGCTCTTCAAGAATTACCACTCGAAATTTTCAGCCAGATCCTTCCCCCTTTCAAGAACATCCAAGTCGTGATGGACTTCCTCGAATCACTTCCTCAGATCGGGTCGCAGACTTGTTGCACAGATGAAAAACTGCCGTGTGGTAATCCCGCGTGTGAAATCCGTGCTTGCGTGAAAGATCAAGGATTCCGGACTTGTGGTGAATGCACAGGATACAGAACTTGCTCCAAGCTGAATTTCCTGAAACCTCACCACCCAACCTTGATGTTCGATTTACAATTAATTGAAGAAAAAGGTCTTGAGCACTATGTAAACGAAGTGGTGAGTAAATTTCAATTGAACCAGATAATCATAGAATGATCTTTGTTTCGGCACCACTTTATATATACGGAACCACTTTATTCTCATGTTATACCCGCTCAATTTTCCATGTTTCTCGACTCTTGTATGAGCACCATTGGAAAATATGAACCGAAAAACCAGAGCTCTTGTACCAATTACACGATAATAATCATCAAAATAATAACAATTTCACGAGGTAATGATTCTTGAAATTAGAAGATATTAAGCGCACCATGCAGATGTTTGCTGTCAAGACCTCGATCGCCCATGAAAAAGGCGTCGCGGATATGATTTACAGCAAGCTCCAGCAACGAAATCCAAGGCCCGATGTAAAGAGCATCCTCGTCATCGATCAGCTGCGAGGTTATGTTTTCATAGAAGCAAATCATCAGCGGGATGTCATGCTCAGTATCAGCGAAATCCGCCATATCAAGGGAAAAGTCGGCCAGATAAAACTGGAGGAACTCGACCACTTCTTGAAGCCTGAACCCATCACGGAATCGCTGGAAATCGGGGACAAGGTCGAGATCATCGCCGGACTCTTCTCGGGCGAAAAAGCCTTCGTTTCGCGCATCGACGAGTCCAAGGACGAGGTCACGCTTTCCCTTGCTGGCTCGGATAACCCGATTCCCATCAAGGTCCATGCCGATTATTTAAAGGTCATCGAAAAAGGCGTCGGTCCCGTGCTTCCCGCTGCCGCTGGCGAGCCAACGGTCGTTGGACGCGGCATCAAGGAATATACCTTTGGACAAACAGCTGCCCAGAAGCCGAAAGAAACGGAAACCTTCGCAGATGATTTCGAAAAGGAAGGCGAGGAGAAGAAAGGCAAGGCTCCGGAAGTCATGGTGGTCAGCGGCCACAAGCAGAAGGTCGTCGGCGAGCTCATCGATCTTAATGTTGACGAGGATGAGGACGAGGACCTCGACGACATCAAGGATGAGGACCTTCTCGGCATCATCGATGATTCCGGTAAACAACCAAGCCAGGGTGAACCAGCTTCCAAACCCGAGAAGAAAGAAAAGGGTTCCGAAGCAGCGGACGAAGAAGAAGACAACTGGTGAGTATTTTTTTTATTACAGGATCTTATTTTTGCATAATTATTTTTAGGTCGATTAGAATTACTCTACGAAGAACGTTAAGCGAGATAGAAAATGCAAACAGAAACATTAGAAATAGAAATCGAGAATTTCAAGCAAAACTGGGCCAAGAATAATGAGGTTTACGGGCTTGACGAGCCATTTCCAGATTACGTGCTCGATGTTGCTGACAAGGTCAAGCATTTCATGGTGCCCGAAAATCGAAAATATCAAGGCGCGCTCGGCAACGCGAAAGGGATGATCGACGCCGTGCTTGAATATTCGAATGCCGCCACGGACATCACGGATTCAGGAAAGTTTTTCGATAACGTGAACGTGATCTTCGATTTTCTCTTGAAAGTGCGAATGACGAGCCAGGTTCCGCTCAACACGGTTTTTTTCATAATGCAAAAGCTCAAAAAATTGAACCCTGAATCCATGGACATCGATACCTTGAAAAGAGTGCTCGAGGACGAGTGCCAATTTCACTTAAATAATTACGCGGTGGCAAGGAGCAAGATAGCCAAGCACATGAGCGCCAGGATCATCGACCGGTGCGAGGAATACGAGCAAAGCAACATTGTTATCGGAACCCATTGTCACAGCGGGGCCGTGGTCGAATCCCTGATCAACTCAAAGGATTACATCAACTACGTCGTGGTCTCGAAAACCGAGCCCGAGCAACAAGGCGTCATCACGGCAAAAGAATTGCTCGATGCCGGTATCAAGGTAAAATTTATCGCAATGGAACAATACAGCGTGGAATTCCGGCGCGTGAACATGTTTCTCTTCGGAATAGATGCCGTTTCGGTGGAGGGAATTGTCCTAAATAAGACCGGAACTCGCATGATCGCTACCCTCGCCCACACGAAGGAATTGCCTGTCTATTTTCTCGGCGAAACCTACAAGTATGCACGTGACACGTTATATGGTGGCTTGATCCATTCAGAACGACGAGAGGTCACGAACCACTTGCTCGCGAATCACCTAGGCATCGATTTGCAACAATATCTCGATGCAGGATTGTTAAATGCGCAGTTTACGGCTTTTGACACGACAAAGCCGGAGTTTTATAATAGCATCGTGTCAGAACAAGGTTTTATGCCTATGCCAGATGCGTTCGAGAAGGAATGGCGCAATTACTTGTAGACCCTTTTTTTATAGCAATACTTGACTAATTTTTCTTGTTTACCAAATTCTTATTACGAAAGGGCATGCAAGGCTCAATGTTTAAATGCCAGGCACGAGAGAAATCACGTGATCTTCCATGCAAGGCCATGCAAGGCTTGACCGGCGCGGCACGATCGCGTTGATGGTCGGGGCCATCGTGTTCATCGCCAACGCGGGGATAACAACTTTTATCGTTATGCGGGACGTTATTCCGGGGGATGCACGGGATATCATTGGCGTGACGCATGTTGACGGGAAATACAACGTGGGCAACACCTCGATCGATTTCTTGGACAGAGGTGCCGACGAGATCCTCGCGCTCGGCTCGCGAGTCATAAAGCTCTGGTTCAAGGACCCGGCATCTGCATATTCATACAACTCGACATGGCCGGCCTCGTTCTCCAGTTTGGTCGACATGGCTAATTATTCGTATTACCGCTCGGTGTTCTCCAAGCCGTTCACGACTTATATCCTGGAAACGTTCTCCCTCGGGTTTCCAGACGGATATTTCCTGAAAAATTTCACGACAGCAAACGCAACCGAGGAACAGCGCCAGTTCTACGAGCTAGCCAAGTACTTCCTCCAAGCATACCAAGGAACGGGCAAGACATTCGTGCTTCAAGATTGGGAGACCGACTGGACACTTCGCGGTTCGTCCAATGCTAGCGTCATCCCGACGCCAGCTGCCATAAACGGCACGATCGGTTGGCTCAAGGCCCGGCAAGCTGGCGTGGACCAGGCCAGGAAAGAGGTAGGCCAGCATAGCGTTCGCGTGTTTAATGCAATCGAAGTTAACTTCATCGAACCAGCATTGAACGGGAATCCTTACTGCGCAGTCGATCTCGTCTTGCCTCACGTTCCGGTCGACCTGGTATCGTACTCGTCATGGGATACCGAGGCAAACCCCACCGATTTCGCCCGTGCGCTCGATTACATCGCCGCGCGCGAGGTGAACGACCAACAATTTGGCCCCAAGAACCTGTACATTGGCGAGTTCGGTTCCCCTGAGAATCGCGTGACCCATGCTGATCTCATGCTCACCGTGCAAAACGTCATACGAACGGCACTGGCGTGGGGATGTCCCTACATCGTGTACTGGGAACTCTATTGCAACGAAATTGACCACGCGCCCGTCCACTCCAACACTGATGTCGCTGGATACTGGTTAATCAAGGTCGATGGCATGCGCTCGTGGGCATGGAATTACTTGCACGGGTTATTCACTGGAGCAAGCATCGCGAGCGGTGGATAAGTGAAACTGCATTCATGATTCTATCGAGAGTGAAACATTTATTAATTGCTAGGGGGAAACATTCTGGGGCGTGTAGTTCATGTCTTTCCAAGAAGCGGATGGAATTAATTAGCAAGTTAATTTTCAGGAAACGCCAATTCCAGAAGCCAAGCCAAGCAAACCCGTGCCGAAAAAAGCTGCAAAGAAAGCGTCCAGGAAAAAGTAGTTAACAACATAATACTCCTGGCATTAAATTACTCTTTTTTTTAATCAAAAATGGCTCGCATCTCGAAGAAACGTTGGATGCTTTCCAAGAATATCTTGAGGTTATCGGTCATTTCTTTTTTACTGTAAATCAAGGAAATATTTCGAGAGATATCCATGTCAATTCCCTTGATCTTCACGATCTTGAGTTGATGCATGTCAGCATATTTTTTCGCTGGAAAAAATCCAACGATAGCATACAGATTATCGTCGGACGCGACGGCAGAAAGGGTTGCTTGCACGGATTGTAGTTGCATGACACGGGTGCCTGCAAATCCGGCGCGACGTTCCTTGAGCCTTTGCTCCAAGGCGTTGATGTAATCGAAGGCCTCATGCTGGGTGCCCGACCCTGGTTCGCGATCCACGCGAGTAAGCGATCCTATCATTTCAAGATCGATCTCATCGTTAACAGTTTCGAGATTGTTCGAGACGATAACAACGAGTCTTTCACGAAGCAGCGTGATGGTTTCAAAATCAGCACCTAATTGTTCCATGATACTGCCAACAATTGCGACCTGGCAATCTTTTGACAACAACATGTCAATTGCCTTCTTGCTATTGCACATCTCTATGATAAGGCGAATACCAGGCACGTCCTGGGTGAACCGTGTAAAGAATGGTGGAAGGATGAATTCGCCGGGCGTAGTGGAAATGGCAATCTTTAACTTTTCAAGCTCATCCTGGTCGACCTGGTTGATTCTTGCCTTGCAAGTTTCATAAGAATTTAGGATTTCAGTCGCGGCATCAAGAAAGATTTTACCTGTAGTTGTTAAGGTGAAAGATTTAGAGGTGCGAATGATGAGCTTGGTGTTCAACTCGTCTTCCAATTTCTGAAGAACCTGCGTCACCGATGACTGGGTCATGCCTAATTTTTGCCCTGCTTTCGAAAAATTCTTCTCCTTGATGAGCGTAACAAACGTTTGGAGATCAAGTATTCGTAATTTGGATAAATCCATGCTGCTCGTTCTATTAAAAAAACTTATAGATAAAAGAATGCTTATTTCCGATTCACGATCACTGCATCCGACACTTGCGTGCCACGAACTTTCAAGTTTGCATCGAGAAACAGGGTCAACGCGTGGCGATTCGGCTTCTCTCCATGTAAAAAGGTCAAGCACGTGAGCGCACCGGTCGTGTCGTGCAATTTCGATGCTTCGATCTGCAAGATGTTATGAAGGAAAATCTTTTTGTCGCACGCGGGGCAAACTGCAAGGAGCCGGTTCTTGTCGTGTTCGCAACTCATGAAGATGGTTCACGAACCGCCATTTTATAATCACGGTATGCTCGTGGTAATACCGGCGTGATATCCGAACACCATCGCCGTGCAAGGCTTGAATTATGCGCGCGCGACTTTCTAAAATCGTGTGTGGCGTCACTATCACGATCACCAATCCCCGCGAGTTAGGGGGCTGCTGCACGCTAGCCGAATTGCTCGAAATAAGTGCATCGCCTAAGCCCGGCAACGTGCACAGGTTTTCGAAGGCCGAGCAGCATGGCAAATCCTACGAGCAGTTTCTCTCGGCGATCATCGCCACGGCGCCATGTTACGTGACAATTGCCGAGGAAGCGTGCAATCTAGCGAAAGATGGCGAGGACATCAAGGAGCACCTCCATCTTGGCCCGACGATCAAGGCCGCGTGCGAATCCATGATCGCGGCACAGAGCGCGGGAAATCTTTTGCTGGGCCACATCTTGCTTCTCGTGCCACTGGTTGCTTCGGCGAGCATTTTTGCCACTTCGGAACAAGAGACAGCCGTGGATTTTCGATCGATCGTTCGCGATGTCACGTCCTCGGGGAACACGGACGACGTGATCGAGCTATACGAGGGTATCCGAACGTGCAATCCTGGCGGCTTAGGGAAAGTGGACAAGCTCGACGTGATGGCACCCGATTTCGATGAAGAATTGCGCGCGAGCAATGCCACGTTTCAAGACGCGTTTGCCATTAACAAGGACACGGACTCGATCAGCCACGAGTGGACTAGCGGGTTCGACATCACGATCGACGAGAATTTTCCCCGCTTGCAAGCCCTGGTTTCTGATGGCATGACCATCAACGATGCCACCATTCAATTGTATCTGGAAGTGCTCTCCCGCCACCCGGACTCTCTCGTGACCCGAAAGAATGGCATCGCTACGTCGAATAGGGTGTCGGAGCAGGCGCGAGAAGTTCTCGATGCAGGTGGCATGGCAGATGTGAAGGGAAGAAAGGTGGTTGCAGCATTCGACATGGAATTAGCGAATGCTGGCGGCAAGCTTAACCCGGGAACCACGGCCGATTTAACGGCAGCGGCGCTCTTCTTGTTATTGGCAACTGGATTCAAGATCTGACAAAAAAGATGTTTCGGAAGAAGAGATCAATCGATCGATTTCAAGCGAAGCTTGGAAAGCCATGCATCACAAGCCTTGATTTCTTTCTGGGCCTTCGGATTGTACTTGAACAGCTCCTCCTGGATGATTTTTGCTTTTGCAACCCGATTGAATGCTTCCTGGACCTTCTTGCTCTTCTCCAATGACCGCGCTTCCTTTACCAGCGCGTCGTACATGTCTTTCATGCTCTCGATCCGTCGTTGCAACTCGGCGGACACGAGCTTTTTCATGGATTCGTCTTTCAAGATGGTCGTGACGATGAAATTAAAGGGTTCTTCGAGATTATAATCATATTTAATCGATACCTGGTAGATCCCGACATCCTTCTCTCTCGAGTGCTTGAGCTCAGCAACCTTGTCGATGAAAGCAACGGGTTGCGCCTCGTTCGCGTCGAAATTGTTCGCGAGCACGAGCACAGGCTTTCCTTTTGCTTCTTGTTTTCCAAGGATCGTGAACAAGGCTCGCTTTGCGAATGAAAAGCTGTTGACGTCCACCGAGTCAACCACGAACACGATCAAGTCCGGATCATTCCACGCGCCCATCACGGTCTCTACCTTGTCGTCGATCTTGATGAGATTGTTGAACACGAACTCGATGTTGTTGAACGCGATGTAGGTCATGTTAATGGCAAGGGGATTCACGGTGCTTGCGAATTTTTCCTTGACCAAATAATCCTTGAAAGCGAAAATGCCGGCTTGATCGGTGCCGATCAAAAAGAGCTTCACCTTCTTGGCCTTTTGTTTCTTCCCGCTTTCTTTCTTCGCGGAGATTATCGGGGCTGGCTTCGTGCCAGGCACCAGGATATTCGGCGCCTTCAATTGTTGCTCCAGCGATTCGGTCGTAACTTGATCCTCGACGACAGTTTTCGTTGGCGCGATCTTTTTCTTCACCGGCTTTGCAGGAAGTGCGGATTCAGCAGGTGTTTCGGCATACATCGCCGGTGCTGGCACGTCGACGGTGGCATTCGCCGCATCTTGCTCCTTTTCGATCTTGGCAATGAGGCTCGATAATTTCTTGAAGTCCTTGCCACGAGACAAGATACCGAGTTGAAACAAGTTTGCGCCGATTTCCTTGGCGATGTTGAAGCTCGCGAGGGCTTGGTCGAATTGCTTTAACTTGTAAGCCTCACTTCCGGCATCCTGGAATTTCTTGTACCGGTCGAGCAATTCCTTTGATTGTTCCTTGACCTGCTCATTCACGAAATATTCGATGCCCTCGTCCTTGAGCACCATGGTTGTCATGGCATTCAACACGGCATCGAGATTCTTGCCTGTTTTTGCCGAGACCTCGTAGATTGCCATGTCCCTGCCCGTGATCTTGCCGGTACCGTATTTCTTGACGATGGTTTCCTTTTGCATGATCATCTCGGCCGAGAGATCGACCTTGTTGATCAAGATCAAGATCGGGATGCCGATGACCTTGGGATTCTCGAGCAGCTTGTGAAGTTCTTGGCGTGCTTCCTGGATGCGCGTGTCATCACGATCGGACGCGTCAATAACGAATACCAGGACATGGGGTTTCTTGAGATAATTATCCCAATCCGCACGAAACCGTTTCTGGCCGCCGACGTCGGTGAACTCCAGCGTGAGATTTTGAAAGACGATCTGGCTGATCGACACGCCGATGGTCGGATTTTGGGGAAGGAACTTTTTCTCCTTGAGGAACTCGACGATGGTTGTTTTTCCGACGCGGTCCAAGCCGAAGATAAAAATGGAGATTCTCTTAACCAAGAATATCACTTTTGAAACAATATAATATTTGGCTTCTCTATTAATATATATCATTTTGATTTTGATAGCATGGAGCAGAATTTGGTACCTATTAAAAAACGCGCGCGAGATTCACGGCTGTGGAGAAACAAGACAAACCGGATTTGATTTTGGCCGACTGGAGCGAATCCGAAGGGCCCATCATCGTTAAGGCCATTTTTTCGCCTCAGATGAGCGATAGCACGACCAACTCGCCGGAAGTGCTTGTCACGCGTTGTTACATCTCCGCGGAAAGCATATTCGCCAAGGAGCGATTCGCGAAAATCCAATTCAATCTTCCCATGGTCACGATCAAGAAACTAGCGGTGGTGCTTTTCGACACGGTGTCAGATACGACGGTTCGAGGCGACTTGCGACCGTTCCTCCTCGTGATTTTCGTTCCCTTGGACACGAAATATGCAATTACCGATGCCATTATCAAGGTTGCTGGACCTTACGTCGACGAATACAAGAACGGCCTCATTCCCGATATGGAAACGCTGCAACTGGAAGTGGGGACTGTTCTTGAACAAGGGAACGAAGCTGAAGGTCCAGCGAAAGATGCGCTCAAAAAAGAATTTTCAATGCTGGTCAAGGAGCACCTGGCACGCATGGCTAGCTTAGGCGTGACCCTGAAAATCTACATTTGTCCCGGATGCGGCTTCAAGATATATCCCGACGAGATCGCGTGCACCAGGTGCAAATTCTTGATCAGGACATACTGCTCGAGATGCAATTCCGCCATCGAGCGGAACTTGAAATCTTGCCCGCGCTGCGGCCAGAAAAATCCTAAGTACGATCCTTCCGTGATACTCGTGGCGCAAGAAGAGGAAGACGAGCTCGATGTCTTGAGGGAGACGGGGATCGCTGAATCCGTGAAAGACAAGAAGATCGCGGACGTGCTCGGGGTTGACATCGAGAAGGATTTTGATGAATCTAATGCAGGTTTAGAGAAGGAAATAGAAGAGCTTAAATCAAGGCTCGATGAGCAGCAGAAAAAAGCGACCAAGGCTCGCCTCTTCGAGTCGTTCACGAGAAATTATGGCGGATACAAGGTTGGCGACAAGGATATCTCCGAACGCTCCCTTGAATCCACGTTTAGGGATCCGGCGATCGACGAGGTCGATTTACTCATCAAATCCATGGCAGTGCTGCCGCCAGAGCAACGTGCCAAGACCCGGCCAGAAAAGCTTCTTGCAGTATGGGACTGCGATGCATACATGCATGCTGCAGGTAGGGTACTCGTCGGCCTTGGAAACAATCCCGAATTCGCAACGGGAATCCCGGGATCGATGTATGTCATGGAAACGGCGATCGCGTTCGTGTCCTACCAAGAGGAGTTTGCCGGCATCGCCGGGTTGTTTGCTTACTTCGATGCGAGCTTGCAGTTCCTCGATGCTTGCGACAATTTTTCCCCTACAATCAACAAGAATGCCATAGTGTTTAAAAATCACGGCTTGTGCCAGAGCAAGCTTCCCGTTGAACGCACGTTCTCGATCAACTTTTCCTGGGCCGACGAGAAGGCAAAAGGGGATTGGAAGAACCAGGCAATCTTGCTGAAGTCAATGCTCGAGCGGCAACAGCTCTTCGCCCGCAAGGAAGCAGCACCAGCAGGCAAATTTTTCATGTTCGCGGGAAAGCAGCCCACTGATAATTCAATCAAGAGCATCCTTGCAAGTTTGAAGATATATTTTCCTGCAATCATCAAGGACATGCGCGAGAAATATACGATGTTGTTTTAAATGGAAGGTGGCTAAGAAATCATGACGATCATTGCTATCGGATCGCATCCCGATGATCCGGAAGAAGGCGCGGGAGGCACGCTGGCCCGCATCGCAAGGGCGGGCGAGCGCATCATCATCGCGTACATGACAAGCGGGGGTAAAGGTATATATGGCACGGCACCGGAAGACGCCATCGCCATTCGGGAACAAGAGGCTCGGGAGGCGTGCAAGATTCTTGGTGCAGAATCCCTGTTCATTGGCTTGCAAGATGGATCATGCTTCCCGGACGAAAATGTCGTCAAGCAATTGCAAGAACTCTTCGTGCAAGAAAATCCGAAACTCGTGCTCACGTGCTGGCCGCTGGACACCCACGGCGATCATCGTGCAACGGGATACATGGTCATGGAAGCATATTGCCGGGCATTTGGAAGCAATTTCGACGCTGCCATGCATGATCCGCTCGACCTTGCGGAACCAGCCGATCCAGAGCAGAAAAAATTCCCAGGGTTGTTTTTCTGGGCAACCGAACTGTGGCACCAGAGCGTGCAATTCCGCCAGACCGTCCTGGTCGACATCAACAGCACCATCGACACGAAGATGGAACTCGTCGAAGCACACGCATCCCAAAATCGTGGCGATAACCTTGTTAAATGGGTGGAAAAAGACGCGCTAGACCTTGGAAATCAATATAGTGGCCCGATGCGATATGTCGAAGGATTCATCTCGCCAAGACCTAGCCTGGTTTGAATTTTAACATTTTTCGAGTTCGTGCATCCTAAACGATCAAACGGGTCTTGATAATAGTGGAAACAACAGACAAGTTGTTTTTTACCGAGAAAGATGAAAACGGCAAGACCCGTGTCTCTGCTGTCATCAATCCAGAGACTCGATGGAAGTATTTGTTACTCTCGTTTTTCCTTGCGTTCTCTTTAAATGGCTTGAAAAACGTCGCTCACGAATTATCCCATGCTGCTATGATCCTTATTCTCGGCGGGAAAATCTCGGCAATTTCAATACAATTCGACGTTGGGTATGTCAGTTGGGTCGAAAACACGGTACCTCCATCTGACTTCTCCTTGATATATATTGCTGGAATAATCGGTGAATTTATCTTTTTTTACATTCCAGGCATCGTGATCTTCAAGCATAACAGGAACCACGTGCTCGTCGCGATGGTTGGTTACTGGATGATTATGCTCTACTTACTCTCGCTTTTTTATTGGTGCGGGGGCTCGTATTACCCCTTATTTCAATACTATGACTCTATCGGATTCAGCAATGGCATTGGAGTGAATCCAGGACTCATCGGGGCAATCTCGCTTTTTCCGCTTGTAGTTGCAATTTGGTTCTCGATACGTTGCACGAAGACATTTCGAAAGCGATTTTTGCACGACGATGACAAGATTCACATTTTCACGACGATCATTGTATATTTTCTCATCTTGCTGCTCCTTAAGATGATCTTGCCCCAAGTCTGAGCAAATGAAATCATTACCAATTAAACGCGAGAACTCTCAAGAAAAAAGAAGAGATTGTTATTCGGTATCGGGAAGGTTACTATCGATTGCCGAAATATCGACAGTTTCGTCGATGAACTCCCTCCAGCACGCATTTTCATCGTGCAACGATGACCAGACGAAATGATCCGGCGAAACCTCGATCTTAATAGGTGGCTCGACCTTGCATCGGGCCGATTTTAACTGGTAGAAGCATCGTGGGTTGAATGGACAACCTGACGGTGGGTTGATCGGCGAAGGAACATCACCTTTGAGAATGATCCGATGGCGTGCTTTCTCCGGGTCCGGGATGGAACGAGCGCTGAGCAATGCTCTCGTGTATGGGTGCCGGGGGTTATCAAAAATCTCGTTAACGGGGCCAAGTTCGACGAGTTTCCCAAGATACATGACCGCCACGCGAGAAGCAATATGGTGCACCACGGATAGATTATGCGTGATGAATAAATAGCTCAAGTTGAATTTTTGCTGGAGGTCCTTGAGTAAGTTCAAGATTTGTGCTTGCACGGAAACATCCAACGCACTTGTTGGTTCATCTAGCACGATGAAATCAGGGCTGCATGCCAAGGCACGTGCGATAACGATACGTTGTTTTTGGCCTCCAGAGAACTCATGTGGAAACCGAAACAGGTGCTCGTATTTCATGCTCACGATGTTCATGAGTTCAAGGACGCGCATCCGTATCTCGTCAGATGTCAACTCCGGATTCAAGTTCCGTAGTGGTTCTGAAATGCTCTGGATGATGTTCATGCGCGGGTTGAGCGATGAGTCGGGATCCTGAAAGATTAATTGGATGCGACGCCGCAAATATGGTGGAAATTTAAGAGGAATCTCTCGCCCATTGAAGAGGATATCTCCGGAATTGCGTTTCACGAGACCTAAAATAGTTCTACCTATGGTCGTTTTGCCACACCCACTCTCGCCCACGAGAGCCAATGTTTCCCCGTGCTTGATATCAAAGGAAACACCATCGACCGCCTTGACGTATCCGATGGTCCTGGACAATAAGCCGCTACGAATTGGAAAATACGTTTTCACGTCATTGACCGTGAGTATGCTTTCCTTGCTATCAAACAAGACGCTGGCTTGCTCATTCATCAGCTTGTAGTAATATATCTTGAGCGCGGTGCCCATAAAAGTCGAATTGAAGATTCCAAGCACACACACGATTACGAGAAGAATGATATCGGACGTTATAAAACCAGAAATCGTGGTAAAGAATATGAGGATCGAAACGCCAAGCATCGCAAGAGAAGATAACATTCCATGGTTTGCCACCTCCTTGCCTCTACCTGTTGAATGTACAGCGATGTAATTTCTTGTTAGTAAGTCACTCGCAACCTCGCAACCAAGGCTGGCAATGGCAAACAAGATACCAGATTGCATGACTATTGAATTTAACATCGAAAACATTACCAACTCACCCGAAGGATCCGTTTTCGGTGTTATAGCCCCAACTATTGCTATGGCATCTGAAAATATCAGGATAGTTGCAATTAATCCAAGACTGAGACCCGCGATTTTCAACAAAATCACCGGCCGGAATGCAATTTCCTTGACATCGAGCTCCAGATTAACAACGCTATTTATCATTCTGATGTTATTGGAAAGAATCCACAATCCAATGACGCCATAGTAAAGGAAGCCGACAGCGACGAAAAATGATAAGATGATTCCTACACCGATGAAGAAGAAAACAAAACCAATTGCAACGAAAAAGAATCCACCAAGCTTGCTGCCATAGTTTTCACCTATCAAGAAAATACCTTCGTGGGAAAAACTCATCTTACTATCTGAACCAAGCTCGTGCATTACATTACCGGCTAGATAATACGCGGTTGCGGAAACACCAGCCACGATGATCGAGAGCATCATGGAAAATATTACAATTGATGTCGCGGGCGCGTTTGAGAAAGATATCGTAGATAACACACCACCAATTATGGATTGAACGATACCTATTGTGATCGCGACGCATAAGAGTTGAAAAGGAAGAGAACGCCTTGATTGAATTGTTACAGCATCGTTACTCTTGAAAAATTTTACTAATTCACGCCACGCCGCGAATAAAACAAAATATGAAGCGATATTATAAGATATAATTGAAACATCTACGATCATCAATAATAAGAAAAAAGAAATGCTCGTCGATGAAATCCCAAGGATTGATATGAGGAGCGGTTCAATAAAAATCAAAAACACCAAGCCTGACGGATATAATGCCAGAGAAATTGCAAAGAGCATGGCGAATTTCCTTAGACCATGGTTTTTTTCCTCTTTTGAAGCTGAAAACGCATCACGAATTATAAAAATTTGAACTAGAAAGAGAAACAATGATAGAAAGAGAGATAAAGGTAAGAGAATAAAAATTGACTCGAAAAAATGTAATATAGTGTATGCAATTGAAATTAATCCTAATGTTCGGAATCTATCCCCTAATTCTTGAAATTGACGATTGTAAGACATTTGCATTCAAACCTCTTGGTAAAACGTTAATTATTTATTATCTATGTTTGATTTCAATGGCTGCTTTTCATCAACCCATGTATTAAATATCTCATCCGGATACTTGTCCTCTTGAACTTCTCCATTAATCCTTCCCGTTTTAGCAAACAAAAAACACGCGGCAAGATATTTTTCATCAATCTCGTATAATGGTGGAATAACCTTGTCGCAAATGAACATTCGATATGGACATCGTGGATGGAACCTACAACCGGAAGGAGGGTTGATTAAGTTGGGTACCGTGCCCGGAATGATCGGTAACCGATCGACCTTAGCCTTGATGTCAGGGATGGAATTTAATAGACCTTTGGTGTAAGGATGTTTAGGATCCTTGAACAACGTGTACACGTTTCCATATTCCACGATTCGTCCGGAATACATCACTGCGACGCGATCGCACATTTCAGCGATCGTACCGAGATCGTGCGTGATGATCAAGATAGAGGTCTTGAATTTTTGCTTCAATTGGCGCATCAAGGAAAGGATTTGTGCTTGAATGGTGACATCAAGCGCCGTCGTTGGTTCATCAGCAATTAGTAGTTCAGGAATGCAAGCAAGACCCATAGCGATCATGACCCTTTGCCGCATACCACCCGATAATTCGTGAGGATACGATTTGATGATTTTTTCAGGCGTGTGAATCTTGACTTCTCGCAGAGCGTTGATAGATTGCAACGTAGCATAATAATTCAATTTACGCCGTTTGGGGTTTTTTTTCTCTGCGTGAAGTTTAACGCTTTCCATTTTAAGACGGTATATTTCATCATCGATACTTTTCAGGTTTTCTTGCAGTTCTTTAAATTCTATTCTTGGTGGATTAAAAGAATAGAGATTCTCTTTTAGAGCTTCAAAAGCGATTTTATCGCGCCTCAAGGCTTCTTTTAATTCCGCATCAGGATTTTTTTCGGAACGTAAAACGGCAATTTCATTTTTTAACCGAGCAATTTCATCATTAAACTTCATCATTTCTTTTTCTTGTTCTTTCAGATCATGAGGAATTGAGACCTGTGTTTTTTTCACGTTATAATTAACTTCTTGAGGGGTTTTAATTGCTTTTTCAAGAGCCTTTTGATGAGTGCGCGCCCTGGTAATATCATTCTTTAGTCTCTTCAAGAGAGCTCTTCGTTCGAGAGAGTTCTTTCTCAATTCTCTTTTTTCATTGCTTAGTTTAACTAGAGACCGTTTTAATTCTTCTTTTTGATCATTAAAGCTTCCTAATATCAATTCTTCTTCAGAATTGATAACCTCGGCATCGTTATTCTTGTTGATGGTTGCAGCAAGTTGAGATGCATTCAATTTCATTGATTCATTTTGTAGTAGAATCGATAATATGATGCCTTTCAAGAGTTTTGACAAATTCTTAAGCGCTATTAAAGATATTTCCGCGATCACTATGTTATTTTCAAGTGTCTCGAAATCTTCTGGAGTTTTTTTTAACCAATCTTTCATATCTTGGGATTGCAATGCCCGTAATTGATTCTTCTGGTGAAGCATGAAGACCTCGTTGAGTTGCCTTTCGACCGTGTACACGGGATTGAGCGAATTCATGGGATCTTGGAAGATCATCGTTATATTCTTCCCTCGAATTTTCCGCATGTATGATTCATTTTGATTTACAAGGTCCTCTCCCTTGAAAATCACGTTACCGCCCATTATCTTGCCAGGTTGTCGAACGAGCTGGATGATCGAGAGAGCTGTCACTGATTTCCCGCAACCCGTCTCCCCTACGAGTCCAACGACCTCGTTTGTATTGATATCAAATGAAACGCCTTCCACTGCACGAACAATTCCTTCTTCCGTGAAGAAATACGTCACGAGATCTCGTACTGATAACAGTGGTGCAGAAGGGTTTTGCTCGCTAGTGTGTGCTTCAAACCCCAGATCATCTTCATAAATCTCGTCTTTTACTACTTCCACCATTGATATCACAAGTTTTTCAAGCGGGGATCGAGTGCATCTCGTAATCCATCTCCGAGTAGCATAAATCCGAAGACAGTGAACAAGATCGCGAGCCCAGGAAACGTAACAGCCCACCATGCCGTAAGAATATTGGATCGAGCAACAGAAAGATCGTTTCCCCATTCAATCATTGACGGATCACCAAATCCAAGGAAGCTGATACCCGCAAGGGAGAGAATTATTCCGCCAACATCAAATGAAAAATTGACGATGATCGGGCTCAAGCAGTTCACCATGATGTGCCTAAACATAATTCGTATGTCGGATGCGCCACCCACTTTCGCAGCTTCGACGTATTGATTTTGCTTTACCGATAGCACCGAACCTCTCAATAATCGCGCATATATAGGTATCGAGAGTACGCCAAACGCAATTAAAATAGCTGTTAATCTATAATTTGTAACCGTTTGTGGGAAAACGCCAATGATAACGAGGGCAAGAACGAGCTCTGGAAAAGCGAGCAAGATATCCATGATGCGCATCATGATGTTATCATAGGCGCCACCAAAATATGCTGCTGTCAACCCAACTATAATACCTCCAATTAGCGCGATCATTAAGGACGTGAACCCGATTGAGAGTGAGGTCCTAGCGCCCCAGATAATGCGCCCGAGTACATCTTCGCCAAATACTGTCGTTCCAAGAAGGTGATCCAATGACGGCTTTTGATAGTATGGACCCATGATGCCTCTCAATTGCGAATCCGTGTACGGGGTGAGCCATGGTGCAAAAATTGCTATGAAGAATACCGTAAAAATGATAACCATGCCAACGATCGTCAAGGGCGCATTCATTCGCTTGAAGAAACCTCGTTTACTCTCAAATTGTTCCATCTCATCTTTTTGCTTTACAAGTCTTTCCAATCGATAGCGAGGCCAAAAAATGAATTTGAGGACATCGAGGATCTTGTTTTCTTCTTCGGTTTCCATATGCAAGTTCACCTTATCATTCCAAACGGATGCGTGGATCAAGAAAGCCATAGATAATATCTGTTATTAGATTTACAATTACGAAAATCAAGGTTAGCAAGAATGTTATAGCGTTGATCAAGAAATAATCCTTATCACTTATCGCTTCGACCAAAAGCATCCCGAGGCCATCGTAAGAAAATACATTTTCTGTGAGCACTGCACCACCTAATAATCCAGCAATGCTGAGACCGATGATCGTAGTTGCGGGAATCATTGCATTGTTCAACGCGTGCTTGTGAATGACAGTGTATTCCTTAACGCCTTTTGCACGTGCTGTTCGTATGTAATCTTGCTCGAGAACCTCGAGCATGCTGGACCTTGTTTGACGCGAGATCGAAGCTAGTGTAATGAGTCCCAGGGTGATCGTGGGTAATACAAGATGCTGGACATGATCCCAGAAAGCAAAGAAATTTCCTTGGATGAGCGAATCGATAAGGGTAAATCCAGTAATGCTAGTCACGGGATAATAGACAATGGTGTTAACAGACATGTAACCTATCTGTGGGAAAAAGTCCGTCCATGGAAAATTCTTGTTCGCGAAAGCTAGTTGAAAGAGTAAGCCAAGCCAGAATACAGGCATCGCGACTCCAATCAAGGACGATCCTCGAATAACAGTATCTTGTGTTTTATTCCTATGGGTTGCAGAAATAACCCCTGTATTGACACCGAGAATCGCAGCAAATACAATAGCTAATATAGCAAGCTCTGCAGTACGAGGAAACCTCTGCCATATTAAAGTCCATACATCCATACCCTTGCCCACAACGAAAGTTTGTCCCCAATTGCCCGTAAAAAGGTTCCCGAGGTAGACAAAGAATCGGATGTATATCGGTTCGTCAAATCCATACTTGTGCCTAAGAAGGTTATACGTGTTTATATTGAAGTGATTTCCCATCAATTGCTCGATCGGATCGCCTGGCATTATACTGGTTAGCATAAATGTGATAAAGAGTGCACCCAGTAGCACTGGTATGCTAGATAATAAGCGTCGCACGATGAATTTTATCAGACTAATTGTGCATCAACTCTTTAGTTCAGTTATATGTATATTAATTTCTATCAAGGGATTGAAGCTTGTTTATATACTCAATCTCTCGTTTCTTACGCCTGTAATTGACGAGGTGTAATTGATTTCCAACCCAGGAGAAGAATAAGCCTGCAAGTCCAAGGATACCGATCGTGGAATATCCTTCCACGCTAGTGAAAAACACTATCCCTGACGATATTGATGGATGAAGGATTTGATGGAATATTATTGCCGTCACGATCAAGAAAATGATCAAGAAAACAGTTTTGCGTGCAGCATAAAGATACACGTTCTCCGTGTAGCCCAATATAATGATTGTTACGGCAAAACAAATGAAAGGCACCAATTGCGATGGATCATTTGCCCAGTTCACAGGATTGAAATACCTCCATAAGAATAGCAATTCTCCATCGGCAGCTCTAAACCATGTGTTTGCGATGTAGCCGAATATTGAAAAAAGCAAAATGATATATGCGAGAATGAGATTAATCGTCGATTCAATAAATCGACCTTTTTGAATTTTGAATTTTCTTGATGAAATTGTTTCCTTGATGTTCGGAGGAATATCAGAATTACTTTGTTCCAACATGCAACACCATTATTCAAAATCCATGGGTTAAACCGTAATGTACGGGTTGATCTACAATCTTTGTAAATGAATGTGACTTAAAAAATCGTATATCATTCACAATTAAAAAACAAGATATTTAAATTTCAATTAAATTTTACCCAATTTTTCAACTAAAAGAAGCGATTTTTTCTTCGTCGTTAGCAATATATTCTCTGAATTGAAAGAAAAACGCGTAAAATAGGATTTTGGTAATGCTTGAGATTATTCGTTTTCCATAATTATTCATAATAAGACAAAATAGACTCCATCCAACACAAGATTTAGTGGAAAAAAAAATACAAAAGAAAAAAAACTAGGGTTATTTTATTTACGCGAGAGTCTTTTTCCGCACGATCACAATTGCTACTATTGCAGTAGTGATGATCGAGAGGCTCAAGATCGCGACATCGTAACCCGGCACGCCGGACGTTCCAGTCGGACCACCAGGCGTGGTGCTGACGTTAAGCGAGACCCCATAGAAATAGCACTGATCCATGATGTTCATGGTATAACCCAACACGTTATCCGTCCACACTTGGCGCAGATGACCCTGTTGGAGGAAGATCCACGGATATAGGCCATTCTGAGTGTAATTCATGAGATCGTTGTACGCGGCCTGGCGACCTGCAATCGTGGTAGCACTGAGACTGGCATCGATAGATGCGTTAATCTGTGCATCATTCACATGCGCCATATCAGATGTGCTTCCTGGCATAAGCAATGGATGCACGTAGTCGTCAGGATCATTGAAATCTGGTGCCCACCCCAATGCAAACAACGGATAATATTTCTGGTGGTTCCAGTTACCGAGATCACCGATAAAAGCACCCCAGTCAGCTGCCGTCAACGCGGTAACCTTGATACCAACCAAGGCCGAGCAGTTCGTGAGGAGCACGCCGATTTGTTGCCGCACCAGGTTCCCCGCGTTGTACGTGTAATTGTACGTGGCGATGGGATTCGTGGCTGCCATGTTCGTCCACCATGAATTAACATTGAGGTTGGTGCTCGCCGCTGAAGCCCAAGAAAGACCTGCTGTGGTAGCCATAGCGATCAATGCCTTCCTTGCTGCCGTGAGGTTCTGATTAACAACGTATGGGATGCTACCGTTGTAGAATGCCATGCCGTTTGGGATTGGTCCATGCAATCTCGAGCTGAGGCCTTGCAAAACCTGGGTCAGGTAATAATTGTAGTCGAACGCATATGTCATAGCCTTGCGACATGACTGGTTGATGATCTGGTTATTCATTCCTATATACTGGATAATCAAATCATCCGGACCATTGTGGACCGTCTCGCCAGCTACGTTAAAACTACCGCCCGTGATCAAGTTTGGCAGCGGATCTGGCAATATATTGATCTCTTGATTAATCATTGCCGTATTCCGTGCATTGGCATCGTTGATGATGTTATAATACACTCCTGCAAGTGCAGGAGCACCACGCCAGTAATTCGGATTCGCATTCAAGAGTACATGATCGCTTACGACATACGTCCCGAACATGAATGGACCAGTACCAACTGGCCTATAATTTGACGAGGTAGGGTCGATCTCGGCTTTCCCAGGCGTAGACGCCGGGGAGAGCATGAAAGATCCCTCGAAAGCAAGCAAGCTCGTGAATGCACTGTATGGCTCATTCAGCGTGAACTGGATCGCCGAGCTGTTAAGTACGACAACTGGATTGAAGAGCTGCGTTCCATTCGGGCACTGGTATAACGACATTGGTGTATCGGCACCAAAGGAGGTGGGATACCCCGTGTTGAATGGAGCGCTCAAGCCAGACGTGTAATTAAATGTCCAGAGCATGCGATCGAAGTTCCACTTTGCCGCCGTCGCGTTGAACGGCGTGCCATCCTGGAAGGTGATGCCCGTGTGTAGGTTCACGGTTAAGGTTTTCGAGTTCGACCACGAGTAGGATGATGCCAACATGGGAATCAAGGGCGCGTTCACATTGGAATAATTGTACTCGAACAACCCTTCACAGATTTGACACAAAACATCTTGAGATGCAGTATCCCAAGCAAATAGTGGATCCCAATCGACAGGACCATTTGATGTACCATAGATCAAGATGCCACTGCTCGCGGGCTTGATCGCAGGCTTTATCGCAGGCGAAATTCCCGTTCCCTTGGTCATGCCGATCATGCCAAAGACGCTAACGCTCAGCATAATGCATACGATAAGAGATTCTTTTTTTATGTTCATGATAACTCATTCACCCTTTTGTTCGAAATTTTATTGAAGCAGTCTATTACGCAATAAGGGTACCTCTCATTGCATCCGTTAAAATATAAAGATTTTCTATGACGGACAATCTTTTAATTAACCCTTATTTCCAACAAAAAGAAACAGTTTCGTGGATTCGAATTAGATATAAAGGATTTTGAAAAATTTCGTTCATTTAGAACGCATCGATAGTGAAATTGTTACAAGGTTCCATTGCTAATAGCAATCCCATTTCATTTCTTCTTCTTACTCGGGCAAGAAGCATTTTCAATGCTCGCCCGTTATTGTAGAGTCCTAGAAAAGGATGTAATACGGCTCATCTCTATATTTTGAACCGATTTAATAAAGGTTTTATTTCCAAGTTCCTATTCTTGAATGAAATCTTTTTATTTTTTAAATGTTTAAAATAGTCAGATGTACCCGGTTTTGTGAAAGCCACGCGTCACATCGCCGTGGCCGCACAACATGGACGCGTGCATCAATTTGGGAAATACATCTGTAATTCCGAAACCGTGCTATTCGAACCATTCAACGTTGAAAAATCCCACGAGATCGAGTGAAACTTCACGATGGCGCAAGCAAAGAAGAAATTCGTGCTCAAAGTACTCACGGCAGGTGAAGGTGGCGTTGGAAAAACCACGCTCTTGCACAGGTACGTGAGTAATCGTTTTATCGCGGATACTTCAATGACGATTGGCGTGCAGTTCCATCTCAAGAACATCACGTTCGGAGGCGTGGAATGCACTCTCCAATTGTGGGACTTTGGTGGTCAAGAACGATTCCGCTTCTTGTTGCCGACTTACGCCAGTGGTGCTAAGGGCGCGTTGTTGCTCTTTGATTTAACTCGCATGCAAACCACGTTCTCGCTCGAGAGCTCATGGCTTCCAATCATCAGGAAAGAGGACTCGAATCTTCCATGCATCTTGATGGGCACGAAACTGGACATGGTCGATCCGAATTTTCCCGCGATCGAACCAAATTTTGGAAAAGATTTTACCCAAAATCATAATTTACAAGGTTACATCGAGACGAGCAGCAAGACCGGCGAAAAAGTCGAGGAGGCATTCAAGTTGCTCGTTAAAAACATTTTCGATGCTAACAACATCCCCTACGATCCGAATATCGAGTCCAGTTCTTAATACTCGCTGGATGCTTGAACGAAATCTAATTTTTTTAAAATAAAGTTCTTCGGAAATAAAAACGCGATGCTACTACGAGCAGCTAGCAAGAAAAAAAAGTTTCTTAATCGACTTTTGCCGATTAAAATATACTAAAGAAATACTCACCAACACCACGGCGAGAATTACCAACACCGTCAGAATAAGGGGAATTAAGGCATATCATTATGTTGCTATCATTGGCATTTTCCAAGATTATACCGAAAAATGCTGTAAAGTTGAAAATATTCGATAGAACACTAAGACGGATTTTAGAAATACCTATCATGATCTATTATTCATTAAAGGGAAATGCCGAATAACACTAGATATTCGTCTCAATTAGTGAAAATTCATGATAATGCAAACTGTATCTCTTGACCTTGTAAACGAAATCAGCACGATTCTGTTATCTGCTTTTATCGCGATGCTGTTCATTATATGCTCAATTGGAAACCGATTTTCATCATCTTGGCACCATTTTTGCTAATAAGCGGTGCGGCGCTGGTGTTTCATTCGGTAAGATAACGCGTGTTCTTATTTTGCGTTATAATCCTTGTTTCCTGTTTTAATTTGTAGCACGATGTGCCAGCAGTGAAATGTCTTGCATACAAGCAGCCATTGCTTGAATCATGCTTCGTAGGTCTGCTACTTAGGGAGTTATAATACCATGTTTTCAAAAAGATCGAATAAAAAGGAAGATCATTGTCACGATGATGGTCCTAACGGCAAGTATAGGCACGATGGGTGCGAGGGATCGACGAGAATCGTGTTGTTTGCATCGTAAAACGTCGAATATGTGCGAGCAAGAGGAGCACCGGTATTTGGATTCGGCAAGTACTTTGGCGCATTCGAGCTTGAGATGACGAGCTGGATCTTGTGCCCGGCTCCAAACCTGTACGCCGTCGACCAGAGATCGACATCGACCTCGTAGACGTGCAATGCTGTCATTTTTTCATCCTTGTTAACGCTATCGCGTTTGTACGTGTTGATGATACCATCAGCAACGAGCATCGACTGTCCCGAAGGGTACACGTCGCAAAGTTTCGCGACAAAATCCGTGTTTGTACAATTCGAGGCGATGAACAGCCTTGTTTTGACATCACCAACCGCTTCCACGGACTGGCTGAGCTGGCTGGAATTGAACACGAGCACATCATGACGGTTCAACAAAGGTTGCTGGTCCCACGAACCCCAGCCAATGCTGGAATTATATACCGAGCTCGAGTTGTATTTCAATGTGTTATCGAAAGCCAGGTTCGTGCCACCGATGGTTTGCATCGGATGCCGGGGATCATAGATGTACGTGAAGTTCTTGCTGCTCCCGGGCGTGATCCAAGAAAGCGATCCATTCGTTTGCAAGTAGAGCGGTGTCTCGTGATATCCAGGTATTGGCCAATCATTTGCATATCGCCATTGGTTAGCGCCCGAATTCGGGTTCGTGATGTCACCCATCACGTAGTAGGCAACGTTTGGCTGGCTCCAGATGGAGAGAGCATCCAAATCTCCCGTGGAAAGTGCGGTCGGTTGCAAGCTTTCGTCGAAAATGGCTTCCCGCCACTTGCCGCTAACGGGATCGTTTGAGTTTGGATATGATAATTCCACGCCGCCGATCGTGATAGAGGGTGTATCGTAGGCATGGACCCAGGGGCCAATAACGAGTTTCTGGTGTCCGCGGGCAAATGCCGAGCCGTTGTAATAATAGCCCATGAAGCCGTTGATCGTGTTTTGCTGGAACAAGTCAAACCAGCCAGCGAAATGCACCGCGCGCGTGCTCACGTTCGCGTACTTGTCATCCGTTGCCAGGGATGAGGGGGCCCAATAGCTGCTGTTTTTATCGGGATGGGCAAGGATGCTGTCGATTATCGCATATTCTAGTGCCGGGTTGCTTGCAGTATTTGCATGGATCCAGCCACCAACGTCAGATTGCATCCACGCGCCGCCACGATAATATTCATCGTATAAATCCGGCGTACCCATGTCCATTTCTTGTACGATGAGACCAGGTGCTTGCAAACCGGCCATGGGATATTGAACCATTGACAACGCGGAATAACCCGTCGTCCCGATTTTTCCGTTACACCAAGGCTGTGCCACGATCCACTTGCACGTATCGTAGCCATCATTGCCCGTGTTCAAGAAGGCATCGAATGCGCCTTCCGACGCGTAACAACCGCGAGTATCTTGCGTCACAACAATGTAACCCTTGTTATACCACGAAAGCGCTGTTCCAGCGGATGCATCCTTGTTATAGGGCGTCCGGATCAAGATGACGGGCATGTTTCCTACTTCCCACGCTGGACGGTATATCGTCGTGGCAAGGCGAACCCCATCCCGCATCGGTAACATTATGTTCTCGACGACAATTTGCCCGGCAGCGAGCCCAATGGGAAAGATGGCACCTATGACTATGGCTCCGATCAATCCTGCTTTGACATGGCGAGGGGATTCCTTGAAATTCTGAAATACTTTCGATATAACGATGCGACCTTCAGCGGAACGTGGTAACTTGATGTTGAACAGCAAGAAGATAATAGCACTTGCCATGCCGAAGCCAAGTTCATAAATGTAATTTACAATGATTGCCACGATGAATAGCATGGCCGGTATCACGAAGATGAACAATATAAATGAAATGCCATGCAGCACCTTCCAACCCGTTTTCGCGGCACCCCGGGCAAGAGTGAATGACACCTTGCCAGTTAGCAAAAACACGTAGAGCCCTGTGAAGATGATGAGCTTGAGGCTTAGCGTGCCAACGACAATAATGATAATTATTTTCACGCCAAACCATACAATCTCGGCCGGGCGAGCTCGTCCCTGTTTTTCGACTCGCGCGAGCGTGTGGTATCTGAACCCTGCGGAAAGGAAAAACAAGAGCGCGATGAGCCCACTCACAGGTAAATCTATCCCGAAATGGTTGTCCCCGCCAAAGAACTGGTATATAGCAAAAAGTATGTTCATGACCATCTGACCATATTTGGTTGTAATGCACCCAATAATGATGCATTTAATACAGATTATAGATAAAAAAGTTCCCGTGAGAAGCATGGCAGCATCCATTCCAGGAATCGAGATTGAAGCCTTGACACCCAGGCGCATGTTTATCAAGAGAAAAAATTCAAAGAACTTGAAAGTCAAGCTTCTCGCCATCGATAGAAACACCGAAACAATTCGTGTTCAAGGCGAAAAGGATCCTGACGCTCGGGATTATTTCACGCACGACGTGTTTGCATTGGATATCAAGGATCATGCGACCAGCAAGACCTTATCGTTGAAGTTTACATCGGGCATGGAGATTGACTTGTTTGAGGCCGTGCCGAAAGATTCTTCCTTGTTAACCGCATTTCGAGAGGAGTTATTGGGCATTCTCGGGACTGCAATTCACTCATGAATGCAGAAAGATGAGAATTGCAGAGTAATCTGTTGCATAGCCGCACACTTTTTCGATTTATATGCAATCTTCTAAATGTTCAAAAGGCGTGAAACAGAGAGAAATTGGAAGATAATGGAATTGCAAACAACGACCTTGCCTGTAACAACTGATATCCAGATCATCGGCGCGTTCATTCTTGGCGTGGTGGGTATCGAAATATTGCTCATCTTCATCGGTCACTCGCGCAAAAACCCTGGCAGCAGCGCGGGATGGATTTGGGTGTTCGCGATATTTGCTGGGGAATTCACAGTAGGCGCAATCATCGAATTAATAGCTTTACTTCTCATCACCGATCCGATAACCGAACAAACCTTCATGAATTATTTCAATGTATTCGCAATGGATATCGAATGCATCCTACTTTTCGGATTCTTGTTCTCTTTCACTAAGAAACGCCGTAGACCGGCAACGCTATTATGTGCAGGCATTATTGTTGGTTACCTTTCACTCCTTGCCGTGCAACTATTGGAAGTTATTTTCACCAAGGAAATCATTAACATGCTTGGCCTTGATGTCATGGCGGCATTTCTCCCGACTATTATCTTTCCTGTCATGATTGCTGAAAGGCTTGACAAGCAGGCCGAAATAGCCTTGATGAAAAATTACCACGACATCATCATAGCCATGGTTATCGTTGGAATGGGGGAGCTTCTGCATTTCTTGCCGATTGAACAGGCTTTGGTGTTTCTGGGTGTTTCCGACGGGATCGTGGTATTTCTTTCTGTGTTCTCAAGGATCGCTGGCATCGGGTTGCTCTTCATCGGATTCTATTTCATGCCCTATATAGAAGATTTAAATTGGCAACGAGACTTGATGGCGGTCTATGTTATAGAAACAAATTCCAAGGAAGTGCTCTACAAGGAAATGTTCGCCGAAAATATTGGGATCGAATCCATGTATTCTGGGACTGCAGAGCAAGACCACGCGATTCTCGGGAGTTTCTCGGGGCTCGATGATTTCGTGTCAGAAGTGATAAAAAGCCCAGGAGGAAATTTAGAATTTATCGATAAAGGAGGTATCAAGTTCCTGTTTGCTCGCCATAAAAACTTGCTCTTCGTCGCCACGTCGAAAAAAAATCGTCCCGAGATAAGGGCCAAGCTCGTGGATTTTGGCGATTGGTTCTTCATTCATTTCGGGGAGTTGGTCAAGAACAACATCCTTGATCCCATGAAGTATGTCAAGGCCCACGATGTCGCTACTGACGTATTCAAGAGGACAAAAATATGATGCTAGATTTTCCCAATGATCTGCCGCTAACAGGCGTTTATCGATTACCATTGATGTTAATCGATATCGGCATTGTTCTCGTGTCCCTTGATGTCGCCGCGATCTATATGAAAAAAAGCCTAATGTCTAAAAATTCATTAAAATCGACCCGCATCCACGCGGCCTGGATTTCTTTGTTCCTGGGGTATGCTGGCATGGAATTCTGGTATTGGCTCGCGGATTTCTACACTAACTCTGTGATTGAAAGATACCATTTAAACCAGTTTGGATATTTTTGTGCAGCGACTGGAGCGTTTTTCTATATCTATTACGTTGAACAGCTCGCGTTCGTGTCAAAAAGACGCATTTTCACCATGATGTTCAGTGTGTTGTATGCGATCCTCATCATCTTGATATTTATTGCATTTTTCATCGATATCGGAACTATCGTGCAATATTTTGTCGCCAGTTTCTGGATTCCGAATATTGGTCTCTTATCAAGGTATCTTTTCATGATCAGCAAGTATTCTAAGGGTACTATACATGCCACGCCCGTCATGGTGGGTTTGATCGTGCTGATCCTTGGGATCCTCGGTTCCACTGACGTAATGTTCCGAGCGTTAGGCTGGCCGATACGCTTCCTCGGAGACTCGTTCCAGATCCTTGGTACGATTATGATCGCTTTGTTCTCGTCAAGCTTGCCGACGTGGAAGGAACTCGAATGGAAAAACGAGCTTGACTCGTTGTACGTGATTTACAAGGGTGGGACTCTTGCATACGAATATGATTTCGGTGAAGGAATGTTTGGTTTTAATGCTCAACAATCGGCGGTCGTGGTGAGCGTGCTGGAAGCATCACGGATGCTCCTCAACTCCGCATTGAAAACGGGGGAATTGAAAATCCTGGATTTCAAGGAAAAAAAGATATACTTCGAACCAGGCGAGTTCATAACGATTCTCATCGTCGCGAAGACGGAACTTGACACGATCAACTTCTTGATCAAAAAAATTCGAAAAGAATTCGAAAAATCTTTTCGGGATATACTACCCAATTGGGACGGCGAGAGCGACGTGTTTTATCCCGCGACCTCAATCATCGGCAAGATCTTGTCGTGAAACAAAAAAATCATCACGTTTTTTATCATTCAGCATTTTTATTCATGTCCCAACCACCTTTCTTACGCTCCTCCTCCACGTATTGCTCGACCACGGAGTATAATTGCTTGTAATCTGTTTTATCGACGCGATTGAGCGGAATCTCGTCAATGAAAACGATGAGGTTGGGACGCTTGTAACTCGTCAATGATTTGCAATGCTCGTTGATCTTCTTGCGGATTGCTTCGAGATCATAAGGTTTACCATCCTTGCTCTTGCGGAGCTGGATGAATGCAACGACGCCTTCGGAAAACACCTCGTGCTTCGCGCCGAGGATGGCACTGAGCGCCACCTCCGGTATCTTCTCGATGTGCGCCTCGATCTCCGGCGGGTATACTTGGTACCCTTTAGGTTTGATGACGAACTTGGCACGGCCGGTCAGGTGCAAGCCCATTTCATCCTTGAAGCCAAGGTCGCCCGTGTACAACACACCTTCCGTGGAAATGGTTTTTCTCGTGGCATCCTCGTTGCCGAAATAGCCCTTGAATACCTGCGGACCCGTGTAGCAAATCTCGCCGATCTCGCCATCGGGCAATACCTCGCCTGCTGTACCGTCCTCGATCATGGGCTTGCGGATGGTAAGGGGGCAAATCTCTGGATAATCAAACCCGACCGATTGCACGATCTGCTCGATCTTCCAATCAAGGCGCGTGTAGGAGCAAAGCCCAGAAATCTCGGTCAATCCAAGGCCAGTGCCATAGGTAGACGCCATCGTCGCGAGCCTGTCAAGAAACTTGCGAGACACGCTTTGACCGCCGTACACCGCAAACCGCAAGGAGCTGATATCATACTTGGCATAATCGGGCAATCGCCATTCCATCGCGAATAATGATGGTATTTGCCCGAAGGCTGTGATCTTGTAATCATCGATCGCTTTCATGGTCTTGTCCGCGAAGAAAGCGTGCAAGAGAACAGCAATAGCACCTGTAAAGATCGTCGTCATGAGTTGTTCGGTCTGGCAACCGACGTGGGAAGGCGGCAAGTTAACGAGCATGCGATCATCCTTCGTCATCTCGAATGCCTTGGCCATGCAGAAGTTTTGAGCAATGATGCCGATGTTCGTGAGCATTGCCGGTTTAGGAAAGCCCGTGGAGCCGGTCGTGAAGATGATGAAAATCGGATCATCTTCCTTCACATCCGCAGCTGCTTTGGTTATGCGTTGCAATTGAGATTCCAACGTGCCGTCCATCAAGTATTTGTAATATTTTTCACGGGCGTCCTTCATGAAGTTCAGGAAGCCAATCCAGCCTTTCGGGGCATCCTCGATCGGTGAAATTTGCATGAAATATTTGATGCATGGAATTTTCTTGTGAATTTGAACCGCGTAATCCTTGAACGGATAATAAACCTTCTTGCCGTACCGGTCATCTGTTTCCGTGTTATCGAGATGCCAGAACATTTTTACTTTCGGTACCAAGAGCTGGACGGAACGGATCAATTCATCTTCCTTAAGTCTTGAATCGAGAGGGGCGAACATGATGCCGAGCTTGAAACATGCGTATTCGAAGAATATATGCTCGGGCAGCAGAGGCAACATAGATGCGATGACATCGCCTTTCTTGAAGCCCATATCGAGTAAATTTAACGCGATCATATTGATCGCGGTGTCGAAATCCTTCCACGTGATGAACTTGCCATCGTCCGCATCGATGATGGCATAATCATCCGGACGCTCCGTGGCGTACTTAGAAACATAGCCGTTAAGAAAATGCGGTAGTTGATTGAATTCGTCAAGTGACATGAGAATGATGCCTCCAGATCAATTGTGGCCTGCCGTGAGGCCAAGTTTGATTTCTTTCAGAAATTGGGTGTACTCTTTCTTGATATAATAGCCAGCAACAGGCGTCAAGCTTTCCAAGGGTTCCATACCTCCTTGTTCCGTGTACTCTGAAAGATCAAAGAAGTATCCGAACCAATCATTAAGATGCTGGAAGATGAGGGTGGTTTCGGGAGCTGTTATTGATTTTTGGAGTAAATAAGCACCGATATTTTCGAACGGTTCGCCGGGAGTGCCAATGATGCTGAAATCTAGCGAATCATCATCATGGCTCGATGACAAGTGAAATATAAGATAAGTTATCTTGGAATACACGTTCAATTTCGAGCCACGTTGCTTGATGGCAAATGGTGGGAAGTTTGGCTTGTTATCCTCGTCATGCGTAATGGCAAGCACCACGGCCATCAAGAAATATCGCTTGACAAGGTAAAGGAATCTGTTTTGGAATCTTACCAATGTGGATTGGATTTGCTTGTCCGAGTGATATTTCTTGAAATCCTTGACAGGAACCCAGATCGTTCGCACGTAACTCGAATATTCGAGCTTGTCATAATATTGGTCATCGGGAATGGACTTGGCCACCTCCAGCGCTCGTTCTCCTAGAAAATTACCCATGCGCCACATTTCCTTTTTAGTTCCATTTTGACCAAGAATCTGGTTGGTTTTGAGGTGGTCAAAATCGGTGCCGCACGTCGCGATTGGATTTATATCGCCACCTGCCCCGCCGAAAAATGCGGCCTTGACCTTTCCCCCCGTGAGTTCTTCCACGTGCGTCACCAGCCTGCCAGGATAATCTGCCGAGAGAGTGTCGTTCGACGGGCCGAGGGTTGTTGGATGACCCGTGAAATTGACCATGAATCCTAGCAATTCGCCAGAGTCGGCGTGCTTGAACGCGATGATGCCAAGAGGAGATTTTGATCGCCGGGTGGGATGACGCCGGTTGATGATAACATCCTCGTTCACGACCGTTTTGGTAAACGCCATCTTGCACGGCTGCAAGTCGTGCAGCAATTGACCGACGAGCTTGAGAATCTGGTTTGAGATCCAGATAATATATTTGTCGTTTCTATTAATTCCAAACATGATTCCCCGAACAAAACCGGGTATGCCTGGCCAGTGATATTCGCCAGTAAGATCAGGTGCTTGATGCGTGTGCGTCGCGTGGACAAGAATTTGATTTGGATTGATGGGATAGAATTTTTGAATCCGTTCTTTTATGTAATCAGCACATTTCAAAGGGATTTTCATCGTGTCTATGGATAAGAAGAGTAATCGTTTTTTCACGTTCCCGAGGATTGTATCCTCGATGAGAACGCCGTGCACGTGTAGCGGGTCAAGAACGCCTCGGGCATAGAGGTTTCTTACATATCCCGACGTTAGCATCTTAACAGTCTGTCCTGGATTATTTTCAGGCCGGATTGCAAGCGGGGTTATATCGACCTTGCCAAATGCAACTTGCATTTCACGTTCACCTTTAGTTAAGTCAATTCGTTAAACATTAGGATGTTTTTCTCTATTACGCGTGCCCCGCCGTGAGCCCGGCTTCGATATCATCGAAGAGCTGGAGATATGCTTGCTTGATGAACTTGCCGGCGACCGGAACGAGACTTTCGAATGGATCCCCACCAGCACGCGTGTATTCGCTGAAATCGAACAGATATGCCATCCAATCGTTGGACATCGGAAATAAGAAAGAATTTTCGAGTCCTTCCCTGGTTTTTCGCTGGACGCTCCTGGCAAGATGCCGATACGGCTCCCCGGGCATGCCGATGATGTTGAACGAGCTCGCCTTGCCCGTTGTCGAATCCGTTGCGGCCACGCGGAAATATTGCACCTTGGTATAACTATTAATGTTATTGAGGCCACGATGCTTGAGAGCGAGGCCCGGAAAATTGAAATCCCTGCCATCGGTGACGCTGAACGCGAGCCCCATCAAGAAATATTTCTTCACCCAGTGCACGAACCGATTCTGGGGCCGAGCAAACCCGCCGTACTTGCGTCCGTGGTCATCTTGCTTGTAATCTTCCATCGGAAACCAGATGGTGCGCGTGTAACATTTTATTTCGACGTGATCGAAGTACTGGTCATCTGGAATAGATCGGGCGAGCTCCAGCGCGAGCATGCCGATTTTGGTTCCATACAAGGTTATGGCTTTTTCTTGCAGCTGGGACTTGATGTTGGGCATGACACGCCTGAGCGTTCCGTATTTTTCAGCCAGGTGTGCGATGAATTCGCTATAATCAAGGTTAGCTGGGGCAATATCGCCCATGGCATCTTGAAACATGGCAGCCTTGATCGTGCCATCCGTTGCCTTATCAATGGACGCGACGACCCGCCCTGGCCATTCAGCGGACAAGAGCAAGTTATTGCCGCCCATTATCGTTGGGTGCGCGCCGAAATTCACTAGGAACCCGATCAGTTGGCCAGTATCCGCGTGCTTGAAGCAGATCACGCCGAGATCAGCACGGTAGGGGCGAGTCGGATGCCGGCGGTTCACGATGACCTTGTCTTTGATCGCGGTTTTAGCCCACGCGATCTTGCACGGCTGTATATCATCCAGCATCTGCCCCACCATGAGTACGATTTGCCGGGCCATCCACACGAGAAATTTATCATAGTGACCGATGCCAAAGATGATGCTGCGCACCGTATTCCCGATCTTGCCGGGAAAGTAGTATTCTCCGGAGAGATCAAGCCCGGCGTGAGAATGAATCGCGTGTATCAGTATCTGGCTCGGATGGATCTTGTGCGCATCTTGAATCTTTTCCTTGATGTAATCCGTGAATTTTAGAGGGACTTTCATCGTGTCGATGGAGATGAGCAACATTCGCTTCTTGATGTTTCCAAGGAACGTGTCCTCAACGAGCACGCCCCTGGCATACAAGGTATCCATGATGCCTTGCACCTTATCCTTCCGATAATAACCTGCTAAAGATAAACCGGCAAGGTTGGCAGGAGTTACGCTAATTTTTCCGAATGAAACCTTCATTACGTGCTAACAATTTGTGAAGGCATTTAATCACATAATTTTAAAATTTAATATCGAGATGGGAACAGCCATCGAGCATTGCCCCTCTTTCAAGAAGCATTAACAACGTTGAGACAAGGTTTTAATGGTTAATCGGCACTTTCGAGAAGATCGATGAGGTGCCCTTTTTTTTCATCGACCGCATCACGGGGCAGTTCGTGCTCGATGGCTTCGAATTCAAGGGTGGCAAATATCTGCCGTAGCCGGTCATATTGCACGCCTTTCATGTGGGCGTATTCATACTCTTCCATTGCGGACAATGATCGCATCTCGATCGAAGTCCAATCAAACCCGTTTTTACTTTTCACGAGCTTGTTGAGCCACATGATCTCGTTTCGCAATTGGATCGCGAAATTCATTTCTCCGACATCCATGACCCGAGCATACAGGAGATCAAGATGACTTCTTACCTCGTTAATCCGGCAGCGAACGAGGGCTTTCTCTACCGCATTGACCAAAGATTGCGCTCCAATTCGTTTTATTACCTCGCCGAATTGCACGTTGATCCTAATGATCTCTGACGCTAATTTCACCACGAGATCGCTAACTTGAATCATCTCGGGACTCTCATTACCTCCTTTCAATTCATCGAGAGAGACATCGGCGCATGCTTCGCCTCGTATTTTAAAATTCTTATCGACAAAGGCTTGGCAGAGGTGGCCACATTCCGTCTTAAATGAAACGGTGACGATTCCAGATTCGCCCGATTTCTCGAAAATGTTCTCGGGAATGTCAATATCATGGAATTGTTGGCAAGCTGGGCACTTGATGTTGACTCTCTTGATACAGATTCTCCTCCATCGGACGTGCGGGCTAGATGCAACAAATTATTGGTTAGATGACTTTAAGAATGCTTTCATGATTGAAAAGAAGTAATGACGGGAAAGGAGACTTCTTCAAAATCAGGAATTTGTAACGATAGTGTCTTATAGTTTTTAACAAAAGTATGAAGCAAGCATTGTATTACTTGCAAAATGGGATCCCTCGTCTCGTGGAGACTAGATTATGAATGTCATGTTTATTGCTCCGCATCCCGATGATATTGAATTCACATCCACTAGTGCATGCAAGCAAGCGGTCGATCTCGGCTGGACCGTGCACGAGGTGCTCATGACCAGTGACGAGTACGGAACTCACAGGAATGAATTCAAGGGAAAACGTATCAAGCGCATCCGCATGCACGAGATGGAAGAAGCTGCAAAAACCTATGGAACAAACGCTGACGGAACGTTGCGAATTCAATTAACGTGGTTTGGCGAGATCGATGGCCATCTTCCATTTACCAAAACTGTGCTGTCACACATCAAACGAATGATTCTCGAATTCAAGCCGCGAATTGTTTTTGCACCGGACAGCTTTTTCACGCTTGATTTTCACCCGGATCATCTTCACACCGGATGGCTCGTCTATCTTGCAATCAAGAGCATGCCTGAATCCGATCGCCCAGTTCTCTTGCTCTATCACTCGTTCAAGAACGATGTCTACATTCGCGTCAAGGATCGGGCGTTCCTCGGCGTTGCCTGGTCAAAACACTTGTCGCAAACGACCCCGCTACGCAACAAGATTAGCATCATTGGTCGAGTCTTGTTTTTTAACTTGCGCAGGTATAAAACAGGGCCAGCCATTGCAGAAGGATTTCGACATGCCCGGTTCAAGCTAGGAGAGAACATCATCTTGAACTTCTGGCGACGGGTCGTTTACTATGTTCTTGCCAAGGTAAGCCTTAACGCCTCTCCCGGTGAGCTTTATCAACCTTCCCCGGACGCGCTTGGTTTGCTATAAGGCGCTTGTAAACTACCTATCACGATAACCATAAAAGCCCTGGCGTGAACAATCGATCACTTTCAAGTCCGAGACTACGTGATTGAAATGTCATATTCGGCAGAAGAGATTAAAAAAATCAATGCCTTGCCCGTGCACATTCCCCCGAGCACTTATCAAAAGATGTTTATGCACGTGCTGAGGTTTGGTTCATTGGGTATTCCAAAAGACCAGTGGCGTGAATGCTATGGCATGTGCATTGGAAAATTCAACAAGGATGATGGCATCACGGTCGTGGATGCATTGCCATCAACGCACGGCTCTGACATCGGCGTCGAGTTTATGGAAAAAAATTATGTTGTTATGGCTGAATTTCAGGATCAACTCGACAAGATCAACGCGGGCATCTCGAATCCTTCCGATCAAGTGTTCATCGTCGGCTGGTATCACAGCCACCCGGGCATGGAGCGGTTCTTGAGTTCCGTCGACGTGCGCAACCAGATCGCTTATCAGCAAGCCGGTTTCCCGTTCGGCATCGCCATCGTGTTTGACAACACGTGCATCTTCCAAAATGACTTGAACACGGGCCAACTCGATTTTGGTTTCAAGATTTTCCGGCTGGATGACCCGACATCGACCGAGGTGAACATTCCATTTTCCGATGTCCCCTTTGATCGCGAAATGCTCGACAAGCCAGAGTTGATAGAGCTCTGGAAAAACGAAATGAGCATGATCGAGAACGTGCAAAAACGTGGGCCAATCATCAAGGAATTTCAAGAGGCGCCGTCAGTTTTCGGGGATTTCAAGTTACCGACAACCGATGATCTCAAGAACGCGCCATCTGGCATCACGGGTGATGAACGCTCCCAAATCACGGTCCTCGTGCTCACGGAACTCGACCAGGTCTTTACCCGTGGCATGCAACTGTTCGCGGAGAAATATCAATCGCTGTCACCAGAGCAAAAAGGCGAGTTTGGAACCTTCATCGATGAAGGCATAACGCCGCTGCTCGAAAACTTGTTGACGAATCTTGCCAATGGTTTGAGTGGTTGGACGAGGAGCTTACGCGAGGATATCGACAAACGCGTGAACTTTGGAATTGCCGCCTTGAACACGATGAAAGAAACTGCAAAAAACATCCAGGACCAATACCTCGATTACCTCAAGCAAAGCGCGGATGCAAACCGGGAAAAGAGCCAGGAAACGTCTAAAAACATCGACGCGATTGAATCAAGCTTGAAAAAAGCACTTGATGACTACAAGGATGATATGAAAGCCGTTTTTATGGAGGCATCCGCCGCCTGGCACGAGCAGATCCTAAAAGCGAGCAAGCAACTCGGCCAAACCGAGCTTGCCGGCATTAAAACCCAGCTCGAGCTCCTTTCAAGCGGGGCTGGGAAAGGAAACCTCGAACCGGAGGTGCCAGAAAAAAGTTCCGTGGAAAATTTTACTGATGTACTCTCTCGCCATTTACAAGCCGTGAATGCTGCTGTGCAAGAGGCACAGGACATGCGTTCCGCGCAAACAGCGCCACCGATGCTTGGCGATTTCACGATCCCGACGACCGCCGAGATCAAGGACATGACTCCTTTTGTTGACCTTGATGACAATGTCACGGCCGATCTCTTGAAGATTGGCGAACTCTCGCAAACATTCAAGGCTGGCCTCACGGATTTCGTTGCTTTTTATGACAACCTGTCGCCTGAACAGCGGAACGACTTCCAGCTTCTCAACGAGAAGGGTATCCAACCTTTTTCCGACAAGGTGGTGACATCGCTGGTCAAGGGTATCAACCAGTGGACGATTGCATTGCGTGATGACGTCGACAAGCGCATTAACTTGTTGGTTTCCTCGACGAATGAGATGCAGCGAACCATGAAAAACATCCATCGTGATTATGTCGAGTTCCTGGTCTCTTCAGCCGATCCCTCGGCAAAGATCGTGAGCCAGGTTAGCAAGGTCTTGAGTGCCGTGGAAAAAGACGCGATGGCCACGTTCAACAACATGCTATCATATGTTCAACAGGTCATGGAAAATCTCATGAACACCTATGGACAGCAATTGCAGAAGCAAAAAGAAGCACTCGATGCCAAGGAATTGAAGAATATCAGCAAGGCTATCGATAATTTGAAGAAAACCTTGAAATGATTTAAGGGAATTTTGAAATCCTAAGATTTCACTTTTTCCTCCGACTCTTTCATCTTTTTTTGGATCCGCCATGCCTTCCATCACATTGTCCTCACCTATTTCTTTCCATTCTCGGTCGACGTTAGCCGAAACTGGCGAACTCGAGCCGAGCACCGAGCATGTCATGAACCTTTCTTGCTAGCTGTTCTTCTGCCTCGATGAATCGGATGCAATCGCGGGGCAGCGCTTTCGATAATGCTTCCAGGAGATCGGTTGCTGAAGCTTCCTTCAAGCGTTTCTCAAATGCCTTTTGTTTTCGTTCACGGTTCCGTTCAAGGCGATCGTTTTCCAAGTACGCGTATACCTCTTGAAACGGTTGTTGCATGACCAACACGTGGTACATGATCGTGAGCAACTTTCGTGCACCCGCGGTGACCGACACCTTGTAAGACTTGTTCTTTGAACGTAAATGAGCAACGTAATTTCCAACTGGATGACCTCCTTTCTTGTAATGTGCATAGTCTGATTTTGCAGCGAGCCAAACAGATCGACGTGCACCCTTGTTCCCGCCTTTATAGAGGTGGCCATTCCGCCGCTTGTCGTGTCCCGATTGATGCACGCGCGGGCCGAGACCCGTCCAGCGAACCAATGCGCCCGGATGCCAGAAGAACCGGACGTCGACGATCTCGACCAGAAACGTGACCGCGGTGTCCACGTCGACAGATGGACACGTGATGAGCAATTCCACGTTATGCACGAACGCCGGGTCGTTCCCGACGATCTGGAGGATCTGGTATTGCAGATCGCGTGCCATTTCACGAAGGTGCATGTATTGACGGAAATGCTGCGCAAACCGCGTCATCGTACCGGACACTTCTCTCATTCGATGGAAGAATGCGTCCATCTGGTGTGCCATGGTCAAGAGCACGGCACCGTCCGTGATCATGCCTTTTCCATGGGCGAATTCCGCGGCAAGAAGGGAAAGAATGTCGTCGCCATTGGTCAATGACGGGGCAACTGACAAGATGCGACACCCTCGCGCCGAGATGTTAAGTGTCTGAATCCATTCAGGCGCGTCGAACATGTGATACATCACCTTGAGGGCATTTATTTCCTGGGTCGCTTGCTGCTTTCGTTCGGTGGCGTCGCGGCTCAGCTTGCGGAGCTGGAACTGTTCCGGGGTGCACAGCACGGACGGCTTTAGCCTTCCATCGCGGAAGGCAAGTGCGATGCGCTTCGCGTCGCGCACGTCGGTCTTTTGCCCTTGCGTTTCCTTGGTTTGTTTTGGATTCGCCACGAGCACGTGAATCCCTTCGGCGTGCAGCAACCAGCTGAGCTTGAGCCAGTACTCGGCCGTCGATTCCATGGCCACGCACGTGACGCCATGCTCCCGGAAGACCTGTGCCATGTGGTGAATCCCATCAGTGTCATTTGAAGCCATGTCCGTCAAGATAATGCCACCCGGATTCGCGATGGCGAACACGTTGTCGATCGCGTGCACGTCGATGCCACCAACGGGTTCATCGATGCGATACCCTTCTCCCGGCTTGTATTTTTCATACATCTCGTGGTGTTCCCGGATGAACGACGGAACATCGACGTGGATGGAATCGTCAAGTGCGGGTATCGTGTCTTCAGCTGGCACGATGATGCCCAGCGATGCCATGTCGCCGGCGGTTACCATTCCTGCCAATGCGTTCGCGCGTGCCTCGGCCGTGCGAAGCTTCGAGCGGCCAGGAACATTTTTCACCTGGAGAAGCTTGTATAACATTGCCGTGTTAAGATCCCTTAACAGGGCAGGCCCGATAATCGCATTCGCGTCGACCCCCTTCAAGGTTTCGGCGAGCGCGGTGTCGGCCTTTATATTTTCATCATCGTCGTGCGAATGTTCGTGATTCGCACTCGTCCTTGCTTTTGTCGCGTGTTTTTTCACGAGTGATGCACCAAATGTCAAGTATTTCATGGTCCAGCATCCTTGTTCCCTCGGCCTGTCGCGAGCAACGTGCCTTTCAAGTGGGATGCTGGTAACGAGCGTGCTGGAGCTTAAACATCAGTTTTTCATGCGAGTGAGCCCAATGGGACAAGTCAAGAAGCTCCAGCCTCCCATTTTTTTCTACGGGTACCGCACGAGGCGGGCCATGTAATTTTCGGGAAGTTGCTCATGGGAAGGCATGGCGACG
>Ga0209039_10000041_pt1 | contig 104180 bp, 101 predicted proteins | sample BogFormECP12_OM1_FD_188238 | JGI IMG/M metagenome (GOLD analysis project Ga0209039, IMG submission 188238) | Bog forest soil microbial communities from Calvert Island, British Columbia, Canada - ECP12_OM1 (SPAdes) (version 2) | ecosystem: Environmental > Aquatic > Freshwater > Wetlands > Bog ... | reverse complement strand
AATTTAATAAAAATATTTCCAATTTTTCTCAACGTTTCCTTTTCAGCAGCACCAAGCCCAAGATCGCGAGGACTCCGAATATCACGAACCATCCGATCAAGATGGATGGTGCATACGGGACCGTCGTGATGATCTCCAGGGAAAGCGGGGAGCTGGTGCTATCCAAGGTAAAATTCATGGTTTGGACCAGTGCACCTTGGTAATACACCGTGACCGTGTAGTTGCCCTCGGGTAAATACGTGTAACTTATAGAACCACTGGAACCGGTTTTTATGGACGGATACGCCAGGGTCTTGTTCCACGCCATGAGAGCACCGAAACGGACCCCGTAATAATTCAGAACGACATCCGCGCCGGATAACGGATTGCGGACTTGATCGAGCACGCGAAACGTTGCATTGTACGATGAATTGTACTGCAAGCTTACAGTGACAGGCCCCTGGGATCTTTGGATGCGACCAAGATTGCCTTGGGTGCCATTTAGCACGTTCACAACTCGTTCCAGTTCGGGACTATAGATTTGATATGTGTTATTTGCGTAGGAAAACGATCCATCCGGATTAGAGGCAATTGAATTCGAGAACACGCTTCCAAAGGGCAGGTCGGGGATGTTAAATTGAACATTCTCGACTAGGTACGTCACAGGTCCTTGCAAGACCGTGAGCTGGTATTGCCGCAAGCGTATGTCCAAGCTTGCTTCGAGCCTGTCCAGTGACCAGCGATTTGCCTCGATTTCCGTGAAACCGACGGTTGCATTTACATTGAACGTGACGGCTATCAAGGTTCCGTTGCTATTGGAAGTGACATGACTAAATGGAGCCGGCTCAATTTTCCATCCATGGACAGTGGTATTGTAATCCGGCGTGGACATCTGGGTCAGCACGGAGTTTTTAACGTTAAAATCTTGCGAGTAGAACACGTAATCAAAAGTCACGTTTTGGTCGACGGGTATGAAGTAAAATGTCAGATTCACTTCGTCCACGCTTTTCAATGTGAATGATTCGGAATACGAAATCGTATGCGCTGATTGTTTTCCTTCAATGTCAAACGCAGGGCTTGTCGTTTTCATGCTCCAACCTACAATAGAGATGGGGTATGAATAATTCAATTGGATGATGAATCTAGCCCCTGTATATAAATTCGTGTTCTCGAATATGCGCACTGCTTCGCTGATGTTGAATTCAAAATCACTAATCTGGTACCGGAAGATGAGCAGGTTTCCATTATTCAGATCGGGGATAATCAAGACCGTGTTGTTCTTCTGGGTGAACGTTCGCGTGTAATTCACGGTATTATCACTTTTCAGTCCAATGAATCGCACCGAATCATAAGTATCATTAGCAAGGGAAGGGACATATCGTATAGTGAAATTAGAAATCGCGCTCGCGTTCGTGCAATTCACGAATAGATCTTCTGAATATCTCAAACGCATAACGGGCTGGGTCGAGGTGGCATTGATTGAGAGCTTGGGATAGAATGTTTCGTTTAATGAGAGTACTGGCACTTTCACGCCAGGGACTGTCCGTGACGCACCTTGTGATGGCGCTGCTTGCGAATATACCATGAGCTTTGCATAGTTCACAATGCTCCAATTCGACACGGACTGGGTGGATTGGCTCGTCATCACGCCTTGATTCGTGGAAACCCTTGAATTCGTATTTCCATGCGACCCTGGTATCCCCATGTTAAGAATTCCGCAATACATTCCGGCCACGATGGTGAACGTGATCAATAAACTGGCAAAAAAACGATTATGCTGCATTTTCATGTACCCGTTCGAAGCTCCTTGCACGAACGATCCAAACCAGGCGTTCATTAATTCATTTTGGTTTGAATGTTGATTTGATATAAGAAAGGATGGAAAAAAAATAATGCGACAAAGCTCACGTGAAGTGTATATCCTAGTCGATTTAATGTATCGGGAAACCCGGTTCTACCTCTTTATCGGGCAATAACAAGATCGGCTCGTCATTGATGTCAACAGCGAGCAGCATACCATTAGACATGACTCCATGCAATTTTTTCGGGGCTAGATTTGCCACGATGATGATGTTTTTACCAACAAGTTGATCAGGTTCGTAATATTCTGCGATTCCGGCAACTATGGTCCTTTCCTCGACACCAAGATTTATTTGCAATTTTACTAGCTTTTTGGAATCAGGAAATGCTTCTGCGGAGATAATTTTGGCAGAACGCAAGTCAAGTTTTGAAAAATCGTCGAAACTGATCTCTTCTTTGATCGGGGGTAGTTCTGACATTGTTGTTTCCTTTTCATTCGTTTGTTCTGTAGATTGTTCTTGAATTTGTTTCGGTTCTTGAGAAAATTCCTTTTTCGTGAATAATATCAAGTTCTCGGCACGAAGCTCCGCGCCATTACTGAATCCTTGTTCATTACGCCACGTGGCGATCGCTATGGTCTGGTTTTCGAGGCCCAAGGCATCGAACAACCTTGCGCACGTGTCCGGGATCACTGGCGAGAGCAAGATCGCGACGAGGCGCAAGCCTTCGAGAAGGTTAAAGAGCAATGTCTCCAGCTTGTCCATCTCCTTGTTCTTGAATAGGACCCAAGGCTCTGCATCCGTGATGGTTTTGTTCATGTATCGCAAGAGTTCCCATAACGTCCTCAGTGCCCTTGAAAAATCCAAATCCTCGTAACCGTGCTTGATCTCCTCGAGCACATCGAACTTTGCCTTGAACTCCTCCTCATCAGCCGAGATGGTGTCGGGAAGTGGAACCTTTCCCTGGAAATATTTTTGCACGAGCACGATCACGCGATTCACGAGGTTGCCAAAATCGTCCGCGAGCTCGGTGTTCAGCACGTCCACGAGCTCCTTTTCGGAGAAATTGTTATCTTGCCCAAACTGTGCCCTGCTAAACAAGTAATACCGGAACGCGTCGAGCCCGTATTTTTCCTTCATTTCCAGGGGATTGATGACGTTGTGAAGCGACTTGGACATCTTCTGATTATCGACCGTCCAAAATCCATGGGCAAATACTTTTTTCGGCAAGGGGAAACCTGCAGACATGAGCATCGCCGGCCATATGACCATGTGAAACCACATGATGTCTTTTCCAACGATGTGCACGTCCGCGGGCCAAAATTTCTGGTACCTTTCACCCGGATAACCTAATGCAGAAATATAATTCGATAAAGCGTCGATCCACACCCACATGACGTGTTCGGGATCATCAGGAATCGGAATGCCCCACTTGAGCGTTGTTCGTGAAATGCTCAAGTCTTCCAAGCCTTCATTAATCTTATTGATGATTTCTTTCTTGCGAAAGGCCGGAGCAATGAAGTCTGGATTATCCTCGTAATATTGAAGCAATTTTTCTTGATACACCGATAACTTGAAGAAATAATTTTCTTCCTTGAGATAGATCGGCTCCGTCAGGTGTAACGGGCATTTCCCATCCACGAGTTCGCTGAGATTCATTTTTTTTTCACAGCCAACGCAATATAGGCCTTCATATTCACCCTTGTAGATGTCCCCGTTATCCTTCATCTTGTTATAGATGAGCTTGCAAAATTCCTCGTGACTGTCATCAGTCGTGCGAACGAAATGATCGTTGCTGATATTCAACTCTTTCCAGGTGGACTTGAATCGTTCCACGACTTCGTCAACGAACTCTTTTGGCGCCTTTCCCGCGGCAGATGCAGCATCCTCGAGCTTTTGGCCGTGCTCGTCCGTCCCCGTGAGAAAAAACACATCATAACCCGATAATCGATAGTACCGGGCGACGATATCCGCCGCGATGGTCGTGTACGCGCTCCCCACGTGAGGCGAATCATTAACGTAATAGATAGGCGTCGTCACGTAAAATTTCTTAGAGTGTTTTGCTTTTGATTTTGCCAATATCTATCCCCGGCACGAGCCGTTGTTCAAGCTATGATTGCAACAAGGTAATGGGAGTCTTAACTTTATTGTTATTGTCCGAAAAGGCGTTGAACATTCATTTAAACGTGTCCAGGTCGGTCTGCGTGGATTTTTCTAGCTGCTCCATCAAGATCTTGTATTGAACCAGGTTTTCGGCTATTTCAATCGTTCGGATCTCGCCATCGACCTTGACTTTCAAGAAGCAGACGGGAAAAATGGTTTTTTTTCTCGTGAAAATGCCGAAAACGCTGATAGATTTTCCGTCTTTCAACAATTCCGCGAGTTCATAGGTTTCGATCTCGATTTTCCTGAAAATTGCTTCCCGTTTCCTTATTACGCCGTCCTTGGCTTTTGCAGTTAAAACCACGATGATATTACCCGACGCTTGTTTTTTGATGGAATCAATTTTACCAGGAAATGCAGTCAAGAAATGCTTCTTTTCTTTCCCGACAAAATCGGATTCGTTATAAAGCATCAAGCAACTCTTTATTTTTAGACCCTAAAAAAGTTCGCTGCTATATTAAGCACGAAATAATGCAACGGCCTGGACTTGCGCGGATTGCCGACGAAAACGATTTAAATCTTTTTAACCCAAAATTTCCTTGATATTCTTTATTTGTTTCCCGCAAACGCGACAAGCACCGAACTTGTCTTGCACCTCCTTCACGCATGGCTTGTGATAATACGTGCCACAACCATCACACCTGAAAACATCATATTCACCCAGGAATACATTGTGGCAATGGCCGCAAGAGCTGTCGATGTCGGGTATGTCCTCCCGGGGAATCATTGTAAAGCTCGTGATGCCAGATGGTGCCACTCCTTGCTTGACCGCATTTCCCGTCTTGGTGAGAAGCATCGCGCCCGTGTTCTTGATGAGAAAATAGCAGAACGGGCATCGAAACACGTCGTCCCTTGCATCGGGCGAATTTTTCGCCCACTGGGCCGTGCAAACAAGATGCATTGGCCTGGCACACGAGGGACAATAACGCATGGTGGCATAAGCAGGGCGACCATTCGATTCCGACTTGTAACAAATGTTGCACTTGATCTTCTGCGGGTTTGCGATCATGTCTTGAATTTCTTGGATGTTCGGGCGACGAAGTTCCACTGCAATCTCCGAGAGCAAGGGCGTCGTCCTGACCTTTTCTTGTGCCTCGTAATAACCGGCGACATCATTCAAATCTTTCTTGGAGGACAACCCAACGATTGCCTTGAAATACGCACTCGTATTGGTAAAATAAGCAAAATCGCCGCCCGTGATGGTCGCGAGGTTCTTCATGACGGAAAAATTTTTTGCACCTGCTGGCCGTCCGGCGACGAGGCAGTCGATGAAGATGCCAAGGCCCTTGGCCGCGTTCCCGAGCTTGATGAGTTTATTCGTCATCGTGCCGAGGCGGTCATCGGAGAACAACAGGATGCGGACAACCTTGCCCCCCATTTTACGCATCTCGGTGGCAAGTAATTGGATGGACAATGCAAGGCCGTCAGCGATGTCTGAAACACCCCCAGGTTCAACATTTTTCAAGGCCTCGAATAGAATTTGTTTCTTGGATGAAAAATCACTTATCTTTTGAGCCTTATTGCCAAAGGTGACGATGCTCAATCGATCATTTGGATCGATCTCGAATTTTTTTGCGATCAACTCCAGCGACGCGCGCATGGTGACCGCGAGGCGAGAAGGCGTGAAATCCGCGCGCAGCATCGACCGAGAAGTGTCTATTAAAATAACATTGTCTTCGATGGTTAATCCAGGCATGATTTACATGGTCAACATGGATTTGTAGGCTTAAAAATCCATGCAGAGCTGGTTATTAATAAGGGGAAAAAATCAAGTGGCGGTTCGTGCCATCCCAGCGATGGAATTTTCTGCATATTAAAAAATTTAGAAAGAGGATTAATTCTAAATGTTCATCCACGTGCCTTTCGCTGCACTCGCAAGCACGGCATCTAGAACCTTGTTATTGTAGAACCCATCGTCGAAACTCGGAGTGATTGGCTCATCCTCCACGATCGCCTTGAAAAACTCGTAGATTTCATGGATGAACGTGTGTTCCCATCCAATGATGTGGCCTGCTGGCCACCAATGATCCGTGTAGGGATGCACCCCTTCCGTGACGTTGATCGTCTTGAAACCCTGCGCAAACTTGGGATCGTCCTCGGAGAAAAATTCCAGCTCGTTGAATCGCTCAAGGTTAAACGCGAGCGAGCCCTTGCTGCCATTGATCTCGAACCGGTTGTAATTGCGCCGTCCCTTGGCAAATCGGGTCGCCTCGAACGTCCCCAGCGCACCATTTTCGAACCGAGCCATGAAGATCGCCGCGTCCTCGACCGTGACCTTGCCCATTTTCTTCGTGTCAGCCTTCGCTGCCCCGAGGGCGCCAGCCGCGCCTTCGAGCGGGCGCTCCTTGATGAAGGTCTCGGTCATGCCATTCACCTTCGTGATTTTTCCTACGAGCATCGTCGCCAGGTCCAGGATGTGCGCGTTCAAGTCTCCATGTGGGCCTGAACCGGCGAGCTCCTTTTGCAGCCGCCAAACCAGCGGGAATTTTGGGTCCATTATCCAATCTTGGAGGTACACGGCTCGCCAGTGATAGATTTTACCGATATATCCCTCGTCGATCAATTTTTTCGCAAGCACCACGGCGGGAACGCGACGGTAGTTGAAGGCGACCATTGCCTTGACACCAGCATTTTTCACCGCGTGGACCATTTCCTCCGCATCTTTTGCATTCAACGCGAGCGGCTTTTCGCAGATAATATTTTTCCCCGCTTCAGCAGCGGCGATGCACGGATCCTTGTGCAGGTTATTCGGCCCGCAATTATCGAACACGTCGATGTCCTCTCGATTTACCACGTCTTCCCAGACGGTCGTGTCTTCCTCCCAGCCTAGCTGGTCTCGAGCTTTTTCAACCTCGGCATCTCCGATACCGCAAATCACTTTCATGACGGGTGTTGCAGGAGGCGGATAGAAAAAGCGTGGCATTTGACGATACGCGTTGGAATGCGCCTTGCCCATGAACGCGTAACCGAGCATACCAACGCGAAGCTTGGGTTCTTCTGCCATGATCAATTTACCTTGGTCAATTACTTGGAACTATCATAATCCGATAGACTGAATGACATCTACATTTTTTATATACATTAACTTGCATGTATAGCATAGAACCGACGACTGAAACCCTCCGAATATATTATTACGGATGGACATCCAATTTCAGTTCCAAATGATATTCACGTAAACTAATCGAATTCCAATATAACTCATCGAAATTAGAAATTTATCAATATAGCATCACGGATTGACGTGCAATGTCATCACAAAACCCCTTGAAAAAGTTTAACGAAATTTTAGCAAAGGAAATAGAGCGGGCTAATGCATACGAGAAAAATGGTATGTGGGAACAAGCAAAAAAGCAATGGCTCGATTTAATCGAGTATTGCCGCCTATTCGCGAAGAAAACCGAAGGATTGAAGCCCGCGATGCAGAAAATGATACTACAGAAAGCGGATGCATTGATGGAACGCGTGCAGCGTGCCGAATCGAAGTTGGGGCAATTAGCAGGCGTATCACAAGCCAAACCAAGAAAAGATCAGGAAGAAGAGGATGAAGCGGTGGTAGTAAATGTCGAGGTACCCCCGACGGATGCCTTGAAGCCAAAAAGCAAGCAAGGCAAGCCTGCCGCCAAGGCCGTGACAAAATCATCAGCGAACATCAAAACGGATGGCGCGCAAAAGAAATTCATCGCAGTAGGCGAGGAGCACATCGAAGTGCCTGATGATTTCCCGCTCGTCGAGATCACGCCAGCGGAGGGCGCGTTTAAACCGGCGAGCGCGCCATCGGATAAAGTCGAGATCGACACGACACGCTATCCTGTTGATGAAGCCAAGCTTCCGGCAAAAACAGCAAAGAAACCCGCTCCAAAACCTGCAGCAAAGCCGGGTCCTAATAAACCAAGGGCATAACTTTTATCTGGTAATCAACACCAGGATTAACAAAATAGCTGGCTTATTTTTTTAAAATCTCGGCAATTCTCTCAATTTAACAAGCAAAGGTGGAGCGATAACGGATCGAAAACTTGATGAAGTGCCGATAGCGACGAGCGTGTGTGCTCCGAGAAACAAGGGAACGTGTGACGTGTACATAGGTTGCTTTTCATGCCACCAAACGGATACAGACAAGATCTCCGTGCTTAATGAATATCAAGATAGAATCAAGCATTCACTTGGTCCTAACGAAGGCGAGGAAGGCACGGTATACGAGCTAGAATGTGACGTGTGTCACTTTCAATCCAAGCTCGGCGTCGTGACGCGTGAACGACATGGTGTTGATGGAGATTATGAATTCCATTCCCTTTTTGGCTCGGATGAAACCACGGGGAACAAGTGGATGTGGCTGGGATTTTTCTAAGCTTCAAACGCGTCAATGACCGCGATGATGTCATCCAAAGTCTTGAAATTTCCAGCCCACACTGCCTCGTCGACGGCCCTGTAAAACTGCTTTGACACCTTCACGAGTGAATACGAGAACCGGGGATCGGATCTTTTTGTTATTTCTTTAATGGGTATCAAGACTGAACCCTCCTTGATATCGTCGAGTTCATCGGTCCTGTATGTCCTTCCGTTCACTGAAAGTTTTCCCGGAAACTTCATAATTTTACCCAGCCCAATCTCGTAATTCCTTTTCTGCGTCTCGAGGTCCACGAGTTCCTCCTTGAGGATGATGGCAAATTCCCCGTTCTCGAGCTCGGTGACCGCTTGAAATTTTTGGTTGATCAAGTCCTTGATCTTCTCGATCTTTTCCGTTTCTGTTGGTAATTCTGGTTCGTCTTCCATGAGATAATCACTGGAATATAGTTTATAGCCAATACGGGATAAATACGCCAACGTTTTTCCATCTTGCAGGCTCTATCGTGAGCCAGATCATGAGTTTCTTTATGTATTCGCTGCGAGAATCCGGATCTTCGGGGAATATGCCCATGATCGATTCCGCGAAGGCAGCAGGTCCGATACCAACGAGCATGCCGGAAAGGTCTTGCAATCGCTTGAATAACATCCAGAACACGACCTTGTTTTTCGCTTCTTTCGCCATGACAAGAATCCACGAGTTTTTCGTCCAATCCTCCTTGTCGACGCCGGTAACTTTTTCGATTGCCTTGCCGATCGCATAATGTTTCACGCCAGGCACCGTCGTGATGAGGTCATCGAAAAATTTCTTTTTTATGGTCATGTACGCCCCGAACAGCTTTTGCAAGTCGACCAGCTCGATCTGTTCTTGAACGTCGGCATCGATTTTCATGGAAAGCATCCAGCGTTCTTCAGGCAATGGTACCTTGACAAATTCTCGCGGCTTTTCCTCCACGGGTTCGGCTTCGCTTTCTTCCTCCTCTTCTTCCTCTTCTTCCTCGTCCTCGCCCATTTCCTCGTCTTCGCCGCCATCCTCTGAAGATCGCTTGGCTTTCTTCGGCTTTATTTCACCTGCATCCTTGCCTTCCAGGTCGATCTCATCGGAAGGTTCCGCGGCAGCCTGGTCACCTTCCCCCGTCACTTTCTTGGGCTTTTTTTCCTTGATACCTTCATCGGCCTTGGTTTCATCCTCGGAATCTTGCCCGGTTTCAAGTTTCGCTTTCTTGGAAACTGACATTCCGGCTTCTTCATCGGGCTCTATTGCTGGTTCCTCGGTCTTGGCCGCCTTTTTTGCTGCCGCCTTTTTCGCAGGTTTTTTTGCTGGTTTCTCTGCGGGATCCTCTGGCGCTGGTGTTTTCTTGCCCAAGGTGGTCACTCGTGATGGTGAATGTTGTTATCTATCTTGTTCCGTGATTAAAATATTCGCTATTAATCCCTTCAATGCTTTTTTTTCTTGAGATCCGTGAACATTTGTTTCAATTCCTCGTCCTGGACAGCGGGTTCCTTTGGAGCCTTCTTCGCTTCTTTTTTATCTTTCTTCATCGCCCCGAGCATCGAGAGAACATCGCCAACTGCCTTCTCTTTTTCCTCTTGCTGTTGCTTCACTTCCATTTCTTGTTTCTTTTTCGGATCAGCGACGTTGGCCCTAGCCTTGGCTTTTGGTTGGGTAGAAACCGTTCCTTTATGCACGTAATCAACCATTTGCTCGACGGATTCCATGGGCGAGGTCTCTTGCTCTTTCGTGGTTTTCTTGAAGTCATAATACCGCTTGGACGTGTTTGAGATGAAGTCTTGTTCGATTTGCTTCTTCTTCTTTTCATGTTCGGCGGCTGCGATTGCATCCTTGTCACCGAACAGCATATCCTTGATCGATTCGAATGACTTTTTCCCCGTGGATCGAGCTGAAATCAATTCCTTGTACTTCTTTTCCTCGATTAATTTTTGCTTGATATCCTCTTCCTCGGCCATTTCCTTCTGTTTTTTCTTTTGCGCTTCGATCTTCCCGAGCATGCTCGAAACGGATTTTAAATCGCTCTCGACTGCTTGCTTTTTCTGGCTTTCAGCCTTTTTCCGGGATTCAAATTCCTCTTTCTTGCGCTCCTCTGCAGCCTCCGCCATTTCCATTTGATCGAGTGCCTTGTTATTCAGCGCTTGAAGCCGCTCGATTTCGATGGCAACGTACGCGACTTGATCGGTCCATCCAGCTTTTTCGAGCAACTTCATGGCTCGCTGGTAAAGTTGTATGGCCCCGGGATAATCCTTGACATCGCCGAACTTGTACTTCTTCTGCGCCTCGTCCATCAAGCCGAAAGCATCACCTTCCAGGTTCTGTTTCTTAGATTGGGCTTCCTTGAACTTGCGCATCTTGGTGTCCTGGTCCATGTAAAGATCCAGCTTTTGCCGGACGATACGTGGAACCTCGGCTGGCATTTCTTCCTCGCCACCCTCGCCTTCAGAAACAATTGCCGGAGCGTTAGATCTGGCCTCGTCTTGAGCTTCCAAAATTTCCTTGACCAGGTTCTCCTGGGTTAGGATCGGCTCCAGCTGGTCTTCGTCCCAACCTGCATTCTTGAGCATGTTCGTGATCATGCCATACGTGCTCAACGCATCGACAAATTGCTCGTTTTCCATGAAATCTTTAGCTTTATCCAGCAGTTCGAATGCTTTCCTTTCCATCTCGTCGGTTTTTTCCCGGGTTTCCTTGAATGCCTCGAGTTTTTCCATTTCAGCGGTCGTGTCCGGAACCGTTTCTTGCTCAACGTCAACCTTCACCGGCATTTCTGGTGCTGCTTCTTGCGGGATGATTATTTCTGGCTTGTGCATGCCGGCGGGTTTCATGGGTTTTGCTGCCATCTTCACCGGCTTCGCGGGCCTGGCGGCGCCGGCGGGCTTGATGAAGGTTGCTGGCTGCGGCGTCACTGCCTTGTAGGAAGGCTTTGCAACCCGTCTTTGCTGCAGTTTACCCGTTAAGTCCTTGATTTTTTCCTGCACTGGGTCTATCGAGTACCCGGCTTTCTCGAGCTTGGGCACTGCAGATTGATATGACGCGATGGCACCATCCAGATCACCAGATTTTAACTTGGCTTCTGCATCGTCGATCAAGGCAAATGCCTCGGTTTCAGAATCGTGGCTTTCTTGTTCCTTTGCGGAAGCTTTCTTAATGCTCTGGGAGCGCATGGCCTCCTTCAATAAATTGATGTGATTGTACACTTCGAGGATCCTATCATGTGGAAAATTGGCTTGCGAGAGTAAATGCGCAGCTTCCTCGTATTTTGCAATTGCATTCTCGATATCCCCCGATTTCTCATAAAACTCAGCTTCGCCAATCATGTCCACGGCTTGTTGCATTTTCGCCTCCAGATCATCGGATTGTGCCACGGTCATTCACCTTTATAAATATCTTCATGTAATTTCTTGTACCTATCAATGCCCCGTTTCAAAGATTCGATCGAAAAGTTGATGACTTCATTGAAGTCACGGAAGATGTCGTCGCTTTTCAACTCGTTTTCTATCCAAAAATACAGGTCAGGTTTGAGGGAAACGTTAACGAATACAGACTTCAGCTTTCCTTCTTCATAGACCTCGCGATTGACGAGCCAGGAAAGCACATTCACGATGAATTTTTCATTATCGACTGCCTTGAATCCGTGTTTCTTGTTAAGGAGCGTCGACAGCAATCGTGTCGTCCCGATCGCGACGACCTTGCCAGCACCGAGCTTGGCCACGGCAACCATGGCATGCTTTCTTGCACCCGTTTCAACCCATGTTTCGCCGTTCCACGTGAGTTCTTCCGTGCTATCGGGCGTGTACGCAACGACATTGGTCTCGACACCGGATTCCTCGATCACCTCGATCGAGCACGGTGATTTCAATGCAATTTTTTCGATACCGCGCATGATGAAATGGTTCAAGAAATCGGATATCGTGATGAGTTGCTCGTCTTCCTCGGATTGGGTGCTCTTGTCTACGAGAATGTTCGTGTCAAACTTGATGCCAAACACGCTCGTGAGATCGGATAGATTGTTCTTGTTCGCGGCGTCACCACCTTGATCGCTAAGGACAAGCAACCCGCCTCCATTGTATACGTATTGCTTGATCGCATCGATCTCGGCAGGCGAAAAGTTCCGCTCCTTGGGAGTTCCCACGATGACGATGTTATAATGGGATAATTTCTGCACTGATAAAGGAGGATTCTTGATCACGCCCATCTTAAAATTCATTTCTACCAATTTGTCTAGAAATTCGCTATATTGCACGGCCTCTATCTGGACTTGCTCATTGTGGGAACTTTCGATGCACACGTGAACATGATTCATTAATTCTTCAAGATCAGGTTGCTTGGTTTCTTCAGTCATCAGGATCATCAAGTACTTTTTTTCCGGTCTACGAGCAATTTTTTACTTTCTTCTAATTTAATTTCAAGTTCGATTTTCTTTACCTGGCGACGCAATTCTTCCAGCATTTCATTGTCATTCATGTTTTCCAACAAGGCGATAGCCTTGTTAAATTCAAGGAGTGCATATTTTTTCATGTCTTTCGCTAGAAAACGCATTCCCATTTCTACTTCCTCTCGGACGACCAGGCTTCGTTCTTCTTCCGTGATATTCTCGTCAATAGCCTTCTGCTTGCTGAGTTTCTCTTCAATTTCGTGAATGTTCTCGAGAATGGGCTTTATATATTCATCCCAGCCGATAGAAAGAAGATTTTCAACGGCTTCCTCGTACAATTCCTTTCCCTTGAAATAATCTCCGTCAAGCACGGCTTCTCGTGCTGATGGGATGATGTTTTCAAACACGTCAGTGCGAATCGCTTGCTTCTCGTTTCTAGTTTTCTTCGAACCTATTTTTTCTTCCCCGATTGCGGTCTCTAAATCAGCGATCTCGTCACGTAATGATTGTGTTTGGGTGGTCCACCCAGCCTCGGTGAGCATCTTCACCGCTTCCTTGAATTCAACAAGTGCATCATCGAGCTTTCCTTCTTCTTTCAATTTATTTGCAGCGGGGATCAATATCTCGAAAACAGTTTGCTCCATCTCGTCCCTTGCCCGTTTCATGAGAAGTTTTTCCTTCAAATTTTCCTGGTTCAACACCGCTGCCTTCTTAATCAAGAATGATTTCTCTTCCAGGTCGGCCCTTCCTTCCGAAGATCCTTTCTTGGCAAAATTCTTTTGTTCATGCAAAATTTCTTGCTGACGCCTGTATAATTGCTTCAAATTTTCTATTTCGCTAACCAGGATTCCTTTCTGGCTTTCCCAGCCCCCGAGCTGGTCCATGATCTTGATGGCATTGTTGTACAAGTTGATGGCCTCTTGAAAATCGCCCATCGTGGTCATGTGCCTTGCTTCCTCCATGCTGTCATCCATCGCTTTTTTCAGCCGTTGCCGCTCGGCCTGTATTGCGATTACCTTCTCCACCCGTTTCTCCTCAACGGTCTTTTCCCGCCCGGGGAGGTGGATGTCCTCATCGAACGATTGTTCCGGCGCGATGCCGACGTCCTCGCCCGCTCGCCACGTGTCGATCTTGTCGACCAGATATGTTATTTCACGATCGATGATCTCTTGCATAAGTTCCGTTTCCTGCTCGACCCGGTCTTGATCTCTTCTAACTGCAATCATGTCATTGATGATATAGTTGATTTGCTCCTGCGTCCACTCGGCCTCCGTGAGGGCCTTCACGCATTGCTTGTACAATTCCACGGCGTCCTTGTACTTTCCGTACCGGATTTTATTCTTAGCGAGATCGATCCGCTGGAACGCGTATTCCCGTAGCATGGAAGATGGAAATTTTTCTACTTCAAACAAGGTCGTTTTTTGTTGGCCGATCTTGCTCTTGATCTGATTTACTTTATCGTAGATCCATTCCACGCGATCAAGTCTCGTGCCAGTAACGAGAAACAAGTGCGCAGCATCCTTGAGCTTTTCAATAGCGTCGTTGGAATTTTCCATATTTTCAGCTTCGACGATGAGCTGTTCGGCTTCCTTTCGTTTCTCCAATTTAGCTCGTTCTTCGGGATCACCGGCAGTACTCATTGCCTGGCGCGCGATCGCAGCGACGTGCTCCCCTTCCGAAGCAATCGGGATTGAATCCGATTGCTCTGAGGATTCTTGCCCGACCGTGACGAAACCACCGGAGCCTGTCATGCCAGAATTGATCTTCGCTTTCATGGACACCAGCTGCTCGAGCTTGCTGATCTGCTTCTCGATTTCCCGTTTCTCTGGACCAACAGCCATGTCATAACATTCTTTAAAGCCCTCAAGAGCCTTGGCATAATTGCCCTTATCCTTGTCGGCAAGTGCTTTCTTGAAAATCGGGTACATCTCGGCCGGTTGCGATGTCGAGAACATCTGCTGCGGTGTTCTTTCCGTTGTTTCCTTGACGGGTTCCGGCGCCATTGCAACGTCATCCACTGCCCGGAATGCCTCGCTATCCTTTGTTCCTTTTATTCGAGCAATGTCTTGATCGATCTTTTTAGCGAGATCCTTTTTACCGGCTTTCAAGGCAGCTCGCTTGGCGATCAAGAATTTTTGCGATGCGGCAAATTTATCTCCTGACTTGAGCAGTCTTTTTCCTTCTTCCCATGTTTCGAGCGGGTCTTCCTGTTTTGCAGGCGTGGGTTTGGCCGGTTTGACTTTACTAGCGGCAGTAGCGCTTTTCACGGGCTTTACGGGTTTTTGCGGGACAGTTACCTGTGCACTCGATATCGGCTTGGTGGGCTTCGCAGAAACGGCCTTTTTTTGAACGCCAGGTTCACTTGTTGATTTTGCTTGCGTGGCTTTAGCTTTAAGTTTCTCCATGTCAACGATCATGAGGTGAATATTAGCGGCGCCCATGCGATCATTTTCTTGTTCCATTATCATGACGCATTGCTTTAACTGCTGGATGGCATCGTTATATTTTCCCGCATTTGCCAAATCTTTGGCTTTTTCGAGAAGCTCCTCAACGCTGCTAATAATCTCACCGATATACGACAGGAGATAGTTTCATTAAAAACCTTTTTCGACTTTCTCAAGTCTTTTGTTTATAATTTAGATTCTCGCCGTAATTTAAAAACGTAGATCGGACGAAGTAATTCCCTCCCGATTGACCGCGATCTTTTCGGTTCCTTCCCTTCGTGCAATTAACGTCCAATTTCCTTGCTTAGGCGCTTGATTTGCTCCTTCATGATGCCTTCTATTTCGTGGCTCTTGCCGCGGCTCTCCATTTTTCGGAGATCGATGCCATCAAGTCTTTCAATTAAGTATTCAATACTTTCGGCAAAATCACCGTTTAATTTTATCAATTCTACCGCTTCAACGCAAGCAGTCTCGATGGCGTACATGTTTTCGTAAATAACGGGACGATAGGATTCATCGACAAGGATTGAAATGCAACTATCATAAGCACCCCCCCGGGCAGCCTCGTTCGGCACATCAAACAAGTATAGGACTCCGATGGAATTATATTCTAAAAATGGGATGATCGCGGGAATCCCACGGACAGCGCCTTCTTTTTCCGCGGTCAGGAGGAGCATCGATTTCATGGCCACTTTCATGCGAATTTCATTCGGAATATCTTCCGGATAGCTTCCTACGGGCTCAGGACCCATGTCGAGTGCCTGGCCAATGACGATATACCGCAAAATATTTTTAAAGGTGCTCGGTGTCTCGTGGTAAAGTATATCCAGCCGTTTTGAATACTTCTTGAAAATTTCCATGAGCTGGTTGGTTATTAGTTCCGTGTTACTTTCACTAATGACCACGAGAAAAATTGAAACGGAAACCCTGTAGAGCACCAGGTGAACACTGTTGGAGTCTTGCTCGAAGTAATTGTTGATTTGCATTTGCCTACTGTAAAATTTAACTAGTTTCCCCATTTTCTCCGTGTTGTCGAGACTCATGCTCGAGAGTAATATAGTGCCATCATCCCGGAAAAAAGATTGTTTTATAATATTGCATTTTGCTTTCAATTCCTTGGCGATATCTTCGAGCAGTGCTTTCCTGGCATCAACCATGAACAGTCACGATTAAGCGAATTTTTAAAGATATATCAAACAACACCATTTTTTATGCTATGAAGGCAAATTGGCACCATTCATTAGTTGAAACCTCTTCAAATTCGAAAGAGAAATTGCGGGGTTTAAATGCATAGATTGAATTCAACTTGCATGGTTTTAAACTTCGCTTGGAGTTGGAACCTACGGATTTCCTCTAACGATCCACTCGGGCAAGTTGCATGGTTTTGCCCACACTTATAGTTAGAGTACCCGTTTTATCCAAGTAATAGTAGGTCCATGCGTTTTTTTAGTTTTTTAGTTTTATTCCCATCATGCACGGTAAAATGGACTGCATCTTGCATTCGCATACCGCTCGCCACGCGATTGTGTTCTTCCTACCAAACCAAGCGCGTGGTCGCTTGGAGACTTTTTTAGTTTAAAAGTCTAAATTTGTCCAGGTTTGAAGCTAACGGTATAACCCATCTATTATAAGATATAATAGTATTGTGTGGTCTTTCATACACGCAATCCCTCCAATTTGTTGTAGAGGTCATCAAAAAGGCTTGTCTCGAGCAAAAAATAGGATACAAGTAACAAGCTCAAGAAATAATTTCAAGTGTTATATTGGCGTGCACGAAGGATGAAGATAAACATTTTTTAGAACAGAGATTGATATCATACAAGAATGAACAAATGCTTAAATCATGGGTCGATGCGATCTTTAAAATTGTTCATTGAAATCTATTATTCTTCGAAAAAAATGATTATAAATCGCGTGTGAGAAAAAAAATGTCTATCAGCTACAAGGTTAAACTGCTATTGTGCGGTCCCGCGGCCGTGGGAAAAACTAGCCTCATAAAACGATTCATCAAGAATCAATTTCAAACAGAATACAAGCTTACCATCGGTGTTGACATTCTCACGAAAGACGTGACCCTGAGCAATGGAGAGGTCGCTACCTTGAGCATTTGGGACATAGGAGGCCAGCGAAGGTTTGAATTCATCCGGACCACGTTCTACAAAGGCGCCAGTGGTGCGTTACTCGTGTTCGACTTGACCAGGGCTGAGACTTTCCAGGAAGTAACCTCACAGTGGGCGCAAGAGATTCAAAAGTACTGTACCGCGGTTCCTTACATTCTCATCGGAAATAAAGCAGACTTGCTCGAAAACATCGGCAGACAGATGGAAACAAGTGTTGCAGAGGATTGGGTCGCCTCTAACAACTCTATTTATCTTGAAACCAGCGCTCTCGGAGGCCAGAACGTTGATGAGGCTTTTATCGAGATCACCGAGCGCATGGTTGGTCTCAAGAAATAGACTTTTTATACTTTGGAAATTCTCGGTTTTTCGGTGGTAAAAATTCAAAAGTAGAATTCGTCCAAGTTGATTTAAGAGGACTATTTCACCGGTGCATCGTCCAATATTCTTGATCGATTCGAGCACCAATACTCTTCGCGTAAAACTTCATCGTGTCGCCTTCAACCCACATGATGATCATCTTGTTCATTCCTTCGTTCTTGATGTCGAAAGCACACCATTTCAACAACGTGCCGCCAAGACCCTTGCCCCGCAGCGATTTGAGGACACCCGTCGGCCCAAACGAGCCTGGAAATTGAATGGAATGCCCGGCGAAACCAACGACCGAACCAGAAGAATCTTTCGCGATGAACGCGGACACGGGATCGTTCTTGAATGCAAGCTGGATTTCCTCGGACCAGAATCCCGTGAAATGTCGTCCGACGAACTTCACGATCGCATCAAAATCTCCCAGCGAAGCCCGCGTGACCGTGATCCCGTCGCATTGGCTCGGAGGTTCTTGCATGTCGTCGGGTATCGAAAACCCCAGGTTCTGGCGTTCCCCGCCGTGCTTGAACCCGTTTGTTTTCAGGAAGAAATACGCGGGCGTGTACCGTGGATCGAGTCCTGGCCAGATGTAATTCGGGGGCGCGGCCATGACGTTGACCTTCCTCAACGTGATTGTAAACCCGTGTTTTTCTTCTCGTGCATGGTCACGTGCGCCTTTGCGCCGAGCGAGCAATTCTTGCAAGATTTCCGAGCCAATGCCTTTTCGCCGCGATGCCTCGTGCACGGCAAAGAATGTGAGGACCGGCATCTTGAGCGTCACTTTACGACCCTTGACCGCAACGCAAGCCCGGCGATGCAGCAACAAGAATGCCGCGATGATATCACCGGTTCCAACATCTCTCGCAACGATGGAAAGATTCGGATTGAAATCCTTATCGTCGGTAGTAACACGTTTAAATGTATCCAATGAAAACGAATACAAGCCCTGACTTGCTTGGGATTCGAAAAACTCGTGCAGTTCTGCCACGTTATCGGAGCTGAATGGTTCGATCTTGAATGCTTCGAGCACGTCCATCACGGCTTGAATCCGAGGTCATTCTTCATCAGGTTTGTCATTGCCGCCCTTGAAAAGCGACGAAAGGTCCACGCGGTCCTTCTCTCCACGTTTTTTATAGCTTATGGTGGATTTTATGCCGAGCAAGTCCCGTTCGATCTGTTGGATGTCGACGAGCCAGATGTCGCCTCGCGGCACATTGCCGGATCGAATGTTCGCCACGAGTAAATCCAATCTTAGCAAGACCTCGGCTGGAAAGAGCAAATCCTTGATTTTTCTGTAAACCGCGGGATTAGTTTTCTTCATGTTGTTAAGATACGCGTAGGCATCTGGCCTGAGCAAGAATGACAAGCAATATTCGATCTTTTGTTCCATGGCCGCGCTGACATTCTGCTTCAATTCTTGCCGAAGCTGGTCTTCCTTCTGACGCTCGAGAAGGGCTGCCATTTTTTTCCTTCGGAGGGCCGCGAGCTCGTCATCATCGTCCCCGGACATGTTTCGCGTGCACCTTTTCTAATGATTAAAAGATGATTGTTAGTTGGTATTATATTTGATGTAACGCTTGAAGCGTGATTTTTAATACATCATATGCATCTTGTAAATCCACCGGCACGGAATCCTCGTACAAAAAAGTCTTGATTTCCCGTGCAAGAGGCTCTTCCCTGGCGAGCGGGTTGATCAAGGTCTCGATGGTTCTCGCAGCCGGGCCTTTCAAATCCTCGCCCCAGATCTTCTTGATCGTGCCGTTCATAAAATCCGCTTCAATCGTTGCTTCCGTTCCTGCTACCTTCAATTTGCGATATTTTGCAGGCGTGATCCAATTTGCCGAGAGGCAAGTCACGAGCTTGTGAAACTTGAGCAAGACAAAAATTGCATCCTCGAATTTGCTGCTCTGGCTCATGTACTTCAGCACGCTGGAGACTTCCACGACATTCGTATCATTGGTCATGACCTTCGCAATTTCACGATGGAGATAAACATCATGGACACCTAAATCCATCATTACTCCTACGGGCCAATTTCGTTTAGGAAACAACCCGATGCGCGAGGAGTCCACCGTCATGAGTTCACCGATGCCATCTAGTTCCTTTTTCAAGTCGTCCATTACCGGGTTGAACAGTTCCAAGAAACCTGGCATGATGCGGATGGATTCACTGTAATCGAAAAGGGGGTTCAAGTCAGATAATTTCAAGGCGCATGGCTTCTCGAGGAGAACACTGATGCCGGCCGTGGCACATTGCATGGCGAGTTGGGGAATGACTTGTGGTGGCGTTACGATACTCAATGCATCGATGCTTTCATTCTCGATCATGGTTTTAACGTCGGTATATGGATTCGCATTGTTCTGTTTTGCAACATCTTCAGCGAGTTTCTTGTCCGTATCGCAAACCGCAACGAGATTTGATAAACTGGCATAATTTCGAACGTGCGCGCGGCCAAACCAGCCACAGCCAATCACTGCCGTGTTCTTATTGTTGGTTGCCATTTTTTAACCCTTTTCGTTGTGAACGTTCCCGTGCAACAAGTTCTAAAATGAAACAGCATTTTATAGAATTCTGAAATTGGAGGTGTATCCGATGCAATTCATACCAAACGAACATGATTTAATCACCGAACAAGAATGGAGCATTGATTTAATCAGTCAGGTGCTCGACTTGGCAGCTCAAATGAAGCATGATCCACAGGACTACTACGCTGCTCTTGATCGCAAGTCCATTTGCTTATATTTCTTCAATCCTTCATTGCGGACAAGAAATTCTTTCGAGGTGGGCATCAACCAGTTGGGCGGGCACGGGGTGTTCGTGGATTCCAAGACATCATGGCTTGGGCAAGATTCGGAAAGTGTCAAGGACACAGCATCGGTTCTCTCGCGCTATTTTGACTTGATCGCCATTCGCATGTTCCCGAATGCTGTCGGATGGGTTCCCGAGAAATCTAATGAAATGCTTCGTGAATTTGCGACCTGGTCTCGGGTACCCGTTATCAATCTCGAGGATGACATGTTTCACCCTTGCCAAGCACTCGCCGATGCTTTCACGATGTCCGAACTCTCGGGCAAATTCAAGGGGACGAAGATCACGATCACGTGGGCTTATCACCCGAAACCGTTACCCATGTCGGTGCCGAACTCCATTCTCTTGCTTGCCACGAGATTGGGCATGGATGTCACGTTCGCGCGGCCGGACGAGAATTTTGATCTCGTCGATGACGTGATGAATACTGCCAGGGAGAATGCAATTAATTCAGGAGGTAGTTTCGAGATCGCCACGGATATGAAAGAAGGGTGTGAAGGCGCCGACTTCGTGTACTTGAAATCCTGGGGCGCGAAAACCTTCTATGGGAATGCTGAAGCGGAAAAGAAACTGCGCATGAAATATCGGGGGACAGATGCCACCACGTGGCAGCTCACGCCGGACAAGATGGAAGCTGCCAAATCCACGGGCAAATTCATGCACTGCTTGCCGGTGCGGCGCAATATCGAGGTGGCCGACGCCGTCATCGATGGCGAGCAATCAATCGTTTATGACGAGGCGGAAAACAGGTTGCATGTCCAAAAAGCGATCATGAAAATCTTGGCCGATAAAGGCTTCAAGAATCAATGAATGTGTCATGCCTCGCGTGACGTGAAAAAAATCTTGATTATTTTTCCATCCTGGCTTTCTTCTTCAACCGCGGTTTCGAGCTGGAAGTCATAAGGACGCCCGAAGAATTTCTTGACGACGGGGCCGAGTAATCGCAATCCGGTATACATCAATTGGTTCATTACCAATAATGGCCTGACATTTGGGAGACTATACTTCTGGATTATATTCTCGATGAAGCGTATCTCGTCGTTCGTGAATTCATAAATCAGTTTTGCGTTGAAATCGACGTCGGATGTTTTATTCGCGTCGAGAATTTGAATCCGGTTAGGATCGAAGTATAGCATTCGGCTGAACCATGTCTTGAATATGTACTCGTTATGGTCCTTGAGACACGTTGAAATCTGATTGGTTGTGTACTTTTTCCAATAAAATCCAAACCTGCGAAGGAACGCCGGATATGCCTTGTATTTTCGCGTGCATTCCGTGGTCATTGCCATCCGCAGCACGTCATTGGTGGTCGAAAAAGACGTGTTCTTCGCTAGGCGTTCGACCATCTGCAGGAAAAGAGTTTGCTGGACCAAGATTCAACACGCATTATCTTTATTGCTTAACGTCGCTACGTAATTCATGCTCGAAAGGAATTTATAATCTTGTGACACGTGGATATGGATGATTTTTGTCGGCGCTCTCACGGATTCATTCATGACGCGTGAAAATACCTTTTCTTAATTTGATGCACCATGGCACGAACTGCACTAATAATGTCCGATGCATTCAAGGAATATAATTTCGGCAAGAGCCATCCGCTCAAGCCGGAACGAGTTTTGCTCACGTGGGAGCTCATTAAAGGTTTGCATCTTGATGAGGACCCGAATTGCACGGTTCTCGAGCCGCGACTTGCGACCGACGAGGAGCTGGAGTTGTACCACACGAAAGATTACGTTGATTTCGTGAAGCAGGTCTCGGCGGCATTGGAAAACGATAATATATTGCCTATGGATCTCGAAATCGCAGGTTTAAAATACAACCTTGGTCCTGGTGACAATCCTGTCTTTCCGAAAATGCACGAGGGGAGCTCGATCGTCGTGGGTGGCACGATCGTTGCCATCGACGCCGTGTACGACGGCATCGTGGAAAACGCGTTCCAGGCTGGAGGTGGCTTGCATCATGCCATGCCAAGCAAGGCATCTGGTTTTTGCATTTACAACGATTCAGCAGTCGCTATCAAGTATTTATTGCAGAAACATCGACAGGAAGACTTGAAAATTCTTTACATCGATGTTGATGCGCATCACGGAGACGGCGTGCAATATGCTTTTTACAATGATGGCAATAATGTCTTGACTTTATCATTGCACGAATCAGGGAAATACTTGTTCCCTGGCACGGGATTCATCGAGGAACGGGGAACCGGCGAGCACGAGGGTTACGCGGTGAACATCCCGCTCCTACCATATACGTATGACGATCTTTACCTGGAGATATTCGACGACATCGTTCCAACCGTCGCTAAAGCCTTCCAGCCTGACATGATCGTGAGCCAGAATGGCGTGGACACGCATTGCACCGACCCGCTTGCACAACTTGGCCTCACGACCAAGGGTCACAGGGATATCTTCAAGAAGATCCACGAAATCGCGAGTCAATATTGCCATGGAAAACTCGTGGCGGTTGGCGGGGGCGGGTATAATACCTCGGTCGTGCCACGCTCCTGGACCATGCTTTTTGCTGATCTCCTCGGTGTTGACCTTCCAAAAACGATCCCCGAGGATATTCTCGAGAAATTGAACGAGGGACGAACGTCGGATCTCATCCCAGAATATTTTGTCGATCCGGGCCCTTCTGACGAAATTAAGATGAGGATCAACGATTTCAAGTTTCTCGACGAGTTTCAATTGTATGGCTTGCAAGTGCGATACCAGATCAAGAAGGAGATCATCCCGTTGATAGAAAAGTACGAAGCAAGCCGTGTTTCCAAACCCGTGCAAAAACCAGCGAAAAAGGCAAGAACTGCAAAGCGCGCCACGAAAAAATAAGAACTTTGCTTGCCGTTCAGTCGCAAAAGTCGATTTTCAGTAGATCTTTTCGATATTTTTCCTTATCCTTGATTCCAGGGGAATGTTGAAACAGATAACGATCCTCGATGTTATCCGTGAAAATGCCGAAACTGCGTCCTTCATCATCGAAGAGCAAATTCGCGTCCGTAACGTTACCGCAATTGGCACATTCGCCGCTTATTTTCGTTGATTTGTAATCGATTAACTTGAATTTCGTGGAATCGAGTTTATATTTCGATAGATGTACACGGAACGGGACCGAAATCTTGGGTTTTTTCAATTTCAAATCCGGTGCGGACCACATGGTTATTGGAGCTTTGCAATTCTTGCATTCGAGTGCAAGGGCATCGGAAAGGACAATCGTTACCATTTTTTTCTTATCTCTCTTTGTGATAATTCATAATCATGGCGAATTGGCATAAATTTCTTTCGTTATGAAGGATTCGCGTCCAGTGCAGCCGGTTCATCCGATTTCACCAGAACAAGCCCATGTTTCTTGAAATATCCGCGCGATTTCCAAAACGTACTCGTCTAGGTATTCCAGTATTGCCTTGTATCTCTCGTGATCCGTGATGAGCACGGGATCTTCGATGTCCGCCTCGGTACCCGAAACTGCTTCGGAAAACAAGAATGTTTTATCGAGAAATTTTCGAGGCATCATGCTAATCACTTCCTTCGATGGTACAAGAATGAAATCCGCCGATTCGAGCTCATCTTTGTGTTTTCGCATATTTCGGGGGGAAAACTGGTCGACACGTTCAGCTGGCACGCCGATATCGAGCAATGCTTGCCGCGTGAACGGATGGATGGCAAGACTCGACGTGAATCCTCCGCTGGTGACGTGAATTGTCTTAGCGCAAGACAACTCGTTCATCAACTGCTCGAAGCGCATCTCAGCATACGGGGACCGGCAAATGTTGGCACTGCACACGAAAAGTACGTGAACATCGTCAGCGTTTTTGAGCGATCGTGCAATACGAGTGAAAACTTCCTTTCGAGAACTTGAAGCCATATATCAATATAATATCTTAGGACCGATTTTAACTCGTTTGAAGAGACCTTTGCCACTTCTGTTACTTCGATAGTTCCAAACTTTTATAATTTCACAAATTCAGCGGTGCATATCAATCTAAATCCAAGTTTCTCGTGATTATTAACTCACCATTAGAACCTTTTTTTAGAGTCTAATGCTTGGTTTCAATCCCCAAATCGAATGATGAGTGGAATTAACTTGGTTGATTAATATGAGAAATAATCAAGTAAAATTGACGATAAGTATGTATGGTAAGGTTACTAGGCAAGCCCGCAGGACACATCCCTTCGCTATGAAAACAATCACGAGAACAGAGATGTTACCCAGAACAAGTATGATCCAAATCAATATTAAGACAATATTTGACCTTCAAACGAAACCGGAACAAAAATACATGATCTATGATATCGAAACAGGTATTCGGCGCCATTGTAATGTTGTAAAGAATGGACGTATTACGGGTTTCATTCAAGTGTTGAAGGATCATCCGAATATCACGGTTGGGGATTTGATTTTCCTATCGTGTCAAGAGGATATCCACGGCAACATTATCTTCATTGTGATGCTTGTCAAGGCCGATGCAAACATTACAAAAGCAGCAGACTCATTCCACGCAAAAATCGATAGAAAAATACGGACGTATTTCGATGTTGGGCAATATGTTCAAGTTAGGGAAAATATCCGAAATTAGGGCATTCATTTGGCTCATATTAAAAACTACATAAAAACCTTAAGCCTAATCGTGAACTATACCTATCATTATGGCATCCAAGGCACGTGGTTATGAGCCATTATTAAGTTATCCACGACCATTAACAAATTACATTGTTAGGGATTAAGTAACTTGTTTTTAGAAATTCAACCTACATATTATTTTTTTACATAACTTAAGCGTGGTTATTAATCCGAAAACATGTTAATAATTTCTTTTTTAGAATTTCGTGGTTTATTGAACTTCCGACAAAAAAAACTTCTAAATGATTTTGCTTTCAAGTCGAATGTGAATACGCCATGGTCACGTCAGAAAATATGGACGATTTAATTGCACCACAAGACCCCGCCTCGAAGTTCGAGGATTTCTTCCGAATGTTCGAGGACCCTGTCGGCACCTTCGTGTACTTGAGCAAGATCAAGTACATCATCGCGGAAAGCGAGAAAACTAAGTCACTTGTCGTGGATTTCACGCATCTAATGCGCCACGACCCGCAACTCGCGAAGGAAATGCACGAAAATCCAGAATATCTAAAGAAAGCAAACCAAGCCTTCGTAAACATCCTCCACGATCAGAGCAACGGCACCATCAAGCTCACCGATGAATATTTCGTCCGCTTTTCCAACATCCCGAATAATTATCGCGTCAAGTTGCGGAAGATCCGGGCCGAGCACATGGAACGCCTCTTCGGCGTGTCAGGCTCGCTGATCCGTTCCACCAACGTGCGCCCGGAGCTCATGATGGCAAGTTTCGAGTGCAAGATTTGCGGTGCGCAGCACGATGTGGAACAACTCGATGATGAAATCACGTACCCATCCATTTGTAACGTTGGTGGGTGCAAGAACTCGAAAAAAACAGATTTTCGCTTGCTTGGCAAGACTTCCCGATTCATTGACTGGCAACAAATCCGCATTCAGGAAATGGCGGAGGAACTCAACGCGGGTAACGTCCCGCGCTATGTCGACGCCTTGTTGTTGCACGACATCGTCGACCAGTTCCGTCCCGGTGACCGTGTTACCCTCGTCGGCGTGATCAAAACCCTACCTCTCAAGAAAGTGAACCAGGGGCAGGGTCGCGTTTTCCAGATGATCATGCACGTGAACAACATTTACACGGAGGAGGAGATTGCATCCGAGGAAATCACCGACGAGGATGAGGAAAAGATCAAAGCACTTGCAAAAGAACCATTGATCCATGCCATGATCGTGCGTTCCATAGCCCCGGGGCTCTACGGCATGGAAGATGAGAAGCTGGCAATGGCATTGGTCTTGTTCGGCGGCGTGCACAAGGTACGAAGCCACAACATCCGCGGCGACATTCACACGTTGATCATGGGCGATCCAGGCACGGGCAAAAGCCAGCTCATCAAAGCTGCATCGAAGCTGGCGGTTCGTGGCATTTATACCTCAGGACAAGGCTCGACCGCTGCTGGTTTAACTGCCGCTGTTTTAAGAGACGAAACGACGGGGAATATGGTGCTCGAGGCGGGAGCACTCGTGCTCGCGGATAACGGGGTTGCCGCGATCGATGAATTCGATAAAATGCGTCCCCAGGATCGAGTGGCCATTCATGAGGCGATGGAGCAGCAATCCTACCATCCATCCTTGGAGATTTTAGCGACGGATGGAAGCAGGCTCAAGATCGGGCCTTTCGTGGATAACTTGATTAGGAAATACAAGAAAAACGTGATTCCAGGAATAAATTGCGATATATTGCCATTCGCGGACCTTTTAGTATATACCACGGATTTCAAGGACATTTCAAAGACGCGCGTCGATCGCGTGAGCAGGCACGTGGCACCGGATCATTTTTACAAGTTAGCATTCTCGAATGGACGATCGACAATCGTCACCCCTGAACATCCCGTGTTCGTGTTCCGGGATGGTGGAATGACTTGCATTCCTGCATCCGAATGTAAGGAAGACGATTTCGTGCCCGCACCGAGATATCTCCCAAACTCGTGCAATCCTGTAATACTAAAAGAATCGCGCTCTTCACCAGATCCTCGGGCTAAAATCATCAATTTTCCAGAGACACTCACGAATGACTTGGCGCGAATTCTCGGGTATTACGTCACGGAAGGCTATAATTTCATCGGAACCACGATCGAAATTGGTTTCTCCAATATGGATCACGCTATTCTTGATGAAATCAAGGACAAGATGCTTGGCACGTTCGGCATGACCTCCACGGTGAACACGAGAGCAGATGGCTTGGTCACGCTTCGATATCTATCTGTGGAATTGCACAAGTGGATGTCCTTGAACTTTCCAGAGGTCATAGAAAAGGCCAGATTTAAACGAATCCCGGCAAAGATACTTGGCGCAAGCACGGGAATCGCCAAGGATTTTCTTGCGACCGCGTTCAAGGGGGATGGAAGCATTGAATCAACATCCACATGCTTCAGAACTTCATCAGAGGGTTTGAGTCACGATTATCAAGATCTTTTGTTAAAATTGGGCATACAATCACGCATTGTTCATGATATCTCGAAAGACTCATATAAAGTTTACATCAGGGGCCAATCACTGACCGAGTTTCTTGAAAACGTCGTGGAGACTGATGATCCAAGGCATGAGCGGATTCACGAACTAATAAGTCACAGCCAGCAAAAAATCCGCCATCATGACGTGTTTCCCACGTCAATTGCATTTGATCTCATCAAGCTAAAAAAAGACCTTGGTTTGACCTATAACGGATGTTTCAACGAACATTTGAACAAGAACTATGGGATAACCAGGAACATCCTTGAAAAGGAATTAACATCTCTCCATGCGAAATTATCCAAAGTTAAAGAGATCTTAAAACAAGATATCGAAATAGGGGATATCAGGACTCAAATCGGATATTCCATGGCAACTCTCGGTAAAATTGTGGAGGTTTCGCCAAGAAAGATCGACTATTATGAACACCGGGGCTATGACATCAATACCAGGGCAGCAATCAAGGCTCAAGTCTTGAGAAATCTTGAAAAACACGTCCAAGAAATCGAGAATCACCTCGCGACGTTAATGAACTTGAAGGATGCACGCGTGTTCTGGGATCGCATCAAGAAAATCGAAAAAATCGAAAATTCCGGCGAGAATTACACGCCCTACGTGTATGACATCACGGTCGAACCATCCCATACTTTCATTGCTCAAGGCGCGATTCTCCATAATACTATCAGCATAAGCAAGGCAGGGATCGTCGCGAACTTGAATTCTCGAACCTCGATCATCGCCGCGGCGAATCCCAAGCTTGGAAGATACGACGACAACTTGACGGCCGCCGAAAACATCAATCTCCAGCCGACCATTCTTTCCCGGTTCGACCTCATTTTCATCTTGAAGGACAAGCCCAATGATAAGGAGGACGGCTTGATCGCGGACCACATCCTCCGGCTCCACATGCCGCCCGATAAGCTGCCCCCGGGCGAGGAATCCATCGAAGCCCCTATTGATTCCTCCCTCCTGAAAAAATACATCAGGTATGCCCGGACGGAATGCGAACCCCAAATGACGTCCGATGCATCGCAGAAAATCAAGGAATTCTATATCAAGCTGAGAAAATCAGCCGAGGGAGACACCGCAGCACCCATCCCGATCGTGGCACGCACGCTGGAAGGATTGATCCGCCTCAGCGAGGCGCACGCGAAGATGGCGCTGCGAAAGGAAGTGCTCGTGCAAGACGTGGAAGCTGTCGTGGCCTTGCAGGAAAAAAGCATGAAACAAGTGTCGTGGGATCAAGAAAAGCAGACGTTTGACGTCGATGGCGTGCAACTCGGGAAAAAGCATTCCAAACAAGACCGCTTGAGCAAGCTGTACAATGCCATCAAGAATCTCCAGGAAGAAGGCAAGAATGAGCCCGTGGACATGAAGGACATCATCGAGCGGGCCAGGTTCGCGCCACTCAGCTTGAATGAGGATGAGGTGTCCGAGGTAATCGAACAGTTGAAGAAAGAAGCCATGATCATCGAGAAGAAAAATGGCAAGTTCCTCGTCGTGAAGGAATCGAAGTGAAAGCTGCTATTTTCACTTGTATCCTTGCCCGGGCACGTGGATAAATCCGAGGATCATCTCGGTCATTTCTTGAAAACTGATTTTTCCCACGATGTCAACAAATCGTGGATGATCTTGATCAAGACTTGCTCCTCTTGCGACAAGTTCTTGAAAAACGCTGACGTCGCCGGAATGGATAGCGAGTTGAGCAATTGCTTCATTCGCATGTCGTAGAACGAAAGAAAGCGGGAACGAAATTTTTTGGCCATCTGGTCAGAGACCATTCCTTTTTCGGTCAGCTTCTCCACGGTATCGAGCCAATCGAAGACCTTGTTGTAGAAATAGCCGGTAAGAGGAGCCAGGGTTTTATCACTTGATGCTTGCACGACATCATCCATCCTCTCGTCCTTGTGCACGACGACGTACCCCTTGGCCTTTAACAGTTTCATCAACCACACGGGAACGGTCACGATCGCGTCCTTTTGATATGGTCCGAATTTAAATGCCTTGTTTTCCTTGTTTTCGTTGAAATCTAGTTCCAGCTCGGGAATTGCTTCGACGACAATCACTTTGATTTTATCAAGGCCATATTTAAATTCGACGCGACGAAGCATGTCGTCGAACATCTCGAGGATTTGATCTGGCACGATGTTATGATCTTCATGGCTATAATTAAACGCGCGCGATAGCTCCGCAATAAAGGATATTAAAGAGACGTTAGGGCATAATGCAATCAAGTTTCATACAAAATATGATATTTGGCATGTTTTATTTTTCCGAATTCATTCTTGTTCTTTAACCAAGCTTTCGTGCAATTCCCCGAGCTTGAACTTTAAAATCTGCAGAAAAAACGTGGACAATGCCAGGACTTTTTTCTCTTGGACAGGTAGTCTAGCTTGGTATGATTCCTGCTTGGGGTGCAGGCGGCCGGGAGTTCAATTCTCCCCCTGTCCATTTCAATATCTTTTCTTGATGATACCTGATCTTGAAAGAGAAATACTCTTGATATCGATTAAAACGTCGTTTTATCACGTGATCACGAGACGGGAATGATGCAAGATGCGGAATGGTGAACGGTTTAACAATACCAATCATTTCCCGAAAAATGTTTTATACAACACGACATGACAAGACATGTTATTTAATTAAAATGTCGATACCGGTATTCACGCACGAATGGTTGATCCAGCATTGACGAGACACGTAGCCGATATTGCCCCGGAAAACGCGAAGGTGGCATATTTTTCGATGGAAATCGCGCTGGAGGGAGATGTTCCCACCTATAGCGGTGGCCTTGGAGTCCTCGCCGGCGACACGATTCGTTCCGCAGCCGATTTGCAGCTTCCCTTCGTCGGCATTACTTTAACGTACAACGCGGGCTACTTTTACCAGATGATCGCGCCGGACGGCCGCCAGGTCGAGCGAGATATCAGGTGGGACTTTTCCGTCGATTTCGAGCACGTGGATGCAAAGGTCACCGTCGATCTGCAAGACAAGGTTCTCACGGTTGGGGCGTGGCAGTATAACGTGGTCGGACGCAGCGGTCACATCGTGCCTGTATATCTCCTGGATACTGATCTACCTGAAAATGAACCGTGGCAGAGAAACCTCACGCGAGTCCTTTATGATGCAAGCCCGTTCCAACGCATCGTGCAGGAAATGATCCTGGGAATGTGCGGCATTCGCATGCTCAAGGAGCTCGGTTATACAGAAATTGATACATTTCACATGAACGAGGGCCACTCGGCGTTCTTGATTTTCGAACTGCTGGACAGGTACAACGGGGACATCAACGAGGTGAAACGGCATTGCGTGTTCACGACGCACACGCCCGTTCGCGCCGGTCACGATCAATTCGATTATAGCCTCGTGGAAGACGTGTTCAGGGGCCGGCTTCCCGATAATGTTCACGAGCTTGCGGGAGATGAAATGCTCAACATGACGACGCTCGCGATGAACGGGAGCCGCTATATCAACGGGGTCGCCATGAAACACGCGGAAATCAGCCGTGGCATGTTTCCTGATTTTCAAATCGATCACATCACCAACGGCATCCACATGAGTTTCTGGTTATCACCTTACATGCATACCATTTTCGATAACGAGCTAGGCACGGCCTGGCATCATGACTATCATAGTCTCGAACGAGCTTTGGAATTGAGCAATACCGAGGTGTGGCGCGCGCACCAGAAATCCAAGCTTGACCTGCTTGATTACGAGAAAAGCCATTCGTGGGTGCTCCTGGACGAGAAATTGCTCACGATTGGTTACGCCCGACGGATCACGGAATACAAGCGCCCTCTTTTGCTCTTTTCGGACCTCGAACGGTTTGCCAAGATCGCCAGCGGCAAGGCACAATTCATCTTCGCGGGCAAGGCGCATCCAGCCGATAACCAGGCGAAGTCATTCATCAAGAACATCAATGATTTCGGGGACTACTTGTGGAATTCATACAAGGTTCGCGTCGTGTTCATGGGTAACTACGACATGGACCTCTCCAAGCTCATGGTGAGTGGCGTGGATGTCTGGCTCAACAATCCCCGTCGATACCGCGAAGCCAGTGGCACGAGTGGCATGAAGGCCGCGCTCAACGGCGTGCTCAACTTCTCCGTGCTCGATGGGTGGTGGATCGAGGGGTTCAAGATGGATCCCCTCGCCGGCTGGGCCATCGGCCCTGGCACGGACGATCCGGATGCCGAGAACAAGGACGACGCGTCAGATGCAGAGGACTTGTATAACAAGTTGCAGGACGAGATCATCCCGATCTATCGCAAGAATCCGGACGAGTGGCGGGAGCGCATGAAGCATGCCATCAAGCTCGTGTCGTTTTTCAACACGCACCGCATGGTAGAGGAATACGCGCAGAAGGCATACAAGCTCGAAAGGCAGCCCATCTGGAAATCCCTGGTTTGAAAATTCAGATTCGAAAGATCCATAAACAATTATTTCATTAATCAACAACAAAAAAAGTTGAAGCAGATGCACAGACTGGTTTTGCCCATTATCTTGATCTCCCTTTTAATGTTCGTCTATTGGCTGATACAAGTAGAAATAACACAAACTGATATTTTCGATACAGTGCTCTTGGCTTCTTTTAACATCATCGTTGCATTCTTTTTTGGATTAATTTTTTTTGGCTTGCTCGGAGTTCCCAGTGCAAAATTGTTTTTCCTTATCCAAAAATTCAGCTCGCGGAAGGTCGAGGCGCAGCAGAAATTTATCATGTTAAAAACGACCGGGAAGACCACGGGAGGTGTTATCATCAAGCGAGGGTTCCTGCTATACTGCGTGGCTATTTCATTAACCCTTTCTACACTACAATTCATGGGATTCTTGTATCCGGATATTGTCAATGCTGATTTCTCCGACTTGTATACATACTTAGTCTTTATTTATATGGCAATACTGACTTTTCTACTCCCTTCCATCTGGTATTTAGATGATATCAATCTCATGTACTTTACCATTTCGGAAGACGTGAAATTCTTGAACCCCATGGGTCAATCCATCCTTCCAGCACTGAAGGGTTTCGGTAGCTTCAGCATAATCATAGCCTACTTGATTTATATCATAAACCGGTTCAGCACGCGCATCATCCTTAACCCAGATATACTGTTCGATCCTATTCTGACATTTTTCATCCCACTTATTGCAATGCTGGGATACGAGCTTGTCGCCGAGTTCGGGCAGAAAAGCTTGAAAAAATGGATCATTAAAATAGGTCTCCATGAATATGACGAATTACGAATCGAACTGGTCAGAAAAGGTGACGAATACCAACTCAAAGTCGAAGGAGAGAATTTCGACGATGGCCAGGAACACTCGGAAGCCGATGTCGCCGGTACTTAAGAAATTTTAAATGATTTTTAATCTATATCCCCAATTCTTAATCCATTCTGTGGCTAGCATTAATTTTTTGATCTCTTTTGTATCGTCACCTTGATAAAAAATAAAGCTGGTAAGGTGATCGATGATGACTGATTTCCCGTTCCCGACCTTCGAGCCTACCATTTTTTTTAAGAGTTCAGAACAGATGAATGAGCTTGACGATGGGTCGGTTAACTTGATCATCACTTCCCCTCCCTATGGCCAAATCAAGGATTACGGCACTTGTGACCAGATCGGTTTTGGATCAGGGTTTGACGAGTATTTCGACCGGTTGGATAAGGTTTGGAAGGAATGCTATCGCGTTCTCGCGCCCCAGTGCCGCATGGCCGTCAATGTTGGCGATCAATTCCTACGGGCAAAGGAATACGGAAGGTATCGCGTGCTGCCCATCTCGGCTATGATCGTGAATCAATGCACCCAGCTATGCCTGGATTATCTTGGCGATATCATCTGGAAAAAGATCAGCACCACGAACACGACCGGCGGTTGCTCGCTCATGGGCTCCTTGTTTTATCCGAGAAATGGTCTTGTTACATATGATTACGAGCACATCCTTCTTTTCAAGAAGGTCGATGGAAAGGAGAAGGAGGCAACAAGGGAAATCAAGGAATTGTCGAAAATCTCTATGGATGAATGGAAAACGTGGTACACAGGACATTGGACATTTCCAGGGATTCAACAGCGAGAGCACGTGGCGATGTTTCCCGAGGAATTGCCATATCGCTTGATCCGGATGTTTTCCTTTAATGGAGATGTGGTTCTGGACCCGTTCGCGGGCTCAGGCACGACCTTGAAGGTTGCCCGGGCACTGAGCCGGCGCAGCGTTGGATACGAGATCAACACGGATTTCTTGCCCGTGATGAAAGCCAAGATCGAGGAGCCGTTCGAGCCCAGGGATTTCCATGCCATCATTAAAAAAATAAGCAATCAAATGGATGGAAAAGTTCAATTCGATTTCGAGTTTTCGATGCAAAAATCGATTATCTGCCTTTATTGGATAGATAAACACATGCGAGTCGTCATTGATCAGTGCAAGCTTCCGAATCTAGTTTCCCAGGATAAAATTCAAGCTATACTAGATGGCAAACTCGATGAAAACAATGTTAAAAATTTTCTTTCAAGAACAAAATCATGGAATGACATCGCGCGCTATATCATCATTGTCGACGGTATTGAAAACGATGAAATCTCCATGCAACTCATCAATACATATTTCACCGAGAAATCTGCAGGAAAAATAATTGCATTAGATTTTGAAACGTTCATTTCTTCACGATTCGATGTAAAGGGTTTATTTGAAAAAGACGCCTCTAGGATTGAGTTACGATCGAAATCGAGGCGAATAAACACGCTGGATGGCTTCGTCTCGGCAAATACAAAAGACACGTGATAGTGCATCAACGTTTCGAACCATGGTGACGGCCGTGAACAAGAAATATAACGTGGTTTTGCTGACGATCGATGCGCTCCGCTATGACCATTGCGGTTTTAATGGCTATCCGCGTGATATTTCGCCAGGGATGAATAAAATTGCTGAACATGCAGTCGTGTTCGATAACATGTATTCAACTGGCCCATGCACGCCACCAGCGTTCTGCTCCTTGTTCACGGCGACATTTCCCTTCGACAAGGGAGGCTACTCGCCATTGCCAATTCGGAAAAGCACCATCGCGGAGGCATTCAAGAAATACGGGTACCAAACCGCGGGATTTACCTCTAATCCACAAAACAGCCATTATTTCAATTACAACCGGGGCTTCGTAAAGTTTTATGATTCCTTGATCTCCAGTTCGAAAAACCCTTTAGCTAGACGTGTTCTTGCCTATTTCGAGAAAAGTGGCGAAAAATCAAACGCGTTGTATAACCGCTTGCAGAGTATCAAGCTCCCCAAGACCGTTCAAGCATCGCTCATGCACTTGTTTTATCGCGTGCTCCTTGGCAGGAGTTTCATTTACTACTTGCCTGCGAGGGGCATCACCCGCTGGGCAAGAAAATGGCTCTATTATCATTATTTTCAGGACATGCAAAATCGGGAACCGTTCTTCCTGTGGATTCATTATATGGACACGCATGGCCCGTTCAGGCCAAAATGGAAAAATCTAGTCAAGATCAACCCGCATTTTCCAAGGTCTGCATTCGATTACATCAAGCGGTATCCTGAATACAACGATGTGTTGAAAGAAAACAACAGGAAAAAGACCCTTGTCGATCTTTACGATGCTGGGATCCGGGCTATCGATGAGCGCATTGGTTTTTTCGTCCGTGGATTGAAGCGCAAGCATGCTTATGAAAAGACAATCTTTTTTCTATTGGCAGATCACGGGGAAGAATTCAACGATCACGGGGATTATGGCCACCGAGCGCACCTATACAATGAATTACTCCACGTGCCATTCATGATTTTCGGCGGGCCGATCGAGCGCGGGGAGTATCCGGCCCTGAGGCCAGGCACGAGGGTGACAAGCTTGCATTCCCTCGTGCAAGTCGCGCCGACAATCCTTCAGATGGTTGGAATCCCAGAACCATCTTCGTTCGAGGCGAATGGCATTCTTGATGCCATGGATAATTCTGAATCGCATTCACCAGGGAATGAAGAGCAATCCTTGGTTTCAGCTATCGGTGAACACGTGATGGCTTGCACGTATCATAAAGGCATCGTCACGCGATTTAACCAGAGCAATGATCGGTCCATTAAACAGGCCATATCCCTTCAAACCAAGAGCGTGAAATATATTTTCGACACGGAAACCATGAAACAAGAACTGTATGATTTGCAAGAAGATCCACTGGAGAAGCAAGACATCGCTAGCGAGCACGATGATGCGCTCCGGTTATTCCACGATGTTTCCATGAATTACTTGAAGGGAAATGGATTTCTCTTTTCTCCAAAGAGACAGCTGGAAACTGATGGTGAAAAGGAAAAACTTCTCTCCGCATTGCAACGGATAAAAGCCAGGTTATGATTGTTACATTCACCTTCTGCCGGAAGGTTTCGTGTATTTCTTGTGCGATTGCTGCGTTTTTTGGTAATGGGTCTGCTTTTCTTTTTGTTCTTCCTTTTCTTTCTTCTTTTTCTTGACGGCGATAAGATATTTAGCAATTTTAGGAACAAGCTTGGCCTTTTCTACCTTTTGATCTGCCTCGTCATTTTGATCGATGATCAACCGGCCAGGGTTTTCGTCCCACCACGCTGCCGGATGCTTTGCTTCCTCGTCGACCTCGTACACGAGTTTTAGCACGTCAGCGATGATCTTCAACTCATCGAGCGCGGGCTTCTGCACCGCGAGTGACTTGGGCACGCGCCTTCCCAGCCGGCGAGATCGTTTCACGTCGAAATAACACGGATAAATCATGATTTTATGCTTGTTGCGCGTGCGCTTCACCCGGAGCCGTTAAAAAATTCTAGATGGACTTTCCGTCGAGCCCGATAAAGGATCAAGATCGGCGTCGTACAAAAATTTTTACCCGTTGGCGAGTACTGACTCCTTGACGAGAAATTCCCGGTTATCAATCATGGTTGCTCAAGATTCGCCCATTCACGACATAATCATAGGCGACGTGCTAGAATGCCTGGCACTCGAAAAATACAAAGAGTTTTTCGATCTTATCATAGCTGATCCACCTTTTGGTTTAAATTTCGACAAGTCCTCGCATGAATATGGCGCGAAAGAATACATTCTCTATGATGATGACTTCACCTGCGAGGAATACCAGGCATTCACGGAAAAATGGCTCAAGGTCTGCCACGATGCCTTGAAGAAAAACGGTTCATTGTACGTGGTATCGGGGTGGACAAGACTGCGCGAGATATTGAATGCTGTTTACGAATCGGGGTTTCACTTGATCAACCATGTCGTGTGGGCGTTTTCGTGGGGCGTGTATTCCAGGAAGCGTTACGTGACGTCACATTATCACATTCTCTTTCTCGCAAAAAACAAGAACGATTTCATTTTCAAGCCACAATTTATAAATCCACAAACCAAACGGAAAGGGAATCCTTACGAGTTGGACGTCTGGTTCTGGCCCGAGTATAACCGTGGCAACGATCCGAACAGGATCAAAGGACATCCGTGCCAGCTTCCGGTCGTGTTACTGGAAAAGATCATCAGCATTTCTTCTAATGAAGGCGACTGGATCGGCGATATATTTTCAGGCTCGGGAGGCACGGCTCTCGCCGCGAAAAAACATGGCAGGAACGTCGTGAGTTTCGAGATCAACGGGGATTACAAGGAAATCATTGAAGAAAAAACTAACATGTCGGTCCATTAACAAAACGACTCTAGATACTCGAGCAATTTTGTGCCGCCTTCCTCGATGGTGCCGGTATTCTCGATGACGAAATCCGCACCGGGCAACTCGTCACCTGTTTCCTTGGCACGTTCGATGCGCTGTTGAATCTGCTCGTCATTTTCTCGTCCACGTTCTTGCAAGCGCTGGATGACGATGTCGACGGGAACCTTGACAAATATTACCTTGAGATCTGGAAATCTTTGGCGTGAATCATCGATGATCTGCCGACTCACGTTTACGATCACGAGATCCCCTTTCTTGATTTCCTTGAGAATGTCTTTTTTAACGCCATAGTTGATGTCATAGCTGTTCCACGTGAGCACGAATTGATTTTTTTTGTTCATTTTTGCGAACTCGTCCTCCGACACGGAAATGTATTTTTCGGTTTCCGGTGATTCGGGACGGGTGATATATCGTTGTGCCATGACAAGTTTCATTTTTTCATTCTTCCAGTTTGCCACGGCATGGGCAAGTAACGAATCTTTTCCAGAGGCACTGTTTCCGACGATAAAAAAAAGTCTACCTTTCACCATGAAAAAGTCTACCTTTGCCTTGTATTTTGGAGAAAAAAAGAAGGTCGAACGAACAACATTGTGATTTTCGGTTTAAGAGTAAAACATGATCAAGTGCTACATTCGGCACGAATTATCATGATGTTGCAGCACACGTTATTCGCGATGCCCGTGCTTACCGAACCCAGGACTGCACGTCCCAACGCGTTGTGAACCCCACCTGCACCCACGATCACGAGATCAATTCCTTTATCCCTGACAAGATCCTTGGCAGCCTCGACAGGTCCCGTGCTTTCGACCAGCTCGGTCTCGCAGCTGAGTCCCGCATCCTCGACTTTCTGTTTTGCTTCCACGAGAAGTCGTTCGCCGAGCGATTTGTGGCTATTGTAAACTGCTTGCTCGCTCTGTTCGTCCAAATCATAGGCATTCACGCTCATGCTCAAGAACGGAATTGGAAAAGTTCTTGCCGTTCGAAAAAAATGCTGCACTGCGTAGAATATCACGATTGATGCATTTCCTTGCTTCCCAAGTTCAATGGCTTTATCCAGTGCCACGCTAGCGTGGTCCGAACCATCAAAAGCTACGAGAATCTTTGAAAACATCGAATTTTTCACCTTGTTTCTTATTTGACCGAGTTATAGATAAAGCTAGTAGTTCATGTGGATAAGGATCGCTCAGAGCACTTTCAAGATTTCATCCTCGTGATAGCTTTCCAGAGGGATTTTTTCACCAGATTGCATGAAATAAATGCCCTCGTCGCCAATAGCCGAGCCAATAACCGAGGCGTCCATCTTGAGGTTACGAATGGATTTGACGATCTTGACAGTTTCTTCTGAAGGCGCAATGATCACCATTGCCCCGGACGCAAGCAAAAAAAGCGGATCAAGCTCGAAAGCATCGCAAATTTGCTTGGTTTCAGGATAGACCTTGATCCTGTCCTTGAAGAGCTTGAAGCCATGGCCCGAGATCTCGGCGAGCTCATTAAGTGCATTACCAAGCCCTCCTTCCGTGGGATCATGCATTGCATGGATTTTCCCTGCTTTAAAGGCCGCTATGCAGGGGACTGACGCGTTGATGCCTGGATTTCGCAAGAATCCTTTACACTTGTCAATGAAGGCTTGATCGAACCCCTTGGCCTCCAATAGATCTGGGCGCTCGTTCGCGATCAAGCCGGTTGCCTCGATCGCGATGCCCTTAACGAGCACGATGTCATCACCTTCAGTAACCGAGTCAGGTGTTATGAGATGCTCCTTCTCGACTTCGCCCTTCGTTTCGGAAGCAATTGATTGCTTTAAAACCTCGCCCATCATGTTTCCGATCGCTACCGGCTTTTTCACGACAGGCGTGATCTCCGTGTGGCCGCCGATGATGCAGATGCCAAGTTCCTCGCAAGTTTTCTTGATGTCGAAAAACACGCGCTCGATCTCTTCTTTCGTGCTTCCTTCAGGAAACAATAATGTGGATTGAAACCATCGCGGGACAGCACCTTTCGTCACGACGTCATTTGCGTTGATGTTAACGACATAGTAACCCAGGTTCTCAACGGCCATGGTGATGGGGTCTGTTTTTGAAATCATGCAATAGGTCCCCATGTCAATGACCGCTGCGTCGTCGCCAAGCGATGGTGTGTTGAGAACGCGGGGGTCGTTGGGCGCGTTTGTGTACTTGTACAAGAAATCGCGCAGCACGTCGGCTGGTAACTTGCCATTTTTTAGGTCCATAAACAAGTTTCTGGCTTAACAAAAATAAAAATTGCGCTCTCGGAGAAGAAAGTGTAAGTTTGACATTCTCAAGGAGTCAAAATTCCAGAATTCAGGTAAGAATTGGAAAAAAATGAAATTAAGAACTATCCTTCTTGAACTTGCGCGTTTCAGTCTTTAACATGTCCCTGATCGCCATACGAATGGCCTCGCTTCGATTTGGATAAATTTCACGGTCAATCAAGGTGTCAATACCATCCAAATACCCGGAGGGTAGATGCACGGGGATGATTTTCATGATCATTCATTCCTTGAAAAAATGTTGCTTGTTGGATGATCCATCACCAGACGAATATTCAAGCACGCGTATTACCCGCGAATGGTAACACGGGGATATTACGGTTAATTGAAAGAAAAATTCAAACCAACGGATCATCCATCATCGGCATCGATATCGACGTTGCGCATGCGCTCGGCAAAGTCCTCGGGTAATGTCGAGTTGAGCCATGCACCCGTTCCCAGTTCAACACCACCGGCGAATTTTTGCAAGGTAGCGGAGCGTAATGGCGGGTAGAAATCGACGTGGCAGTGATAGTGATCATAATTCTCGTCATTTGTTGGCTTCTGGTGAATTGCCATCACGAACGCGAAATCGACGCCAGGATACAATCGATCATAACGCCGGTTGATATCCTTCAGGATGCCTGCGAAATCGGCGATCATGGCATCGTCAAAATCAGCAAAGCTTTGCACGTGGGGTTTCGGGTACAGGTGCACCTCGTGATCCCACAAGGCGTAAAACGGCGCGATCTCGATGAAATTGTCATTTTCCTTGATGATGCGGGCATCATCGATTTTTTCTTCCTTGATTACATCACATAGCAGGCATTGCCCGTGCTCTTCGTGATATTCCTTGAAGGAGGCAACCTCGTTCTCGATGTAGAGGGGAATCCATGAAAAACCGTAAATTTGCCCGTGCGGATGCGACAACGATACCCCGATCATGGCACCGCGATTTTCAAACTCATAGACGTACTGGATGCCTGGCATCTGGCCGAGCTTGATGTACTCCTCCTTCCACACGTTAACGAGCTTGGCAATGTGTTCCTCCGATAGGTCGCCGAGTTTTTGCCCGTGAGTGGGGGAATACAAAACGAGTTCTTGAATGCCTAATGCTGGTGCTATCTTGAATGGACTATCTGGACGCAATTCAGTGAATACATAATCATTCGCTGGATCCAGCGCGGGAAACCGGTTTGGCAGCACGAGCACGTCGAATGGCTCGGGAACTTCAGGAGCACCGACGCAGAACGGGCATTCCCCTTGATCTTGCTTTTTTTGCGCCGCGGGAACCTTTTGATCCTTCACGTCCACGGGCCGGGATGATCGCTTGGGAGAGAATATAACCCATTTCTTGAAAAAGGGATTCCATCGCAACTCGTTTTTCTGTTCCGAAAAAATGAGAATTCACCTTACCAGTATAAGAAATCGCACATGTTGAAATAATCATTGAGTGATAGAACGGTTTTTTCACCAGGTTTCACATTTCCCATCGTCTCGATTGCCGTAACGACGGCATTCACGAGTTCCATGTTAGTAAGCACTGGAATACCGAATTCCACGGCTTTTCGACGTATTTGATACTCATCTTCGAGCATTGCCACGAGTTTTTCCTCCGTGATGGTCATCGGGATATTAATAACGAGTGCAATGGTGCCGTTCAAGAGGCAATCGACCAAGTTGGGCTTGCGATGTGGCTCGCTGATCTTGTACACGGTCGTCACGTTAATGTCCTCATCGAGGAATGCTTGCGCCGTGTGTTCGGTGGCAAATATCCTAAAGCCCATTGTGATCAATCGCCTTGCAATCGGGATGAGCTGCTGCTTGAGCTCGTACCCGCCGACGGTGATAAGAACGACCTTCCCCTTGCCATCTGGTCTCTTGGAATCGAGCGGAATTTCGAATTCTGCGGCGATGAGAGATTTCAAGAGCGCCTCCTCGAATGACATGCCAAGGCAAGCAACCTCACCTGTACTCACCATTTCGACACCTAGGATGGTGTCGGCCCCGCTCAAGCGCATGAACGAGAATTGAGGCACTTTCACGCCGTAATAATTGAAATGAGGAACGTGATCGATCTCGTCGCCAAGAATCGGGCGTAGCTTTTGCCCGAGCAACACGTGCGCGGCGAGCTTCATGAGATTGATCCCACGTACCTTTGACACGAAAGGCATCGACCTGGAGCTTCGCAGGTTGCACTCGATCACGAATACCGTATCGCCATCAACGATGTATTGGATATTGAACGGGCCCCTGATTTGCAAGCTCTTGGCGATCTTCTTCGTGTTATTGACGACCTTCTGAACAGCTTCATCAGAAATAGAAATTGGTGGAATCGCCGTGTCAGCATCGCCGGAGTGCACCCCCGCGTTTTCCACGTGTTCCATGATCGCACCGATGAAAACGTCATCAGCGTCGGCGACGGCATCGATCTCGACTTCCCGGGCATTCTCGATGAATTTCGATACGACGATCGATGAACGGGAATCGGTAACATTGACAGCGAACTCGAGATACTCCCGTAATTGCCGTTCATTGTAAGCAACTCGCATTGCCGCGCCTGAAAGCACGTAGGATGGGCGGACGAGCACGGGAAATCCGGCTTCATTTGCAAACTTGACGGATTCCTCGACCGAAAACAATCGCTTCCAACCGGGTTGCAAGATGCCAAGATGGTCAAGCAACGACGAGAATTTTTCGCGATCTTCGGCACGATCGATGTTCTTTCCTTCAGTGCCCAGGATCTTGATACCATGAAGGCGATAATTTTGGTTGATCTCCGCTAGTTTCGGGGCAAGATTGTTTGAGATTTGGCCACCTACCGAGACGACGATGCCATACGGGTTCTCCTTCTCGATGATGTCGAGCACGCGTTCAAGCGTGAGTTCCTCGAAATAAAGCTTGTCGGATTCGTTATAATCGGTAGAAACAGTTTCGGGGTTGTAATTGACCATGATAACCTCATCGATACCTTGTTCGCGGAGAGACCAGGCCATGTTCACTGAGCCCCAATCAAACTCCACGCTACTACCGATTCGATAGACACCGCTGCCGAGCACGATGATTTTTTTGCCATCAGGTTTTGCCAATTTGAAATCAAGGTCGTCTTCATTACCAGCATAAGTCATGTACAAGTAATTAGTCGTCGCAGGAAATTCTGCGGCGAGCGTGTCGATTTGCTTGACATGCGGGATGATTCCGGCCCGGATGCGTTCTCGACGTATCGTGAGCTCGTCAGTTCTCAAGCAATTCGATATTTGCTTGTCGGAAAATCCAAGAAGCTTGGCCTTTTTGATCATGGGATTCTTTACATCATCTGGATCCGTTATCGAAACATCCCGTAGCTCCTTCTCGAAGTCCACGATGTTCTTGATCTTCAAGAGAAACCACCGCTCGATCTTGGATAGCTTGTAAAGCTCATCGGTCGAAAAACCCCGCTTGTAAGCTTCGGCCAACCAGTAAAGCCGGTTGTCGCATGGATGAATGATCTCATCGCGCAATTCGTCATCAGTTATCTTGGCAAGGGGCTTATTGCAGACCAGGCCATTCTTGCCATTATCGAGCATGCGTATCGCTTTTTGTAGCACTTCCTCGAATGTTCGCCCGATGGCCATGACCTCGCCAACGGACTTCATCTGCGTGCCGATCTTCCTGCTCACGCGCTGGAATTTCTCCATGTTCCAGCGGGGCATCTTCAGGACGAGATAATCGAGCGCGGGCTCGAAACACGCTGTGGTTTTTTTCGTGACCTGGTTGATGAGCTCGGGTAACGTGTAACCCACGGCCATTTTTGCGGCGATGTATGCCAAAGGGTAACCGGTGGCCTTGCTTGCCAAGGCTGACGACCGTGACAAGCGTGGATTGATTTCTATGACCCTGAATGACTCGGATTCCGATTCTACCGAGTATTGGATGTTACATTCGCCGATGATGCCAACGCTGCGGACGATATTGATAGCAGCTGTTCTCAAGGTTTGCACTTCACGGTTATTGAAGGATTGGCTAGGCGCGACGACGATACTCTCGCCGGTGTGAATGCCGACCGGATCAAAGTTTTCCATGTTGCAGATCGAGATGCAGTTGTCATCGTAATCACGGCAAATCTCGTACTCGATCTCCCGCCAGCCGGTCATATCTTGCTCGATGAGAACTTGCGAGATCATGGATGCCTTGAGTCCCCTGTTAACGATCTCGGTAAGCTCCTCCTCGTCGTGGGCAACGCCGGAACCTTTTCCACCGAGCGTGTAGCCTACCCGTATCATCACGGGATAACCGATGCGATTCGCGATCTCGATCGCTTGTTCCAGGGTATTTGCGCTGCCACTCTCGGCGATTTGCGCTCCGACCCTAAGCATTGCCTCGCGAAATAGTTCACGGTCCTCGCAAATATCGACGGCAGATATCGGCGTGCCGATGACCTTGCAATTATATTTCTCGAAGATGCCCGCCTTGTCCATGTTCACGCCGACGTTGAGGGAATTTTGCCCTCCGAAACCCAGGACAATGGCATCGGGTCTCTCCTTCTTGATCACCTCCTCGACATATTCCTCGGTCAAGGGCAACAAGTAAATTTTATTCGCCAAGCCCGGATCGGTCTGGATCGTGGCAATGTTCGGGTTGATGAGGACAACCTCGATACCTTCTTCCTTGATGGCCTTGACGGCTTGGGAACCGGAGTAATCGAACTCACCGGCTTGGCCGATCTTGATGGCACCGGAACCAAGAATGAGACATTTTTTGATCCAATCAAAAAGTGGCATGGTCAATCCCTCGCGGGCATTTTATTTTTGATGAAATTGAATGAAACGTGAATTTCATTGAAGAGAACAAGGATTTGGTAGAAGTAGGATTGAAAGGGATCGATGACGTGAAAAGGCACGAAGTTGAGCAAAAAAGCGATGCCGTCATCGGTGTGATTCATCATTGTTTCTTACAAATAATAATTCTTGAGTTAAATAAGCTAGTATAGAATCCCGTTTATTAATCTCTTAATTTCAATATTGCTTGTTTTGCCGTTGAAAAGATGTAATCCACCCAAGCATGGCGTGACTTGTTTTATGCATTGATGTAATCATAAACTAATAAATCTTTGATGATGCTTCATTACGTCCATTGCATCATGATGCCAAAATCTCTTTCTTCAAAATAAACGAGGTTTAAAAGAATTTTAGAAAAATCATCTTTATTGAATCGAATAGCACGTGTTTTAAAATACCATTTTCGCTTCGTGCATACTTCGATGACGATATTAAATTGAACATGTTAAATGGTTAATTAAACCCTTAGATAAACTTGAAAAATGACTAGGTACTGATACACTAAATTCTTATCATGATGCAACCATGGTCAGAGAAGCTGCTGTGGCACTGAAAAATGGGATGATCTTCAAGGGACAAGGTTTCGGTGCCAGCACCGAGGCATCAGGCGAGGTCGTGTTCAACACGTCATTCGCGAACTATCCTGATAGCCTCACGGACCCGAGTTACAACGGCCAGATTCTCGCGATGACGACACCGCTTGTTGGCAATTATGGCGTTCCCAGCTATGATATTCGCGATGATTGGGGCATCCCGAAATATTTCGAGAGCGACTCTATCAAGGCTGAAGGTCTCATCGTTTTCGAGTGTTGCAAGAATCCCTATCATTACTCGATGTCAAAAACCCTCGACCAGTGGTTGCAAGAGGAGAACAAGCCCGGCATCGAGGGTATCGACGTGCGGCAACTCACCAAGATTTTACGCCATTTCGGTGTCATGCTCGGCATCTTGAAAGTCGCCGAGGAAGGCGAAACCATCGATATCGATGATCTCACTGCCAGGGCTGCGGATTGCCCCGACCCTAATGTTACGAGAAATCTCGTCGGTGAGATGTGCGTCAAGGAGAATAAAGTATACAATGCTTCTAATTATCCCGAGCAGCATCCAACGGTCATCTTGATCGATTGCGGCATCAAGTATAACATCCTCCGCAGCCTGCTGCACCGCGGCCTCAATGTCATCGTGACGCCATATGACACGACGTGGGACCAGGTCGTGGATATCAAGCCAGATGGCATCGTGTTCTCGAATGGCCCCGGTGACCCGAAGGATTGCAAGGAAGCCATCAAGACCATGGGCGCTTGCATCGATAACGAGTTACCAACTTTCGGCATCTGTCTCGGCAATCAAATCATGGGCCTTGGAGTGGGTGGCGACACCTACAAGCTCAAGTTCGGTCATCGGGCAGCTAATAAACCGGTCATCGACATCACCGCCCCCGTAAAAAAGGCTTACATCACGAGCCAGAATCACGGCTTTGCGGTCAACAAGGATACTTTGCCGGACGACATGGAAGTGTATTTCATTTGCGCCGACGATGAAACCGTGGAGGGCATTCGCCATAAATCGAAGCCCGCGTTTGCGGTTCAGTTCCATCCGGAAGCAACCCCAGGCCCGCACGACTCTGAATTCCTTTTTGACAAGTTCATTGCCATGTTCAAGGCATGAACACGAACGTTATTCATTTTTATGAGTGTAAGGATTATAGAGATTGCATATTCGCACAGTTATAATTAAGACCACGAAATGGGGCTTGACTGAAACTTGGAAGAGCTAGTGTTAAAACTCATCATTTTCGGTGATGCGGGAACCGGCAAGACAACACTCGCACACCGATACATGACAGGGCTCTTCGTGCAAGATAAAGTTACCTTGGGCGTTCAATTCCATGTCAAGAAGGTGGAAATAGCACTAGATGAGGATCCTTCAAAAATCTACAGCTGCAAATTACAAATATGGGACTTCGGAGGAGAAAAAAGGTTCCGGTTTTTGTTACCCTCGTATTGCCGCGGTGCACAGGGTGGCTTGTTCTTGTACGACATCACGAAAAAATTATCGCTGGTTAGCATTTCCGAGTGGACGTCGCTCGTCTTTGAAAATGCCGGGCAAATTCCCGTGCTACTTGTTGGAGCAAAGGCTGATTTAGAAGATGAACGCGAGGTCAGCACAGAAGATGGCATGGAAACCGCACGGCAAAATGACCTGGCAGGATTTGCAGAAACCAGTTCAAAAACGGGGATCAATGTCGAGAGCGTCTTTGAGTCGCTTGCTAAGGTAATGTTTTCAAGAATGATGAACCAGTAATCCCGTTGTTTATTCCATCCACGGCTCTGATAAGGAATCATTTAAAGGTTATTTTTCCATTATTGGCAAAACTTAAAAGAATTGCCTATGCTATTTTATTTTTATAAAAAACAATGCTAGTGAACCGTGATCGGATAGAAAAGGAGGTTATACACGTGACAAAATTCGTGTTCGTTACCGGTGGTGTCATGTCCGGCATTGGCAAGGGCGTGACCACCGCCTCCATTGCGAAACTACTACAATTCCGAGGCTACAAGATAGATGTCGTCAAGATAGACCCGTACTTGAATATCGACCCGGGTACCTTGAATCCCCAGGAGCACGGCGAATGTTTCGTCACCGAAGAGGTCTGGGAGTATATGCCCGTCGATTGCTATCATGACACCTTTAAGATAGCCGAAATCGACCAAGATTTTGGGACATACGAGCGCTTCATTGGAAAAAACATCCATCCTTCCCACAACATAACATCTGGCCAGGTCTACATTGAAATCATTTTAAAAGAACGGCACGGGGAATTCCTCGGAAAAACCGTCCAGATCATCCCCCACGCTACCGATGCGATCAAGAATAGGCTCATCACCATTGCCAAGAATGAAGAACTCGACGTGCTGCTTGTCGAGTGCGGTGGAACTGTCGGTGACATGGAGGGAATGATATTTCTTGAAGCATTTCGTCAAATGCGCCTGGAACAAGAAGGCGACACCTGTCTCGTCCATGTGACTCTCGTGCCTTATAATGAAACCGTGGGCGAGTTAAAATCGAAACCCACGCAACATTCCGTGCGAATGCTGCAATCCTCAGGGTTGCAGCCCGACGTCGTGGTCTGCCGGAGCCAAATCGCCCTCGATGACAGCATCAAGAAAAAAATCTCGTTATTCTGCAACGTGATACCGACGAGGGTGGTATCCAGCCCGGACATCGAATCGATATACGAATTACCCTTGATTTTCGAGAAACAAGCACTTGGCGATTCGATCTGCGCGATATTGAAATTGCATCCGAAACTCATCGAATATTCTCCCGTGGAAAACTTTTCCGAATGGCAAAATCTCGTCGCTCGCTTCAAGACCTTCGACGACGGCGCAGTCAACATCGCCATGCCGGGTAAATACACGAAAATCAAGGATAGTTACGTGAGCATCAACGAGGCATTGAAACATGCCGGCGCGAAGCATCAGGTCGACGTTAAAATCACGTGGCTTGACACGGAAAACCCCGAGAATTTGGAGGATTTGACTAAATTTGATGGCATCCTCCTCACGCCAGGTTTTGGTGGTCGCGGCGTGGAGGGCATGATCACGGCAGCCGACGAGGCTATTACCAAGCACATTCCATATCTCGGGATCTGCTACGGCTCGCAATTGATGTTCATCGCGATCTGTAGGCGATTTCTCGGGCTTGACGGCGCCAACACGACGGAGATCGTGCCCGAAACACCGTATCCGGTCGTTGACATGTTGAAGGACCAGAAAAGCATCCAGATGCTGGGTGGCACTATGCGCCTTGGTGCCCACGAGATCCACGTCAAGGAAGGCACGCGCCTGTATGAGGCATATCAGAAAGATGTCATTTTCGAACGATTCCGCCACCGGTTCCATATATCGAATGAATACGCCAAGCAATGCGAAGAGTTTGGACTTATCGTCTCGAGCACGGATCCCTCAGGCGAGATCATCAATTCCATCGAGTTTTCAGGCGATACTTTTTGCGTCGGGGTGCAATTCCATCCAGAGTTCAAGTCGCGTCCGTGGGCACCATCGCCGATTTATGACGCTTTCATTAAAGCCTGTAAGGAAAATCGCGATGCGCGCGATAGATCGTGATATATGGTTCAGAAATTCCGTGCTCCCCCTTCCTTTTTTATTCCCATCTTGATCTCATTTTGCTATCATGGCGATCATCCAGCAGCGAGATGCCGAGCTTTTTCAAGAACGAGCAAACCCAGAGGAGGCGCTCAAGACTAAGATCAACATGATCGCGAGCACGATATTAAAAGTCGAGGAGAACAAGACGAAATTTGTAAATGCTCTGGCCCTATTGAAACACGACCTCATATTTCCACCGGCATTCAAGGATGGCAATTATATCATCGATGACATGCTTGTCGCGAGAATGGCTCTGCAAAATCCTGCCGGCATGAGAATCGGCGCTGTTGATGGAAGCGTGTTGCGCGAGTCTCTCGTAGGGGCGGATATCATCGCGTCCAAGGCTCGAGGGGTCGCTTTCCGGTTTTACACGAAAAAACCGCCCGTCGTGAAGTATTTCCCCCGGGAGAAAAACGAGAATTTCAACCTGTTTGGAATATTTCAAGGCTCCAACAGCCAAGAACTTGAAATTTTCACGAATGCAGAACGCCTCTTGAGCGAACTCGAATTGGTTCATAGCATTATTTCCACGGAATCCCATCTTGACATGATGATCATCGACGGCTCACTTTTTATTCCTGAGATTTTCAATAATAAAGAGAATCTATATGCTAACAAATACAGCCGGCAAATTTCCGAAATCCTGGTGAAAATTCTCAAGGCGTGTCGTGAAAATGACACCATGCTCGTTGGCGTCATGAAAGATTCAGCAAAAATGGATTTCGTGAATATCATCGGCAAGCTCATTCCCACTTGCATGAATTCTCACCCAGCGTTCAAAAAATTTCTAGATTTCGATTATCGCCAAGCAATCCAGGTCTTCAAGGACTATGACTTGTTTTTCAGGTACTTGAAGGAGGGCGAGCGTACTTTTGCCATGAAAGAATTCCCGAAAGCCGAAGATTTTATTCCCTCGACAGATTTCGAGCGATATTTAAAAAACAATGACCTTGCATTGTACACGTACATTTTCAAGGCAGTACCCATGGATATTCCCTTGAAAGTCGAATTTTTTGCGAAGAACCGGTCGGACGGGATTAAACCGATCGTGGAACGGACCTCGTCCCTGCTATATCCGTTGTCCAGGGTAAACGTGGATTATTCCGAACCAAGCCCGCAAATGGAAGCGCACAAGCGCGTCAAGATACCGGAACAAGATTTCAAGGTGATCATCGAGACAATCCGCCAAAAGACGGGATTTTGTTCCACGCTCATGCAAAAACGACGCGACCGGCGTCCGTTTTGATCTTCATCCCGTGCTTGATTTTTCGTTCTCTTTTATCATGTCTACTGCCGTCCTGAGAATGCCCAGCAGCAAGAAACACTCGCGACGCGAAATTCGAGCCCTCGAAACGACGGATTTGAAAGATTTGGAGGTATTTTCAACCCGATGCGATGGCGTTCGCGTGAGCTGGATCAACTCGTCAAATTGCTCCAAGAGGACATCACGCTGCAATTTCGGGGCTAGATCGATGTCCCCCCTGGGCCCCACCACGTCATACATTTTTGAAAGCTCATAAAGAAAGACCGTCACCGCGTGCGAAAGATTCAGCGATGCATATGCGGTGGAGGATGGTATCGTGACAAGCAAGTCCACGGCCATCAAGATGGAATTGGGGAGGCCAGAGCTTTCCTTGCCAAAGACGATGGCAATTTTCTTTTGATCAAGTCCCGCTACGTTCTTCAAGTCAATAATAAAATCATCGATGATAGACGGGATGCGATGCACCGATCGCTTCTTGTCCTTGAAGATCTTGCAAGTCGTTCCGACAACCATGTCAAATCGCTTGAACAATTCTTGAATCGTCACTAGTCTTGATGCTTCGTCTTCTGAATCATAAGGAATTATTTCCGCGTCACCGAGCACGTCATCTGCATGTACCGCGTAATTTCTTGCTTCTTCACTGATTTCTATCAAGGGATTCACGATGATCAGGTGCTTGAATCCAAAATTCTTGATAGCACGCGCGACGCTTCCTATGTTGCCTTCCTTCTCTGGCTCTACAAGCACTACATAAATGCTTTCAGTGGATCGGGAATTGCTATCCATGAGTACATCACGTGAATTCGTGCGCGAGCAGAAAAAAATCATGCGATCGCATGGTAAGCTTCGATATCCTCGAAAAACCGGTGGATTTTCAAGGAGTTAACGATGCGGAACCCAAGTTTCGAGATCCATCCATCAACATCATCGATACCCGTGAGCGAAGACTTGATAAAAAATACGTGACCATCGTCATCGATGTGATTCCTCACAGCTTTCAAGAAGGACTCTAGAACTTGCCGCCCTCCATCATTCGCGTACAACGTCTTATCGAGATAAAACTTGCTATCATCCTCGTCCTGGATGCTGGGATCCTCGTAATCCTCACGCGGTAAATATGGTGGATTGAAGCACGCGAGGAAATATCTTGGAAACCCCGCTCGCAGCGCATTGAATAAACTACTAGCAACGATGTCGAGCTGACATTCTATTCCGACCCGGATGGCCTCCATCCGTATGTATTTCGTGGCATGCGGGTTTATATCAATGACGTGCACATTCTTGAAATGTTTCACGAGAAACATGGTAGCAATCCCGCTTCCCGCTCCCATGTCGAGCACGGGAAGGAAGTTTGTCTTGATGTTGGTTGCATTCGATTGCACGAATTGCTTGAGCAAGTCTAGCAAGAGAAAGCTATCCTCGGCTGGAATATAGATACCCTTGTTACCAGGAATGGTGAGAGCAATGTCATCGTATGAAACGGGGAAATGCACGGCATCAGCCTCCCGTGGCGGTCGAATACCACCCCGCGAGCTGGATAAACTCGTCCCGGCCAAGCTCGCGAACTCGCTTTTCTTTCAACGGCATGCTATCCAGGATGCTTGGAATGATCCTGATCTCCGCTATCTTTTTGAGATGCATTTCCATTGCTTTTTTCAATACCTTGTTCTTGTAGGGAAATAAACCGTTAACGAGTGCGATGCAAGCGTCCGCCAAGTAATCAGGCACGATTGAAATTGGCGAGAGTTTCACGAGGAGGGAATCCACGTCTGGAACAGGAAAGAAATTGTTTTTCGAGAGCTCCATCAATGGATTGCATTCTGCAAATAGCGACACGCTCGCGGAGATTCTATTATAATTGGCCGTTCCAGGTTTTCCAAGCAATTTCACGGCAAATTCCTTTTGGAAAATAAGACATGCAGTAACAGGCCGCTGTCGTGAAAATTCCAATATCTTGAAGATCAAGGGAGCGGAAATTGAATATGGCACCGCGGAAATGATTTTTGAAATCGTGGAAGGAAATTCGAGAACCAAGGCGTCTCCATTTTCAATGGAAATGTTATCGATTGCTAACTCTTCTTCTTTCTCGCCCAAGTATTGGCAGAACGCTTGGTTGATTTCGATCGCGTGCACGAGCTTTACCTTGCGAGCAATGTTCAATGTCAAAGCCCCGAGACCTGGGCCGATCTCGAGAACCTCGTCATCAGCAGATAATTCACACAAGTCGATGATCCGTTCGATCGCGGGCCATGATGCCAAGAACGATTGGCCAAATTGCTTTCGAGGCACTTGCCCGAGCAAGGAAAGCGTGTTCCGTATCTCGGCACTGGAAAGAAAATAAGGAGGGGATTCGTCTGCCATTTTTTAGTGCCTGATAAATATGAGATGCTTCTCGTCGGGGTTTTCGAGTTCTCTGAGTATCCTCTTCACGATGAGCATTTCAGGGTGACCGATGCCCGCTCGTTCCGACAAGTCGGTAAAGCTGCTGAAGTTGCTCTTTTTCCGGGCATCAATGATTTGCCACATGGTTTTCTTGCCGATCCCGGGCAAGAGCTCGAGTTGATGCATCTTCGTCGTGATGGGTTGGGAGTTGTTGAAAAATCCGAGAAACTTGTCAGGCTCCTGCTGAACGATCGTTTCGAGAATTTTTGGAAGCTCGGCCTTTGCATTGATCGTGAGCTTTTCGAAGCCTATACGCTTGAAGCGATGGCCGATCATGTTTTGATCCCCCTTGCCGATGAAATCGCGACGCCCCGGCTCGAACTTGAAGCTCGCGCTCCGTTCTCTATCGAGAATGACTTCCAAGATGGAAAAATATTGCTCGCCAAGGACTTGCAAGATCGGGTCTCGCAAGTGCATGGGTCGCTGGTCATCCACGTACCCGTGCGGTAAAAACTCGAGTTCCCAAGCCCAATCCTCGTATTTTTTCATCACGGGCGGACCAGACCGTCCATTATCCCCACGATCACCGCCATCATCATCCCTGAATCTTGGATATGGCCTGCTATTGCCACCAGTCCTCGTCGTCCGTCGATATGCCATGCTTCTTCACCATTTGCATCGTGTACGTCCTAGCTCTGTTCCTCTCCGGATGATCTGTGGTGGGTGGATAATCGTGTTTCTCTCTATTGCATTATTTAGTTATAAACAAAGCTATGTAAATGTTGCGTGAAATGGCAAGAAAAAAGATCGTGATTATAGAAAAAGAGACGGGATACCTTTGATCACAATTCCTTGAATTCCCTAATCTTGAACAAGAGATTTTGTAATTCGTCGTTTGACGGCCGTTTCGTGGCTTTCTCGAAGAGGAGTGCCAATTCTTCCTGGGTGTCAGGGTCGATATTCACGATTTGAATCGCGATGGACAAAGGAACATCGACCTTTACGAGATTCTCGATCACGGTCTGAGCCTTGCGACTTTCCATCTTGGAAAACGTTTCCACGTAATCATAGGTGCTTTTCAAGAAATATTTCTTCGTTTTATCCGATTCTGGTGCAACCACAGGGGCTTCCTCGTCTGATGATGCTGGTGCCGCTGGTTCTTGCGTGTCGATCTTTTCGGTTGCGACGATCTTCTCCAGGATTTCCTTTACCTGGGGGATTGAAATGGCTTTTTCGTTAAGCGTCTCACGCATGGTTTCACGCACCCTATTTGATTATGTTTAATCTATGGCTGGCATTTCCCCGTCTGCAAGCAACCGTTGTCTCAGGTAAAAGTTCGGCGTGAAGTGTGCACGCGTGATTACTGGATATTTCATCTTGTTACCGTCTTTCACCGCGACGACGAATGCGTTACCTTGTGCAGCAATTATTCTGCCAGTTTTACCATGAAAGCGACGATAGGGCATTCCAGAATGCTCGGACGGATCAATCTTGATATCCACCGAATCACCCACCGAATATTTAATTAACAAGGACGTCAAGGGCCGAATGCCTCGGGTCCTCGGTCTTTTTCGGCAAATGCTTCGAGTTAACGCCCGGTAACCTTTATGTCTGGTCATTTAAAATCACCGTAATTTGAAACTCATCGTATAACCGGTTTTATATGCGATGTAAAGTCGTGCATCGTATTATAATTTGTCGTGAAGGGTGGGGGATTGTATTACAATCCATGAAAACACGGGCTGAATCAACCTAAATTTTTATTGACTTCCAAAACATCCAATTCCTTGACGATTATTTGCTGATTGGCAAGCCCTGAAATGGATGGCTGGGTCCGGCCTTCATCAGATGAAATAAGTTCCTTGATGTACGTCCCACCTTCTGCCTCGATGTAAAACGTGATTTCCAGCTCATTTTCCGATCGTTCCCACCCGAGATCGAATACCTTCTTTAGACGCGTCCTATCGGAACGGCGATGCAGGACGCGTGTCGGCGTTTGCTGGTGCAACGTCATTCCATCAAGGCTGGACTTGAGCATTTCCAGGGTTTCATCATCGATCGGGCGTTCCAGCGTGCAAACCGCCTTGTATTTTTTGCGGGTTTGGGGCGCCCCTCCCTTGAGGTCCTGCATTTCTTGATTAGTGCTCAAGCGTAATCCCGAGACCTCGACCTTGTCCTTGGCGTACGTGTTGATCGTCTCTGCGAGAGCATCGTGATCGACGGACCTAGTTTTGCTATTCAACACCTCGATCACGAAAGGTCTCCCTTCCCCGAGCATGCGCGCATCGATGTCTTCCCGTCCCGCCCCGTGAAACCGGGCACCGCTCCCGCTCGTGGCATCGAGCACGGGCTTGGCGATATATTCTTCCACGGATTCCATGTATTGCTTGCCCGTGAAGTTGCACTCGGCACAACCCATGCCATGGCATGGCCGGTGCGGCCAATGTGTCTGGGGAATGCCACGGGCAATCTTTCGATACCTGCCGTAGATGAAGAGTGGATTGATCTGGATATCGAGTCCCAAGCTATCCTTGTTTTCCACGTTGAAAACGAACACGACGTCGGGGCTTTTAAAATCGACGGACTTGTTCAATTGCTTGCTTAGCTCGGCGCCGACGAATCGGTTGAAATTTGACTTGATCGCCTCGCCCCATTTTAGGCCACATTCGACCCGCATCTCTTCTTCCTTTTCCATGATGCTGGTCGAAAATCTCGAGCCGACGAGCAAGGAATTGAATTCGATGGTTTTGGCTTTATCTTGCACCATTTGCACGGTGATGTCTTGCACGTGTCGTGAAAATACGCCGCCACACAACACGCAGGCATCCGATTCCCATGGAACCTTGGAATCTTGCATTTCCATGACGTCTGTTGCATTCGATGATGACATGTTCAGCATGCGAAGGAGTTTCACGGCCAGCGGATGCTCACAGGCACCCTGGCCTGCGATGAACGATTTATTCTCGGAGAATTCACTATCTTCCATCGCCCCGGTTTTTTCTTTGATGATACCATGCGCGTCGAGCAACGCGGCCACACGAAGTGTCATGCCTCTGAAACCATTATCGATGCCTGTGCCGAGGGATGCAAATTGCCGCCCCAAGCAATAGTCACATAGCACGTATTTCGAGAGTAACTCCTTTACGATTTCGGTCAACATGATTTTGCTTTACCAGCCTGTTTATGCATCGACTTTCATGGACTTGACGAGGGCTTGCCGCCCGCTAACGATGTTTGTTTTTGATCCCTTGCAATTCTGGCAAATGAATGCGCCGGGGTTCATCATGGCGAGCGATGCGTCAATCGTATCCTCGGATGCCTTCTTGAATGATATTTCCGTGATGGCCCCGCAATCGCTGCATTGAACTTGCCCGGGAACGCTTCGAATGATGATTTTCGATTCTGCCAGTTCCGGGTAATTTTCCTTGATGATATCATAGCTGTTCCTGAGAAAATCGGGAATGATCATGGTGAACTCGCCGACCTCCACGAGCACTGACATTACCTTCTTAACGTTGTTCTTTTGCACGTTTTGCATCACCACGTCGACAATAGTGCTTGCGAAGGAAAACTCATGCATAAAAACTCACCAAGTTATCGTGAATCATCGATGATGCCGTCAAATTTCGTGAGCAAACCGCTCTTGTCTCGAAAGTGAGCGCCTCTCCAAAATAATTGCCTACAGATCGGACACTCCCAGTAATTTTGGATGGTCTCAAATGTGCCTTCATTAACCCGTCCTTTCACGGCATCTTTTGGCACCTGTACTAGAATAGCATTGCAAGAGTAACAGCGGCTGTTTGCTTGATCAAAATTGAAAGATAACCCGAGATAATTTTTCAAGAATGCGAACTGATCGCGAACGTTTGTTCCTTCGATCAAGATGACGTGATCTGTATCACGGGCAGCAAATTGATCGTCCTTGGTCAATACGATGCGCCCGGTTTGGATGGCAATTTCAAGGATTTCCTTGTCTTCAAGCGGCTTTTCACCAGCATCCGGGTCTTGCGAGCGACGTTCTTTTTCCAATTCCCCGACGTAATGCGTGTCAAATCCGAAGAATCTCAAATTTCTCGCTAGACGACCTAACATAGCGTCGCAGACAAACGTGTATGACAACAGAGTTCCCTTTTTTTAAATAATCGTGAAAAAGTGAGAAAATTGATGAAATACTTTCGTTCAAGAATCTTAGGATTCTGCCGATTCATTCTTGATGCAATCCAAGATGAGTCGTGCGCATTCATCGTTGCTATCCTCGAAATCAGGATTTGACTCTGCAACTGTGACGTAATATCCCTCGACCTTGATCTGGCGCTTTTCCTGGAAATACTCGCCAATTTCTTTTTTGTATTCCTCGATCTTCTTGTTCGCTTCTTTCTTGCTCATGTCTTTTTCGAGCAAATCAGCCTTGTTCAGCGCCACGATGATCGTCTTAGGGATAAACCGGACCGCCGAGTAAAACTCGAATTGCGAATCCAGGTCGCGGCTCAAGTCAAATACGGCGACGATGAGGCGGGCGATGCGAGACACGGTCGTGATGCCCATGCGAACCAGCGGTCGGTTATCGCCACCTGGTGCAAACAAGGTGTGCATCTTATCCCCGATGCGGAACACGACACGGTTGGGGTGAATCGTCTTGGTTTCCTTGACATCATCCTTGCTTGGCAAGGTAGCCTCTCCTGAAAAATCAGCCTTGACGATCGACGCATCTTCGGTCTGGAATTTCTCTTGCAACGATTTCTCCTCCACGTACTTGACGAAAAGCCGCAAGATCGTGGTTTTTCCAACGGATACGTCCCCCAGAATTCCGACGTTAACCATGATTCACTTGACCTCCTCCATCTTATATTCGAGGATTTTGTTCAGCAGTGATTCATAATCCTCGATCTTGTATTGCATCAGCATCGAGTTCGAGTGTGCAATCACCAGGGCGACGAACAAATCCTTCAAGTTCTCAACATCCTTTTCGATAAATTGGAGAATGCCATTTTCGTCGGGCATTCCTTCGAAATTCTTGGCAGGCGTCCCGAACCCGAATCTTGCGTTCTCGGGCAGGTTGTCAAAAAACCCGTACGCGGTAAATCCTTGATACGAGAAAAACACCATGTACCGGCTCCTGATAGAATCGACTATCTCGGTGAGTTGCACGGAGGGATATAACTCGGCCAGCAAGATTTCCTCGTCATTCTTTATCAAGTAATATGGGGTGACCGGCGTTTGTCCTTCTTTTAACATCTGTTTCGGGGGCATGCTCACGAACGGCAACTTCTCCTCGACGATGTCGGCGAGATCGGGACGTCCTGCCTTCTCCAGGACATCCAAGATCTCGGCGTACGCTTGATCATAGTCGGTTTGATAAGCAACAAGCCCTGAAAGGTAAATTGCAAGGCACGAAAACACGGCATCGATGACCGGCCGCCGGCTCGACTTCTTTGCCTCGGGACGGATTGTTCCTGGCCAATACCGTACGCTACTATAGGTGAAACCAAAAGAACCAAGAAAACCACCAGTGAGCAAGAAAAACTTGAAGTTTTCTCCTTCAATTTCACCGAATAATTCCTGGGCTTTTTTCACCAATGCATCTTCAACAGCCTGGGAATGCTCGGTGCTATGAACGCTCGGGAATATCAGCCAAGATTCACCACTACCCTTTTTCGCCATTTTCTCACGTTATGTTAAGGGTATTTATAAGTATTGATATTCTTCGAGATTTAAATGGTTTTTGTGACGTTTTTTTTTCGTCTTTGACAAAATCAATCCTAAATCAAAAATGAAACGTCACAAATTAAGCGGAAAAGACAGCTCGGATTCAAGAGTTCGCAATAAGCTGGTTCTTTTCAAGCAAGAAATCGATGTATTTCTTGAGTTGCTCGATCTCTTCCTTGAAACTACGAACTTTCATGACCAATGGTGAATTTCGCCGGTAGATCAAGTCCACGGTCGATTCCCTGGGCAAGACGTCTTCTACAAAAATCTTTTTCCTGCCTTTCAACGCGAGCATAAGGAACTCCTTAACATACGGGTCGATCTTGGCAAGATGATCGATCACCGCCATTTGAATCTCGAATTCCGTCGCATTCTCCAGGCTGGAAATCAAGGCTTTGCTTGCTTTCGAATCCTTGAAGAGATATCCGCCTATCAACTCGATTGCCTTGAGCTTGACATCCTTGTCGTCGTCTTTCTCGAGTTGTGCAATGATGATATCGAGGATGTTGTTCGTGCTGCTGGATTCGAATTCGTCGATCGTTTCGAGAACCATCTTCCTGACCTTCGGGTCACCATCATCGAGAAGTTTCAAGATTTCGTTCAGGATCTCGGGATTGCTCGTGAATTTCGCGAGGGTCTTGAGAGCCACGGTACGGACGCTTTCGTCCGAATCCTTGATCTTCGGGATGATCAACGGAAGCTTGTCCTTGGACTTGAATTTTCCAATGGCCCAGATGGTAGCAGAGCGCACTTCCGCGTTTTCATCGTCAAGGAGTCCAACAAGCGAGTCGAGCGCCCGGATGTTCTTGGAATATCCGATGCTCTTGATTGCCTCGATCTTTTCCTCGGTTTTAGCTTCAGCGGAGGAAAGGACCGATATTAATTGATCGACACTGGCCAAAATAAACACTTCAAAATTTCGGATCATTCTGAATCCGAAATTAAACAAATTTCATTACTCGTCAAAAATTATTGGACTGATTAAAAATTGTCGGAAAGAGGTTAAGGAATTTCCTCGCTTTATGTTAATCCGCCTTTTCCCAGGGAAAGATCACCCATGTAATGGTGGAGTCGAGCTCCCCGAAAAAATCAGGAACAAATCGCGAATGGATTTTGTAGATCAACGCGGCACTGTACACGTTTTTGAACCGGAATGCTTCCAGGCAGCGTTTCATCTCCATGAATGTTTCCCCGGAATCGGAAATGTCATCAACAAGCAAAACATTCATGCCCATTCGTTTTTCTTTTGATAAATGGTTTATATCCTCATTGGCAAGACAATCAAGGAATGAATCCGTTGTCTTCATCGGGTGAAGGATCGCGAGCGGCACCTCGCCGAGACGAGACACGAGACTTCGGGCAAGGATGATGCCACCACGGAAAATGCCAAAAACAATGCCGATCTCGTCGCTGATTCCCTCCTTGATAAGCTCCGCCAGACGAGACGTGAGATCTTCATAGCTGTCCCACGACAGGTGCCGTTTCGGACGGATGTCCTCGCCCCGGGCTATGTCGACCACGAATTCACCCCTGGTCTGCCTGATTTCCGGCCTCGTTAAATCCCTTTGCCCTGAGGATGCAAGAATCGCATTCGCCGCAAGGTTCAATCCGGCCTTCCACGATTTTCGGGTTGTAACAACTCCAGGTCAAGTTATAATCCACGCCGAGCGAGCGGCCCAGCTCGATGATCTCCGCCTTGGTCTTGTTAATCAATGGCGTGTGTATCTTGAATTTCTTGCCAGGATCATCCACGTATCTCGATCCAAGGCTCAGCGTTTGCTCGATCGATTGAATGTACGCCGGCCTGCAATCCGGGTACCCCGAATAGTCGAGCACGTTGACCCCGATGAAGATGTCTTGAATATTCCGGGTTTCAGCATATGCCGCCGTGTAGGTCAAGAAAAACGTGTTTCGCAAGGGAACATAGGAAATCGGGATTGATTGTTCCATTTCCTCGGGCGACCGACCCTCAGGCACGGTTAGCGATAGATCAGTGAGAGCACTGTTTCCGATTTGCGAAAAATCGAGATGAAACACCGTCCAGCGATCGGCAAGGCCGAGCTTTTCAAGGGTTTTTCGCACGAAGGTCAATTCCACGGCATGCCGCTGCTTGTAATCGAACGATACGGGAAAAACATCATATCCTTCATTCATCGAGGAGTACAAGACGGTCGTCGAATCCAAGCCACCGCTGCATAGCACGACCGCTTTCTTTTGATCGCCGCTCGTGATCAATCACCATATTCGGCAAATGACGAACCGCTTTCCCCGATTGTTACCTTGATCTTGTATCCTTCAAATTTGGGCGCGATGATGTCGTAAAAATGCTTCGCCAGCATCTCGCTCGAAACTGCGGGGAGGGGGAGCAAGCACACGTCCGCCTTCGGGATCGAATAATTTTTGCCGTCGAACGAGAAATTGTAATTATCCTCCACCTCATCGATAACAATGTCCCTTGACTCCGCGGGAATGAGGAGCCGGTGATCCAGCTTGTCGATCTCGTCTTTTATCGCGTTTTTTACATCCATGAAATCAACCACGAAATAATTCGTCTCGTTGAGGGGGCCGCTTATTTGCACGCTCAAGCTAAAATTGTGACCATGAAGATGGCCGCATTTTTCATGGCCAATGATGAAATGAGAACTTGAAAACTTGTGTTGCTCGCTATCGATGATGATCTTGTAACTCATGATGAATTCACCTTTAACATCCGACACCGTGTCAAAAATAAAGGCATGTATACTCGATTGCACCGCCTTTTTTCAACGCAGTCAGACGTAATACCATTATCTTACACCAGGGGATAATGACGAAAAGGAATTTATCTTTGGCGCAAACTTTGCGATAAACGGCCTCCATCAAGTCTAATACCTCTAACTTGGTAACTAATATCGAGGTGTATGTTTTGTTAGACTATTTGCCGATTCTCGTCATTTCCTGCATCTTGCTCGCGTGCCGTCTCGTGTTATACGGTTTAGCATTCTCACGGAAGGTGAATGGCAGGTTATCAAGCACATTATTCTTGATCAGCGTCGTGAGCTGCTTGGGAGCGGGTATTTTCATCAACTTGCTGTCATTTTTCTTGATCTCAAGCTATTTACCCGAGAATCTCCAGACACCCGCTTTTTATTTCCCCGTGTCGATCGTGATCGAGATATTCTTGCTCTTCATCATCATCAAGTTGCCAATTAAAGGCACCAAGAGCCACCAAGGACATGAAGAAGGGGGTTCCGAGAAGTACACGTGCGATGACGGCCACGTCGTCAAGTCACGTGGGGAAGCTATGCTCGACAATTGGCTTCATCAAAAAGGCATCAAGCATGAGTACGACCAAGACATAACGCTTGGCGGTACACGAATGAAATATGACTGGTACCTGCCCGAAGATGATGTTTACATCGAATATTGGGGATTTTATACCAAGGAGTATCAGGAGCGGCGCAAAGAGAAGGAAAAAGCATATGCAGCCGGGCACAAGAAGCTCATTTCCATTGAAAATAACGATCTCCAGGATATCAACGACCTTGTCAAGAAAAAGCTCCTGGGGTTCCTGGATGAAGGTGCTTTATCGAAACCAAAACGTTGTTTCAACTGCGGCGCCGAGCTGGATGAACGGTACAACTAAATAGAATTGAAAGGCAGCTTTCATAGCAAGAAAAAGGAAGGGAAATCAAGTTACATTGGGAGCAATATCGGCACTTATAGAACCAATTTTTTCTTCATGCGCTGTAGTTCGTCCATCTCCACCTGTGCCCCTTCCCAGATGTCGATTTTCGAGCGGCCGACGAACGGGCTCGGGGTACGCATGCCCGCACGGATGGAATAATAAATAATCTTGATGTACAAGTTCAAGCCCTTGACTGCGATGTCGACGGCGAGTTTCAGCTCTTTCATCTCGTTTTCATCCCACGCGCCGAGCCAGCCCGTGATGAAACAGAACAACATCACGAACCCGAACACCGCGAGGAAGAAGATCAGGATACTCGAGACAATGGCTAATATTTGCGTCGAGATGTTCCAGATCATACTCACGACAAGGTTCAAGGTCAGGTAAGTTACCACGGCGGCGATGGCGGGCCCGATCCAGTTCTGGAAGAAATACATCTTCGGCCGGGTGATGCGCTTGCGGATCATGATGATGCATGCCAAGTCCTTGCAGAAAGTGGCTGGGATGTAGCCGTAAACCATTCCTATGAGGCCGAAGAACGGGATGAAAATGGTCATGAAGAATGCCCGAAGGCTCTGCTCCATGATCCAGATAAGCATGGCCATGTTCGGCATCTTGCAAGCCGTGAAGAACCGGTCGCCGATCCACGCGTAAGGTCCAAGTAGTTGGAAAATGAGAACGATATTCAGGTAAAAAGCTGCCCGGGCCCATGTCGGTCCTGCGAATCCGATGATGATACGCCAACCAACGACCAGCAAGACCGACATGAGGAAGAAGTTCAAGAAATTCACGTATTTGAATGTCGTCGTGTACACTCGTTCGAGGTACTTTTCCTTCCCGTGCGCGGTTTTGAACTCGTACGCCTCCGCGATAGGCGATTGCAGAGAATCGGTGAACATGCCGACCAAGCCGATGACTGCCCCCAACGAGTTTGCGAGGGTATAATAAGCGTATTCTGAATTGTAATCGGGCACGAAGCTGATGAGCAGGAACGTCTGGTACAACGCGACGAGGGGGACAAGCGTGCCCCCGATCGTGAGCCGAACGCCATATTTAAGCACCTCCACGAGTTCCCCGCGCGTGAAGTCAAGCCTAAACAGCGCGCCCCCTTTATAGCCAGCTCGATGGAACAGGTAATACGAGAAGAAAAAGTTTGTCCAATTTGCCAGCCACGCGCCCATGTTCAGTCCCATGACGGCGCCAAAAACTTCCCCGTATTGGGTGTAGTTCAAGTAGACCCATCTGAATAGCAATACGCACAAGTAGTTGACGGCGAAATTGAGCACGAAGTTGACCGTCAAGTTGGAGATCTGCTCCAGATCGCTCCGTTGCAGGGCCCGCAATGTCAATAGCATGACACCCGTGAAGCCCGGGAAGCGGATCATGCTGTGGATGATGACCGCCCACGAGAGGTACGCGAGGCTATCGATGTTCGGAAACACGTAGAGGCCCAGGATGGAGACCGTCGAAAATTGGATCATCCCCGTGACGAGCTGCCAGTAGATGTAAAGCTGGATGTAATGCGTGGCCTTCTCGGGATGCTCGATCCGGTTGGCGGCAAAGAACGTTACCAATGCGATCGATGTGCCAAGGTCGAGGACTGAAAGCACGGCCGAGAACATGTCATTCACGATGCCAAAGATGCCCGCTGCCTGGGGGAAGGGCATGATATAGCGAGGATAAACGTAAAGAATCATGAAAACCTGTGGGCCTGCAGCGATGATGGCCGCCATGAGCGAGATGAAGAACCCCGAGATTTGCTTGTGCAACCCGATGCGATCCCAGCCCGAGATTTTTGCGAATTCATCCTCTGGAACTTCTTGCCGAGCCGCAGCACTTTCACCTCCTTCTTCGAAGCTTTCTCCCGAGCCCGTCTCGGGCAAGTTCCCTTCTATACCAACTTCATCTTGCCGCGGCTCCGTTTCCTCGCTTGATGACTGCACGGGTGCCTGGAGGCCAGACACGTCGATCGCCGTCCTTGATTTTCGCCTCGCAACCACGATCATGACAACGCAGAACACGCAAGCCCCCATGACGACGAGTAAGAAGTAGATACTTTCGGGAACGTGAGGTACAGGGGAATAAGGCCAATTCCCATAAGCATATTTATCCGAATCTAGACCACCACGGGTGATGGCCAACGAGTACACGATATAGTTGAAGAAAGGGCACTCGCGGAATGCAAGCGAGAAGCCTTGATCAACCCACGCGGTCACCACGACGATTTTTCCCGTGCCGGCATCCAGCGTGAAGATCAGCGGATCGTTCACCGGCCGGGACGAATCCTGCCTGGATTCCTTGTAGACGAGCAATCCATTCTTGATCGCGCTCGAATACGGGAGGATGGTGTAGTTATCGATGTCTGGCACGGCTTTCCAATCAAACCCGCTCGTGATCGATGAAGACTGGTTTCCGACGAGAGCCGGAACAGCATTCGTGTAACCGGCCTCGATTTGCGATGCGTTCGCAACAGGAACGATCCCGAGAGTGGTATATGTCGATACATTGCGAGTCGTGAGAGGCCCGGCGAAAATGACGATGCAGTGCCCTGACGCGGTCCAATTTTTCAGGGTGAGCAACATCGATGCGTTCAAGATCGAGTCTTGCATGAAAACGACATCATTATTATCGATAAGAGCTGTGTCGAGGGAATCATTCGATTCAGCAACGGTCACGTGAAATGTAGGATCCAATCTCAACGCCGCGAGCACGGGAGCGTCGTGCCAATCCGGATAATCCGATCCGATGTATAACACGTTAATGCGGGGAGGAATGGCCCCCGCGTGCTTCGGAACACAACCTAGTGTGGCGAGCATCACGCAACAAAGAAGCATGCACGAGATCGTTCTCCGTTTCATGAAGAACCGTCCGATTGAAAGGTAAAATAACTTTGCACGTTTCACGAACATTTTTCTTGATATAAAGAGAAGAAATTTCATGAAGATAGCTATCTTGGGCGCCGATGGATCCATGGGTCGCATGATTGCCGGGCTCGCGATTGAGGATCCCGAAATAAAAATCGTGGGTGCCTTCACGGAACCCGATGCACCAACGATCGGCACCGATATCGGTTCATTACTTGGCAAGAAATCAATTGACGTGGAAATCTTGGATTCCACGGATCTTCACAATAAATTGCAAGCATGCAAGCCGGACATCGCCATCGACTTCACGGTCGCGAAAGCAACTGAGGTGAACGCCCCGATCATCGTGAAAAACGGCATCAGGATGGTAATCGGGACCACGGGGCTTTCACAGGATTTTATGGACGAGATCAAGGCTCTTATCCAGGAATACAACGCCCCATCCATCATATCGTCAAACATGGCGGTTGGCATGAACTTGTTCATGAAAATCGTCGGTGATGTCGCCTCCGCCCTGGAGGGATGGGACACCGAGGTGATCGAAGCCCATCATAACCGGAAAAAGGATGCCCCGAGCGGGACGGCGATCACGATCTCCGAAATCATCGCGAAATCGTGGAACAAGGAGCTAGATGACATTGCCAAGTACGGCCGAGGACGTGGCCCTGCACCTCGCGTGAAAGGGACCGATGAACTCGGTATCCACGCGATACGTGCAGGAGACATTGTTGGTGATCACATGGTTTTATTCGCTGGCGCGGGCGAACGGATCGAGCTCGTGCACCGGGCACACGACCGCTCTTGCTTTGCCTCTGGCGCGATCAAGGCAGCGAAATTCATCGCCACTGCTGATGAACCTCGTTTATACTCGATGAAAGAAGTTCTTGGCTTGTAAAAAGCAAGAATTGCGGTAAAGTTCTTTTTTCATTCTGTTTTTTTCGTAGGTATGCCTCGTTCGCAAGGAACCCCGGTCTGGCATAATCCGCAAGCATACATGTTGATGCCGTAAGTCTCGCGAATGTATTCCACCTGCGAGAACACGAATTCCCCGCATGCATTCTTGTCATGACCGTTTTCAGTTATCGCACCACTGGGACAACGACGAGCACAGGCCATGCAACCACCGTCCTGGAAATAGAGGCAATACGCGTGGATATCAGCAGGACGCTCGGGAGAATCTAGCTCTTGATTCACGACGATGCTGCCGATGCGATGGGCCTTTCCTGCGGGGGTTATCAAGCCATCAGACAGCCCGAATGTCCCCAAGCCCGCGGCATAGGCAACGTGGCGCTGTGACCACGTCGAAGCCCAACCAACCGTTTTATCTGTGACTTGCTTGAAAATGCCTTTATCCAGCTCTGGAGCACATGCCGCGAAGCCTTGTTGCTCGAGAAACTCCGTGACATGCAATTGAAGCTTGTCATTGAATTGCTGGCCGAATAACCTCGTGTGCGCCCACCGTTCCGATGGTCTATCGTCCATGCCAGCATTTTGATCTCGCGTGACCTGGGATATCGGTAAAATGTAAGAAATGACCCCGACAGGGCTATCGCCTGAGAGTTCCAGGCCCCGGATCGCCATACATTTCGTCAAAGCCTCGCGAGGAGTCAGATGGAACTTTCCAATCACGGATTTCAGCTGCATGAAGATGGGATCATCTCCCGAGACAAACCCAACGAGCGGTGCTTGATAGATTGGTGAATTATCTAGCATTCCAAGCCGATTCCCATCATCCTCTTGCACAAATCGGGTGATTTCTCCCGATACGATGTCTTTGAAGGTGTCTTGTTCCATAGTAATCGAGTAATCAAGGCAGTCGTTCGCATTAACGTTTTTCGGCAAACACGATGCTAGTGCTGCATCGAAAGGCTTAGTTTGATCCCACCACTCGCCATAGTGAAAAGGTGAACATCGCATGATCACGTACGAGGAAGTGGTGGACGCGCATGAACGCATCAAGGACGTCGTCAACAAGACCCCGGTAATGATGTCCCGGACATTAAATGCCATGGTCGATGCAACCATTTATTGCAAGTGTGAAAATTTTCAACGAATGGGTGCCTTCAAGATGCGCGGCGCGTATAACACGGTGAGTCAACTCAACGACGAGGAGAAAGAAGCCGGCGTCATCACGCATTCATCCGGCAACCATGCCCAGGCCCTTGCATTGTCGGCGCGATTGCTTGGCATCAAGGCCGTCGTCATCATGCCCAGCAATTCTCCTCAAGTAAAGATCAATGCCACCAAGGGATATGGTGCCGAGGTCGTCCTGTGCGAGCCCACGCTCGAGGCGCGCGAGGAAACGACGAATGCACTCATTGCCGAGCACGGCTACACGCTCGTTCACCCGTACGACAACGATAATATCATCCGCGGCGCTGGTACTGCTGCCTACGAGCTCATCAAGGAAATAGGCGATCTCGATTTCCTATTTTGCCCTGTCGGTGGTGGAGGCCTCTTGAGCGGGACGTCCATCGCCACTAAAGGTGCATGCCCCGATGCAAAAGTCATCGCAGTTGAACCAGAAAATGCCGACGATGCCTTTAAATCGTTCAGAGCAGGCGAGATCGTGATCAACCCAACCTCAAACACGATCGCGGATGGCTTGCGAACGCATTTGTGCGAACGCACTTTTTCAATCATCAAGGAAAACGTCGATGACATCATCCTGGTCTCGGAACAGCAGATCATCGATGCCATGAGATTCCTCTGGGAGAGAATGAAAATTGTGGTCGAACCTTCAGGCGCCGTTTCGCTTGCCGGGGTGCTTTCTTGTCAGGTTCCCCTGCAGGGGCAGCGCGTTGGCGTCATCATTAGCGGAGGTAATATAGATCTGGAAGAATTCTTCTTGCTGATGCAACAAAAAATAGCATGATATTAGGAATACTCTAGATTCCCGTGCAAGGAATGCGTATCGGTGTTCTCGTTAGCCGAAAGAAATCTATCACGGGGAATTTTTCGAGCTGATGCAGTAAAAAATTGCATTTTCCGGATTCAAAGGATGATCCTGGAATATGACGATTTTTCATTTTCCATCAGAGCCATTTTTTGAAATTTGACAAAGGATTCATTGCATTTTTTTCAATCTACTACTCAAACTTTATATCGGACTTTAATACATGTAATCACGAAATCCGGAGAGCATGAGGCGAGGAAATCAGACGCCTTACCCTTCGGGGTTTCCCGTTATTTTGTCGGAAAAATAAGGAACAAAGGAGGTAGAAATACTATGTTGATGATAGTATATTGGGAACTCGACCCTAACCTCAAACCTTCTGATATCACGGAAGCTGTTGCTGAACTGCAGCAACGTGGAATGTGGCCGCCCGAGGGCTTGAAGATGCTCGGGTGGTGGGTGACACCGGATTACTGGGGCGTGACGGTCTACGACGTCGATAATGAAGAAGCGTTGATGAAAGGCGCCAGCCTCCTGCGACTCGCCAAGCCGGGTATTTTCAAGGTGTATAAAGCTTCGATTGCTATGCCAGCCAACGAGGTGATACCCTTGATGGCCCAGCTCAACTCGCAGTTGAATGGATAAAACAACATTCATTTTTTTCTTTTTTGCATCAGGATTTTACGCTGAATCTAAATCTTTATCATATCACCTTCCCACGATCGTGCTTGCAATCACGTCACACACGTGGCCATCGAGAAAGATATCGGTGTGGCCTTTTTTCTTAAACGACACGAGCTTCGTCGCGGGAAACGAGTGGCAATATTCCAGTACCATTTCATATGGCGTGATCATATCATCCTCGCCCTGAAACACCGTTATTTTTTCAAGCACGTTATGATTAATAGTCATGCCATTGGCGTCATCAATCAAAGCAGGATCCGTGAAAGAGTCGAGGAATGATGCGATGCTGGCTACCGGCGTGCCTTTCATGTACCTTAAGATATACACGCCATAACTTTCCGTGTATCCCCGGGCCTTAAGGCTCTCGGGAGATCGGGAATAGTTCACGACGAATATATCCCACATAACCTTCGCAAAAGGATGGATGGTTTGTTTGTCGATGCGAGCGTTCATCTTATCAAAGAATCCGCCCTCGCCATTCAGAGATGCCTTGATCTCGATGAAAATGTTAATCACGTGGCGGATCAAGGCATCGACAGGAGGGATAAAACCATAAGCATAAAGTTTTGAAAATTTTTCGGGGAAGCGGTTCAACAGCGAGAAGCCGACCATGGAGCCAAGACTGCAACCAACGAGATCGACCTCCCCGCAGATCTGTTCCGCGTCGATGATTTCAAGGACGTCGTCTTGAACGTCGTAAATGCTAAATTTCCCTTCGAGCGGCCGTGCATTCCCGAATCCACGGTAGTCCATCAGCAAGAGGTCCATGTACTTGTCGTTCGAGCGCATCTTGAGCTGCAATCTCGAAACCAGCAAATCCCATTGCCTGCGGCTGAAGAACGATCCATTGAGAAAAACGAGCGTGGACTCGCTTCTGGAGAAGCGAGCCATCTCGTAACAAAGCTGGTTTCCATCACGAAGGATATGTAGTTTTTCTTGCACGATCAAGATTAGGGCGAACGGAATTAAAAAAGATGGGAACATGGCGCGTCCGATTAATCAATGGCCGTGAATTATACTTCGACGTAACCAAGTTCGTTGAGCTTGGCCATAACTTGGTCCACGCATTCATCAACAGGACATTCTTCTGTATCGAGCACGAGCTCGGGATTTGGCGGCTCTTCATACGGGGCCGTGTCGTGAATCCCGGTAAAATCCTTGATCTCGCCCGCGATGGCCTTCTTGTACATGCCCTTCACGTCCCGCGCCATGCATCCTTCGATGCTACACTTGACATAGACTTCCACGAAATTTCCGATTTCATTCCTTGCATTGTCGCGCATCTCGATTTCCGGCGAGATGAACGTGGCAAGGACGACGACGTCATTTCTCGTGAGCAATTTTGCCACGAAGGTGACACGCTCGATGTTTTTACGACGATCTTCAACGCTAAACCCAAGATCCCTCGTGAGAGATTTGCGGACGATATCGCCATCGAGGCGTTCGACCTTGAAACCTTTTTCCTTCAAGATTGGCACGAGGGCATCGGCGATCGTCGATTTTCCCGAGCACGCGAGCCCCGTGAACCAGACCGTGAATCCTTTTGAATCGATTTGCTTGTGCGTGTTCTCGCTCATAACATGACCCGTTTCAATATTTTAGCGGTATCGGTTTTCCGCGTCCATTTTTTGGCATTGGCAAGTCAAAATGTTTCATGATCGTGGGAAACACGTCATAGATGGAAAATTGCTGGATCTTTTTTGCTTTTAAATTCTCGTCGATTGCAGCATCGCTGCTATCGGCTATTTTCAAGTAATCGCTTTTCGTGCTGCCGATGAACAAGCCTTGCTTTGCATGGACGGCGTCGTCGGGCCCGGTATCGTTCTCTTCGAGAAAGAGGCTCTGGTGGCCAACCGTGCCGGCGGATCGCCAAGACAGGTCGCCGAAATAGACGAATAGATCGGGATCATCGCCGATAAACCCGTCAGGATAGAGATCCTCGGAAGTGAATGTCTTGTTTCCAAGCAGTTCACCCGATGGGCCCACCATCATCTCGATCTTTCGTCGCAACGCCTCGCGTTCATCGGTATAATTCTCCGGATCGATGATTCCTTGAGGTTCCCTGCCTATCACGTTAAAGAAAATGCGAGCATAGTACCCGCCCCAGCCAATGGCCTTGGTTTTCGACCAATCGATGTCGAGTTTCTCTGGCTGCGTGACCTGGCCAGGATATTCGTTCAAGACAAGATAGCCTTCCTGGATGAGCCATTCGTTCACGCACACGCAACCATCCATAGGCTGCGCGCCGTGATCCGAAACTACGAAAATTTTCGTGTTATCCGGCACGAGCTCAATGAGCTCTTTGACATTATCATCGAGTAAGTTCTCGTATTCGTTGATGTATTCACGATATTCGTTGCTTGGCTGGTAATCCTTGTGGTGCTCGTCGAAAAATTTCCAGAAGGAATGATGCATGCGGTCAAGGCCGATTTCCACGAACCAGCACAAGTCCCATGGCTTGGTCTCGAGCAAATACTTGAGCACCTCGTGGCGCTCCCTCGTCATGGCAAGCAGATTTTCGAATAATTCCTTTTTTTCCTCGATCCGGAACGAGACATCGAACGTGTAATGCCCGAACTTGTCCAGGATTTCTTGCTTGAGGGAGGGTGGATTCGTGAATTCGTTTTCCGCGCTGGGTGTGATGAAACACGACACCAGGTTGCCTTCAAAAGGTCGAACCGGATACGTCGGGGGAATACCGACGATGATGGACTGTATATCGTGTTCACCAAGGATTTCCCAGGCGGTGCTGGCTTGGATCGAGGACGAGCTTGCTATCCACGCCTGGTCATATGTGCCCTTTTTCAAGTGCCGGAAACCATAGACTCCGAGCATGCCCGGTGTCTTGCCGGTCGCCATACACATCCACGCGGGGATCGTGATTGGTGGATCAGATGATTCCATCCGTCCCCTGATTCCCGAGGCTTGCAACCGCTTGATCGTGGGAATGTTAGACAAGTGCCTATCAAAAAACAACGACGGTGTCGCGCAATCAAGGCCAATGATGAGCAGTTTCTGTCGATCCACGGCATTGCACCTGGCATGTCACTGCACGAACAAGTTATCCTTGAACGTGATGATGGTCTCGGCCACCTCGGGACGCATTTCTTCATAGGGAATTTGCCCGTTTGAAAGCATCTCGCGGACGACGCGGCCCTTGAATTCGACCTGGTCTTCAGGGCCATGCGGACAAATCTTGTCCGAAACGACGGCATTGCATTTTTTACACTTGTAAAAGGCGCGAAAGTTGATCGGCGTGATGCCAAGCTCGGGAAATTCCTTGAAAATTTCCTGAGCCTCGAATGGCCCGTAATAATTGCCCACGCCCGCGTGATCGCGGCCCACGATGAAATGCGTGCAGCCGTAATTCTTGCGAGCGATCGCGTGGTGGATCGCTTCTTTCGGACCCGCATAGTGCATCTCCGTCTCGAAGGTCGTGAGCGTGCATGTGTCTTTCACGTAATAAGTGTTGATCAAGGTCTCGTAAGACGCGAGGATGACCTCGTCAGTGAAGTCTCCTGGTTGCTTTTTACCTATCACGGGATTGATGAGCAAGCCATCGACGATAGTGAGCGCTGATTTTTGGACATATTCGTGACCGAGATGCGGTGGGTTGCGCGTTTGAAATGCCGCGATAGTGTTCCAACCTTTCTTCATGAACAACACGCGGGTTTCCCTTGGTTTCAAGTTATATCTCGCGAAGGGAGTCGTGATCTCCGTGATCAACTCGATCTTGCCTCCGATCAACCGATCCTTCTTGTCAAGAACATTTTTTACTCCAGGATGAGCTGGATCATCGGTTTTAAACACGCTGATCACGTAGGGCTCTTTTTCATAAGAAAAAATGTCTTCAATGACCATTTTAGCAACAGGAACCTGATTTTGATCTTCCGTGACGAGCAAAATCTCGTCGCCGGGTCGTATCGAATTCGCGAATTGCTCGTCGACGTCGAGGACAATGGGAATCGTCCAGGCAACGTCGTCCGACAATCTTGATTGGGTGAGGACGTTTAAAAAGTCGTCCTGGCACAGGAACCCTTCGAGAGGGGAGAAAACACCGAACGCGATGTTTTTCACGTCCTTGATTAAATCTGCATTGATGGGTAGTTTGATAAACTCGTCAACTTGATCGATAACCGGTTGTCGATGCTCCTCGCTGCAAACACGTTCGATCAAGCGACCGCCATGCGCTTTTACCATTCAATCATTCCTCCTTAATCGTATTCAATCGATATAACCTAAATCGCGCAGCCGGTTCTCGACCTCTTGCTCCTCTTCAGGTGTGAAATCTTTCTTGTCTTTATTTTCGTCATTTTCAATGTTATTCAAGACTTGACGAATTATATATGTGATATACTCTGCTACCGATTTAAATTCAGTACGTGGCAATCGATCTTCGATGCGCTTGTATAAGCTCGATGGAATGTCTACCGGTTTCGTGTTTACCGTAGCGATGCACCAGATTTCTGCTCTAAGTGTTTTAATTATTAGTAATTATTTGAATTTATCGAGGCTGGTTAAAATTCCAAGCTGGTATTTCCTCCAGAAAAGAGTAGATAATCCATTTGCAATTTTTATTTGCTTGGAATCATTGAGGTGTTTGTTCCAAGCATTCATTCAAGTTAAACTCAATTTCAAGTAGAAAGCGAAAATGAATGTTATAATCTAATGTCTTAACCATAGACCATCCTCTCGAATTTCCCACGCGTGCCCTGCCATGATCGGCCAGCTTTTGCTCGGTTTGAATATTTCAACCATCGTCATCATCCTTGCAAAGATTTGCGATTGTTGCATATCCATCATCCTGGCTATCAGCATCAAGAGAAAATCCAAGTATGTCTTGAATAGCTTGTTTTCCATGTCATTGTTAGGGTGGGCGACGTACATCGGGACAGACGCCATCCTATACCAGATTGCGCCGATTAGCTTGTTCTTTTTCAAGTTAGCGAGCGTGCTAAGAGATGTGGGAATGATTGGTATCAGTTTAGTTCCACTTGGCTATATCCTGGCAGCGTTCTTGCTCAAGGACGGGGAAGAAATTACCTTCCAGAGGAAGAAAAAAAGGGTCATTCTCGCCTTTATCGTGGATTTCATCATAATATTAGGCGTTATCTTGAATGATTCCATCGTGGTCTACATACAAGGCACAAAAACGCCAATAGACCCGACAACCCTTCCACCCATGGTTCCTTACAGCGTGAATTTTGATAGCGTTACAATCAAAGGCCAAATTGCATATATCTTTTACATGTCGTATTGCATATGGTATTTTGCCGCGGTGTATCTCATGTTTTCCATTCAAAAAGGGGAATCTGGGCGAGAACGACGACGGGCAAGATACATCATGTTTGGCATGCTCATGATCCCGGTCGGCATATTATATTACGTGCTCATAGGTCCCAACGTTCCGACGGCTATTTATCCAATAATCGATTTTCTTGGCCATCTCATCTGGACATCGTCCCCCATCTTGATTTTTCTTGGCGTGAGGATACAAATGCACGTGCCGGGTGAAACTGCCGCGTGATCAAGTTCTAAGAACGAAAAAGGCTGCAATTCATTCAAATATAACCGAGATTTTTAAGCCTTCTTAGCAACTCGGCCCGTTCCGCGGTGGTCAGGGGATCACCTTGATCCTTCTCCCTTTCTGGCGTCCCTTGACCAATGATCTCGCGTAAAACAAACGCGACATAGCTCGATAATGACGTGAACCCTGTACCCGCGATGCGTTTCTTGATTTTTTCGGCAAGCTCCACGGGAATCGTGATGGACGTGAATGCATTATCCATCTGCATCACCCTTTCCTTTTTTGCTTCCTTTCTCGATTTCTTTCTCTAGTTCCTCGAGCACGTAGGTTACGAACGCGCTGGGACTTTGAAACCGCGTTCCCTTGATCTTGTTCTTCACATTATTCACGAGCGTTTTAGGGATAGATACGGTCGTAAACTTTTTCGATGCAAGTTTTTTTGACATGATTTTTAACCCAGACACTCGTGTGGTTATTTAAACATCAATTTTACGCAATTTTAATCTAGCACTTGCAAGGATGATGTTTTTCAAAAAATGCCCGTGATTCATCATGCCCGACACCTTCAAGATTATTAAAACCATTCCAGGAATGGACGCCGATACTTTCGAACGAGCCTTGACTTGCGACAAGTTCTGGGAAGCATGCATCAAGGATCTAGACAATGTTCACATCGAGACCACTGGCGAGGCTTGCATGCATTGGAAGCTTCGCGCCTATTTCATGCTCGACCCGCTGGGCATCACGAAGATTCCCGTGGATGTTGAACACGACTTGCTCTGGCAACCCGACCCAGCGTTCAAAGGCGATGGCAAGAAATGGCTTTATTGGACAGAGAATTCGAATGCAGTGACGGAATCTGTTGGTAGCTTGTCATTCAAGGCGTCTGGCGGTGATACCAAGATCATGATCGAGCTCACGAAGGTCAATCTCAAAAGCGATTTCCTGGACATCGCGGGGCTCGGCAAGGCGATGGTGATGAACCGTCTCCAGCAAGAAATGCAAAAAATAGTCTTGACCCTCATCGATCTTACCGAAAAGGGTGAAATAGCCGGCATTCTCGAAAATTGTTAACACGATTGCAATTTTTACCGAAAAATGAAAGCAAATTAAAGCGGTTCCTTGGAGTATCATCCCTGCGAGCCCGCTTGCTTTGCCGCTTTCCAATACGGGGATGTGTTCAATATTGACCACCGGACAAGCGGGCGAAAGAGCTTGGCGAACTTCACCTTCAACCCCAATGTCTTCACCAGCTCCTGCTGCCATTTCTTGTAAGTGATCTGCTGGTAATTCAACATTGCTTGGCTCTCAGTCGTGTCAAGCCAATCCGTGTAGAAGGGGGCTTTTCCGAACGCGGCTTCTGGCAGCGGACCGATGCCGATCGCGCTCAAGATGCCACCAATGAAGTCCCGGTAGTATAATTGGCACTCGTTTCCCCCGCCAATCAAGAAAGTCCGCCCCCACGCCTCGTCGCATACGATGCCATTCGCGATGGCCCGTGCGACGTCTGCCGGGTGCAGGTATTCCATCCGGGCATCCAAGCGGATCTCGAACATCATCGGGTCCATCTTGCTCGTGTTGATGGGAGGTGTCGCAGAGAGACGGAACACTATCGCTTCGAGGCCAGAATCGCGGATGATCTCCTCACATTCCACTTTCGTGTGGGAATACGTGTCCGTCGGTCGGAGCGGGTCGTCGACGGTGCGGGGCGGTGGGAGGTCTAACGTGTCACCAAACACGCTGATCGAGGACGTGAATAGGAGGCGTGGCGCGGGGTGCATTCCTGCCATGACACCCACGAGGGCCCGCGTCCCCCCCACGTTAACCTTCTTGGCGAGATCAGGATTTTTCTCACTCAATGGGGGGATGATCGCAGCAAGGTGAATGATGACATCAACTCCTGCCACCGCTGGCTCAAGCGTGGCAGGATCCAGCAGGTCCCCCCAAAAACATTGAATTTGGCTGCCGAGTTGCGCGGCCTTCTTTTCATTCCCTGGTGTCCGGAGGTCGAAACAGGCCACGTGATGCCCGCGTAGCAACAGCTCCCGCACCGCCTGCGTGCCGATGTTCCCGTACGCCCCGGTAACTAAGATGTTCATAAAGAACCATCTGCATAGTATTTTTTTTCTACTCGAATTGATTCAGCGCGTCGAAGTCAAAAGTACCGAAATAATCATCGGGCGTTTCCGCGCGCCTTATCAGGGTAACGTCACCATTTGGACGCAGCAACAACTCCGCGGATCGCAGCTTGCCGTTGTATTGAAAGCCCATGGCAAAGCCATGCGCGCCCGTCGTGTGGATGGCGATGATATCACCCCGTTCCATTTCCGGCAACATGCGATCGATGGCAAACTTGTCATTGTTCTCGCATAACGACCCCGTGACGTCGTACTTGTGATCGAGGGGCCAGTCCTCCTTTCCGAGGACCGTGATGTGGTGATACGCGCCGTACATCGCCGGCCGCATCAGGTTAGCCATGCACGCGTCCATGCCGACGTAATCCTTGTATTTTTTCGTGACGTGGCGGACCGTCGACACGAGCCAGCCATACGGTCCTGTCACCATGCGGCCGCATTCCATGACGATGCGCAAGGGCGCGAGTTTGTTGGCAACGACGATCTTCTCGTATTCTTTCTTGATGCCCGCCGACACCTTATTCAAGTCGACCGGCACTTGCTCGGGCTTGTATTGAACGCCGATACCACCACCCATGTTGACGAATTCCAGCTTGATCTCGACCTTCTTTTTGATCTCCACGACGAGCTGGAACAGGATGCGCGCGGTTTCGACGAAATAATCGGGATTCAACTCATTAGAAGCGACCATGGTGTGCAAGCCAAATCGCGTGACGCCTTTCTTCTTGGCGATCTTATAGGCTTCGATGATCTGGTCGTGGGTAAGCCCGTACTTGGCCTCCTCAGGCTTGCCGATAATCACGTTACCTTGCTTCAATGGACCCGGATTATACCGGAAACAAAGCATCTCGGGAATGCCGGCGCATTCTTCCAGGAAATCGATGTGCGTGATGTCGTCCAAGTTAATGATGGCGCCGAGTTCCTTTGCCTTGATGAATTCCTCGGCCGGCGTGTCGTTCGATGAGAACATAATCTCCTCGCCCGAGAAGCCAACTTTCTCGGCAAGCAACAATTCGGGAAGGGAGCTGCAATCTGTGCCCATTCCTTCGTCTTTCACGATCTTCAAGATGAACGGGTTCGGGAGAGCCTTCACGGCGAAATAATTCTTGAATCCTGTGTTGTTTGGGCCTTTTACCCAAGAGAATGCCTTGATGAAGCTGCGGGCATTTTCACGGATGGCTTTTTCATCGTAGATGTGCCAGGGCGTCGGGTATTGCGTGATGAGTTCTTGCACCTGGTCTTTCGTGAGCGGAAAGGCCGGTTTCTTTTCTGTCATGAACATCCTCACGTGATGGATTGGTAAAGTAATGACTTGGTTCCATCCTAAAATCTTTTGTTAATTTGATCAAGGGTTTGATTCCCACGCGAGGCTCTAACGCGGGCGACATCATGCAGCAAGCTTCAAGCAATCGTGTGCTGTCTCAGACGGGTCTTCCGTCTGTACTTTAGCAACTGAAAATAAACTGCATTGGAAAGTGGTTACATTTGTGACTGACCTTGAACCAATTATTCTTATCGAATATCATAGCCAAGCAGCATATGCGGACGCATCTACTTTAAAGATTTTGCGTGGTTCGATATATCGTGTCTCAGGCGGCTCCTCTCGTGATCATCCCCGGCTGGCTGAGCACGGATTCACAGTGGAGGTAATATCATCATGGACAGTCATTCTAAGCTGCTTTCACAAATAAGAGTTTGAATATTTCGATATCGGGAAATCACGCGGTGATCTGGAAAACTCGAGCATAATGCAACACGCCCGGGTTGAACGTGGCAATTCGGGTGGACCCGTGCTGATCGAACATCGCCTCCACGTCAGCCGGCGCAAGCCGATCCTCGTAGGGTGGTCCTGGGAAGCGCTTGCTCTTTTTAAACTCGATGATGGCGACTTTCCCGCCAGGCTTCATCACGCGTAACAATTCCGAGAATATGCCATCGATTTCACGATTCACGACAAATCCGTGCAAGACATTTGCGATGATGCAAGTGTCCACGACGTGATCATCGAGCAAAATAGCTTTCGTGGCGTCAGCCTCCGTTGCATCGATGTTTTTCAAGCCAAGCTCGTCGATTTGCTTGGTGACCTTGGCGATCGCGCTCGGATCAACGTCAGTCGCGTGGACCATTCCCGACGGACCAACAAAATCCTTAGCCGCCTCGATGGAAATGAACCCGTCGCCGCAGCCAACATCCAACATGACATCACCTTGTTTCACGCCAACCTTTTGCAAGAGTTTTTTCGGGTCGATGAGCCCGCGCGTGCTCTGGCCACCGTGCTCGTGGCGATGCTCGTGCGCGCCATCCTCGCCGCTCATTGTTCCTCGGCCTCGTCGGCTTGCTCCTCCACGATCGGTTTCCCGGTCTTGTACAACGTGCTCATCATCGTGGCGATGGACTTTCGCTGGCCACCTTCTTCCGTGAAGATGTCGAACAGGTACGAGCCAATCTTGGTAGAACCGCAGAGTTCCTTGCCCTCGACGATCAAGTTCTTGCCGGGATCGGGACTGGCGTGGTAATTGATGGAACTTTCCAATGCAACAGACAGGTTGTTATTGTTGTTGCCGATGATCGAAAACGCTGCATCCGCCAGCGCGTAGATGGCGCCACCATGCGGACGTCCGAACAAGTTCAACGTGCTAGAATCCAGGATCATGTGCATTTTTATCGAATTTTCTTTCAGATCATCCAAAACTATTCGAAACTTGTTCGCGAAATTATCCTTCTTGAATTGCGCCTTGACGATGTCTAGATTATTCATGATTAATGTGTAAAATCTGGAGCTAATTAAAATGTCGGGATTTGAATACTTGAACGAAATTCCAAAGTAACGTGGAGGTGTCCCTTTCAATTCAAGTAAATATGAAATGATAGTAAAACTTTTTTATTATGATTTCATGCTAAACGGAAAACAATGATCACTCGGAACTATCAAATCACGATTCCAAAAGACATTAGGGAGAAATTGAACCTGCGCCTTGGTGAAAGTCTCCAGTTACACATGCAAGGTGAAGAGATCGTCATTGAACGAATGAAAGCAAATGCTTGGGAAGAATGCTCGGATTTTCTTCCTGATAACTTCGATGCCATCCAGGAACGAATGCGAGAAGATGCCACCGAGCGCTTCAAGCGTTTGGGAATTTTATGATGATGATCGTATTTTCAATGAAAATTACTCGAATTGTTTCCTAGTGCCACTCAGATCACGGGATTGACATATGCGACTCATTCTAGACACGACGATCTTGGTGAAAATCATAGAAGAGACCAAGCAATAAGCGTGTTAATCCAAGAAAAATGCATCGTGCGCGATGGTTCTCCAATGTAACGTGTACGTGCAATGCACGAGCCCATCTGGGGATTCCACGAGCGATGGATAGGATAACTCGCCATTTTCGTCGCGCAAGTCAAATAACCTTTGCCACGTCATTCCGTCGTCGCGGCTTCGGGCGATCGAGATTGGGTACCGGTTTTTCTGCGATGGATTATAAGCGAGCAAGAGATCGCCATTTTGCCGCCGGATCATGCAGATGGCAGATTGCGGATTGGGCAGCGACGTGTTGACGGGCGTCGTCCACGTTGCTCCCCTGTCGAACGACCGCATCTCCACGATCCAACCTGTATGGGACCGGTTCAAGCAATACAAGGATCCATCTGCCAGTTGCACGACCGTCGGCTGGATCATGCCACCCCGAGCGGCACCGGGAAACTTGTGCACGGAATAGAGATCGCTGAATTCCCATGTTATGCCATCGTCGTGGCTGAAAGCGAATCGGCTGCTCCAATTGCAATCGAACTCGGGAAGGTAGGTGATCTCATCGTTGATCGGGAGCAACCACGTGCCATCATCGAGCACGAGCAACGCGTTCCGAACCCATGATCCTGGACGGTCGCTCCAGATGGAGGGTTCCGTCCACGTTTCCCCGTCATCATCCGAGTACTGGTAAAAGATGTCCCGTCGTCTTGGATCTTCTCCTTCCGGAACATTTGAACCCTTCGTGTAGTAGGAAGCGAACCAGAGATGAAACCTCCCGCGTGTGTCGATGAATGGCACGGCGTTGCCGCTCGATCGTTCTGATATCCCTGCGATGGCACGTGGCTCGGAATACGCGAACAGGTCATTATTGTGTGGCTCGAACGGATCCCCTTGCTCGATAATTGAACACTTCAAGGCACTCTCGACATCATACCGGATGCGGCTATGCATTATCTTGGTATCGACGTGGCCTTCCACGGTTCCTGCAAACCACACCACGTGCAATTCCTGAATGCCATCATGGCAAGCACCGGCAATCATTTCGCCGGCGTGGTTGTTGGCGCACCCCAGCACGGTTCCAATCTGAAAAAGGTACCCTTGCGCAATCCATCTAGGTGGCTCGGAATGGAAAACCGTGTCAAGTTCAGGATTCGGATTTCTATTGCCATTCATGCATGCTATTCACTTCCTCAGTCATTTCATTTCCGTACCTTGATCATTCAAATCCTTTGCACGTTGACGCAAAGTGCTAGATAACGCAAGAAGATCACTGTCCACGCGGCGAGTGGCAAGGAGCCAGAATATGGCACCTATGAACCCGATAGGGATGCAAATTAACGCGACGGCTTGATAGCCTTGGTTAAATGTCGCCAATAACACGCCGGCGAGCACCGGCCCCGTCGCACTTCCAAGATTGCTCGTGAAATTGTTAATCGATGATATTAAGCCTTGACTCTCAGGAAGGTTGACTTCCTGAAGGATAGGTGGTTGATTGATATTGTACAGTCCAACCATGGCCCTTGCACCAAAGATAAGCGGGCCTATCATCCAGATCACTGGAAGAGAGAATAGCAGGAGAAAATCATTTCCTTGCGCGGCATCAAGATTAGCGAGCGGCGTGAACATGGCAAGGTTGACAAAAATTACCATGGCAACGATAGCCACGACCAGCAGATATATGCGATATTTGACGTGGCGTTTCCCGTAGCGGTCCGAAAGCCGTGCAAAACCAATTGACCCAAACAAGGCACCGGGAATACCAAAAGCGATCATGAATAGGCTGGTCATCACCGATGAGATGTTATGTGGCGGGGATTGCATGTAAGGAATGATGAGAACGTCGACAATGCCGAGCACGAGAGCTGTAAAAATTCCTTCCAAGATTGCATAGAAGTTCGTCCGAGAGAGAACGTTCGAGCGCACGGTCGCCCACGTGAGCTTGAATGAATATTGTTTATCATTGCTGGCGAGGGCATCACGCAGTTCCTTCTGCTGGAGCCCACGTTTGGGTTCGTGAAGCCAAGCGGAGAAGAACAGCGCGCTCGCGAGCTGGAGCATTCCCATAAAGAGAAAGAATAGTGCCCATAACCCTGATTGCACGAAAACGGCACCCGAGATCATGCCAATGATTTGGGTCACCTGGATGACAACGTTCAACACTCCAAAGAATTTCGATCGTTCCTCCTTTTGCAATGCATCGTTCGTGAATGACGCGACAATGGGCATCAGGCCGCCTGAGAACGCCCCGCGAACGATATTGCATACAATGAATAATGAAAAAGTGGTCAATCCTTGGCCCTGTGGCACGAATGCGTTGGCGATACTCCCGATGCCTAATCCAGCCATCATTATCGTGAACAACGCTCGCCGGGAATAACGATCAGCAATTACGCCAAGCAACAGCGTCGAAAATGCTGATACCCATAAACCGCTCGAATATAGAACGCCCATCTCCACCGGGTGGTATGGCGTGCCTGGGAAGAGGATTTCTGAAAAGTTCAAGATGTTGATCAAGAGGAGGGAGACTGTCATTGCATACGAGCCTGCGCAGTAAAAAATTGGCCATGTGGTTCGGAGAAATTGGTTACGCATCGAACATCCCGTAAATAATAATCAAGCAAGCAATATTCGAGCTTGTTCGCGAAATTATATTTCTTGATGCAAAATGATATGATGGCAAGTGATAGCCTGGTGGTTAGATTACGTCCAGCAGTAACCGATGATTTATCGTTCGTATTCAAGGTGAAACAAGAAGCCCTGCGTGAATCTATTGCCAAGACTTGGGGTTGGGATGATGCTTGGCAAGAACAATATCACGTCGAGCATTTTGATCCAAGGTCATACCAGATCATCATGTTGAATGGTGAAGATATCGGTTGCATTTCGATCGATGAGCGTGTCGACGAGTTGCACCTTGCCGTGCTTGAATTACTTCCTGCATTCCCGAATCACGGCATAGGAACAGGCTTGATTCAGGATCTGATTGACCGAGCTAAATTTGAGAATAAATCGGTTATGCTCGAGGTGCTCAAGGTGAACAAGCGTGCCAAGACACTTTATAAGCGCCTGGGATTCGTCGATGTCCATTGTGAAAAATTGACCCATCATCGAATGGTATATGTCACTAAATAGGATATTGGGTGACCCCTCTATTTCGAGTGGAGTGTAACAGGATAATAGTTTTATTTTGCATTGTTGATGAACTTGCGAGGATTTTGCAACGGATAGTTCCCGGTAAATACGGAACTATATAAAATGAAAAACAGAGAACTAATGGGAGGTTTTAATTTTAAAAATATAAAATCAAGATATTTCAGATTTTTCAGGTTTACTTTCTTTTTACTCCACTCGAAACGGAGGGGTGGTTAAGATCTTGGTTTCCTAATCCCATCGATTAAATGCCTGATATACATGTTCCCTTTAACCGTGCTTAAACTCGTGAAATTATTCTTTAACGGTCAGCATCCTGCAGAACAAGCTTCTTATGATTTGCAAACTTTCTGAGGGTTACCATCACGAGTGGTAGCTTTTCACCCCGTGAAAGTACCGTTAGAACGGAAGGGGAACCCGACAAATTAATTTTACTGATTGAACAATGCAACGTTCCGTCCTTTTCTTCGATAACGGAAGCAGGAACGATCACGTGCATATACCACGGTATAGTACAGAAATTTTTCACTTCGCAAGCTTTCTTCACGGGGTCGTGAATTTCTGAACATTGCGGACATATCTTTCTCGATATACATGTATCATAATAATTACCGACAAATTAATAAAAAAGTTTAAAAGCGCATGCGCGGAAAAATTACAAGACGACACACGATTTCGTGACCCTTGTGGAACAAAAATCGTGGTCATCCACACACGCGCGAGGCATATTATCATGGAATCCAACCCGATCAATTTGTCATCCGATAATGATGATATGAAATTAAAGTCGTTATCAGCCATCGAGGAACGGTTATTGGCTCTTTTGAAAGACGGACCGCATACGAGGGATCAACTCGTCAAAAAACTGGCGATTCCCCGCACAACAATTTATGATGGTCTCAGGAAGTTGATCATTCGAAACGAGGTCAAGAAATTTCCGCTTTTCGCGACGGAGCGGTCACGGGGCAGGCCGCAAGTCTTGTTCTCGTTGCTTGATGGCAAGGAATGAACAGCGTCCTTCCACGAGTTCTTGATTTCATTCTTCTTTTTTTTCGTTCACCATTTATTAAGGGCTTTAACACTTGTTTCAAGATCCTGTTGTAGCATCGCCATTATTTCATGACGTCCGTGTCCATTCAATTATAAGCGAATCGTTCTCGATGGTAATTGGTTAAAATGGAAGGATTCTAAAATCCGGCAAATAACCTCACCTATCTCCAAGTTATTCGCGAGCCAATCCGGAATTCGAGGCACTTTCCATGGTACAAAGCAATTACACGTTTAAGATCGTGATTGGCGGTGCTGGTGGCGTGGGCAAGACCACGTTGCTTCACCGGTACTTGCACAACGTGTTCCTTTCCGATACCGCATTGACAGTTGGCGTGGCGTTCTTGTCCAAGGAAATCGTTCGTGACGGGACAAGGGCCATGCTATCACTATGGGATCTCGGAGGTCAAGACAGGTTCAGGTTCTTGCAGCCGTCATATTGCGCGGGAGCGAAGGCTGCCATCGTATTTTTCGACATGACACGGCTTGATACCGCGACACAAGTGAAGGAATGGGTTGCCATGTTCCGGGCACACGCGTCACCAAACATCCCGATAATTCTCGGTGGCACGAAGCTTGACCTGGTTAATCTGAGAATGATGGACAGCGTGAATGAGTACGCAAGGGAACTCGTTGAACAATTTGGATTGTCGTCTTATATCACGACGTCGGCGAGAACTGGCGAGAATGTCGATGAAATCTTCAATTGCATCGCGGACATGCTCTTATTGCAAGCCAATCAAGCACGCGCGCTCGTGATGACGTCGATCGAATGAAACTTAGCAGTCCACGATCATTCGATCGTTTCGGATTTTCAAATAGCATCGAATAATGCCATGAATCTTTCCAATTCTTGCTCGCTGGTTCCTAGACTTGCCATGATCGCCTGGATTTCGGACAAATTCAAGGAAAAAAGCCTGAACACGAGCGCGTCAATCTCCTGCTGCAAGTTGCCGATATCTCCCAGGAGTTCTCCATCCATCACGTTGCATTCCTTGTTACTTTTCAAACACAAACGCAATGCCATGATATTGTTAACCCGTGTTTCGATCGCGTGCAGGAGATCAAAGTTCGTTACTGGTATCCGAATTTTTGCGATGGGTCCTGAATAGAACTCGTAAATTTCGCCCATTTTTTTCCCGTACGTCGCGAAATACCATGCGATAGCCTTGGAATTGAGAATGCCAGCGATGCAAGTGATGCTCGGAGTCGATGCCCTTGGCACGAAAATCGTGACGTCGTAGCTGCAATATGCCCCGCTCGTGTCGATGGATGCGCGGATCCCCTGGGCCTTGTATGGTAAAACGATTTTCGAGGGAACGGCAAGATTTTTCACGTTACGAGGCCGGCGCCACGAGTACCATGGCACGATGATGTTCCCGTTATCCCTGCTTTCCAGGGCTTCCCTGAAGCACGAGAGAAACGCGAAGGTGCCGGGATAGCGTGCCTCGAAGTCTTGTTCGCTGATATCGGGAAGCACGTAGATGCACCACTGTTTCTGGGCGTGATAATACTCGTTTATATCGCCGTTCTTTAGCCACGGGTGAATGAGTTCCGGTTCAAGGCTGAATTGTTCACCCCGGAACGAGCCAATGAATGTTTCACCTTCTTGCACGACGTGCTTGATGAATGCCTCGTCAAATCCGGTTTCAGCACCACCGAGGCATTCTCCCAAGGTTCCAAGCTCGGGATATGCCTCGAATTTCTCCTTGATCGATAATTCCTCGTCAGACAACATGCACCAGCACCTGGCATCGAGCGAGGCTTGGCGCACGACCTTGAATGGCGTTCCCTCGATGGCTGCATCGATGGTTTCAAGCATGGCTAGATCAGGCGGAAGGGATCGATACGGGAACGAATGACCTGGATTAGGTGGCGCCTTCGTGAAAAAATACAAGAGCGGGTGGATGCCGACACCTTTAAACACGTTCGTGTCATTCATGTCGTCAATTTCTTCAATCCTGTCCTCGACGAGCAATTCACGCAGTTTCACCGCGTGCGAGGCTTGCATAAAATATCGTGAAGAGACCTGGCCGCTGATGCCATCATCATCAAGCAACCGGTGATGCAGCTCGAAGAAATAGTAGGAAAGGTCTGCTTGGCCGTTGAAAACGCGGAAGTTTTGTTGCAGAAAATCACGGCTCGCGCGATCGCCATATTTCTTGTAATTCACGTATGGCGGATTACCGATGACGACGTCGAAATGAAGCTCCCCGGCATTCTCGACGACAAATTGCAACGCATTTTCGTTACGAATGCATGCGCGCAAGGCAAGCACGAATCGAGCTTTTGACGTTTCGAGCGATATTCCTGATAACATAATGGCTTGCAGGAAAATGCTTATACGAGCGAGCTCCACCGCCACCGGATCCTCGTCAATGCCGTGAACCTGCCGTTGCAACACGCTCGCCATCAATTCCTCGCGATTATCGAAATCAATACCGGGAACGGCAGCGATGCTGCTCGTGGAAAGCAACGAGCGAATTTCATCCAGTGCATTCCAGAGAACGTTCAAAGCTTCGAGGAGAAAGGGGCCAGTACCGCAAGCGGGATCGAGAATTCGCATCATGACGATTCGATGAATAATGGCTTCCGATTCGTTTTCATTTTCATTCACGATGCTTTCCCTGATTCTATCAATCAACATGCGAAGCTTCGCGCCCTCAGTTCTTGCCAGGATATACTTGCAGATAGGTGCTGGGGTGTAGACGATACCCCGCTTGTTTTTGCTCGTGGCGATATGGTGCTCGTAATAACTCCCGAGGATGTCCATGTTGTAGCTGGCCACCACGAATGCCTTGATTGCAGATATGATTCCGCTGATCGTAACTCGCAAGTGATCGATGTTCCTTGTACCCGCATCGACAACTTCGAGCATCCCGGGCGTTTCCTTGTCGAAAACATTTTGGTCCAAATCAAACAGGTCTTTCAAAATGGCATCGATGCCAAGAAAAAGATCCTGGATGTTTCCCGTGTGGACGCATTCATCCCAGCATTCCAAGAGCCATGATTCAGGAAGCGCGTGCTTGCACGATGCTTGCTCGATGACGAGAAGTTTCAGCACGAAAGCCTTGATGCATCGCTGCTTGATCGCGGGATCGCAAGTGAATTGTATTTTGCCAAGCGCGGCATGCCATTCATCGAAGCCCGCCAAGAGTTTGGAGCTACTTTTCCTGTTGAACGGAGCTACCATGCGCCCGACCCGGTGGATTTTTTTTTTTCAAAAGAAGGAAAATATTGGAGCCGGGGATGGGAGTTGAACCCACTTAAATCGAATCTGCAGTCCGACGCTCGGCCGCTAAGCGACCCCGACATGATCTATGGACCCAATTAATCAAGAGTACCCAATTAATTTTTTTTGTCCAAAAAAATCGACGAAAGACTTGTGGATATTGCACGCAATGTCCCACGCGATCGCTATCATTTTACCGGCTTTTTTGCGAGCGTGTTCATTAAGATAATACCAAGCAAAACCAATGCAATCCCAGCAACCGTTGATGGCCAAATGGCATAGCCGGGCAAGAGCAATACTTGATACAAGACCGGAATCAAGACATACAAGGAATCATACGCGGGAACGAGCACGGATGCCGGAGCTTTTCTTGCGAATCCCCATTGGGTGACGAGAAAGGCCACGAACCCGATGCCGAATGATGCCAGGAACACGATCCAGCCAATGAAATCGACAGGCAAGACGTTGGTTTGCCCACTCGTTGATTGGCCGATCAACTTGTACAAGATATCTTGCCCGCCAAACGCGCCCGCGACGAACCCAAAGACGAACCCGATCATGCGCACGTTCCGAGTCTTCAACACGAGCACCATGAAAATCGCGGAGACCACCGCGCACACTGCGGTGAAAACGACGGCCATCCCGACAGGAATTGATGCATCCTTATATGCTGGCCTGAAGAACGCTTCGATCCCGAGAACGAGCGTGCCAGCAATTATCAAGGTTGCACCAAACACTTCCCGATTGGACAGTTGCTCGTGAAGTATCTTCACGGAATAGATTAAAAGAAAGACGAGGCCGATCCCGTACATCGATGTCACGAGCGCTGGATAGCTCCCAAAAGAATTGGCAAGCACGAGCCAGATTGGTTCGATCTGGTTGAGAGTGAAACCTATCAAGTAAATAACCGGCTTCTTGACCTTTCCTTCCATCTCGAAATTTTCTTTCCGAAGCTTCGCGCGGATTTGATCGAAAATCTCGATGCCCTGGCGTTCCATGGCCTTGGCGAGATGGATTTGGGTGGTGTCTGCAATGCCACACAGCATGGCACCGAGTATCGAAATGAAAAATAGATCAACCATCAATCGTCATTTCTCTTTGGACAATATATCATTTTTTTAATGATAAAGCATCAATCATCCCCAGGAAAATCTCGGCCGCTTTCGTTTCTTGTCCGGGCACATTTCCGGTATGCGGAAGTTTTGTGTTTGCCAGATTGTATTTATTGGTAGGATGTCTTGATGAATCTGAATTATACCATGAACGCAACACGCATGCTAAGGTTCTTACGTTTCGTGTTCAAGCATCGATCTGGAATGCTTCAACCCACGGGAACGAAACCCCAAGTACAACCGGTCCAGGCCGCAAGCCTGGCACGCGTGCGTGAAACCTTGCACCGTGGATTAATCGTCATGGAAACCACAAACGGAGCGATTTATATGAGCTGGCGGCTCTTGCCAGAGGATTCTCTTGATATTGGTTTCCATGTATACCGGGAAACTGCCACTAGCGGTCCTATCCTGCTCAATTCAGATCCGATCGTGCAAACGACCGATTTCATAGACATCAAACCGTCATCCGATCCCGAGGCAACATACTGGGTAGTCCCGGTGAACGAGGGGATCGAGGAACCCGCGGGTTCATCAGCCCGGGTGAGGATCCTCAACCACGAGCGCCAGCCCTTCATCTCCATTCCTTTACCCGAAAACATCAAGTTTCAGAACCTCGCCATCGCCGATCTCGATGGGGATGGGGAATATGAATTTATCATCAAGTGGCCTGACGAGGAAATCGACCCTTTCAAGGGCGCGGGATGGCATCGCAGCGCCACGACTTACAATCTCGACGCCTACCGCTTGGATGGCACGCGGCTCTGGCGATACGACCTCGGGTGGGACATCGAGACCGGGGTGTGGTACTCCCCGTTCGTGGCGTTTGATTTCAACGGAGATGGCCGAGCGGAAGTCGCCGTAAAGACTGGAGAAAGAAATGGCGACCACAGGAATTGGTCTGGACGTGTTAAATCCGGTCCAGAATTCTTGACCATCTTGGATGGCGGGACTGGTGAGGAGATCACGCGGAAAGCTTGGCCACCACGGTATCGCGAGTTTTACAGCTGGCAGAGCCGGAACATGATCGGGGTGGCATATCTCGATGGAATCCATCCGTTCGTCCTGTTAGAGCGAGGAACATATAACGTGATGTATTTGGATGCTTACCGCTTGGAGGATAACGGGTTGATCCCGTATTGGCATTGGAACAGCCATGAGGAGCCCGGGTGGGATTATTTCGGCCAAGGTGGCCACCAACTGCACGTGGCGGATCTAGACGGGGATGGGTTTGATGAAATTCTCCTCGGGACATGTGCTATTGATCACGATGGCACGGGCTTGTGGTCCACGGGTCTCCAGCATTGTGACCACGCGTATGTTGGCAAGATCGATCCCCGGCAACCTGGCCTCCAGGTATATTTCGGAATTGAAGGAGTTCTTCCGGGGGCCAAGTCGACAGGACTTTGCTTGGTTGATGCAAAAACCGGTAACTTAATTTGGAGCAGTTCCGACATCACGTATCACGTTCATAATCACGGGTTGGTATCCGATATTGATGCCCGTTACCCGGGAATGGAATGTTATAGCGGGGAACAAGCACGGCGGAAGCGATGGTTGTACTCGGCCGACGGCACGCTCATCGCGGATGAAAGTAACGTGGATTGGGGTCTTTCACCAAACGCGGTTTATTGGGATGGTGATCTCCAGCGGGAGATACTGTACCAAGGGCGGATTTTCGATTTTCCAACGGATCACACTTGGATGGAAGGGATTTCCGAAAACACGCAGGTCTCGAGCCAGGGGGAAAATTATTTCAATTGTTTCATCGCGGATCTGTTCGGGGATTGGCGAGAAGAGATCATAGTCTCGGTTCCAGGCGAAATCCGCATTTACACGACAACCATCCCCGCAGTCGATCGCCGGGTCACCCTCATGAACGATCCTATTTACCGGATGGACGTGGCATTCTATTCCAGCGGATACGCCCAACCTCCAATGACGAGTTTTTGGCTCGCGGAAAAACGGGACGTGGAAATGAGGTCCGCTCGTGAAAATGGGTAAGGACCTGGAAAAAGAGCATCTAAGAGTGTTGCGTGTAGTTACATCCCATGTGCCGCTCAATCACGTCCAACTTTATATCAGCTCGATTCCACATTTTTTTCATGGCATATAGAAAAGACAATGCCGCCGTGGTTAAGGGGCAATTCAAGGCAAAGACCGGATTAGACTTGACCGATGACGAGTACCGTCAATATACACGTCGAGCGAACAGGGCTTCCTTGCCATTTGCTATACCCGCCGTCATCTTCGGTGTCATCACGATATTCACGTTCATGAACATGGTTGGCGTCTTCAATTCGAACTTGCCTTCCAATATCCTGGTTGGAATCTTCGTGTTATTCGTGATATTGACTTGCGCGCCGACTATCGGGGCGGGTGTCATGCAGTCATATGTTATGAAGAAATTCGCGGAGGAAATACGGGCACGTCGCCAGCAGCAAGCGGCCGTTGAAAGCCAACGCATGGCCGAGGTCGAGCAGCAACGCCAAGTAGAACTGGCACGCCAGCACCAGATCGAGCAGAAACAACGCGCCGCGATGGAAACTACCCGCATGGAAAAGCTCAAAAAACTCGTGAAAGTATCGGAGAAGCTGAAAATTTCACAGATGGCGCAAATTCTCGCGATGAACGAGACAGACCTGTACGATCGGATCGTCGATTGGGCCGCGGATTATGGGTTCACGATTGATGAAGACGTCGTGAAGTTCGGTGGAGGTCGAAAAGACGACTTCATCGCCGCCCTGGATGGCGCATTTCAAAGCTGGGATAAAAAAGTCGAGACAAAGGAAGGAAAGTTGGAATAAACGACAGTTCCATCTATTTCTCTTATTTCCTGAAGAAGCAACGGGAAATCAGCATTCAGCTACTCAAAGCCATGTCACGAGATTGCTCGTGCACATGGGTCGAACTTATATAGTAGTGAATGGAGATTTACCACTATGGCAACTCCTGGAGCTCTAGCTGCATCGGCGCTTCTCAGGGATCCTTCACAATTCAAGTGGTATGCGATTCCCCTTCTATTGATCGTCATTTACGTGTATGCCGTGGAGATCGAGAAAAAAAATTGGCCTGGCATAACGGCCGCCCTGGCATTTTGGGGACTGGACATTTTCAACGAGATCTGGAATTCCTTGATTTTTCACTTCACCGGCTATTCTGCGTTTTGGGTCGAGGTAGGGCCAACGGCATATCAGCTGCTGATCGGACTTAACATCGAGACGACGTTCATGTTCGCCATCATGGGCATCGTGGCAACCAAGATGATTCCCAAGGACAAGGAGGCCAAGATTTTCGGAAAACTCCCGAACCGTATAACCCTCGCCGTGATGATGTCCCTATTTTGCGTCATCGTCGAGATCATATTGCACTCGGCAGGCGCTCTCGTGTGGGATTATCCATTCTGGAGCTTGCAATTCCCGTTCTTGATCTTTTTCATCGGTTACTTTCCATTCTGGTATGTGGCATTCAAGATTTACGACGCGCACGACCTCAAGACGAGGGTGAAAGGGGTGCTCGTGATTCTCGGGATCGATGGTATCTGTGTCCTGATTTTCGGCCTTCTTAACTGTTTATAATGCTCTTCATTTTTTTTCACTCAAGGTCGTGAACATGGCGGCTGAAGGACAGCAATGGAACGTGTTGTTTCGGTGGCACCGGGTGCGGCGCCTGCGTTAAAGTGTCTCGCCCGGACGTGGGGAAGCCCGCACGATCAAGTCGAAAGGGCTGGTTTCGAGTTTTGGATCGCCCAGCGGCGCAAATTTAGAAGGAATTTACGGTCATACAATGTCGTCGTGGCCATGAAACCGATGCCAATCGTAAACAAGAAATTCGTGTATCAAGTATCATTGAATGACGTGGCCGCATTCATTGAAAATAAATCAAAGGCCATCACGCCTAATGAAATTGAAGAGATGGTTTCATGGCTGTATTAAACATATGAACAATATACGGAGCCTGAATGGAACATGGAAAAATTCGATTGGAAACTCATCGAAAAACACTCTGACAAAGTTTTCAAGATTGTCGGCGCTCTATTGCTCGATTATCTTGCTAAAATAACGCATCTGGAATCACAAGTTGCTCAATTGGGAGCACCAATAGAAATGCCATTCCAGACCCGGTATGGTTCGCTCCCATGGGAAAAAATCAAGCAAAAACCCGATATAATCTGGAAAGTTCCCGGAAAATTTCTCCTGGAGTGGCGTGCGCTAGTCACGAAGCTTCAGACATAGATTGCTAATGACAAGGATCATCAAGACGAGGAACAGTCTAACCTTGTCATCCGAGAATGAGACCTGAACACGGATCCTCTCCAGCGACACAACCTGGTGATGGATGATCCCGGACATAAAGAATTGTTACGCCTTCGTGGCGTCCTCGATGAATGGTTCAAAACGACGTCCGATCCCATCCGGAACGGTCCATGTCCCATTCCTCCAAATGCAGTAGTTGATAATGCCAGGGAGTTTCCCCACTTGGTTGGCCATCACCGCGTGAAAAAAACACTATCATTGGCTTTTTACAGCAAGCGATGAAAGGCAAGAAAAGGGAGATTCGGAAATAAATCATTCAATGAGGCCAGAATCCTTCATGACCTTTTGGATCTTTTCCTGGTTTGCAGGCGTTGGAAGCGTCATGGGAGGCCGCATCGGCCCAGATGGTAATCCCATCAGTGATGCCATGTATTTCACGGGGCCCGGGTTTGTTTCGATGAATTGAATGTCGAAGAGATCCAATAATTGATAATGCATATCGAGCCCCGTCTTGTAATCTCCCTCGAGCATGGCGTTGGTAAATGTGCTCATCTTGCCGGGAATGATATTGGACGCCACTGAAATCACGCCCTTGCCACCAAGAGCCATGACCAGGTACGTGAAACCATCATCTCCGGACATGACGGTAAAATCGGTGCCGCGGGTTTTTTGGATGATCCTTGCGATTTGATTCACGTCACCGCTTGCTTCTTTCACGCCGATAATTTTCGGATTCTTTGCGAGTTCCAGCAAGGTGGCAACTTCTACATTCCTGCTAGTTCGACTGGGAATGTTATACACGACGAGGGGTAGTTCACACTCGTCCGTGATCAACTTGAAATGCAATTTCAAGCCTTCTTGCGTTGGCTTGTTATAGTACGGCGTTACGTGAAGCGTGGCGTGAGCCCCGACTTGCTCGGCATACTTCGTGAGCTCGATGGCTTCCGACGTGGCATTGGAGCCCGTCCCTGGCATGACAAACAAGTCCTCGCCAAACGTCCGGTTGAATCTCGCGGCGTTTTCTCTCACGTAATCGACAACGAATTTGATAACTTCGCAATGTAATTCCGTGCTCAGCGTCGATGACTCGCCGGTCGTGCCGCACGGCACCAGCCCGCGAATTCCATTTTGCATCTGGAGATCGAGAAGGGTTTTGAAGCCTTCGAAATCGACACTAAGGTCTTCGTTGAAGGGCGTGATCAATGCAGTGTAAGTTCCTTGCAAAAAATTGTCCATGATAAATAATCAACATTCTTTAAATTGGTAGACTTCAAGTTTGCTTGGATAAAATAAATATTTTGGATTAAAAACGTTTTTTATTATGTTTTACGAGATCGGCGGTTACAATGATCGGTGACGAATATCCCCTCGATTCCCTTAAATTGCCATATCTTGCCTTGTTCAAGCATTTATTCTGCATGGATGGCGATCTCGTGCAAGCTACCGATCTCGATGTTATCATCGAGCATTATTGCTCGCCAGACGATCCAGGTACGAAAGCCGTGCTCGAAATGCTGGGCGTTCGCCAAGATGACGATGTCTGGTCGTTCGTGGAAAAAAATATTATGAAAAAGCGGCTTCTCCAGGAGTTCACGCAAAAATTCGCCTTCGTGAATGGCCGCGAAGACGTGGGTAATAGTTTCTCTCGATACAAGGAAGAACTCGCTAACAAGGGTATAGAGCATGATGACTTCTGGATGGACCAGATATCCATCGCCAAGAGCGGGTTAACGGGATTTCCTGTCGGGAGTCCATACCACACCGTCATCCTGGCGAATCCAGAACCGCTCGAATCCGATTCCGCGCCCATGTTCTTGTTGAAATCCGCGATCATCGAGGAGTTAGAACGGTCATACCGCGTGTTTCCGACCCGCCAAGCAGACATCACGGCACGATCGAAGCTAGAAACTTTGCGAGTGTTCGCGAGCAAAGGCATCTCGACCCCGGCGACGCTCGTGACCGCGAGCATTCATGAGGGCCTGCAGTTTGTCAAGGACTTGCACGAGCAAGGAATGGATGTCGTGATCAAGCCGGTCACCAAGGGTGGCGGTTGGGGTGTTAGTAAAATTCCTGCCGGCATTCCAGACAGTCAAATCATGGATATCCTGGGAAAATACAAATGGTGGTACGGCGATGGTGTTTTGCTATTGCAAGAATTCATCCAAAATGAAAAACACGATAAACGGGTGCTCATCATTGATGGACTCATCATCGGCGTGGAGCGTCGAATGGCGACTCTCGATACCGAGAGCTGGATATACAACATCAGCAAAGGTGCCACTGGCTCGCGGGATGTCCTCGACGCCGAGGAGCGCCAGCTTGTCCTCGACGCCTTTAACGCAACTAGCCAATTTTTCGCTGGCGTCGATCTTATCAAGGGTTTGGATGGCCAAAATTACATTCTCGAGGTCAACAGCACGCCCGGTTTCAAAGGGTTCGAGCAGTTTGTCGGATTCAACGTCGCATCATTCGTGCTTGATTACTTGATCTTCTTTCAATGAAGTCATATATTTTCGCCAATTCCTCGAAATGCGTGAGCCGGGTTTTCGTGTTGCTCGTTGCTTTACATTATCTCCTTACAAATGATTATTTTTCATTTTTTTACGTGACGACTAAAAGCTATATTTATCCGATATTCATCCATAATCCACGGGAATAACTGCACTTTCATTGTGGAAACGTGGCGAAACAACACGATCGAAGAAGAAACTATTGCCGAAACAATCACGCGCTTGTATTTTTCGCAAAATAGCGAGGATCGTCATCTGGCATACCAATTCCTCGGCGAGATCGGGATTATACGTCCCAAGCACGCGTTGTCCGCCATGAAATTGTTGCTGAAAGCCCTTGTCGATAAAAACGTTATCAATCAGGAGCATGGTATTTATTATCTTGGCGAAATCGGCGCGATTTCATCGTCGCTATCGAAGCATCTAGTTTATTCATTCGTCATGCTATTGCTCCAACCAAACTTGAAGCCTGTTATTGAATTTTATATCTTGAATGCCCTGGAAAAACTCAACAAGGATTCGGATGAAGTGAAGGATTTTTTGGAACGTGGGGTTTCTGATATTGCCTACTTGCAAGTCTCGAAATTATCGTTGCAAGATGCAAACGAGCGGCAAACCGCTGCATGGCGCATCGGCAAACTCGGCGCGATCTTTTTTCCTGCGGTCATTGACTTGATTCCGGCTCTCGTGAACCGGCTCATCGATGACGATGATACGGTGAAAATAGTCACGTACAAGGCATTGTTGGACTTGCTCTTGCAGAAACGGGAGGACTTGCTAAAAATTTTGATCGAAAACCTCGATACCATCGATAACCCCTTCCTGAAATTGCAAGTCATTTCATTGCTCGGTGATTTCGTTAAAAAAGAGCCCCGATTCATCGAGGTCGTCTTGCCACTCGTGATCAAGGAAATCGAGCACCCGAACCGGGTAATACACGTCAAGATCCAAAAGATCCTGAAAAGTATCGAGAGAGCGTCTCCCGGCATTTTCGTGAAAAAATTCAAGCCCATTCTCGTCGCTCTGCTCAAGTCTTCAAGCCGTTATGCATATCATTGGGCGGTCATGACGTTTACTTCGTCCTTATTGACCGAGTTACACGAGCAAGGAGCGACTGATATCGGTTCATTCATCGACGAAAATGTATCCCTTGTTGACATGTTAAATAACGATCACCGGGGGAATCTAATGCAGACCCGGGTTATTTTAATGATGCTGGTTCATGAAACAAAGGAAACTTTCATGAAAGCAACCGATGCAAATTCACTGGCCGTCGTCGGCATTGTTGAAAGTTTATCCCAGATTCAGAAATCCGGGTTAACATCGGAAACCGAGGTAGTTGCGGCATACGAAAAATTAAAGACAATTTTAAAAAACTCCAAGATTATTCTTGGAAATGGCGAATCCTCATTTTAAATGATACCGATCACCATAGATCGAGCTTTTAAAGGTGAAGCTGGTTATTAGCTCAATGCACGTCCATTTCCACCAGATTTAACAAAATGGATGACAATTCCTTTTTGATTTAGTATTCAAAGAGGATTCGAGCTAGATGACGTTATACTCTAAAATGAAGAATGATTCAAAGAGGAAACAAAACCGATGCCAAAACAGTGCCCATTTTGTGGCTCCTTAGACTTGAAAGAGGATGAAGATCGATCCAAGCCTCCAATTTCATTCGTTCCTCGCCCTATCTATCTTAAAAAATATACTTGCAAGAAATGCAGGAAATCGTTTTCCAAGGAGCAAATGGAGAATCCAGCTAGTGTTTCAAAGCCGCATGAACAAGAAGAGGCACCCGCTGAACCGGTGGAAGCTAAATCCAAGGGAATGGAGGCTACAACGCCACCAGCAAGAAAGAAAGGCATGGCAGCTCGCCTGTTCGAAGCCGAAGAAAGTACTGCTGAACCAGAACCCTCTCCTGAACCTGCAGCCGAGGCTCCTGGGCCTAGGGCATTGCCATCGAGAGCCGTCAAGGGTTTTGCCACGCTAGAATCCTCGTCAGAGCAACAGCAACCAGCGGAAAAAAAGTCTTACATGCAAATAATGAAGGAGAAATCCCTTTATCAAGCACAGCAATTCGAATCGACCATGGAAGTGGAGGCTGAAGAAACCAAGCCGGCACCCAAGCCAGCACCCAAACCAGCTGTGAAACCCGCGGCGAAACCTGCAGCGGCAAAACCAGCTGCGTCGGTAAAGCCAGTCAAACCGGCAGGCGCTGCACCTCCGGTGCCAAAGCCAGGTGCTAAACCTATCCAAGCACAAAAACCTTCTGTCCCAGAACCAGAAGGCGAAGACGAATTTACATCTCCCCCGCCCGAATTGCCAAAAGAGTTACCAGAGTTGCCGGATCTCCCTTCGCTCGAAGAAGCGTCCAATGAAGCAGCACTAATAACATCTCCGGTTGAAGCAATAGAGGAACCAGATACAGTGGTTGAATTACCCGTGCAAAAGCCGGCAAGGATGAAGCCCCCTGTACAAAAGCCAGCGGGAATGAAACCACCAGTTGGTCCACCCGTGCAAAAGCCAGCGGGAATGAAACCACCAGTTGGTCCACCCGTGCAAAAGCCAGCGGGAATGAAACCACCAATCGGGCCACCCGTGCAAAAGCCGGCGGGGATGAAACCCCCCGTGCAAAAGCCGGCGGGGATGAAACCCCCCGTGCAAAAGCCGGCGGGGATGAAACCCCCCGTGCAAAAACCAGCGGGGATGAAGCCACCTATCAAGCCTCCTGGTCAATTCCAATCATTTGAATCTCCAAAGCGCGCAGCACCAATTCCTCCAGTACCAACGGCAGCGCCACAAATTTCCCGACTTGATCAACTGAAAGAAGCCTTGAATATCGTGCTTAACCAGCTCGCGTGGCCACAAGAGAAGAAAGATGCCTTGATGCAAGAATTGGTGTCGTTGCCAGAAGACCAGCAAACCGATTTTCTCGAGCAGCTCGGGGTCGAGGTTCCTGCTGAAGCACCTGTGTCTCAACCTGCACCATTCGTGCCTGAAATGCCAGAATCATACGAAGCGCCTCCAACGGAAGTGGCAGTACCTGTTCCTCCCATGAGAATGCCCGCTAAGCCACCAGCAAAGCCCGCGGGCATGAAACCGATGAAGCCGAGCATAGCACCACCTGTGGCTCCACCCGGCGTTATCCCGGCTCCCCCGGTCATGAAACCAATGAAGCCAGCAAAAGGAGCAAGGCCAGCCGCCGTGCCGCCAGTCCTTCCTCCGGAAAAGCTCGCTGCACCACCGGTCATGAAACCGGCAAAGCCTGCAAAGGGTGCAAAGCCAGCTGCCGTGCCGCCAGTCCTTCCTCCAGAAGGGCTATTCGTGCATCCTGTTGCGAAATCAGCGTCGTCGAATGAAAGTTTGTTCTTCAAAGACATCGACAAGGAAATCGAGCAAACGGTTGGTTCCGAATTTGATCTTGGCAAACTCTTAGAAGCGGATCTCTCAAAAACCGTGGAAACAGAAGCCCCGGCAGTTACCAAGCGTGGCAAGGGAAAGGCACCGAAAAAGAAAGGGAAAGCGGAGGCTATTCCTGTGGCGATACCCGAGGAAGAAGTACCAGTGGCACCAGCAGTACCGGAAGCCGCGCCACCTGGAGCGCCGAAGGGACCGATCAAGCTATCGCAAATATCCACGAGAGTGGAAAAGAAATCAGCGGCGGAACTCAAGAAAGAGGAAGATAAACTCAAGGAAGCAGCTTCATCCGAGTCAAGTCTCGTGTACATGCGATTGTTGGGCTTTGAAAAGCTGGCCAGCGTTGGAAAAACCTACAAGCTCGGCGAATTCTGCAAGACCTTGAAAGATATCGAGCCCCAAGTCGTGATCGATTTTGTCAAGTCCGTGGATAATGATATATTGATAGCCTACGATGAAAATAAAGGTCAAGTTGTGGTTAGTGATTTGTCAGGGCCGGAATTGGAAATCATGAGCCGCCAATTCGAGAAGTGGTTGAGATTCGGGCGGTTATGAGCCATAAACCTGATTTTTATTTTTCCCTAATATTTAATGGAGAATCTAGAACTGCCCATGAAATTGCAATTTATTGGGGCGCTTGTTCTACTAGCTATCTTTTTTTCCAAACGACCCTTTCTTTTCTCGATAAAAATGTCAACTGATTCCATCAATAAGATCGTCTTGATGTATTCCGGCGGCTTGGACACGTCGTGCATGCTCAAGTGGTTGCAAGACCACTACGGAGCCAAAGTCATCTCATTCACGGCAAATATTGGCCAGGAATTAGGTGAAAAGGACAGTTTTGAAGCAATTGAACAAAAAGCTTACAATCTCGGTGTTGAAAAGCATTACACGGTCGACTTGCAAGAGGAATTTGCCAGGGACTATGTCATTCCTACTATCAAGGCAAATGGACTCTATCAAGGCGTTTATCCCTTGAGTACTGCCATTGGTCGCCCACTCTTGGCGAAGTATGCGGTTAAAATCGCAGAGGAGGAGGGGGCCGATGCCATTGCACACGGCTGCACGGGGAAAGGCAACGACCAGGTTCGCATCACGGTTACGGCTAAGGCGCTCAAGCCTGACATCAAGATCATCCAGCCCATCGTTGATTGGGAGTTTCAATCGAGGGCGGAAGAGGTCGAGTATGCCAAGGAGAATGGCATTCCTATTGCCAACGCGAATAAGAAATACAGCACCGACGAGAACTTGTTCGGGCGGTCTTGCGAGTGCGACGTGCTCGAGCATCCCGACGAGATACCCCCAGAAGATGCTTGCCAATGGACGGTTAATCCAGCGACTGCTCCTGATGAAGGCGAGATCATCAAGATCGGCTTTGAAAATGGAGTGCCGGTCAGCGTGGATGACGAGCCCATTGAGATCGTGCCCTTGATCGGCAAGGTACACGAAATCGCGGCAAGAAACGGCGTGGGGCGCCTGGAACATATGGAAGACAGGACCGTCGGCTTGAAGTCACGCGAAACCTATGAATGCCCAGCGGCGGTCACGCTCATCGCTGCACACAAGGAACTTGAAAAATATGTTTGCACTAAGCACGAGAATTCCTTCAAGACCTACGTGGACCAGCGCTGGACCGAGATCGTGTACGAGGGTCTTTGGGTCGATCCGCTCCGGGACGACCTCGAGGCATTCATCAACGAGATCCAGATACGGGTTACTGGCTGGGTGAAGGTCCAGTTACTCAAGGGCAATGCACGCGTCGTCGCGCGGGATTCCCCGTTCGCGCTGTACAGCTACAAGCTGGCGACCTACGAGCTGGGTAGCACGTTCGATCAGAAGGCGAGTGCAGGATTCATGGAGCTGCACGGGCTTCAATCTCGCATGGCATATCAGCTCAAGAAAAACTTGAAAAAATAACATTTCCCATTTTTTACCTTGTTGCCCGAGAAGGCCACGTCCTTTAGGACGTGGATGAATCGGGCTAAAGTTCACTTCTTCAGAAATTCTCTTGTCCCGTTTTGTTTATAAGATCATACTCGATATATTCGTTCATGCCCGATCTTCTCGCCATCAAGGTGCGATTGTATCCGAACAAGGTACAGCGCGAGCAATTGGATCGGACGTTTGGTTGCTGCCGTTTTCTTTGGAATCAAATGCTTGCCGAGCATCGAGAATCTTACGAGCAATTCAAGCTAGACGGCATCAAATCGAGATACAAGACAGAGAAAGAATACAAGCAACTCTTTCCGTTCTTGAAAGAAGTTGACTCCAAGGCATTGCAGAACGTGAACTGGAACCTCCAAGATGCCTACTCTCGTTTCTTCCAGAACTGCAAGGATCGAAAATCGGGAAAGACAAAACGATATATCGGTTACCCGCGATTTAAATCCCGCAAGTTTCGCCAATCCTATACCACGAACACGATCAACGATAACAACAAGATTGATTTCTCGTGCAAGAAACTTAAATTGCCCAAGATCGATTCGTGGATAAGTTATTCCGATGACCGCGTGTTCACGGAATCAATACGAAGCATTACCGTGTCGAAAACCAAGAGCGGCAAATACTTTGCATCCATCCTCATCGCGCGCGAGAATGATATCGTTCTGATGACCGAGATTCGCGAGAATAGCATCGTCGCATTCGACATGAGCATGAAGGATTTTCTAGTCACCGATGACTATAAGCTTGGCAATCCACGGTTCTTTCGTCAATCGTTAAACAAGATCAAGAAAACGCACCGCCACGTGTCAAGAACCAAGAAAGGATCGAGCAATCGTGTAAAAGCGTGCCAGAAGATTTCCACGATCTATGACCGCTACGTGAATCAGAAGAACGACTGGATGCATAAACTCTCGCGCCAGCTTGCAGATCAACGCGATGCCGTCATCGTGGAAAACTTGAACATCGAGGGCATGAAACAATTCAACACGGGATATGCGAAATCCATCACGAAGGATATAAGTTGGGGAGAATTCGTCACGATGCTGGACTACAAGATGGCAAGACGTGGAAAATATCTCGTCAAGGTGGATAGATTCTTCCCATCATCACAACTCTGCTCGTCGTGTGGCTATCAGTACAACGAACTCACCTTGGATCAACGCGAATGGGCATGCCCATCGTGCGGCATACATCACGATCGAGATATCAATGCATCGAGCAACATCAAGCGCGAAGGCATTCGTCTCCTTCGCGAGAACAACATCACGGTTATCAACGATAACGCTACCGCCGGAACGGCGGGAATCAACGCTCGTGGAGATCGCGTAAATCCTCTTCCTTTGGAGGTCGTGATCGATGAAGCAAGAATCCACGGCCTTTAGGCCGTGGTAGTTCAAACGTCAAGATTTATTATGTCTTGCAATTTTAACTTCCTTAGACTCATCAAGTTAGAGTCTGCCCTAAAATAGGTTTTGAAGGTGTTAAAGGTGAACAACTACCAATTTCACTGGACGGCAAGAAAATCGATTTAACTTGCCCTGAAAGATTGTATTGGAAATACGTGCAGAAAGTTGCTCCCCTTCACGACTCTCGCTCTTCTTCTTTACCCGGTTCGATTGTAAAAGCGCTGCAAAGTATCCAGGATTGCAAGACCATCTTGGACGTGTGCGGGGGAACGGGAAGGATCGCGCGATATCTCATTCGTTCGGGACACGACGTGAAAGTCGTCGACTTGAGCGAAGACATGTTGCGCATCGCGAGGCAGCGGGGGCTGGACGTGGATGTGCAAGATGCCCGCGATCTCAAGGAACCGTCAAATTCATGGGACGCGGTCATCTGCCTCGGAAATAGCCTTGGAGGCATTCCATCAAAGGCTGGACGAATGAAGGCCATTCAAGAAATGGCAAGGGTAAGCCGAAGGCGCGTGGTCATTGATTGCACCAACCAGCTCCATGATTTCGTTCGAACGTGGCTTCCGATGCATGTTCGTGAACGCGTGGGATGTTACCGGCCTGGACTCCGGCTTCGAAAGGACATCGTGACTGGCAACGCCCTGGGCGATATAATTTTGCAAGATCGCGACCTGGATGCCGTGCTCTACCATTATGTCTATAGCGCCCTGGAATTGCGAAACGAGATGGCGCGCGCCGGGCTCGCGGTCAAGTTCGTTAATAACTTGCTCGCTCGCCGCGTCGTGCTGGCGGGAACCAAGTGGTGAGCATCATGACCGAATATATCCTGCAAGCTGGGCTCTTGAAGGAGGAAGCCAGCAAGTTGCTCGAAGACTTGAACATCGTGGAGGTTCTGAGCCATCATGGCGACGTCCACCTAACGGGAAGTTACCAGTACGATCTCATGACCAAGCGTGATATCGACATTTGCGTGGGCATCGAAGATCCTAGCGTGGACGTGGCATTCGCCATGGGAAAGGAAATGTCCATGCTTGCCTGGGTTGGATCCATGTATTTCAGGAATGAATACGTCCTGAAGACGCCCGGCAATCCATTGGCCATGTTCTGGTGTGTCGACATTGTTCCGCCAGGCGCAGGGAAATGGAAGGTCGACGTCCTCCTCTCGTCGCCCGCAGAAGTGAACCGGGTCTTGAGCGCGGGTGAAAGATTGCTACGCGGGCTCGACGAGGAAAAGCGGGAATGCATCCTGCGGATAAAGGCCCCTCTATCAGCGACCAAGGAATACGGGGTAACGTTCAGGAGCACGGACATCTACGAGGCAGTGATGAAAGGCGGGGTGAAGGATCTCGCCGCGTGGACATCATGGTGGAGGGATAGATAGATCTCCTGAAAAAGCAATTTAATTCATAAATTAATTATTTTTTGATGATTTCGATCTCGCAGCACGGATCCCCCTTCGGGATCAGCTGTTTCTGGGTGATTTCGAACACTATTTCAGGAAATGCCCCGTGCAGTAAACCCCGGATACTTGCCTGCGTGACCTTGTAACACGGTGCAGTTTCCTTATCCCAGACCTTGCTCACCATCTTCCACACCTCACAGTCATGCACGCGTAGAATGGCGCTCTCGGGACTCGTCATGGTAAACTCGCTGTTCATTCTCATCAGCTTGTTCTGGATTTTAACGATAACCGGGAGCACGTCGGCAAACTCTCCAGCAAGATTGGTGATCGCCACGATCTTCTTGCCAAGCCGCTCGGAAAACATCTCCCACGCGCGGATATCAATATCGGTGGCAGCTTCCACGCCAAATTTCTCCGACGTGGCGAGAAACCACGCGCCGTCGAGCCGGAGAAATGCGTACGTGGCGAGATCGAGCAACACGCCAGGGTCAAGATCGTCAAGTTCGGTCATGAGGGAAGCAACCCGTTTTTCACCGCTAGATTTCCAAGTCATTTAGATACCCGGCAGACTTCAATAAGGTTTTCTCCCGGTACGTCGACATGACCACATGTATCTGGAAACTGATTCGATGACCCAACGAGAACGGTTGGACGCAGTCTTGAACCACCAGCAACCGGATAGATTGCCTTTCTATTTAATGGGCTATCCCCGTTTCGGCTCTTTCTACCAGGAATTTCTAAAATGCGAGGATGAATTGCTCGATGCTTACACGGGTGACGACCGGAACGTGCTCCTGACGCCGTGCGGTGATTACACGATCAATGCATTTTTCGGCGCGGATATTATCACGCGTGGGCTGAGCGTGGATTATCCAAAGCACCAGTGGCTCGACGAGCAAAAGAAATTCACCGATCACGGTATAATGGTCAACGGAAAGCAAACTGGCTTCCGCGTCAATTATTTTGGTTATCTCGAACGGGAAGATCTCTTGCCCAATGGAGAAACGAATAGCTGGTATTATGGTCCATTCATGAAAACGCAGCAAGAATTTCAAGACTGGTTCGATACTTACGGGTGGCCTCACGAGCTCGAGGTGAAAGCGGAAGAAAGGGTAACCGAGATTAACGAAACCAATGCCAAGTTTAGCCACGCCATCCACGTGATTCCCTCCTATGATCCGTCACCATTCACGCATCTCTGGATGATGCTTGGCAATCGCATTGCCTATTTCTACCGGAAATGCCCGGACTTCGTGAAAAAGATCGTGGATTCCATGGCTGAATTGCAGATCAAGCAGGTGGAAAAGATGAAACCATTGCAGCCCGTGGCGGTGTTCAACGGGGACGATCTTGGCCAGAAAGACAGGGCAATGCTTTCACCAGCCCAATATCACGAGTTCTTTTTCGATGCCCGCAAGCGCGTCAACGATGCGATTCATGACATCGGAGCAAAATCCATCCAGCATTCTTGCGGCAACGCGGTTGAGCTCCTCCCGGAACTGGTCGCGTCGGGACTGGACGGCTGGCAGAGCCTCGAACCTGCATCGGGCATCGATCACGCGTGGGTGAAGAAGAATTTCGGTGATACATTGAGTTTCTGGGGGGCGATCGACAACAACGTGCTGTGTTTCGGAACGGCTGCCGACGTGGAGGCGGAAGTGAAGCAAAAAATACAAACTCTAGCTCCCGGTGGCGGTTACGTGATCGGCCCTGCCCATGATTATCTCAATACCAGGGTCGATAATGCGATAGCCCTTCGTGAAGCGGCTAAGATATTCGGAGCATATCCGTTGGAATAGATGTAAAAAAACCACGAGATAGCTCCGCTATCTCGGACGATAGTTAATTATTTTTGCACTTGCCGATGCACGTTTCAGCCTGCTATTTTCGCGTGTTTTC
>Ga0209039_10000040_pt1 | contig 104342 bp, 79 predicted proteins | sample BogFormECP12_OM1_FD_188238 | JGI IMG/M metagenome (GOLD analysis project Ga0209039, IMG submission 188238) | Bog forest soil microbial communities from Calvert Island, British Columbia, Canada - ECP12_OM1 (SPAdes) (version 2) | ecosystem: Environmental > Aquatic > Freshwater > Wetlands > Bog ... | reverse complement strand
AGATGCGGTTCAAATCATTGGCGGCCGCCCGTAATTGGGTCCGAGAGAATCCGGAGACACGCCCGGCGAAAAGTCCGAGAGCCCCGGCCGCCGCAACGCTCTTATACCATTCCCATCTCACGCCACACGTGTTTTCCATTCTGACTTCTGACTCCTGAGTCCCCATATCCCGGGATATCGTTGGCGCAGCCCTCGCGCCCCCAGCTATAATGAAGATCGCGGTGGGAAAATACTTCGTCCAAAATTTCGGTTGCCGGGCTACGCAAGCCGACGGTGCGGCGCTTGAATCTCTGCTCGCCGCTAAAGGGCTCGAGGTGGCCGAACTTCGCAACGGCGCAGATCTGGTGGTCTTGAACACCTGCACCGTGACTTCGGCAGCCGACGATGATGTGCGGCAGACCATTCGCCGTGTGCATCGCGAAAACCCCGCGGCCCGCATCCTGGTCACCGGTTGCTATGCCCAGAGAGCTCCCCAGGAGTTGGCCTCCCTGCCCGGTGTCGAGTGGGTGGTGGGTAACTCGCATAAGAACCAGATCGCCGACTTAGTGACTCTGGCCGGCGATCACACTCCCTATCACGGCAACATACATGTAGGGGATATCTTCGCGCAGCGCGATTTTCTGTCGGCCCCCGTGGAAGATGCCGCGGGCGACCGCACGCGGCCCAACCTCAAGATACAGGACGGCTGCAACAACCGCTGCTCATTCTGCATCATTCCCTTCGTGCGCGGCCGCAGCCGCAGCGCTCCCGCCGATCAAGTGGTCGCCCAGGTGCGCGCACTTTCCCGGCGGTATCGCGAAATCGTTCTGAGCGGCATCAATCTGGGACGCTGGGGCCGGGAGCCGGGCAGCCGCATGCGGCTGGCCGACTTACTGCGACGCCTGCTGGCGGAAACCGAAGTGGAACGGCTGCGCCTTAGTTCCGTGGAGCCGATGGATTTTTCCGATGACTTGCTCGGAATGATGGCCGAATCGCCGCGCTTCGCTCCCCACGTGCACGCACCCTTGCAGTCCGGCTGCGACCGCACCCTCCGGCGCATGCACCGCAAGTACCGGCCGCGGCATTACGCCGACCGCGTTCTCAAGGCGCGCTCTCTCATGCCGCTGGCCGCCATCGGCGCGGATGTGATGGTGGGATTCCCGGGCGAGACCAGCGCCGATTTCGAAGAGAGTCGTGCCTTCATCGAAGGCCTGCCATTCACTTACCTGCACGTATTCACTTACTCCGAGCGCCCCGGCACACCGGCTGCCGAAGAGCCGGCGCAAGTCCCCATTCCGGTCCGCAAAGAGCGCAACCGCGTGCTGCGCGAGTTGGCCGCCGCAAAAAATCTCGCGTTTCGAAACAGCATGATTGGCCGGACTCTCTCCGCCGTTACCCTGCACGAAACCGGCATTGCACTGAGCGGAAATTATCTGAAGGTGGAACTGGCCGCGTTCCGTGAACCCAATCAAATCGTAAATTTGCCGATTAGAGATGTTACCGTGGCCGGGCTGCGCGAGTTATAGGTGGGACATTCGATCGGTTTGTGTCGTCTGCCAAGCAGCCGGAGTTTAGTGAGGCATCACAGGCAGGCGATGGCCAGTTACATCTCTCGCCGGCCTTCCATGGCTTTCGACATCGTGACTTCATCCGCGAATTCCAGGTCGCTGCCCACCGGCACACCCATGGCGATCCGCGTCACTTTCACACCCAGCGGTTTCAGCAGGCGCGCCAGGTAGACCGCCGTGGCCTCGCCTTCCACCGTGGGATTGGTGGCCACCACGATTTCCGTGATCTCTCCCTGGCCGATTCGCTCTACCAGCCCCTTGATCTTCAGCGATTCCGGGCCGATGCCGCGCAACGGGGAAAGTGAGCCGTGCAACACGTGGTAGCGGCCCTCGAACTGGCGCGTGGTTTCGACGCTCACAATGTTGTGCGGCTCCTCCACCACGCAGACCACGTGTGGATCGCGGCCGGTGTCGCGGCAGAACTGGCAGAGATCGCTGTCGCTGATGTTGTTGCAGATGCGGCAGAGCCCCAGTTTATCTTTGACGTCGAGAATCGCCTGCGCCAGTTGTTCGGCATCTTCGCGGCCGGCGCGCAGCACGTGAAAAGCGATTCGCTGCGCGGACTTCTGCCCGATGCCGGGCAGGCGCTTGAATTCGTTGATGAGCCGCGCCAGCGGTTCGGCGAAATCCGGCATGGTTTAGAACAGGCCCGGGGGAAGACCCATGCCGCCGAGCATCCCGCCCATCTTGGCCTTGGATTCTTCGTCCACCTTTTTCACCGCTTCGTTGCAGGCCGCCACGATCATGTCTTGCAGCATCTCGACATCGCCGGCCACCTCGGGCTCGATCTTGACAGCCAATAGGTTCTTCTGTCCGTCCATCTTGACCGTGACCATGCCGCCGCCGGCCGAGGCTTCCACCTTGATCAGGGCGATTTCCTGCGCGAGTTTCTCCTGCATTTGCTGCGCCTGGCGCATCATCTGCTGCATGTTGCCCATGTTGCCTGGTAGTTTCACGTTACGACTCCTTCAGGTTTCGAACTTTACGGATTTCGCCCGCGGGGAAGACTTCGCGGAAGCGTTGCACTTCGGGATGGGAAAGCGCGCGGCTGGTGGCCTGGTCCTCCGTCACGGCCGGCGGTGCCGACCCCGCCGCGGCCGCTGGCGCGGTGTCGCCAATCTCGAACCGCACGCGTAGCGGCCGGCCGAAGCACTCGCGCACGGCATCCTCGAAGCCGCGGTCGCGAAAATAGAGCGCGTAGGATTTGGCGGACACCACTTGCAGTTCGGAGGCGGTCAACGTGATGCGGGCGTTCTCCACGGCGTCGGCCAGGTGCGTCAGGCCTTTTTCATGAAGGTAGCTGTGTAGGCGCTCGCGAGGGTCGCCCGCCGTCATCGGCGTGGCCGCCGGCTCCGGGGCTAGCGCGTTGGCGCCCGACGATTGCGGCTCGGGCTGGCGCGGCGTGGCCTTCTTGGCCCGGTCGAGCTCGAACGGCGATGGCCCTGTGCGCGGCGGCGGGGCCGCGCTCACCGGGGCTGCCGCCGGCAGCGCCGGCCGCGGAGCCAAGCCACCGAGTTGCGCCAGCGCCTGCTCGATCGGAAGCAGGCGGCCGGCCTGCACCAGGCGCACCAGGCCGATCTCCAGGTGGAAACGCGGCTGAAGAGAGAATTGCAGGTCTCGGAAAAGATCGAGCGATAGTTGCAGATAGCGCGTCAGATCTTCTTCCGAGAATCCGGCGGCGATTTCGGCCAGTTTCTCGCGCTGCTGCGCGGAGGCCGCCACCAGGCGCGACGCCGCGCCGGAGATGCGGATCACCAGCAGGTTCCGGAAATAGCGCGCCAGCTCCCGGCTGAAGTGCTGCAGGTTGTGGCCATTGCGCTCCAGCTCGTCCACCACCTCGAGCATCCGGCGCGAGTCGCTCTCCACCAGCGCCTGCGTGACTCTCTCCAGCCATTCCAGCGAAAAGGCGCCCAGCAGGGCGCGCACTTCGGCCGCATCCAGTTTCGCGCCGCAGCAGGCAATCGCCTGGTCCAACGCCGAAAGCGAATCGCGCACGCTGCCTTCGCCGGCGGCCGCCAGCACGGCCAGTGCCTCGGCGTCGGCCTCGATGCCTTCCTGCTGGCAGATCCAGGCAATCCGCGCCACCAGGTCTTCGAAATCCACCGAGCGGAAACTGAAATGCTGGCAGCGCGACGCAATGGTGGCGGGAATCTTATGCGCTTCCGTGGTGCACAGCACGAAAACCACCCATTCCGGCGGCTCTTCGATGGTCTTCAGCAACGCGTTGAAGGCCTCGCTGGTGATCTGGTGCGCCTCGTCGATGATGAAAACTTTGTAGCGGTCGCGGGCCGGCTGGTAGCGCACATTCTCGCGCAGCTCCCGCATTTCGTTGATGCCGCGATTGGAAGCCGCGTCGATTTCGATGACATCCACGGTTCCGCCGGAGGTGATTTCCTTGCAACTCGCGCATTCGCCACACGGCGTTGCGGTGGGACCCTGGATGCAGTTCAGGCAGCGCGCCAGAATGCGCGCGACGGTGGTCTTGCCGGTGCCGCGCTGGCCCGAAAAAATGTAACCGTGGGCGATGCGTTTCTGCGCAATGGCGTTTTCCAGCGTGGTCTTGACGTGTTCCTGGTTGACCACGTCGTGGAACGTCTGGGGCCGGTATTTACGCGCGATTACCTGGTACATGGGGTGGGTATCCGGATGAAGCACGGACCAATATGCCAGGCCCCGGGTAATCCGCGGCACACGAACCGCACCGCTACCGTTGCTTCCTTCCGGACCTGGCGGGGTTTGCGGCCGTCCATTGCACGGAGCCCGAGACCTGACAAGTATTTATCGTAACACGCGTGCCCGCAAAAACCGGGTTACAACCGCCTGCCAACCTCCGCCGCTCTTGCTTCCCTTTTGCATTCTCCCCGTTCCTTGCGCCAATATAGAAAAGAATGGCAACCGCAACTCTTTCCCAATTCCGTAATGAACCCGTCACCGATTTCTCCCAGCCCGCCAACCGGCAGGCCATGGAAATGGCCCTCAAGAAGGTACACTCCGAATTCGGCCGCGAATACCCTCTGCGCATCGGCCCCGAGTCCATCTCCACCGGCGATAATCTCATTTCCGTCAATCCATCCAATCCCGCTGAAGTGGTCGGCATCCATCATCGCTCGACCACCGCGCTTGCCAATCGCGCCGTCGAAGCCGCCTTCGCCGCCTTCCCGCAATGGTCCGCCACTCCCGCCGCCGAGCGCGTCCGCATGGCCTTCGAAACCGCCCGCATTCTGCGCCTTCGCAAGTTTGAGTTCGACGCCTGGCTGGTTTACGAAGCCGGCAAAACCTGGCCCGAGGCCGACGCCGACGTCTCCGAAGCCATCGACTTCTGCGAATACTACGCGCGCGAGATGCACCGCCTTGCCTCGCCGCAATCGGTCGTCCAGCTCCCCGGCGAGCACGACGAAATGATCTATATCCCGCTCGGCGTCGGCATCGTCATTCCGCCGTGGAATTTCCCGCTCGCCATCCTCGCCGGCATGACCGTCGCGTCGCTCGTCACCGGCAACACCGCCGTCATCAAACCCTCCAGCGAAACCCCCACCATCGCCGCCAAATTCGCTGAAGTGCTTCTCGAAGCCGGCTTCCCGCAGTCTTCCTTCACGCTGCTCACCGGCAGCGGCGCAGCCGTCGGCGACGTCATCGTCCAGCACCCCAAGACCCGCTTCATCGCCTTCACCGGCTCCCGCGACGTCGGCCTCCGCATCAATGAGCTGGCCGCCAAACCGCAGCCCGGCCAGATCTGGATCAAGCGCGTCATCGCCGAAATGGGCGGCAAGGACGCCATCGTGGTGGATGCCGACGCCGACCTCGACAAGGCCGTCGACGGCGTGCTCTTTTCCGCCTTCGGCTACCAGGGCCAGAAGTGTTCCGCCTGCTCCCGCGCCATCGTCGACGCCAAAATCTACGATCGGTTCCTCGAAAAGCTCGTGTCCAAGACGAAGGCCCTCAAGGTCGGCGCTTCCGACGACCCGGCCAACTACATGGGCCCCGTCATCAGCGCCGGCGCCCAAAAGACCATCCTCAAGTACATCGAGACCGGCAAGAAAGAAGGCCGTCTGGTCGCCGGCGATCAGCCCGCGCCTGAAGGCGGCTATTTCATTCCGCCCACCATCATTGCCGACATCGATTCCAAGGCCCGCATTTTCCAGGAGGAGATCTTTGGCCCGGTTCTGGCCGTCACCAAAGCCAAGGATTTCGAGCACGCCCTGACTCTGGCCAACGATTCGCAATACGGCCTCACCGGCGCCGTCTTTTCGAACACGCCCGCTCACCTGCGCGAAGCCAAGGACCGCTTCCACGTCGGCAACCTGTATTTCAACCGCAAGTGCACCGGCGCGATGGTCGGCGCGCACCCCTTCGGCGGCTTCAACATGTCCGGCACCGATTCCAAAGCCGGTGGCCCCGACTACCTCTTGCTGTTCCTGCAAGCCAAGTCCGTCGCCACGAGACTGTAGGAGCCACGCGCCAAAGGTGGGGCGGGCTTCAGCCTGCCAGCCGGGCGAAGACCGGCAAGCCCGTAAGGGCGCAAGAAAATAGCCCACGGCGCAAGCCGTGCGGAACAGGTCGGGCGTCGGCCCAGCCCCGGAGCAGGGCGTAAGTCTTCTCTCCATTCATCCTTCAGCCCCGCTAAACAATCCCTTCAGCCGTCCCAGCTTGACACTTATCACTCCACCGGCCTAGCTTGTAATGTGAGTCTCCTTCTTGAAGTTTCTCCTGCTGGCGCTCTGGACCTGGTGTCCCTCGGCGCCCTGGTGCACCGCCTGGACCCGGGCATCATTCCCTTCCGCAAGGCCTCCCATTGCGACATTCATGTCAGCGGCGGTGAGTTCAACGTTGCCGCCAATCTGTCAGATTGCTTCCGCCTCCGCACCGGCATCGCCTCCGCCATGGTCGATTACCCCATCGGCGACCTGATTGCCGAGCGTGTCCGCGCCATGGGCGTCCAGCCCTTCTATAAGCATTTCCGCCACGACGGCGTCACCGGCCCCAATATGGCGACCGTGTATAGCGATCGCGGCCACGGCATGCGCGCTCCCGTGGTGTTCTACAATCGCTCCAACGAAGCTGCCGCCCGACTTAAACCCGGCGATTTCGATTGGGCAAGAATCTTTGCCGGCGGCGTCCGCTGGTTCCACTCCGGCGGCATCTTCGCCGCTCTTTCGGAAACCACCGCCGAGGTCGTCATTGAGGCCATGCAGGCCGCCAAGGCCGCCGGCGCGGTGGTCTCCTTCGACCTCAACTACCGCGAGAAACTCTGGAGCATCTCGGGCGGCGCCGCGCGCGCCGTCCAGGTCCTCGACCACATCGTCAAGAACGTCGATGTCCTGGTCGGCAACGAAGAAGACTTGCAGAAGGGTCTCGGCATTCCCGGACCCGAAGTCGCCGCCAAATCCAAGCTCGATACAACCGCCTTCTTTGGCATGATCGATCGCGCCGTCGCCAAGCATCCGCAAATCAAGGTCATCGCCACTACTTTGCGCGAGGTCCAGTCCACCAACCGCCATAGTTGGAGCGCCGTCGCCTGGGTTCTCGGCAAGACCTACACCGCGCCCGTCGCCGAGCTGGATGTTTTCGATCGCGTCGGCGGCGGCGACGGCTTTGCTTCCGGCTTCTTCTACGGGCTGCTGGCCGGCGAGTCCCCCGAGGAAGCCGTCAAGCTCGGCTGGGCTCATGGGGCCTTGCTCACCACCTTCCCCGGCGACACCACCATGGCAACCCTCGAACAGGTCCGCGCTTTTGCCAAAGGCGCCGGCGCGCGCATCCAGCGCTAGAAAGCACACTTCATGCCAGCGAAAAATTTCTTCGATCTCACCGGCCGCGTCGTGGCCGTCATCGGCGGCACGTCCGGCATCGGGCGCGAGCTCGCGATCGGCCTCGCCGCGGCCGGCGCCAACGTTGTCCCTACCGGCCGCCGACTGCCCAATGTGGAGGAGGTGTGTAACGCCATCGAACAGGCCGGCGGCAAGACCCTCCGCCACGCCAGCGATGTTAGCTCCCGTGAATCCATCGACGCCTTCCGCGACGCCGTCCTCGCCAAATTCGGCCAGGTGGATGTCCTGCTCAATGCCGCCGGCCAGATCTTCCGCAAACCCACCCAGGAGGTCACGGAGCTTGAGTGGAACCACCTCTTCGACGTCAACCTCACCGGCATGCTCCGCTCCTGCCAGTCCTTCTATCCGGCGCTCGCCGCCCACCGCCGCGGGCGCATCATTAATATTGCGTCGCTGAACTCCTTTGTCTCCCTGGTCCAGGTCACGGCCTACGCCGCCTCTAAAGCCGCCGTCCTGGCGCTCACCCGCAGCCTCGCCGTCGAGTGGGCCCGCGACGGCGTCAACGTCAACGCCATCGCCCCCGGCGTCTTCCGCACCGACATCAACGCTGCGCTCCTCGACGGCACCGAACGCGGCAAGGAACTGAAACTCCGCACGCCCATGGCCCGTTTTGGACGCACCGACGAATTAATCGGCGCCGCCATCCTGCTGGCCTCCGACTGCGCCAGCTTCATCACCGGCCAGTCGATCACCGTCGACGGCGGCTTCCTCGCCTCCGGCGTCAACCAGATCTGAGTGGGACAGGCCTCCTGGCCTGTCGCGGCCGCGCGAGCGGCCCGCCCTACACAACCGCTGCGTCTCTCTCACCCTCGCGCTGTGCGATCCTATGTTACAGACACGTCATGGAATTCCGCCAGCTTCAGCTCTTCCTCGCCGTCATGGAATTCTCCAGTGTCACTCGCGCCGCCGAAAAAATGTTCCTTTCACCCGGCGCCGTCAGCCTCCAGTTGCACAACCTCGCAGCCGACCTTCGCACCGAGCTCTTCGTCCACTCCGGCAAACGCCTCGTCCCCACCCCCGCCGCCGAGCGCCTCGCGGATCATGCCCGCGCCGTGCTCGCCCAGGTCCGCCGCATCGAACAGGAATTTGCCAACGACCCTCTCACCGATAACCGGCCGTTCCATCTCGCCACCGGCGCCACCACCCTCATCCACCGCCTCGGTCCACCGCTCCGCCTGCTCCGCAAAAAATTCCCGAAAACTCCCATCGAAATCACTGTCTCCCCCACCGAGGAAATGGTCGCCGGTCTCCTCGACCGCCATTTCGATCTCGCCCTCATCTCGCTGCCCTTCGCCGAAGCCAACCTCGATCTGGTCCCGCTCTTCGACGAAGAACTGCTCGTGCTCAAACCTTCGCCCCAGCGCGTCAGCGGCTGGCACGTGGGCGTCATTCAACCCTCGGAACTTGGCTCCGCTTCGTTCATCTTCTATCCCAAGCGCAGCAACATGCGGACCATTATTGAGAGCTTCCTCCGCGACATCGGCATCACCCCGCGCGTGATTATGGAAGCCGACGATACCGAGGCCATCAAGAAATTAGTGGAGACCGGGTTCGGCTACTCGATCCTGCCGGAAAGCGCCCTGCGGGGCCGCCCGCGCTACTTCCAGACGTTCCGCGTGCAGGATCGCAAGCTGGTGCGCACGCAAGCCCTGGCCATGGCCCGTTCCGAGCACCGCCGTGCCCTCACCGAATCCATCGCCCGCTTCCTGCAGTCCGCCCTGAGCACCCGCTAGTTTCCAAGATTGCGTGGACCTCGTCGTTTTGCACGGCCGCCGGGGCTCCTCACCGATCCGCCGCTCAGCATCCGCATTTACGGCACTTTTCCACTACAATCATAGTCAAATACCCAGTGCCAAGGAGCGCTGAGGCCATGATGAAGTCCATCGCCGGTTTGGGATTGATGGCTGTTGCGTGTTGCGGAGCATACGCCCAACCGTCGTTTGAAGTGGCGTCGATCAAGCCATCCGCGCCGCCTGCGGCGGACGGGGGCGGCGGGTACCGGCGGGTGGGGTGCAGCGGCGGCCCTGGAAGCGCCGACCCGGGACTCCTCACCTGCACGAACATGAGCTTCTCGAACCTGGTGACAATGGCATATGAACTCTATTACTTCCAGGTTTCAGGTCCCGATTGGATAAACTCCACCACATTTGACATTGCCGCGAAGATACCGCCGGGAACCACCAAGGAGCAACTCCGGTCGATGGAACAGAACCTTTTGGCGGAGCGCTTCAAACTGACCGTGCACCACGAAAAAAAGGAGATGCAGGTGTACGAGCTGAGCATCGGAAAGAACGGTCCGAAGCTGAAGGAATCGGTAGAGGTACCAGCGCTTAAAGAGGGAGACGGTTCCGCTGCTGCGCCGCCTCCACCTGGACCTCCGAAGTTCACCATGGGCAGTGATGGGTTTCCTGTTATCCCGCCCAACAGCAACCTGATGATCATGATGAATGGCCGTGCCCGCAGGGTGCAAACCAACGAGACCATGGGGAATCTCGCCAAGTTCCTATCTGGCCAACTGAGGCGGCCGGTCACCGATGCCACCGGTCTGAATGGTAAGTACGATACGGTCTTGACCTGGGCGTCGGAAGGAAATATGCCGGTGCGAGCCGGAACTGCAGCTTCTTCGGACGCTGGGGCTTCAGCCAGCGCGCCCGAGGTTGAGCCCCTGCCGACCATCGTCCAGGCTGTCCAAGCGCTCGGGCTTAAATTGGAGCAGAAGAAAGGCCAGGTCGATATCCTGGTGATCGACCACGCGGAGAAGGAGCCTACCGAGAATTAAGCCAAGACCAAATCGACCCGCGGCCTTGCAGCGTGTCCCGAATAGTGGCGGTGGTCCAGCGCGCGCAAGACACCGGCGGCGAGACCGCCGGCGTTACCAGTTGGTCACTCCATCGGCTGCCCGTTGCGCTTCACGTCTTCGATCTGCAACCCGTCCACGTGCTCGATCACATTCCCTTCGGCGCAATTGTCGAAGCTGCAATGCTCCAGCCGGATGCCCGTGATGGGCGCGTTGTCGTATCCGCGGAGATTCAGCGCGCGCCGGCTCTTCTGCGACGTGACGTTCTCCAGCGTTGCATTGCGGATCACCGGTTTGAAAGGCCCGCCGCGGCCTTCCCGGTCGTCGCCTTCCGGATAGAAGTACGTCACTTCCAGCACGCTGTCGGAAACCTGCCCCACCGTGATGTTGGTGAAGTAGACATTTTCCGTCACTCCACCGCGGAACGTGTTGGTCTTGATCCGCATCGCGTAGTTCAAATGCGGGCTGTCCATCCGGCACCGGTCGACGAAAATGTTGCGGATCCCGCCCGAGCCTTCGCTCCCCAGCGAAACTCCGCCGTGCCCGTCCTTCATGGTGCAATCCCGCACCACGATGTTCTCCGCCGGCACGTTGATCCGCCGCCCGTCGCGGTTGCGCCCGCTTTTGATGGCGATGCAGTCGTCTCCCGTGTCGAATACGCACTGCTCCACCAGCACGTCCTTGGAGCTCTCCGGATCGCACCCGTCGTTGTTCGGACCGTGGCTTTGAATCTTCACCCCGCGCACCGTCACATTGCGGCACAGCACCGGGTTCAGCTCCCACATCGGAGAATTGCGGATGCTTACGCCTTCAATCAGAATGTTGGCCGATCGGTACGGCTGGAAGAAATTCGGCCGCAGAAATTTGCCTTCGCCGAATACCCGCTGCTCCACCGGCACGTCCTTCTCACCCATCCCGACCAGTTCCCGGCTGGAAGCTCTCGCCCTCCAGTCCCACCAGTGCGTTTGATCGGCCTGGCCGTCCAGCATGCCCAAGCCCGTCACCGCGATGCCGGTCTGCTCCCAGGCATAAATCAGCGGCGAGTAATTCATGCACTCGGTCCCTTCGAACCGCGTGTACACCAGTGGCAGATACTGTTTGGGATCGGTGCTGAAGAAAAGCGTCGCGCCCTGTTCCACGTGCAGATTCACGTGGCTCTTCAGGTGCACCGCTCCCGTCGAAAACTCGCCCGCCGGCACCACCACGCGCCCGCCGCCGGCCGCCGCGCAGGCCTCGATGGCCTTGCGGATGGCCTCGGTGGAATCGTTCGAGCTACCTTGCTTCGCGCCGTACCTGGTGATGTCGAAGACCCGGTTCGCGAACTTCGGCGCCTTGATGCGCTTGAGCACGGCCGCCATTTCCCTGGCCGGGTCTTTGGCCGGGTACGCACCGGCCTGATACGCGCCCAAACGGCGGCCTACCTGGAGCGCTGCCGCGGCGCCCAAGAAGCCGCGCCGCGTCACGGCTTCTTCAGCCCCGCGAACTGCTCGAAGTTTCCGCGGAACAGCCGCGCCACATCCCGCTGGATGTCCGCCCGCGTAACCCCGCGCCCATCGTCGGCCAGCAGCCGGTAGGTGTTCGCCAGGATCGGCGCCATGGTCCGCCGCGTGTTGCGCCACTTGTAGATCACCTGCTCCAAAATCCGCGCGTCGGAATGCTGCGGGATAAAACTCGTCCCCAGCATCTCCAGCCGCTCCCGCGTGATCTCTTCCACAATCGACGGGTTGTTGAGGAACCACCAGCAGCCGAACGGCATCAGGTTCGCGAACTTGCGCGCGTAGACGCACAGCTCGTGCTGGTTCTCGCGGCTCAACACGCTGATCAGGAACCGGTTCTCGGGATACTCCCGCGCCAGGTATTCCACCGCCCGCAGATCCGCCCTGCCCACCGCATCGCCCGCCAGCTTCAGCGCCGGGTTCACCAGGTACCGCACGCCAATCATCAGCGAGAGCGGGATGCCGAACTCGCGGCACGCCGGCAGCACCGCTTCCGCCAGCATCCGGCCGCGCGGCGAGTCCTCCGGAAACTGGAACGTGTCCGGCAGCGAGACCGCCATGTACACGGGCTTCATCCTGGCGCGCCAGTCCGCCAGGAACCGCCGCACTTCGGCCATCGATTTCCCCGTGGCCTGGGCGTCCACCTGGTAGCCTTGGCCGGCGAGAATCCGCCAGTGCTCCGCCCACTTGTTCAGAATGCGGTCGAGCCGCAGCACCGGGTGAAACATCGCGTCGGGCTCCGCCCCTTTCAGCCACTCGGGCGCCTCCGCCGGATCCAGCGGGTCGTTGGTCATCACGGCTTCGCTGATGCCCGCCAGCTTGAAGACGTGGCGGATGTGCGCCGGCAGTTTCTGGGCGGCGAAGAACGCGCGCGCCTCCCGCAGATCCTGGCTCTCCGTCGGCAGTCCGAACGCATGCAGCACCGCGATCACGCCGCGAGTTGCTTCCGATACCGGCGCGTTTTCGACGAACAGCGCCCGCCAGATGGCGTCCGCCTTTTCCTGCTGCGAAAGCTGCCAGTATGCGGCCGGCTGAATGGTCGAGGAACGGAACAGTTCCGCTTCCAGATAGTGGTACGTCACCAGATTGTCGATGCCCCACAGCCCCACCGGGCCCAGCGAAGGCATGTACAGGTGCGTATGGACGTCAATGAATTGTGCTGCCCGGAGCTCGTCTTCCACTGCCGCGCCAATCTGGCTGGCAGCCAATGCGCGCGACCCGGCGGCCTGGTCAACTGTTACCGTTTGCATTTATTCCTAGAATCCTTATCCTACCCATCTTATGTCAAATCCGATTCGCTAAAGGATCGCTTGAGCCAGACTGAGTGATGCACCCAGGCAGCCTTTAGTTTTTCTAAACCTTCCCTTTAAGAATTCGGCCTTGACCGGTAACGTGCACCCACCTATAGTGGTGTCACGGGGTTGGTGATAGTGAGGTTAGGACCAAGTTGTGCCGAAGTCACTGGAAAAGTATTCGATTGGCGTCGGCGATCGTTTTGCGCATCAGGCCAAGGCTCAACTGGCTGCTTGTGTGCACGCTGCCGAATTGGGCGTGACGATCGTCCCCGTTTGGAATAAGTCCAACCGCGAGCATAAGATAGTCGGCTCGGAGCCGTCTCAGGCCCGCGCCGCGGCCGATGCCGCCGTCCGCGCCCTCCACTGGCCGTATTCCTACTATGTCGACGCCGATCATATTAATAACGATATCGTCGGCCGTTTTCTCGACCCGTGCGACTTCTTCACCCTCGATGTCGCCGACTTCATCAGCCGCCCCGCCGACCCTTGCTCGGTCAAAGATTTCCTCGACCGCCATCCCGAGTTCTCCGCCCAGGCCCGCGCCGCCGCCGCCAAGTACCTCTTTGCGGTTCAGGAAGCCGGCCGCATCTACCGCAACATCGCGAGCCGCAAAGACCCAGCCACTTTCGTCACCGAAGTCTCCATGGACGAAACGGATTCTCCCCAGACTCCCGAGGAACTCCTCCTCATCCTCGCCGCCATCGCCGATGAAGCCATCCCCATCCAGACCATCGCACCCAAGTTCACCGGCCGGTTCAATAAGGGCGTCGATTACGTCGGCGACGTCCCGCAATTCGAAAAGGAATTCGCCGCCGATCTGGATGTCATCGCCCGCGCCATTCAGGCATACCAGCTTCCGTCCAACCTCAAGCTCAGCGTTCATTCCGGCTCCGACAAGTTCTCGATCTACGGACCCATGCGCCGCGCGATTCGCCGCGCCGGCGCCGGCCTCCATCTGAAGACCGCCGGCACCACCTGGCTCGAAGAGCTGATCGGTCTGGCCGAAGCCGGCCCCGAAGGCCTGGCGCTCGCCAAGGAGATCTACGCCGAAGCCTTCGCCCATCGCGATGCGCTCTGCGCTCCTTACGCCGCCGTTATCGATATCGACCCCGCCGGCCTGCCCGAACCGCGGGAGGTGGACCGGTGGACCGCCGAGCAGTATGCCGGCGCGCTCCGTCACGACCAAAGCAATCCTCTTTTCAACCCGAATGTGCGGCAGTTGCTGCACGTCGGCTACAAGGTGGCCGCCCACATGGGTGACCGTTACACCAAAATGCTCGACGCCTGCGAAGAATCCATCTCCCGCAACGTGACTGAGAATCTCTTCGCCCGCCATATCGAGCCTTTGTTTCTGCGAGCATGAAAACTCAAAATTCCATTCACCGCAGAGACGCAGAGACGCAGAGAAAACCAAGATCTAAGTTTTTCTCGATTTTCTCTGCGTCTCTGCGTCTCTGCGGTTCAATCGCCTTCGCCGTTCTTAGCGCTCACGCTCAGGACACACGCACCGTTGCCGAGCCCGTCATCCCTCCTTCCTGCACCGCGCTCACCGCGCGGTTGCCGGTCAAACTCTCCGCCGCGGCCGAAACGCAACCCGACACCGCCCGCATCCAGGCAGCTCTCGACGGTTGCCCCGCCGGCCAGGCCGTCGAACTGAAAGCCGATGGCGCCTCCGCTGCGTTTCTTTCCGGCCCGCTCCAGTTGCGCGCCGGCGTCACTCTCCTGATCGGCGCCCACACCATCCTCTATGGCTCCCGCAATCCGCGCGATTACGATGTCACGCCCGGCTCATGCGGCATCGTCAATAGAACCGGCCATGGCTGCAAACCTTTGATCGCGGGCGACCACATCTCCGGCGCCGCCGTCATGGGCGACGGCGTGATCGATGGCCGGGGCGGCGAACGGCTCACCGGCCAGAAGGTTTCCTGGTGGGACCTGGCGCAGGAAGCCAAGGTCAAGAACGAAAACCAAAACTGCCCCCGTATCCTGGTCCTGTCACACGCCGATAACTTCACGCTCTACCGCATCACGCTGAAGAATTCCCCCAACTTCCACGTCTCCTATAGCGGCGGCAACGGCTTCACTGCTTGGGGCGTCGTCATCGACTCACCCAAGACCGCCCGCAATACCGATGGGATCGACCCCGGGAATTCCACCAACGTCACCATCACCCACTGCTTCATCCACACCGGCGACGACCAGGTCGCCATCAAGGCCGGCGCCCCCGGGCCCACCACCCACATGACCGTCTCACACAACCATTTTTATACGGGCCACGGCATGTCCATCGGCAGCGAGACCGACGGCGGCGCGAGTTCGATCCTGGTCACCGACCTTTCCATCGATGGCGCCGATAACGGCCTCCGCATCAAATCCAATGACACCCGCGGCGGCCTGGTGCACGACGTCCTCTACGAAGACGTCTGCATCCGCGACACCAAGAACCCCATCTACATGGATTCCAATTACACCGCCTCGACCGGGCCGACTCACGATAAGCTCCCCACCTTCACCGGAATCGTCCTCCGCAACGTGCGCGTGGAGGGCTCCGGCAAGATCACCCTGGATGGCTTCGACCAAAAACACCGCTTGGGGATAACGTTTGACAACGTTACTCTCGACCAACCCGGTGTTATAAAGGTTTCTGCGCATTTTACGGATCTCACCTTGGGCCCTGGCCTGGTGAATTTTCTTCCCGCCGGCGAAGACGTCTCCGTATCAACGAATATAGGCAAGGTTTCAGCCGAGGGAGCCCCGAACGCATGCATCGGAAAGTTCGTGCCCATGCCATCGAAATAGGAAGTTGTAATAGTTAAGACACTTGAGGAGTTGCTTATGAAATTCAGGTTAGTCTCGCTTCTCGCACTGTTCATACCCGCCGCGATATTCGCCCAGGAGTTTCGCGGCACCATCAGCGGCTCGGTAACCGATCCCACCGGCGCGGCCGTCAGCGCGGCAAAAGTGACGGTCACTGAAGAACACACCGGCACCAAGATCCCCACGGTTTCCGATTCCGCCGGCCAGTACGCCGCTACTTTCCTGCTCCCCGGCGATTACGATATCGTCGTGGCGAGCCCTGGCTTCAAGGAAGCCCTGCGCAAGGGCGTGCACGTCGGCGCCGGCGACCATCCGGTGATCGACTTCAGGCTCGCCATCGGCGATGTCAGCCAGTCCGTGGAAGTGATCGCCGATGCCTCTTTGATCAACACCGAAAACGCCACTGTCGGCCAGGCCGTGACCACCAAGGAAGTGGAAGAACTTCCCATCAACGGCCGCACCCCCATGATGGCCGCGGGCCTGTCCATCGGCGTCATCGGCTACGCCCAGCCCACCCTGGTCCATCCTTTTGATAGCGGCGGGGCCGCCGGATGGGTCATCGCCGGCGCCTACTCCCAAACCAGTGAACTGCTCATCAACGGTTCGCCCGACGCCACCTGGGACGGCCGCCTGGCTTTCAGCCCGCCTCAGGATGCCGTGCAGGAAGTCCGCATCAAGGCTTTCGATACCGACGCCGCCTTCGGCCATACGGCCGGCGGCACGCTCAACCAGATCACCAGGAGCGGCACCAATACCCTCCACGGCTCGGCTTGGGAGTTCAATCAGCCCAACACTCTCACCGCCAATGATTTCTTCCTCAACAGAGCCGGCTCCCCGCGGCCCGTCACCCACTTCAATCAGTACGGCGTCACCGCCGGGGGACCGTTTTATGTCCCCCACGTGATGGATACGCGCAACAAGATCTTCTGGTTTTTCGCCTGGGAAGGCATCAAGGACGGCCAGCCCAACCCCTTCACCGGCACCGTTCCCACCGACGCCATGCGCCAGGGCAACTTCGCCGGGCTGCCCACCATTTACGATCCCTTCAGCGCCACGCTCAGCGGCACCACCGTCAACCGCACTCCGCTTCCCAATAATGCGATCCCCGCGGCGGAGATGAGCTCCATCGCCAAGAGCTTCCTGCAGTATTATCCGGAACCCACCAATCCGGCGGCCACCATCAATAATTTCGTCAGCGCGCCCAACACCACCGACGACTACAGCAACGAAATGGGCCGCATCGACTACAACATAAGCGACAAGAGCCGCCTGTTCGCCGATATCCGCCACACCGCTTACACCCAGGCTAAGAACGATTACTTCAACAATGTCGCGGAAGGCTCGCTGCTCTATCGCGACAACTGGGGCGGGTCTGTGGATGAGGTTTACACCCTCAACCCCACCAACATTCTCGACGTCCGCCTGAACTTCACTCGCATGAACGAAGGCCACAATATCCCCAGCATGGGCTTCAACCCGACCTCGGCAGGCCTGCCCGGCTACCTCGGCGCCAACTCGGACTACCTGCAAATGCCGGTCATTTCCTTTGCCACCGCTACTGGCCTGCAGGCCCTGGGCGCTACCGGCGCCAACAAGCTGCCTTCCCAGTCCTACCAGTTGTTCGGTTCCTGGATGAAAATCAAGGGCGACCACACCATCAAGGCCGGCGCGGATTTCCGCCAATACCGCCTCAACACTTTCACCGCCGGCAACTCCACCGGCGCGATTTCTTTCTCCGCCAATAGCTGGGTCCGGGCCTCCTCGAGCGCTTCCTCCACCGTCACCGCGGGCCAGGATCTGGCCACCTTCCTGCTGGGCCTTCCGACCAGCGGCAGCTACGACCTCAACACCTTCGCATCGTGGTATTCCTACTACGGCGCCGGGTTCGTGCAGGACGATTGGCGCGTCAAGCACAACCTCACCGTCACCCTGGGGCTCCGCTTCGATCACGATTTTCCCTACAACGAGAAGTACGGCCGCACCGTCGATGGCTTCGATACCAGATCTACCAATCCGCTCTCGGCCGCGGCCACGGCGGCCTACGCCAAGGCGCCCATCGCCCAGCTTCCGGCCAGCCAATTCAACGTGATCGGCGGCCTGACTTTCCCCGGCGCCGGACAGACGGCCGTCTACCAAAACCATACGCACGTGCTGAGCCCGCGCGCGGGTCTGGCATGGACGCCCGATGGGCTCCACGGAAACACCGTCGTGCGCGCCGGCTTCGGCATCTTCGTGGCGCCCGTCACCCTGGCTTCCATGGGAGTGGATGGCAAGTATTCCACCAGCCCGCTCACCAATCAGGAAGGCTTCAGCCAGACTACCAGTCTGACCGCCACCAGCAACAATTACCTGACGCCTCTGGCCACCAGTTCGCTGGCCAATCCCTTCCCCAACGGCTTCCTGCAAGCCACCGGCAGTTCGCTCGGGCTGCTGACCTTTGCCGGGCAGGCCGTCACCTTCATCAATCCTGACGTGAAGAGCCCATACTCCATGCGTTGGAACTTTGGCATCCAGCAAAGCATCACTCCCAACCTGATGCTGGAAGTCGACTACATCGGCAACCACGCGATCCACCTGCCCATCGATTTCACACAGCTCAACGGGATCCCACGCCAGTTCCTAAGCACGCTGGGCACGCGCGACGCCAACGAGTCTTTCCTCACCGCCTCCGCCACCAACCCGTTCTCCGGCCTGCAAACCACCCAGAACACCGCCACCAGCACCGCGGTGCAGCTTCTGGCGAGGTACCCGGAGTTCCCCGTGGGCGACAGCTCGAGCGGCTGGAGCGGCGGCGGGGGCGTGCTTGAACAGAACCTCAACGTGGGAAGCTCCGGTTTCCAGAGCTTGAACGCGCGTCTCGAAAAACGCGTCTCCCACGGTCTGAATTTCGTGTTCAATTACGTCTACTCGAAGCTGATGGAGCGCGTGACCTGGCTCAACGACTCCGATCCGCTTCCGGAAAAACGCATTTCAGCGCAGGACCACACGCTACGTTATGTGGTGGCCGCCACCTACGAACTGCCCATCGGCAGGGGCAAAGCGCTCAATCTGCAATCGGGCGTTCTCAACTCCATGCTGGGCGGCTGGCTCCTGAACTCGGTCTACACTCTCCAGACCGGCGCGCCCATCATGTGGGTCAACGGCAGCTCTTCGAGCCCCGGCGACTATGTCTACTTCGGCGGCCCGCTGGATGTGAATGCCCGCCAGGTCAACGGTCCGGCCTTTAACACCTCGGTCTTCGACACCAAGTCAGCCGACGCCTTCCAGTACCACTTGCGCACGTTCTCCACCATGTTCAGCAACGCGCGGGCCGACGGCATCAACCAGTTCGATCCATCGCTCTCCAAGCGTTTCACGATTCATGAGAGGGTCGCCGTGCAGCTTCGTCTGGAAGCCTATAACGTGCTCAACCACCCGGTCTTCGCGGCGCCTTCGACCACGGCGTCGAACGCGGCGTTCGGCACGATTACGGCGAGCGCCAATCGCTTCCGCACGCTCCAGATCGGCGCCCGCTTCACGTTCTAGGGATCGACTAGTATTCACCGCGGAGGGCGCGGAGACGCCGAGGAATTATTTCCGGGAGGAAACACGCGGAAAGGAAAGTCGCGTGCTGCAAGCATAGCCTTTGGGACGAAAAATTCCCCCAACCGAGCTCGAAGCGGAGAAACTCGGTGTATACTAGACAGACGCCGGGGCAGCCAATAACAAGCCCCGGAGATCTAACTGATGAGGGGATTACCAAAATGAAACGAACAGCCATTCACATTGTTGCGGCGGGCCTCTTGCTGTCGGGAGCCTCGCTCATTCAGGCACAAGAACCATCTCACCTGCTGCGGATCTTCCGCGAGGACATTAAATCCGGAAAGAGCGCGGCGCATGAGAAGACGGAGTCGGCGTATGTTCGCGCTTTCTCCAAGAGCGGTTACCCAAGCTATCTGGCGTGGGAAAATATGACCGGCACGAGCCAGGCTTGGTTTGTCGAGAGGTACGATACCTACGAATCGATGGAAAAAGCCATTAAACTGGCCGAGGCAGAACCGCTGAAGAGCACGCTGGACGTGCTGGATGCGGAGGATGGGGCATTGCGCACGGGCGAGCGCGGCATCATCGCCACCTTCCAGCCGGACTTGAGCTACCAGCCCGTCCCGGCGAACCTGGCCAAGGTGCGATTTGTCAGTGTCAACATCGTACGGGTGCGCCTGGGCCATGCGGCGGACTTTACGGAGATGAGGAAACTGGTGAACGCGGCGTTCGCCAAGACCGGGAGCCAGCAGCGCCGGGTAGTCTACAGCGTAAACTCCGGCATGCCCAGCGGGACCTACCTGATCTTAAGCGGCATGGAGTCGCTCAAGTCGATGGACCCGACGCCGGGAGCCATGAGCATGGCCGACGCTTTTGGCCCGGACAACCTGGCGCGGGTCAACAAGCTGGCGGCGGACATCGAGGTCAGCACCGAGAGCACGATGTTCGCGGTCAACCCGAAGATGAGTAATCCGCCGAAGGAATACATCACGGCCGATCCGGATTTCTGGGCGCCCAAGCCGAAGCCCGCGCCGGCGGCCAAGCCCGCAGCCAAGCCGACGGGCCAATAATAGCGGTGGGAACAGCGGTCGCTTCTTACGACCGCTCGTGGCTCGCCGGGTGAACGAGCAAGCACTCGAAGTTCCCCGTTGCGCCGTGCGATGCCCGACTCGGAGGAGCGGCGTTCCACGACCTTGAATTTCTCACGATCAGGCTACGCCGCTGTCAGGGCCTGCGCACCGCGGTGGTTCTTGATGACCAGCATGTAGGCGCGCACCGCCGGTTCCGGTTTGCGTCTCCCCTGCTCCCTATTCCCCCTCACCGGTCGAACGCCTGCGGCGACGCCTTTACCGCCCGCTCGAAGGCCCAGCCGCGGATGTGGTTGATTTGCTCCTTCATGGTGCGCGAGAGCGGCACAATGTGCACCGCGACGTCAATCAGATCCTGCTCGTTGATCTCACGGTCCGCCAGGCGCGCCTGCGTCAGCGAAGAGACTACGCATTGCTCGATCTCCGCGCCCGTCCAGCCGATGGTGAAGGGGGTCAACTGCACCAGGTTGAACCGGGCGGGGTCTACGCCGCGGCGGCTCAGGTGGATCTTGAAGATTTCGATGCGCTCTTCGTCCACAGGCAAATCCACGAAGAACACCTCGTCGAAACGGCCCTTGCGGATCATTTCGGCGGGCAGCAGGTCGATGCGGTTGGCGGTCGCCGCCACGAACAAGCCGCGCGTTTTTTCCTGCATCCAGGTGAGGAAGAAGGCGAAGATGCGGCCCTGCTCGCCGCTCGATTCGGTCGAGGTGATCCCCATTTCGATTTCGTCGAACCATAGCACCGCCGGCGCCATGTCTTCCATCATGCGGCAGGCTTCCACGAAGGCGCCTTCGGGCTTGCCATGGCGGCCGGAGAAGATCTCCACCATATCCACGCGATAGAGCGGAAGCTGGAAGCAAGTGGCGATGGCCTTCACCGAGAGGCTCTTGCCGCAGCCAGGGATGCCCATCATGAGAAGCCCTTTGGGCACGATCTCGTTGCTCAGCGTGTCGCGCATCTGAAACAGCTTGCGCCGCTCGAGCAGCCATGCCTTCAAGCCTTCGAGTCCACCGACCTCCGCCAGGCTGGTGCCGTCGGCAATATACTCGATCACGCCGCTGCGGTTGACCAGCAGGCGCTTTTCCTCGAGCAAAGCCGGCAACGAGTCGGGTCCCAGTTGCGGGGTCTTAGCCAGGGCGCGCCGCAAGGCGTAGCGCGATTCGTCGAGCGTCAGCCCCAGCAGCACGCGGCCCGCCTGTTCGAGCACCGCTTCGCTCACCGGCGATCCCCGCATCTCGTCCCGCAGGAAGTCCGTCAACTCCACCAGATCGGGTGGCCGAAGCTCCAGAAAGAGCAGGCTGCGCTCCACCTCCTCCGGAATAAAACGGACCGGGGAGGTGATCACCACGAACTTGCGGCGGTCGAGACAGGCGTCATACACGTCGCGCAGGCGGCGCCGGATCTCCGGAGACTCGCGCAGCGGCTCATGGAAATCCTTGAGGTGAAAAATGGCCTGGTCCTGATGCGCCGCGATGAAATCGAGCGCCGCTCGTGGCGCCAGCGTGCCGGGTTCGACGGGTCCGCCTTCCTTGCGCAACCCGTCGGTAAGCCGCCATTCCCAAATTGGCACCGGCGTGGAGGCACCGAGAGCGAGCGCCACTTCGTGCAGCAGGCGGCCAATGCGCTGCTCTTCGGAGGACCGGATATAGGTCAGCGGCCGCCCCGATTCGAAAATCTCGCGGATCGTGGTGGCCGCCCGGCTCTCGGCGGGACGGGACTGCGGCGTGCTCTGCGGTTTTGCCATTCTCTTTCATTATCGACGAATACCGCTCCCTGACGGTCGCGGTTCTGTGTTGAGCCCTGGGAAACAGAGCCGCGAGCGTCAGCGAGCGGCCAGATGACTGATTACTTGCCGACGGGAGCCCCTGCGGAGCCGGCCCTCATCGACATGCGGAACGACTTGACTGACACGCGAGGCATAGCCCAGGAAGATCTTGAGGCGACTGCGGCTTTCGCGGCGCTCCGTGTCCTGGACGCGGCGCAGCAGCTCTTCGGGATCGGGTCTTCGGCGGCATTATGTGCGACAAAACTGAAGTCTGGACCAAAATCTCAACGGAATCGCTTTGCGTGAACCATGCATTGACCTCAAGCGGCCTCTTCAGTTTTTCCAAAAAGGGCCGCCCGGCGGGCCGTTCTTGATGGTGATATTTCCGCGGCCCATCCGAAGAGTGATTCGCCGTGACGGAGCCTGACTGGCGTGCACGAATTGAGTACCAACCAGCAATTGCTTGTGCCCGTTGCCGATGAAATCGGAAGAAATGCTGCCCATTCTGGTTCTGGCGTCGATCGAGTAGGGGCCCGGATCCGGCAGCATCACGATCATGTCGCCAGTGTGGCTCTTTACCTCGATGTCCCCCGTCACGTCGCTCACCCATACGTAGCCGTTGTCATGGCGAACTACCAGGCGCGAGTCGCGCGGCACATGGACCGTGCAGTCAACCGTGATGCCGAGCTTGTTCTTCTTCGGCATAGTGACGATGATGCGACCCGAAGGAAGAATGGAGCTGGGGAAGCCACGGCGGACGGGGAGGGTCGTCGAAATCGCCAGTTCCCTGTCGGAGCGCCGTTCGGTGACCACACGGATCTGGTCGAAGCGTTTATCGGCCTCCTCCTTCTGCTCGGGTTCGAAGAACCGATCGGTCGACTTGGTCAGGGTGATCGCAACCGCTGGTTCATCCCAACCTTCCACAGTCAAATAACCGTACGAATTGTCCAGACGAATGGTGCCGCCTGGCAGGAAGTTCACCCGTTCCGTCCTGGTTACTTCAAATGACTGCTTGGGTCCTTTTTCCTGGAGCCCATCCGCCCCGAACAATGGGAGGGTCGCAGCCATCACGGTCAACCCGAATAAAACCGCGGCCAGGTTGCGTCTCATGCGCCGGCCTCCTTTTGTATGCTGCGCGCGTCGGCCACTATCTTTATGTACCGCCGCGCCAGTTCAGTGATCCAACCCCGCTCGCGGCGTTTGATCGCGTCCTGGTGAATCAAGTCCCGCCCGATGCCCAGCGCCACGGCGCCCGCACGAATGAAATCCCTGGCGTTCATTTGATTCACGCCGCCGGTAGCAATCAGTGGCACTTCCGAGAAGGGTCCCTTGAGAGCCTGTATATAGCTGGGGCCGCCGTTCGCAAAGCAGGGAAAGACCTTCACGAAATCGGAACCAGCCTTCCAGGCGGCCGTGATTTCGGTGGGTGTCAAGGCGCCCGGCAAGACCACCACCCCACGCCCCAACGCAAAGTTGACGATCTCAAAATCCAGTCCCGGCATGGTCAGGAAGCCCGCTCCTGCATCCAGGCAGCGGCGTGCCGTGTCCACACGAAACAGCGTGCCGGCGCCCACCAGAACTCCCGGGTGATGCCGCGTCAGTTCGCGAATGACCTCGACGGCGCCCGGCACGGTCATGGTCACTTCGACAATCGGGATCGCGCTCTCGCTGACCGCTTCCGCGGCAAACAGGGCGTCCTCGGCGGTAGACACGCGTATCGCCGGGATGATTCCGATCTCCACAATACGCGCGCGTATTTCTTCTCTCGTCATAAGATCATTCTGGTATAACGGCTCTGCAAACGGGCGCCTGGGCCGGGGGTCAAAGCAGGTCCCTCGTTCCCACCGCCTGGCGAAGCTGCTCCAATGCAGCCAGGTAAGCGGCCACCGCCTGGCGGTAGGCCAGTTGGGTGGCGCGATAAGTCCGCTCGGCGTCCAGGAAATCGAGAAGCGCCAAGGCGCCACGCCGGTATGCGTATTCGCTGATATCGCGGCTCCTTTGAGCCACATCGAGATAGGTGGATTTCAAGAGTTGGGCTATTTGCGCGCTCTCCTGCAGGCCTTCGTATGCGTCTTTCACGTCCGTCAGCACCTGCCCGTTGGCCGCTTTCCGCTGTTCCTCGGCCTGCCGAATGGCGATGCGTGTTTGCGCAATGTTGCCCTGGTTCCGGTCGAAAATCGCCAGCGGAATACTGAACGCCCAGCTGGCGGCACTGATGCCATTGACGTGCGAATAATTGGCCGAGATGGTAGGATCCTGCTTCCCATTGGCCTTGGCGAGCGCATATTGGCTGTTGGCGGCGGTAACAGCCAACACCGCCGCGCGCAGATCCGGACGATTCTGGAGGGCCTTCGCCTGCAATTCGTCGAGCGTGACCAGCAGCGGTTTGTATTCGAATTCGCCCGCGACGTCGTAAGTGGCGGGCACCGACTCGTAACCCAATTGCTGCCGAAGATCCGACAGCGCCTGGGCCTTGTTGAGCAACGCCTGTTGCACGTCGGTTTCAAATTGCAGCAACTGGAGCTTGATCTTCAGGTAATCGTTCTCGCTCATGGCGCCATCCCTGTGTCGGATTTCGCTGATATCGACGGTTTCCTGAAAGCTTTTCAGGTCCATCCGGGCGAGTTCAAGAGTCGACTGCGCAAGCTGGACATTGATGAAGAGAGCGCCAACCTGAAACGTGAGGCCGCGCTCATTATCGTTTACCTGCGAGCGCGTAACGGCGGTTATGTCCCTGGCGGCCTGCAGGCGGCGCGCGCGCTTGTTGCCGCGTTCGATCAGGTAACTCAACCCCATGTCGGCCTCGGTCGAGCTCTGAAGGTAGTCCCCTACGGATGTGCCCTGCTGGCGGGTGAAGACCGGCAAGTATTCCCAGTCGGTGAAGAACGTCGGATTCGGGCGTAAATTGGCGGTAATTTCCGCGGCCTGGTTCTGTTGGATGGTAGTCCGGGCGGCCTGCAAGGTGTGGTTGTGCTGGAGCGCCATTTGGATGGCTTGATCCAGCGTAACGGTGACAGGTCCCTGCTGCGCGAACGCCGAATCCAGCATCACCAGGCTGCTGCAAACGCCGGCAGCCGCCAAAATAATCCGGATGTGTATCATAGGCAAAAGTGCGCGCTTAGTTCTCATAAGCCCTTAAGACCCCTCCGGTGCGGGAAGTGGGTCGCCGTCCCGGGCGATCCAGACATAAAACGTAGGCACCAGAACGATGCTCAGCAGCAAGTCGGAAATCAGGCCGCCTACGATGACAATCGCAAAAGGCCGCTGCGAATCGGAGCCGATGTCGTGCGATAGCGCCGCCGGCAGGAGTCCCAGCGTTGCCACCAGCATGGTCATCAGGATGGGACGGAGCCTCAGGACCGCGCCTTCCACGGCCGAATCCTCGATCGAGTGGCCTCTGGCGCGGCGCTGGTTAATGTATTCGACCATGATGACGCCGGTTTGCACCGACACGCCAAAGAGCGCCAACATGCCTACCCCTGAGGACACGCTGAGATAAGTTCCCGTAATCAATAGAGCCAGGAAGCCGCCGCAACGAGCCAGGCCTACGTTTAACAGAATGAGCAGCGCCCATTTGTACGAGCGGAACATGGTGTAAAGAATGATGAAGATGACGAGGATGGTCAGCGGGACGATGAGAGCCAGCCGCTTTTCCGCCCGTTTTTCGCTCTCGTATTCGCCTGACCAACCGATGCTATAACCCGGCGGCAACTTCACTTTTTCACCGATCTTCCGGATTACCTCTTCGACCGTCGTCCCCAGATCCCGGCCTCTGACGCTGAAGGTTATGGCTACATAGCGGCTATTGCCTTCCCGGTAGATGTCGTAGGCGCCGTCCTTGACCTCTACGTTAGTCAACTGCGCCAGAGACACCCGCTCTCCGGTAGGGGAAAGCAGGCGAACCCTTGCGATGGCCTGCTGGGTATTGCGATAAGGCTCCTGGTAGCGTACTACCACGTCGTACCGCTGCTCGCCGATCAGTACCTGACTCACCGCGTTGCCGCCCACGGCCGTCTGGACAGCGTCTTGTATATCCGTCACGTTGATTCCAAAACGGGCCGCCTGGCGGCGGTCGATGCTCAAGTCGAGATTCGGCTGGCCGAAATCACGTAATAGCTTGACGTCATGCATGCCCGCGATTCCCGACATGACGGCGGTGACTTCTTCGCCCTTTTGCTCGAGAATCTTCAAGTCGTCCCCGAAAATCTTGAGCGCCAGCGAGCCCTTGGTGCCGGTAAGCGTCTCTCCGACGTTGTCTTCTATAGGCTGTGAGAAGTTCCAGATCGCCCCTGGGTACTTTTCCAACGCGCGGTTCATGGCGGCGATCAGTTCCTCCTTATTCTTATGAAATACCGGGCGCCATTGATCGTGCGGCTTCAAGTCGACGAAATACTCGGTGTTGGAGAACCCGCCAGTGTCAGTTCCGTCATCGGGCCGGCCGACCTGCGACACCACCGTTTTCACCTCCGGGAACGACGCGAAAACATAGCGGCAGTTGGTGGTGAATTTTTCCCCCTCCGAAAGACTGGTGCTGTTCGCCAGTGTGCCGCGCGCCCAAATGGCGCCTTCATCGAGGTGCGGCAGAAACTCCGAGCCAATGACGCCACTAAAGCCGAGATAGACCGTCCCCGCCAGGGAAACTATGGCAACGCAAGCAACAACCCACCGATGCCGGATGGCCCAGCGCAACCGCTGGCGGTACTGATCCGCCAGGAAGTCCATAACCGGATTGCGCCGCTCCTGGACTCCCTTGCGGAAAGATATGTCGGCCAGCACCGGTGCGATGAGAATCGAATACGTCATGGCGCCGAGAAGAGCCAGGGCGACCGTCCAGGCCATGGGCCTGAATAACCGTCCCTCCACGCGTTGCAGCGTGAAGATCGGCATATAGGCGGTGATGATGATGGCGATGGCGTAAAAGACCGGCCGCTGCACTTCATGGCAGGCTTCGCGGATGACCTCCTCGGTGGTTTTGGCGGGTCCCGCGGCGCTGCGGCGGTCCTTGCTCAGATGCCGCATAATATTTTCCACCATGACCACCGCGCCATCCACTACCATTCCGAAATCCAGCGCGCCCAGTGAGAGAAGATTAGCCGGAATGTGGCTCAAATCCAGAAAGATCGATGCGAAGAGCAGAGAGAATGGAATCGTGAACGCAACGATCAGAGCCGCACGAACATTGAGGAGGAACAGGAAGAGGATGAAGCTGACCAGAAGCATGCCTTCGATCAGGTTGTGCATTACCGTGTGCAAAGTGAAATGAAGCAGATCGCTGCGATCCAGCATGGGTACCACCTCCACGCCGGGAGGCAGGATGCCGTGGTTGAGTTCGTAGACTTTCTTGTGAATCGCTTCGAGTGTGGGTTCCTCCTCGGCGCCTTTGCGCATCAACACCGCGCCCTGGATGACATCGGGCTCGTCAACGATGCGCCCATCCTCCATGTGGTTGGCTCTGGCCATGTGGCCCAGGCGGATCTTGGGACCCTGGACCACGTCGGCGATGTCTCTGACCCGAAGGGCCGTGCCGCTTTGGGTTTTTAGCATGGTCTGCTCGATGTCGTGCACGTTATTGAAGAGCCCTAGCGCGCGCACGTTCATCTGCTGCATGCCCTCCTCGACGAAACTGCCTCCGGCATTGATGTTGTTGTTGGAAAGCTGCTGCTCCACCTGGCCGATGCTCAACCCATAGGAGACGAGTTTGTTCGGATCCACGCGCACCTGGTACTCGCGCACCGTCCCGCCAAAATCGGAGACGTCGACCACGTTGGGAACAGATTTGAACTGCTTGAGGAGCACCCAGTCTTCCAGAGACCTTAACTCCATCAGGTCGTAACGGGGATTTGTGCTTCTCAGCGTGTACCAATAGATCTGGCCCGTGGTGCTCCAGTCCGTGCCGATTTGAGGTTGCAGATTCTGCCCGTTAGGGAGGTTGACCTGGGTGAGTCTTTCCAGTACCTTCTGGCGGTTCCAATCGTTGACGGAACTGTCGTCGAAGATCATGATCACGAAGGACAGGCCGAAAATAGACTCAGAGCGCAGAAATGTCATGTGCGGCATCCCGGCCATTTGAATCTCGATCGGAATCGTTACCTGCTGTTCCACTTCTTCGGCGGAACGTCCCGGCCACTGGGTGATCACCGTCACATAGTTGTCGGCGATATCGGGATAGGCTTCCACCGGCAGGTTGTGAAACGAGATTGCCCCCCAACCGGCCAACAAGACGGCAATGGCCAACACCACGAACTTGTTGTTAAGCGCAAAGTCTACAAGCGACCGGATCATTTGCTATTTCCCTGTTTTTGTTGGCTTGATGCGCCGGCTGTATCTCCCGATCGTCAATGTCCGCAGGACGGTCATTGAGCGAGCACGTGATCTAGAATGAGTGCGTTGGTAACCACTTGTTGGCCTGGTTCCAGCCCCGACTTGACCTCCTGCAGTTTCACATTGTCGGGCAAGAGATCTCCGCCGACGACTTCCACGCGGCGAAACTTCTTGTCGGGCGCTGGAACGTAGACAAAATCCCGATCGTGCATGTGCAGGATGGCGGATGCCGGAACAATGGTGTGCATCTCGGTGGTTTGACCGCGGAAGGTGGCCCTCACAAACATGCCCAGCCGCATGTTTCCCGGATTCTGAACTTCCATCCGAACCTTGGCCGTGCGGATGTTTGGATCGAGAATCGAGCCAATGTTGCTCACGGTTCCTTTGAACTTGCGATCGGGATAGGCATTCAGAGTGATATCCGCGGCATCGCCGAGCCGCACATTGGCCAGGTCGTTTTCGTACACGTCGCACACCACCCAGACGGATGAAAGGTCGGAAATAATGAACGGGCTCGGGGTATTAAACGCCTGCACGGCCGCCGCGTTGGTGACCTGCTGATCGGTGATCACTCCCGAGACCGGCGCGAAGATATCCACCATGAAAACCGGCTTGTCGGGGTCGTTGCCGAGCAAACGGAGGTGCTCGCCCGAGGTCTCTACCGCTATCTTGGCCTTGTCTTCGGTGTCTTGCGCAACCTGCAGATCATTCAGGGCAATCGCGCCGTGATCGTACAGATCCTTGGATCGCTCGTATTGAGTCCGGGCGAGAATCTCATCCGCCACGGCCATCCGGTAACTCGAATAGCCGCCCGAGACGTCGTCGCTTCGAACGGTCAGCAGCAACTGGCCTTTTTGCACCGTGTCGCCGAGGCGCGCGTGAATGGCAGTGACGCGACCGGAGGCGAGCGAGACGACCGGGACGTTCCGGGAAACGTCGGGGGTGACTGTCCCTGTGACGACTAACTCGGAGGTAGTGGGATGTTGGGTCGCCGTGGCCAGCGGAAACTGCTCCGGATGCTCCACTGAGAATAGAGCGGCGTTCGCAAAGGGAACAACTTTGGCGTCGGGCGGCGCTTGGGCTGCTGCATCCACCGCGGCGCTCTTACAGCCGCTGAAGACAGCCGGCGCGACAATGGCGATAAACAAAACACCCGTCCGTAAGCCTTTGCTCTTCATGAGTAAGTCCAATCCACGCCGAGGCGCCGTATTGAGCCGGCCCCGGCATTCTGATACGCCCGGCTAGGCACACTTCCGGCGCATTTCAGCGTCAGAGTTCCAGCTTGCCCATAAACTCCATTTCGCTCAGCTCGAAGGTTTGGCCAACCACAATCCGGCCGATTTGCGCCTCGAATCGGACTTGCCCGTCCTTCCTGCTGATTTCCGCGGACATAGGAAACACGTACACCACCACCAGGCCGCTTTCCAACTGGAACACCTCGGCGCTAACCGGCTTCACGTCCTTTTTTCCGTCGCGCTTCAAGGCGGCCAGGTTCTTCAGAGGTTTGCCCAGTTCTTTGGGATCGCCCTTGAAACCGCCGCCGGGAATGCCGTAAACAGCGATACGATAACCGTCGCCATCCTCCGACGCGGGAGCTTCTCCTGCGCCCGATTTGAACTCCGCTATCCGAATCGGGAGAGCGCTCTCCCAGCGCAGTCTCAATGTAATTGGCTGAGGCAGAGACCGGCGGCTGCGGTCATCGCCACCGGGCCCCGTGAAGGGATTCAGCGACACAGCCGGCCCGCTGCCCTTCGGGTCCACCCCCTCATTGCCGACGCCGACGGGTTGGGCCATTTGCCCGGCTTCCCTGAGTTGATCCTCAGTCAACCGGCGCGTCACAACGGCCCTAACCTCCTTCACCCAAGGTGACGCAGCGAGGACCTGCTTAACGTCCTCTTCGGTCCACTGGGCGGCCGGCTTGCTTTTCCAAACCGGATCCGCCGCCGTGAGACTAAACACGGCTGCTATCACGCAGACCGTTTGCCTCCAACCATTACGCATTCGTCCCTCCTTAGCAGTTCGGCACTAAAACTTCACCATCACGCCAATAGAGAACTTCGTTTCGCTACGCCGAAGATCGGGGAACCAGACGCCGCCGGCGCTGGCGCAATTCGCCGTCGCTGTCGGGAGATCGCTTGCACCGGACGCTGCTCCGCTCATACAGGCGTACTGCCCGGGAGCGCCATTCGTTCCGCCGACTGGGAAGCCGGGTGGCGTGACGCCACCTCGTCCCGCGAAATACGGGACATCCGAGTGACGATAACCAACTTCCGTCCACCAGGTGATGTACTGTTTCGGCATGTACTGGAGGTTAACCGTGCTATCCCACATGTGCGCCCTTTGGCCGGGTGATTCGGTGAAGTAAGGCGAGCCAGTGACCGCGTCGGCGCCGTTGATCGGGGGCAACAGCGTCAGATAGCGACCCCAGTTACTCATCTCCCCGCCGCCAAGGGTAATCGCATACAGATTCTTGTGAAACCAAATCCGGTCATAGAGCATCCACCCTACGAACGATTCCTTGTTCTTGCTGCGTGCGCCGGTGCACTGAAGTCCGCCGCCATATTGGCATCCCGCATCGGCCGTGAGAGAGAATGCCATCTTGGAGACGTTCGGGCTCTCAGGATCGTTATAGTACCTCACCTCGATGCTATCGTCCGTGTGAAGACGTTCCGTGCGGGGCAGCCCCAGGTTATCCTGTCCGAAGCCATATTGGTTCGCGACAAGCTTAAACCATTCTTTCGGCTCCCACAGAAGCTGTCCTCCCAGACCCGGATGACCGTTGTATTTGGCGTAAGATTGCCATCCATTGATCAGCCAGGGTTCGATTTTCAGTTTGTGTGTGGGGAACCACTGAACGCGCATACCGTTAAAAAACCAAGGCGTGTTCGAGGACACATACGACGGCTGGTAAGTCCAGTTATCGAAATTGTAGTAGCTGAACAAGCCGATGTACGAGACGAAGATTCCTGCATCCACGTTTAGTCCGTGATTCACATTGAAGTGGTACCCGCCGTAGGCTTCCGAAACATACTTGTAGGCGTCGCGGAGGTCCCATTGGCCGACCCCGAAGCTGGCGTCATTGCGCGGCGTGGTGGTGGCAAACATGCCGAACATGGTCAGAATTCTGCCTCGAACGTTTTGCCAGTGGAAATCGCCGCCGACACTGATCTGCTCGATCTGGACTTCGCCTGAGCGGAATGACTCTGTCGCCCCCACGATGGTGTGATCCTTCGGCTGGTTGAAATCCTCCATGTAGTGAGTGTCGAAGCGGATTTCCGGGGTGAAGAACTTGGTGTCCAGCACAGTGTCTTTGTTGCGCGGTGTGCCGTTGAGCCAGGTAAAATCGCCGTACGCAAATGGTGTGAAATTGTCCACGCCGGGAGTGGAGTCCGGGGCCTGTAGCGCTTCCGATATGGCCGGCGCGGCTTGAGGAGCGGGCGGTGCTTGCGGCGGCAATGGCGCGGCCGGTGCGGCTTGAGGAGCGGGCGGTGCTTGCGGCGGCAATGGTACGGCCGGCAACGCCGCCGAGACCGCCGGCTTTGCCGACGATGCCGCCGTTGTGGATTCCGCGGCCATACGATCCTTTAGTGCAGCCTCCAGCACAGCAATGCGCTCTTTCATCGCCTCAAGTTCCTTTTCAAGCTCGGCGGGCGACGCAACTGTTTTGGCGGGTGCGGAATCGACTGAGGCAAGCACCAGGTTGGGACGAGCCGTTTGGTTTTGCGCGACCTCCACCGTCATGGCGGGCGGACTGGTCAGCCCCTCCTTGGTCGCGATGATCTGATAGGGTCCGGGTCTTAGATGATCGGCGACGAACACTCCGTCGCCATCGCTGACCACCCTGCGGTCGGTGCTGCCGTCCATGCTGTGTATCGCGACACTCACCATGGCCACCGGCTGGCCGGCGATGGTTAGTGTGACCCCACGAAGGGCGCCAAACCCCAGCGCGGCATCATCGTCAGCACGGGCGAATGCTGGTCCAACTCCCGCCGCCATGCCGATGATCAACAGAGTTCTTATAGACCTATGGATATTCATATGACCTCTTCTTGTTCTCCCGAATACGTCTACTTCGTGGCTTTTGCACGACATTCCCCACGATAAAGTTACAGAAAGTCGACATTGCAGTCGTGAGCTTCCGGTCAGGTTTTGGTGGAAGGAACCATTGAATCCCGAAAAACTGCCTGGCCTGAGGCGAGGGTTCCAAGGCCGACACCCATGAAGTTCACTTTTTCAAGGGAGCGGCCTGCGAACGCGCCAAAAACTAATACGGCTCGTGCCATACGAAATCTGAGATGAGTCTTCATTTTGTTTTATCCTTTGATAGGCCTCTGAGCTGCAATCATCGAACATACGCCGGACCACCTCGGCGGCCAACGCTGCCACGAGGCGGGATGTGCCGCAAACACTTCTCCTTCAAGGCCTGCTTTCCCTCTTTGTGATGTCGAAAGCTATCGTTGCGACAGAGCACGCGCGCTCAATGAAAATTGCAACAGAGCAACCCAGAGCAATCGATATAGTATAGGGGCGCTGGTATTAGAAAGTCGTAAAGAACGTCTAAAGATCGTGGCGACCATCACGAAAAGATTTTATAGGCCGCGAAAATACTTTTGTCTTGACAGTTTGATTCGTCTCCGAATTCTTGGCTTATGTGGCCTATTTCTTCGCTGGAGCGGCCTGGTCCAGCGCAAGGTTGAGCTTCAAGACGTTGACGCGGGGTTCCCCGAGAAGGCCGAACTGGCGGCCTTCGCTGTTGGCGGCGACTAGCTGCCGTACTGCATCCGGGCTCATGCCGCGCGCCCCAGCCACGCGAGCCACTTGAGCGTCCGCGGAAGCCGGGCTGATGTCGGGATCGAGGCCGCTGCCAGAACCCGTCAGCAAATCGGCCGGTACGGGACCCGTGAACGTGGGGTTCTCGTCGCGGAACTTCTTGAGGTCGGCCTGGACACGATCCACCAGCGCCTTATTGGTGGGACCCAGGTTGGAGCCACCGGAGGCAAGGCCATCGTAGCCGTCGGTTCCCGCGGCCGAGGGGCGGCCATGGAAATACTCTGGCTTGGTGAAGCGCTGGCCGATCAGTTCTGAGCCAACGGTCTTCCCGTTCGCCTGAATCAGGCTTCCTTTCGCCTGGCGCGGGAACACGGCTTTCGCCAGTCCCGTGACCAGCAGCGGATAAAGCACTCCGGTCAGAATCGTGAAGGCCACGGTCACGCGAATCGCAATCATGAGCTGTTTCATATTTCGTCTCCCCTACGCCAAATGCAAAAGTCCCAGCAGCCGGTCGATCAGCCAGATTCCCGGGAACGGCGCGATTACGCCGCCCACGCCATAAACCCATAGGTTGCGGCGCAGCAGCGCCGCGGCGCTCATCGGCTTGTACTTCACGCCGCGCAGCGCCAGCGGGATCAGCACGATAATAATCAGCGCGTTGAATATCACGGCAGCCAGCACGGCGCTCTGCGGGGTGTGCAGCGCCATGATGTTGAGCTTGCCCATTACCGGATAAACGGTCATGAACATGGCCGGCAGGATGGCGAAATACTTGGCGATATCGTTGGCGATGGAAAATGTGAAGAGCGCGCCGCGCGTCATCAGCAATTGCTTGCCGATAGCCACCACTTCGATCAGCTTGGTGGGATTGCTATCCAGGTCCACCATGTTGCCGGCTTCCTTGGCGGCCATGGTGCCGGTGTTCATCGCCAGGCCGACATCGGCCTGCGCCAGTGCGGGAGCGTCGTTGGTGCCGTCTCCGGTCATCGCCACCAGGCGGCCGCCGGCCTGCTCCTTCTTAATCAGGTCCATCTTGTCTTTGGGAGTGGCCTGCGCGAGAAAATCGTCGGTTCCGGCTTCGGCAGCTATGGCCGCTGCGGTCAGCGGATTGTCGCCCGTGATCATGACCGTGCGGATTCCCATGGCGCGCAGCTGCTGGAAGCGCTCGCGCATGCCGCCCTTCACGACGTCCTTCAGGTGGATTACGCCCAGCACGCGGTCTCGATCCGCCACCACCAGGGGCGTGCCGCCGGACCGCGAAATACGTTCGGTGACGTCCACCAGTTCGGTGGGAACCGCGCCGCCGTGTTCTTTTACGAACTCGACTACCGAATCGGTGGCGCCCTTGCGGACGCGGCGGGCGTCAATGTCCACGCCGCTCATGCGCGTCTGCGCGGTGAAGGGGATGAAGTGGGCTTCGTGTTCCGCCACTTCGCGCCCGCGAATGTTGTATTTCTGCTTGGCCAGCACAACGATGGAGCGGCCCTCGGGGGTTTCGTCGGCCAGGCTGGAGAGTTGCGCCGCGTCGGCGAGTTCCGCCTCGGTGACGCCGCCCAGCGGGATGAACTCGACGGCTTGGCGGTTGCCGAGCGTAATCGTGCCGGTCTTGTCAAGCAACAACGTGTTGACGTCGCCTGCGGCTTCGACAGCTTTGCCGCTCATGGCCAGCACATTGTGCTGCATCACGCGGTCCATGCCGGCGATGCCGATAGCCGAGAGCAGACCGCCGATGGTGGTCGGGATCAGGCACACCAGCAGCGAGATGAGCACCGTGACGCTGGGGGCCGTTCCGCTGCCGCTGGCATTGACGCTGAAGATCGCGAACGGGTGCAGCGTGACCACCGCCAGCAGGAACACCAGCGTCAGTCCCGCGATCACGATATTGAGCGCGATCTCGTTGGGGGTCTTCTGCCGCTCCGCGCCTTCCACCAGCGCGATCATGCGGTCGAGGAACGTCTCGCCCGGGTTGGACGTGATCTTCACCTTGATCCAGTCGGAGAGCACCTTGGTGCCGCCGGTGACGGCGCTGCGGTCGCCACCCGATTCGCGAATCACCGGCGCGGATTCGCCGGTGATGGCCGATTCGTCCACGCTGGCGATGCCTTCGATGACGTCGCCGTCGCCGGGGATGGTTTCGCCTGTCTCCACACGCACCAGGTCGCCGCTGCGCAGCGCGGTGGCGGCCACGATCTCGGTCTTTCCGTTGCCGTTCACCAGGCGGCGCGCGGTGGTTTCCGTCTTGGTCTTGCGCAGCGTGTCGGCCTGGGCCTTGCCGCGGCCTTCCGCCATGGCCTCGGCGAAGTTGGCGAACAGCACGGTAAACCACAGCCACAGCGTGATCTGGAAAGTGAACCCGGCCATGGCGGCGCCGGAAGCGATGTCTCTCGCCGCCAGGATGGTGGTCATGGCCGCGCCCACTTCCACCACGAACATGACCGGATTCTTCATCATGGTGCGCGGATTCAACTTGACGAACGAGTCCTTGAGAGCCCGCTTCATGATGGGCCGATCGAACAGCGGACGCGCCCGCGCGCCCTTCTTGGGCATCAGCGTAACGGGATCGGCGATTGGGGGAGTCATAGTGGTTGCCATCGGTTTCATTAGCTCCAAAGTCTGCCTGCATGCATCAGGAAATGTTCCACAATCGGCCCCAGCGACAACGCCGGGAAGAAAGTGAGCGCGCCCACGATCACCATCACACCCACCAGCAGGGCAACGAAGAGCGGCCCGTGCGTGGGGAAGGTTCCCGCCGATACCGGGACCAGCTTCTTCTGCGCCAGGCTGCCGGCGGCGGCCAACAGCGGGATCAGCATCAGGAACCGGCCGGACAACATCGCCAGTCCCAGGGTGGTGTCGAGGTAGGGCGTGTTGGCGTTGATGCCCGCGAATGCGCTGCCATTGTTGCCGGTGGCGCTGGTGTATGCGTAGAGAATCTCCGAGAAGCCGTGCGGCCCATGATTTCCCAGGCTATTGCCGACCGTGCCCAGGTTGGCGCCGGCGCCAGCGAATCCCAGAATGGTGAATGCCAGCACCAGCACCGACAGCATCATCATCTTGACTTCCTTCTGCTCGATCTTCTTGCCCAGGTATTCGGGGGTGCGGCCCACCATCAGGCCGGCAATGAACACCGCCAGCACAGCGAACATCAGCACGCCGTAGAGCCCCGAGCCCACACCACCGAAGATTACTTCGCCCAGTTCGATATTGATGAGCGGCACCAGCCCGGCCAAGGGCGTCAGGCTGTCGTGCACATTGTTCACGGCGCCGCAACTGGCGTCAGTGGTTATGGTGGTGAACAGAGCGGAATTGGCGATCCCGAAGCGGACTTCCTTGCCTTCCATGTTGCCGCCGGGCTGCGTATCGGTGGCCGCAGTTGCGATTCCGAGTTTGGCCAGGTTCGGATTGCCGGCTTGTTCGTAGTGATAAGTGACCACCACGCCGGCAAAGAACAATACGCTCATAGCGGCAAAGATGGCCCAGCCTTGCCGCGTGTCTTTCACCATCTTGCCGAAGGTGTAGGTAAGGCCCGCCGGGATGATGAAGATGTAGAGCATCTGCAGAAAGTTCGAGAATGGCGTGGGGTTCTCATACGGATGCGCCGAGTTGGCGTTGGTGAAGCCGCCGCCGTTGGTGCCGATCATCTTGATGGCTTCCTGCGACGCCAGCGGGCCTTGCGGAATGGTCTGTACTGCGCCTTCCACCATGGCCGCCTTGGTATATGAATCGAAATTCTGAATCGCTCCCTGCGAAACCAGCAGCAGCGCGCCCACCACGGAAAGTGGCAGCAGGACGTAAACCGTCGCCCGCGTGAAATCCACCCAGAAGCTTCCCAGCGTCTTCACCGAGTGGCGCGCAAAACCGCGGACGAAGGCGATGGCCACGGAGATTCCCACCGCGGCCGACCAGAAGTTATGCGTGGCCAGCCCGATCATCTGCGTGAGGTAGCTCATGGTGGTTTCGGGCGTGTACGATTGCCAGTTGGTGTTGGTGGTGAAACTCGCCGCCGTGTTGAACGCCAGATGTTGTCCCACGTTGCCGAGGCCTTGCGGATTGAGCGGAAGCCACTGCTGAATGCGCTGCAGGACGTAGGTGAACAGCAGGGTGACCAAGCTGATCAGCAACACGCCGCCGGCGTACCGGGTCCAGTGCTGCTCGCCGTTTTCATCGATGCCGCACACCTTGTAGATGCCCGTTTCGAGCGGCCGCAGCAGCCGATGCATCCACGTGCGCTCTCCGGCGAAGACCCTCGCCATGTATGCGCCCAAGGGCTTGGTGAGCGCCAGCAAGACCAAAAAGAACAGCGCGATTTGGAGCCATCCGTTGCCAGTCATGAGCGTCTCCTAGAACTTCTCCGGGCGAAGCAGCGCGTAAAACAGATACGCGCCGATCAACGCCGCAACTATCAGTGCCAGTGTGTATTCCATGGGTTCTCCTAGAGGCGGTCGCAGCCTTTCACAAACGCCCAACTGACGAGGAAAAACAGAATCGTGAGCAACACGAACGCGAGATCTAGCATGATTCACCTATTCGATGTGTATTAAAGCAACTCTGTGGCCATCGCGCGCCAGGGAGCGCGCCAGCTTCTCTTCCTGTGTTCGCCACAGATGCTTCCGCGACCCTACCAGCACCGTGGACGACGGATTGAGCACGTACCGGAAGCCCTCCATGCGATCGCGCGCCAACACCACCTGCGGATGGACCGGCAACGCGCAACCGCTGGCCAAATCCGTCAACTGTTCCACCAGGTGCGCATGCACCAGCGCCGGGCAAACAAAAGGCAAAGGGTAGGGTAGGGTGTGCACGGCGATCAAGGAAACCTGCGCGTTTAACCCCGCGGTCAAGGCGGGGACGCGTCGCAAGACCTCCGCGGTCACTAAAGGCTCCGTGTAGGCGACGACAACTTCCAACTGTCCGCCAACCCCGTCCGTCTCCAGACACCCCGGGTCAATCCGAAACTTGCCCCGCGTCTCCATGGTTGAGCCTTGCAGTTCCAGAGTACGGTGCGGGGCATAAAGAAGTCGTAAAGAAAAGATCAGGATTGAATTAATTGTCCGCGTGGGGCCGATCCACTACACTGGAACAGATAGAGCCGTGACCAAGAGCCTTCCGTTGATGATTCGCCACGCAATGTATAACCTGCGTGGCGGCTTTTTGATTCGCCCGCTCGCCATCGCTTTGACGTTGGGTTGCGCGGGTGCATTCCTGTCTTGGTTGGAAGAGGAGGTTCCGGCCGCCAGCGCCTGGGTGCCCACGTTCCTGTTCCCCTCGCACGCCGATCCGCAAGTCGCCCAAGTCATCCTGGCGGGAATCGCCGGCTCCATCATGACGGTGGTGTCCATCGTATTCGCGATCCTGCTGATGACGCTCACGCTGGCATCGATGCAGTTCTCCCCGCGCATCATCGTCAGCTTTTCCAGGGACCGCGTGACCCAATGGACGCTCGGCATCTTCCTCGGCACCTTCTGTTACTGTTTGGCGGCTCTCCCGGCGGCGCACTCGCTTCCTCACCCCTTCGAGCCGGTGGCCACCGTCCTGGGCGCGATGGTGCTGGCGCTGGTCTGCGTTGGTCTGCTGCTCTTTTTCATTCACCACATCTCTCAGGCCATCAGCGTCAATCACATCGTCGACAGAATCGCGGCGGAAACGGAAGCCATGATCGATGAGCTGATGCCAGGGCCGCGACGGCTGATCCGCTTGAAGCATGCTGAACCGCTGCCACCCAACCCGAGCGAACAGGCCGTTTTGAGCGATGCTTCCGGCTACATCCGCTTCATTGATACGCGACGCCTGGTGGCCCTGGCGAAGCACTACCACGTCAGCATCCGCGTTCTGCGGCGGGTCGGCCACTTTGTTCCGGCGGGAATCCCACTGATGATGGTCTCAAAGGGAAACCGCCTGCCCCCCGAAGGAACGGCCGAGCTCGTTGCCGCGTTTGACTTTGGCCCGACCAGAACGTTGCAGCAGGACGTGGAATTTGGCGTCCTGCAGATCGTCGATATTGCGTTGAAGGCGATCTCGCCCGCCGTAAACGACCCCACCACCGCCATCACCTGCATCGATCAGTTGAGCCGCATCCTGATCCGCTTTGCGTCCCGAGAGCCGCCAGAGGACCTGCTTTACGATCCGCCGGGCATCGTTCGCGTCAGCATCGAATGGATCCACTTCGAGCGCCTGCTGGACGCAGCCTTTGAGCAGATCCGCATGTATTCGAAGACGGACGTAGCCGTCAGCTTGCGGTTGCTGCGAGCCCTCGGTGACATCGCCGTGTCGACGCCCGATCCGGAGTTCCGCCGGATACTCGTCGAGCACGGAATGCGGGTCGTGGCAGGCTGCGCCGAAAAGCTCAGTGAAGAGGAAATGGGAGGGTTACGCGCTCGTCAGGCAGCGAACGAGAGCGCCACCGGAGACTACCGGCGCGGGGGCGAGATCCCTCAACCCTCTGTGGAACCCACGAACCGGTAGCCCAGCCACGGCTCCGTCAGAATGTATTTCGGCTTGGCCGGATTCGCCTCGATCTTCTTGCGCAACTGGTTAACGAAGACCCGCAGATATTCCGGCTCGTCGCCGTAATCCGGCCCCCAGACGGCCTGCAGCAGTTCGCGATGGGTCACCGGCTTTCCGGCGTGCGCCACCAGGTAGCGCAGCAGTTCGAATTCCTTGGGTGTCAGCCGCACGTCTTTGCTGCGCGCATGAACGCGCCGGCTCTGGAAGTCGATTTCCAGGTCGTCCGAATGGAACGCCGGGGGTCCGCTTTCCGGCGACGTCCGCCGCAGCGCCGCCCGGATGCGCGCCAGCAGCTCCTCAATGCTGAAAGGCTTGGTGACATAATCGTCCGCGCCGGCATCGAGCGCCGCCACCTTGTCCTTTTCGCTGTTGCGCACGGACAAGATAATCACCGGAATATCGGAGCCCGCGCGCAGCGCCCGGCACGTCTCGAGACCCCCCATTCCCGGCATGTTCATATCGAGCAGCACCAGGTTCGGCATCTCTTGCGGGGTCTTCTCGAGTGCGTCTTCGCCGGTGCGCGCTTCAATCACTTCGTAGTTGTGGCCCACCAGCGTCGCCTTCATCACCCGGCGGATCTGCGGATCGTCGTCCACCACCAGAATTTTCCCAGCGCTCACGTGTGGCGGCCTCCGGGGCTGGCTGCCAGCGAGAAATAAAAGGCCGATCCCTGACCCGGCTCGCTCTCCACCCAAATCCGCTCGCCGTGGGCTTCCACGATTCCTTTGGCGATTGCCAGTCCCATCCCAGTCCCTTTGGTGTCGAAGCGATGCCGCCGCCCGCGGTAGAACTTGTCGAAGATCCGGACGCGTTCGTTCTCTTCGATGCCCGGACCGCGGTCCGTCACCCCGATCACGATTTTCCCACTCTTCAACTCCGCCGATACGTCGATCGGCGAGCCTTCCGGCGTGTACTTGACCGCGTTCTCCACAAAGTGCTTGACCACCTGCATCGCGAAATCGTGGTCCGCCTCCGCCGCCGGCAGCCCGTCCGGCACCCGTACCTTCACCGGCCGGTTCTGAATCGCCGGCGCCAGGTCCGCGAGCGCTCCCGAAATCAGTTCCGCCACGGCCACCGGCCGCTTTTCCAGGTGCAGTTTGCCGGCCTCGATGCGCGCCATCTCGATAACTTCCGCGGCCAGTCGATTGAGCCGGTCGGTCTCTTCGTTGATGATGGTCAACAGTTCGCGTTCCGAATGGTCCGAACTGCTCAGCAGGCTCGTCACCGCGGCTTTGATGGACGTCAGCGGCGTCTTGATATCGTGCGCCAGTGAATCCAGCAGCGCCGATTTCAAGACTTCGCCCTGCCGCGCCGCCTCAGCGTGGCTGGCCTCTTCGAGTGCCCGCGCCCGCTCGATGGTGAGCGCGATCAGGTTCACAATGGCACGCACCATCTGCTCCGAGGGCAGCCGCCCGATGAGCGCCATGCTCCCCAGCGGACGCAAGCCCAGCCGCACCGGCCCGAGCGCCACTTCCCGGCCCGAATCGACCGAGACATCCTCGATTTCCGCCTCGGCCAGAAGTTCGTGGTCCGTCACCACGTTGCTTTCCGGCCCCGAGCGAAAAAACTCCTCGGTGGAACGATAATACAGTGCCGCCGCCCGGCAACCAAACACCCGCACCACCGTGTGGACGAATTCGCGGATGGTCTTCCGGGCGTTGCCGCTGAACATCATCGACTGCACCAAAGCGTACAGCCGCTCGATTTCCGTGCGCCGGGCCTCCGCTTCCGCCGCCCGGCGGCGCCCTCGCTCGGAAAGCTGGCTGGCCGTCACCGCCGTCGCCAGGAAGACCAGCAAGGCTACCCAGTTCTGCGGATCCTGAATGGTCAGCGTGCCCACCGGCGGGAGAAACCAGTAGTTGAACCCCAGCACGGCCGCCACCGATGCGACCGTCGCCTCCGCCAGGCCCCACCACGCGGAGATCCCGAGGATCGCCAGTAAGAGGCTCAGCGCAACGGTGGTGTTGTTGACGTGAACCGCGCGGTACAGCGCCAGAACCGCCGCTACCAGCAACACGGAAAGGCCGAACCGTAGCGCCTTCATGCCCGTCCAAACACCCGGTTGAAGAACTCCCGCGTGCGCCCGCGGATTTCATCCAGCGCCGCGTCGATGCGCTGGTCGTGAAGGTGCTCCGGAGTCCATCTCCTCACCAGGTTGGCCAGCACCTCCAACTGCGCCGGCGATGCCGGCAAACTGCCCTCCACGTGACCCGTGGAGACGCGCTGGCCATGGTCCACCGCGCGGTAAAAAGTCGCCGCCTCACGCAGGAAATCGGCGTCTTCGCGGTCCAGGTGCCCCATCTGCTCGATCACGTCGATGCGCTCCGGGGTGTTCAACACTTTATAAAAAATGCCCGCGCCCTTCAGCCGCAGGTACATCAGCGCAAAATCGATATCGTAGTAGCCGCCGGCGCCGGCCTTGAATGGATTGCGGCGCCCCTGCTCGCGCTCGAGCCGCGCCCGCATTTCCGCCAGCTCCTTGCGCGAGCGCATGCTCTGTCCGTAGCGGCGCCAGTCCAGCTCCTGCAACTCGTGCAGGAAACCGGTGGCTCGTTCCACGTCGCCGGCCACGGCCCGTGATTTCATGTAGGTGATGCCTTCCCAGGCTTCGGCGTGGCCCGCGAAATAACTTTTGTATGCGCCTTCCGGCTGCACCAGGTCGCCCGCGCGGCCGTTCGGCCTGAGCCGCGTATCTACCGCGAACATCATTCCTTCGCCCGTGTAGGCGCTCATGGTCTGGATCATGCGCTCGGCCACACCGGTCCAGAAGGCCTGTTCGCCGGCCTCCTCGTCGGGAATGACGAAAACCAGATCGGCGTCGGAACCGAGATCGAATTCGCTCATGCCGAGCCGGCCCAGTGCGATCACCATCATCTGCCGATGGCCAGGGCCGGCGTCGCGCTGCGCATCCCGCAAGGCGATGCGGTAGGCGGCGCCGATCACGCCGTCCGCCAGCGCCGATGTCTTCTTCAAGGTGGCAAAGATGGGGGCTGCCTCCAGCAGGCTTTCGCTTTGGATGCGCATCATCTGCCGGCGGTAGAAACGGCGCAAAGCGCCACTGTCCTCGAGCGGCTCGCTTTCCAGGCAGGGGACGCGGCCGATTTCATCCAGCAATTCCGGGAAGCGCAGCAGATCGTCGGCAAAATGCGCGCTGTATTCGAAAATGTCCAACACCTCGGCGGCCAGCTTGACGTCCGCATCCAGGCGCGCGAGCGCCTCCGGGTTGGCCATCGCGTGTTCCACGAAATGCGTGAACCGCTCGCGGCCGCGGTGCAGGGTGGCGCCGGCGGCCGCCGCCAGTCGCGGCGCGCGCTGCTCCAACGCCCGCGTGAGACTGCTGGCCGGCGCCGCCGCTTCCACTTCTTCCTCGACAGCGGCCGCCCCCGCCGCCGGCCAGTCGTCCGCCGGTTGCTGCATGTGGACTACCCGGTCGTAGACTTCCAGCACCGCCCTCTGATGTTCCGCCACCCGCTGCTTGAGCGTTTGGCCATCGAGTGGCGCGCCGGTGGTTTCGCGCGGCATTTTGCGCGCCAGCAGATCGAGTCCCGCGGCGTCCGTGGGCAGAGTGTGGGTTTGTCGGTCCTCGTCCATCTGGAGACGATGCTCCAGGTGGCGCAGAAACTGGTATGCGGCAACCAGCCGGGCGTATTCCGCGCCCGAGAGCAGCCCCTTGTCGCGCAAGCGGAACAGCGCAAACATGGTGCCCCCATGCCGCACCCATTGTTCCCGCCCGCCGTGCAGACGCTGCAGGCACTGCGCCAGAAATTCGATGTCGCGGATGCCCCCCGGCTCGAGCTTCACATCCAGGCCCCGCCGGCGGCCCTTCTTCGCCGCCATCTTTTCGCTGATGCGCTGCCGCGTCTCCGACACCGCTTCCACTCCGCGAAAATCCAGCGAGCTCCGGTAAATCAACGGCTCCACGAAATCCAGGAGCGCGGCGCCCGGCGCGGGCTCGCCCGCCGACACCCGCGCTTTGATCAGCATCTGCTTTTCCCAATCGCGCGCCCGCTCCGCGTAATAGGCGCGCGCGCCATCTTCGGAAATACAAATCTCGCCCAGCGTTCCATCCGGCCGAAGCCGCAGATCCACGCGGTAGCACTGCCCCTCGGCGGTATAGGCCGAGAGCAATGCCGTATAGTCATTGGCGACCTTCTTATAGAATTCCTTGTTGCCGATCCGCAGCGGGCCATCCGTCTGGCCGCTCCCGCCATACACGAACATCAGGTCGATATCCGAACTGTAGTTCAACTCCTGGCCGCCGAGCTTCCCCAGCGCAATCACCGAAAAACCGCAGGGCGTTCCGTCCGCCAGGCGCGGCTCGCCGTGGCGCCGCACCAGCTCCGCGCGAATCCGGCCGCAGGTGACATCCAGAATGGCGTCCGCCAGGTTAGAGAGCTCTTCGGTCACTTCCGAAAGCGCCGCAACCCCCATCACGTCGCGCAGCACGATGCGCAGCAACTGCCGCCGCCGGAAGCTCGCCAGCTCCACCGCCGCCGGCGCGCCGGCCCGGTCTTTTCCCAGAAATTCGGTCAGCCGCAGCTCGTATTCTTCGGCCGAGAGCACACGATAGAAGCTTCCCGAATTGGCGACCCGCAGAATCCGCTCCGGATTCCGCAGAACCGTTTCCGAAAGGAACTGGCTGTACGAAAACAGATTCACCGCGCAGCGTAGCGCCGCGGGAGAACTGGCGATGCGGTCGAAAGCCGAAGGCGAATCCTGCCGGAGCCGCTCCAGCAACCGCAAGGCTGCTGGCGGGTTCGGCGAAGCGGCCAGCAACATCTGAATCCGCGCCGCTACGCGCTCCGGCAGCCCCGCCCCCAACCGGAGGACGTCCAGCGAACTCTCCATGGGTCAGGCCAACTGGGCCACGATTGCAATTATATCCGAAGGACCGATGGGGCCCGCTTCCACCACGCTGGCGTAGAAGCCGCTCATGCCCCAGCGTGGCGACGTGTGGTCCAGCACCTTGACCCGCTGGTCATAGATGGCGCGGCCCAGCGTCTCGCCGTAAATCTCCAGAGCCGAACACGGCCCGCGCGGCTGGGTGATTTCGATTAGCGCTCCACCCGCGCGAAGCCGGTCGCCGATCCGCAGCCGGCGCACGTCGATCCCCCGCGTGGTGAGGTTCTCGCCCATTGCGCCGAAAAAGACCGGATAACCGGCCGCCTGCAATTCCTCCACAATTTCGGCGGCGATCAGCAGTAGCGCCTTGCGCGGCCCACCGTGAATCTGGGGATGCGCGTGCCGGTCGCCTTCCATTCCCAGCGGCGTGCAGAAGCCTCCCGAAACCGGACGCTTCGGGAGGCCTCCTGGAGAAATATTGACTTGTAGAATCGTTCCCTGCATATCCACCGCCGCTCTCACCTTTCTCCGCGGCTCCGCGTCCCGGCGGTGAGGTGTTGTTTCTAGATGTCGTAATACAACGCAAATTCGTAGGGGTGGGGACGCAATCTCACCGCCTCCGCCTCATTCTTGTGCTTGTATTCGATGTAGGTTTCGATCAACTCTTCAGTGAACACGTCGCCCCGCATCAGGAACCCGTGATCTTCCTCGAGACAATGCAGCGCTTCGTCGAGCGAACCAGGCATGGACGGCACACTCTTCATTTCCTCCGGCGAGAGGTCGTAGATATCCTTGTCGAGAGGTTCGCCGGGGTGGATCTTGTTGATGACTCCGTCCATCCCCGCCATCAACATGGCGGCGAACGCCAGGTAAGGATTGGCGGCCGGATCGGGCGGCCGGAACTCCACGCGCTTGGCCTTGGGGTTGGCCGAATACATCGGGATGCGGCAGGCCGCCGAGCGGTTGCGCCGCGAATACGCCAGGTTCACCGGCGCTTCATAACCCGGCACCAGCCGCTTGTAACTGTTGGTGGTGGGGGCGATGATCGCCGAAAGCGCCCGCGCGTGTTTCAACAGCCCGCCAATGTAATTGAGGGCCAACTGGCTTAGCCCCGCATAGCCGTCGCCGCCGAACAGAGGCTTGCCGTCTTTCCACAAACTCTGGTGGCAATGCATGCCGCTGCCGTTATCCCCGAAGATCGGCTTGGGCATGAAGGTCACGGTCTTGCCGTACTGGTTCGCCACGTTGCGGATGATGTACTTATAGAGCATCATGTTGTCCGCCGACTTCACCAGCTTGTCGAACCGTTGATCGATCTCGCACTGGCCGCCGGTGGCCACTTCGTGGTGATGGCACTCGATGTGGATGCCGCACTTGATCATGGTCTGCACCATTTCGCTGCGCAGATCCTGGTAGTGGTCGGTCGGCGGCACCGGGAAGTAGCCTTCCTTGTAGCGCGGGCGATAGCCCAGGTTGTTCTCGCGCCGCCCCGAGTTCCAACGCCCTTCCTCGGCGTCGATAAAGTAAAAACCGCAATGCTGATTCTGGTCGAAACTGACGTTATCGAAAATGAAGAACTCCGCTTCCGCGCCGAAATAAGCCGCGTCGGCCACGCCGCTGTTATTCAGGTAGAGTTCAGCCTTCTGCGCGATCCAGCGCGGATCGCGCTCGTATCGCTGCTTGGTGATGGGGTCCTTGACGTCGCCGTACATCACCAGCGTGGGGATCTCCGCGAAGGGATCCATGAAGGCGGTGTTCGGGTCGGGGATCAGGAGCATGTCGCTTTCGTGGATCGCCGCCCAACCGCGGATACTCGATCCATCCATGCCGAAGCCTTCTTCAAAGCTGCTTTCGTCCAGCTCGCTGACCGGGTAGGAAACGTGATGCTGCAAACTCGGGATGTCGGTGAACCTCAGATCGAGTTGCTTGGCATCGTTTTTCTTGGCAAATTCCAACACTTCGTGCGGACTCATTCATCCTCCAGGAGGGGATTCAGATTAGTGGGATTGTCGCAGTCGCAGGATGGCCCTAGCATAGCCTACTGCGCGCCAACGGTCAAATCGGGTAGTGCCCTAAAGTTGCGTTGATCGCAATCTCCGATATGTTCCCCGGCGCTCGGTAGTGCGCTAATTGTGGGGTGCTGTGGGGAAGCGGCCGGTTCCTGCGCAGTATGGCGCCCGTAGATTGAGGATCGCTTGGGGCCGATTCGCCATGTTAACGTATGCCAGGAGGTGTTCCGGCTAATGCGACCGACCATGTGTGTCTCTCTGGCGAGCTTCCTAGTCCTCGTTGCCGGGCAATCGGCGCACCCGACAGGCGCAGCCCAGCAGGCATCGACCCATCGGGCTGTTGGGCAACGGGTCAAGGTAACCGCGGACAATTGGGACGATGAAAACCACGGATCGAGCTCCAACATCGCAAAGCTTTCGTGGGTGAACAAGCGCTGCCGAATGTGGACTGAAGGCGGCGGGGATATCGACATCGACCAAACATGCCTCGTTGTAAGGACGGTGCGGGGAGGATTGGTCGTCATCCCGAACGCATACGTTGACGAGGATGCGGAAGAGACCATTGACCAGCTGGGCAAGAAGTACTCGGACAAGGATAAGTGGCTTCGGCGGTTCTATGAAATTGGCGGTGGAGAGAAGCCCCAAGAATGAGGTAAAATTGAAGCCATGGACTCGTACCGTTGGTATCGAGACTTCATCCTTAGCCTGCACGCCGAAGAGAAACTGCCGGGGCGAATTCCGCTCACTTCTGCCGAAGCGCAGGCTTGGGTCAACATGCGGATTTGGGAAGTCGCCAAAGAGGATATACGGCATCCAGCGCGAGCGCCCCAGATTTAGCGCACTACCCGGCGTTCCTGCGCGGGATCCCGCAACTTCGCTTCCAGTCGCTAAAATGGTCCGGGGGCGGACTGCCTTAACCTCTTACGTGAGTGGGGGCCCTTGAAATCCTTAACCTGCCGTCATTGTGGCGAGACGTTCGTCCCTGCGCCGGGAAAGCCTGGCTACATTGACGAGTGCCCGGATTGCCTGAATGAACGAACGGCCCCGCCATCTCCGAGACTGCTCGGTTCGACCAAATTGAGCGAGAGTGCGAGACGAAAATGGGTGAAGCGGTTTACGCGTGAACTTATGAGGCTTGGGTTTTCCCAGCGGGTAGCTGCGAGCAAGGCGGAGAAACTGGTGGATGACGCGATGAAACTTTAGGTTCGAGCCGCACACTTGGGCCCCGCGCCATTAGGCATGGTACGATTGTTCCCGTGGCTGGGATTTACATCAGGCAGCTTCCTGACGGGAGATTTACTTTCAACTACAGCTGCGTGGCTCTCTCAGAAACCGAGCTCCGGAACGAATTGGCGAAGGTGATTTCTGACCCTATCGTCCTTGAAGGTACCATTCGCTTCGTCTCCTCGCCCTATCGCAGACTGCAGTCAACGCAACTTTAGGACACTACCTCGAATCGGACCAGGACTCCGGATCCAGGGGCAAAGCGGGGACACGGGGCAAAGCGCGTTTCGATGCCGGGCGATATTTGCGCCGCACTACGCTAGGTCTGTCCCCTGCCCTTCGCCCGGTCCACCAGTTTTTTCAAATCCAATAGGTGCTGCGGCTTGTATCCTTTCTTCGACCAATGCGACCGCGGATCGAACTCCACGCCGACGAAGTACCCAATCTCCCGATATACGCAGTACCGGACTTCACCGGCGAACTCCTGGTTGGGACAACTCCAATGGAGCGTCACTCCCAACGGCACCGCCGATTCGAATTGCAGGCACGCCCCGCAGGCCGAAATATCCTCCAACAAGGCGGTTGCCGTGCGGTTTCTGCCAGTTTTGTCGATCCAGGACACTGCCAGCATATCGGCACACAACATCCGAACTTCCGATCGCCTATCCTCCATATACCCCGCATATCGGCGCAACCGCCGCAGATCTTTATTTTATTGGTAGCGCCCGCAAACTCATGGCATAATCGAAACCAAGCATGAGAAACGTCCTCGCGCTGCTCGTAACTGTTCTGTTTTTATCGGGTTGCGCGCACAAGAAATATACGCGGCAGATCCCTTCGCCACCCGCCTCGCCAGCGTCGCCTGCGACCGTCGATCCGGCGTCGCGGGCCGCCGCGACCTCAACTCCCACGTCTGCGGCGGCCGCTGGGACTGCGCCGGTTACCACGCCCGTTCCCGCGGCCGGCTACATCGAAGCCGGAGTAGCGAGCTGGTATGGCCATCCCTATCACGGCCGTCCCGCGGCCGATGGCGAAATCTATGACATGGAACAACTGGTGGCCGCCCACCGCACCCTTCCATTCGACACCTGGGTGCGCGTTTATGATCTCGACAACAACAAGAATGTCGAAGTCCGCATCATCGACCGCGGCCCCTTTGTCGATGGACGAATCATCGATCTTTCGCATGCCGCCGCTCAGGCCATCTCCCTGATCGGGCCCGGCATCGCGAACGTGCGGCTCGAAGTCATCCGCACGCCGGCCAATGTGCCCCCGGCCGTTTTCGCCGTCCAGATTGGCGCTTTCCACGACCCCCAAAGCGCCGAGCGCGTCCGCGTCCAAATGGCCGCCCGCTATGGCGCCGCCCGCCTTGTGGAACGCCCCGAGAACCCCGGCGTCTGGCGGGTCATGGTGGGCGCCGAGGCCTCTCCCGACGCCGCCCGCGCCCTTTCCTCGCGAATCCGCAAGGAATCTGGTGAGAGGAAAGCCTTCGTCGTCCGACTAGATTCCGAGTAGAACCTTCATGAATCCTTCCGCGCCGTCGCCGGCGTTCGGATTGGTAGGCCGGTCGCCCGAGATCGGCGCGATCCGCCGGCTCATCGAAAAGGCTTCGCGCAACCGCCTGCCCGTGCTGCTTCTGGGTGAAAGCGGCACCGGCAAAGAGGTGGTGGCGCGAGCCATCTACCACGCCAACCCCGGCGGCCAGTTCGTTCCCATCGATTGCGGCTCGCTCGTCGGGACGCTGGTCGAGAGCGATCTGTTCGGCCACGCCAGAGGCGCCTTCAGCGGCGCCGTCGAGAACAAGAAAGGCCTGGTCGAAGTGGCTGCCGGCGGCACCGCCTTCTTCGACGAAATCGGCGACCTCCCGCTCGAAATGCAGGTCAAGCTCCTGCGTCTCCTCCAGGAGCGCGAGTTCCGCGCCGTGGGCGCGCTCGAATGGCGCAAGATCGATCTCCGCATCATCGCGGCCACGCATCGGACGCTTCGCGCCGAAGTGGGCGCCGGCCGCTTCCGCGAAGACCTTTTCTACCGCCTCAACGTCTTCATCATTCACCTGCCGCCGCTGCGCGATCACAAGGAAGACATTCCGCTGCTGGTAGAACATTTTCTGGATGGTTCCGGCTTCTCGCCCAGCCCGGAAATCCTGGCAACCCTCGAGTCCTACGATTGGCCCGGCAACGTGCGCGAGCTGAAGCACTGCCTGGACCGCATGGCCGCTTTGCAGTCGGAAGGCGTCGTCCAAAGAGCCGACATGCCCTCGGCGCTGCAATGTCACCTGGCGCAATCCGGTTTGCAGCAGCTTTCCGCCGCCATCGCCATCGCCGGGCCTGCCGCCGGACTGCCGCAAATCGAACTGGCCCCCAAATCGCCCGTCATCTCGCTGCCCGAATCGGAGCGACAGGCCATCTCACGCGCCCTCGCTTCGACCAACGGAGACCGCACCAGGGCCGCCCGCCTGCTCAGCATCGGCCGTACCACTTTGTATCGAAAGATGAAAGAATACGGATTCGATTGAGAATCGCACTCGACGCAACATACAGCTTGGGCGAGGCGCTTTCCGGGGTCGGGCTGTACTCCCGCGAGATCCTGCTGGGGGCGGCGGCGACGCATCCGGAAGTCGGCTTCGATTTCTGCTACCGGCCGCACCGCTACTTCCGCTCCTGGCCAGAGGCGCTGCCCTCGAACGCCCGGCGCCGGTTGCTGGCGGAACCGTGGGGCCCGCGCTCGGCCGGCCTGTTCCACGGCCTCAACCAGCGCCTGCCGCGCCTTCCGATGCGCCGCGCCGTGGCCACCTTCCACGACTTGTTCGTGATGACCGGCGACTACTCGACACCCGAGTTCCGCGAGCGCTTCGCCGCGCAGGCCCGCGATGCCGCCGCGCGCGCCGATCTCGTCATCGCCGTCTCCGAATTCACCAAAAGCCAGGTCGTCGGGCTGCTGGCGGTCGAGCCCTCCAAAGTCCGCGTGGTGCACCACGGCACACGCGGGCTGGCCTATCCGCCGGCCGTGCGGGCCAAGGTGATCCTCAACGTGGGCGCCATTCAGAAGCGCAAGAACATTGCCCGCCTGGTGGAAGCGTTCGAGAGCGTCGATCCCTCCTGGAAACTGGTGCTGGCCGGTTCTGCAGGCTACGGCTCGGAGGAGATTCTCGCGCGCATTGAGCGCAGCCCGGCGCGCGACCGCATCAGTGTGCCCGGCTACGTCTCGCCCGGGGATCTCGCCGCCCACTATGCCGCGGCGGGGATCTTCGCTTTCCCCTCGCTCGACGAAGGCTTCGGCATGCCGCTACTGGAGGCCATGGCGGCCGGCGCAGCCGTGCTTACCTCCCGCACTTCGGCGCTGCCGGAGGTGGCTGGCGACGCCGCCCTTCTGGTGGATCCCACCGACACCGGATCGATCGCTCAGGGGCTGCGCGATTTGACGGAGAAGCCAGACTTGCGGCGGGATTTGGGGTTGCGCGGGACCGCGCGGGCGCGCCTCTTCACTTGGGAAAAAGCCGTTCGCGAAACCTGGGATATCTACCGCGAACTCCTAGCTTAGTCCGCAGTTCTCACAATTCCGGCCACCTGCATAAATGGGGCGGACGCCTGCAGCCAGCCCGTAGCCGGCTTGTCGATGGTGGCAAGCGCCTGGTTAGTGGATTGATTCTGGCTGTTCTTCCTGTTTCTGCGAGCATGAGGGACTTTTTTCAACGCGGAGGCGCGGAGACACGGAGAAAAACAAGATTCAATTTCTTCCGTTTTTTTGGTAGCCTCTCCTCGAATTTAGAATTTAAAAGTTCACGAACGCACGCAGAAGAACCGTGCGCGTGCCAGCGGCTGAAGTCACCTGACCGAAGGTGGTCCCAGTGCTTGTGGTGCTGCCGAGGCTGGTAAAGAACGGGTGGTTGAGGAAGTTCAGGGCTTCCATGCGGAACCCGATGTTCAGCCGGTCGTGAAGGCGAACAGTCTTGTTCAGGCTCATATTGAGCGTGTAGTCTTCTTGCCGTAGATGTAAACATTGGTGCCGAGCAGGCCCGCTATGGTGTTCGGCCCGTAGTACGCCGGGTTGGCAGCGCCATTGGACGCAGCTATCGCACTCACGTTGCTCTTCAGGTTACCGGAACTGGTGACAATGTCGAGACTAGGAATAGTGGCCAGATCGTTTCGCAGTTGATTGGCGGTGAGGGTACCGAATTCGACGCCGCCGGGGTTCATAGAACCGGCACCGCCATAGTTGAAGGTGTAACGGCTGCTGGAGAGCAGGCTGGGAGCGCCGGTCGCCGTCGAGAGACGAGTTGGCTCAGATGTATCGCAACTTGAAAGCCAACGGAGCCATTGATTTTCGAGACGGCGGGGTTGCCGACAATTTCACTTACCGGGCTTCGTCTCAGCAGACCGCGGACATGGCGGCGCACATCGATTTCGCCGATCTTGGCCGCCAGCATGGCGACGACAAAGACTTCCCCCGGGCGAGTTCGGGCCATGCAGGCTCTTTAGCCATTTCGCTGCCGGGACTGATGACGCTCGCGCGGCGGACCTCTTGGTTACGCTCGCGGGCGAAATGTTCTATGCACCTCCGGGAGAATCAGGCGCTTTCGTAAAGGCGCGTCAGCACGAACTCGCGGTGCCCCAGCACTTCGGCATTTGTAAGGCGACCGTTGGCGGTCGCGAGCATGCACTCGAGCACGCGGTCGCCAGCCTGGTCCATATTGATTTCGCGGCGCAGCAGGCCGCTGACGTCCACATCGATATGCTCCTTCATGGTGCGGACGGTGCGCGGGTTGCCGCAGATCTTGACCACCGGCAGGATGGGGTTGCCGATCACGTTGCACTGCCCGGTGGGAAACAAGTGGACCACGAAGCCCGCGGCCGCCACCAGCGTCACCATTTCGGCGGCGGCGGAGGAAGAATCCATGAACCACAGACCCGGTCCGGTGGGCGCTTCGGCCTTGTCGAGCACGCCGTCCACAACGCACTTGTTTCCGATCTTCTGGATGTTGCCGAGCGCCTTCTCCTCGATGGTGGTGAGGCCGCCCGCAATGTTGCCCTTGGTGGGCTGAGAATCGGAAAGATCGCTGGTCTTGTGACGGTTGATCACGTCCTGGTAGCGGTCGAACATGGCCATGAACCGGGCGGCGATCTCGGGAGTGCGGCAGCGCCTGGCCACCAGCGATTCGCCGCCGGTGATCTCGGTGGTTTCGCCGAAGACCAGCGTCACGCCTTGCGCGTAGAGTTTGTCGTAGGCATTGCCGACGCTCGGATTGCCCGCGCAGCCGGACGTGGTATCCGACTCGCCGCACTTGGTCGACACCCAGAGATCCTTGAGCGGACACTCCACGCGGCGCAGCGCCGATGCCGCCTGTACGAATTCCTTGGCCGCTCGCGAAGCACGCGCTACCGTATCGATATCGCCGTGCAGTTCAATGCCGAAATGAGCCACAGGCTTGCCCGTGGCAGCGATGCCATCCGCCACTTTCTTGGCCCAGCCGTCTTCAATCCCGATCACCACCACAGCGGCAACGTTGGGATTTGAGCCCGTGCCGATCAGTGTGCGGAAGTGCAGGTCCAGGTCCGCGCCGAACTGCAGGCGTCCATAAGGATGCGGTATGGCGAGCGAACCCTTGATATTGTTGGCGACGGACTCGCAGGCGGCGTTGGACAGATCGTCTACCGGCAGGATGATAACGTGGTTGCGCACACCGGCGCGCCCGTTTTCCCGGCGGTAACCCCAAAAAGCCGTCTTGCTCAAATCGATAGCCACGTTTGGTCTCCTCCGCTCTACCAACGCTTGGTCTTCAGGTTATGCACGTGCACGTGCTCTCCAGCCTTGATCGGCGCGACCACCCGGCCGATATCGACACCATACTTGATGACGGTGTCATCCTTCGCCAGAGGCTTGATGGCGAGCTTATGCCCGATGGGGATATCGCCGGCCGCCTGGTGGGTGACGATCCGATCCTGGTCCATGATCCATCCGTTGAGCCGGTCGCCGGCTTTTACGCCTTCAACGACGACCACCCCTACAGAGTCGTTCTCGTCGTGCACCACAAAGTGAATGTCCATGCGTGTCTCCATGAAGATGAGCGGTTACGCAGCCGCCCGACGCGGCGCGGCATCACGCTCCGCAGCTATTCCGGCTGAGAAGTATATGATATCTCACGATGCGTGAGAGGTTCGCCACTTGAATGTTCCCGGTGCAGCAGCGAACGTGGCAGTCAATGCCAGTCTAAACTAAAGTCAGCGGGCAGGTCACTTTTCAGGCGCTACTGACGCTTCCAATGGGAAATCCTCGAGGTGGGTTCCCGTGAGGTAAGGGCCATGCCAGAATCCGATGACGTTGAACCCCACCTCACGTATGCTTTTGAGCAGCGGTGGTGTGTTCATGAACCGGTCCGCAAATGCGCGATCAACGGATGGCCCGGCAACCACCAGCACGTGTTTCGCCTCTACCGCGTCGCACTTGATTTTGTAGCCATGCTCCTCGAACATCTTCTGAATGGCGCGCGCCCGAAGATAGCGGGTCATGACCGCGTTATGTGGCGTCAGGAGCGTTCCCGGAGTGACTCCGGCGGGTAGGCGTGGCGCGGCGCCACTGGGTGCTGGGACACTGGGTGCTGGGACACTGGGTAGCGCCGGGACACTGGGCACCGTCACGCCGCCTCGCGGCGCTTCAGGGGGCTGGGCGGGCCGCCGGTTCCACAGCACCACCCCACCAATCAGACATATTGCGATGACGCCGAGCATCAGTCCCCGAGCCAATTTGCGGCTTCCCATGAGTAGATTATGTAACTCCTTTCAAAACTGTGCGTGCCGCTTTCCAGCACACGGTTTAACGATGATCTATACGTTCGGAATACAAGTTACGGTTTGCGCCACTTCCCGGTCAATTGCAACCGGCAGAATCAGGGAACGGGCCGAAGAAACGCGGTTGGCACAATGCGCCGATGTTAACACTTGGGTGGGAAGGGCATCAAGGGCGCTGCGGAGTTTGCAGAATTTGCGACCGCCCCTGGTGCGCCGGTTCCCCTGGACCCGCTCGCCTGTCGAAAAATCAAGCCCTTGACTACTGCCAGAGGCCGACGGGGCGTCGGCTGCCGTCTGGGGGGACTGCCCCACGATTAATGAAGGAATGCCGATTCCCTGCGTTTGCAGGCCTGCCGTGGGGCCGGCGGGCGCTGGGTCCGTCCAGAAGGGTGGGGGCTACCGGACAGTGTAGTCAACCAGCCCAACCAGGACATTGCGGTAGCCGGCGGGCGCAGTAGGGTCCTGATAGCCAGGGTAGGTATTCGCAAACTGCATATAGAATGGTTGATAAACTTCGCTGCCCGCCTGTGCATGCGTGATAGTGCCGGTCAGTTTAAGGTCCCCATTGGCGTCTGTGGTACCCACCACTTTAAACGGCGGAGGATAAGCGGAGTTGTCCAGAAGTAGATTCACCGGGGAGTTCGGAGGTCCGTCATGAATCGTAAGCTGCCAGGTGTCGCCGACGTTAAAGACGTCCGTGGAAGGCCCCGTGAGGTTGCTGAAGGTCACACTTCCACGGAGCGAGTTCATTTCGAGGGTGGTGAAGTTTTCCTGGCTGCCCGCTGAGGCAACGGACGAAGGTGGGGTAGTCTCAGTGTTTGCTTCCGGGCTTGAATCTATGGAGTCTACGGCGGGCGGCGCTGGTGCCTGGGCTGGGGCTGGGGCCGCTGTTGCGGTTGGAGCCAGTTGAGCGGACGGTGCTGAGGCCGGGGCCGGCACCGTTACCGCTTGACCGACCGGACCAGTTGTGCTGGGATTCGCTGAAACGGATGGCATTTGCGTTTGGGACGGGGTCAATTGCGTAGCCGTTCCTTGGTCCTCCTGCGTTTCTGCCCAATTGACCACGTCGGCTGTTAGCTGTTCCAAAAGATTGGCGAAAAGCGACGCTTCTGTCGAAACTACGTCTCCCGATTGGGTACTGAGCGGCTGCAACAAGCTAAGTAACTGGCTGAGATCCGAACTCACTGTCATTCCCACGGCGTATCCTCCCATGCATGCAACGTCTCGACGATGGTCGCTGGTGCATTTTCGGTGCCAGCTTCAACCGCTCGAAAACAAGGAGGGATAGGACTGCGGAGTGGCAATATTGTGGCGCTCCGCCGAGAGTTTGGCAGGACGATTCTTCCGCGGCCCTGGGCCCGGAGGCGCCACAGCATCTGGCACCGTGTGAGAAATGCGGGCTGGGCCGCCGCGATTGGCTACCTCCGGAGATCCGGAGCCGGGGAATCCCCGTAAGCAAAAAAAAGGACCCCTGCGGAGGCTTTCCGCAGAGGTCCTGGAGAGTTTCAGGGCAGCTTGAGAAGGGTCAGGCTGCCCCTGGAATGCGAGTTACGGTCTGCGCCACTTCCCAGTTACAGGCATGTCGAAGGGAAGCCCGCCGAATGGGAAGGCTTGGTCTACCCCTTGCGTAAATACGTGGTCACCGTTTGTGTCCAGAACCCAGAAGAACCCGAGCCGGAACACGCCGACCTTCGTGGTTCCGCTGGCGCTCCAGTCGCCGACCACCGGCACATCGCCTGCGATGCCGCCGAAGGGGAACACTGCATCCGAGGAACTGAAGGTTCCACTGCCGGTGGTATTCAGTATCCAGAGGAAGCCGGCCCGGAAGATACCGATCTTGGTGGTACCGCTGCCGGTCCAGTCGCCGGTCACCGGTACGTCACCAGCGATGCCGCCGTAGTTAGTGACAAGGTCAACACCAGCCTGGTAGACGCCGGTGCCGTTCAAGTTGAGGAACCACTGGCCCGTACTCGGCCGGTAGATTCCAATCTTGGCAGTTCCGGTTCCGGTCCAGTCGCCGGTGACGGCAATGTCGCCCGCCGTCGGAGTGGGCATATATTGGTAGCAACGGTCGACCAGGCAGCCGTCGAAGGTTCCGTTGTCGTTGTAGTCGAGGAGGAACAGGCCGTTAGAGGCCCGGTAGATCCCGATCTTGGTGGTTCCGGTGCCGCTCCAGTCGCCGGTTATGGTTTGGTCGCCGGCAATACCGCCGAAGGCCTCAACGAGGTCCAGACCGGGGCCGGTTCCGTCAAATGTGGTATTGCCATTGGCGTCCAGAACCCATTCGAAACCGCTCCGGAAAACGCCAGCGTTAGTCGTGCCGGTGCCGGAGACGATGAAGTTGACCGTAAGCACCGCTATAGAGCCAACGCCGCCGCCGCTCGCCGTCACCGTGCCGGTATAGGTGCCCGGCTTGGAGATACTCGAGGCGCTGACGCAAACCTGTTGGAAGTAGAGGTTAGGCGCCGTTGCCGGGTTGACAAAGATGTAGGGATTCGGGACATTCGGATTGGTGTTGCCAAGGGCTCCTGGGGCACCCTGGAAGCCGTTGTTACCTTGAGCATTGATGCCCAGCCACGAGAGAGTGGGCGAGATCGATATTCCGACCTGGGGCACCACGCCGCCGGTGGATGCAAGCATATCCGAGCCGGGGAACGGGAAGAAGCCCGGGAACGGGTTGACGTTGTTGTTGCTACAGAGCGTTGTGTCGTTATTGATGACACCGGTGAAGGTGATGGATGGCTGCGGGACTCCGACTTGATTTACCCACATCAACTGCGGGAATTGAGTCACGACAAGGTTCACCGTAAGCGCGGCGGTGACGCCAGTCGCGCCTTTGAAAGTCACCGTGCCGACGTAGGTGGTCCCTGCTACGAGCGTGGTCGAATCGATGACCACGTTATATTGGCACCATGGACCGATGGCGGTGTTGGTGGGACCGGCTTGCCCCCACGTGCTGCAAGGATTGCCAGTACCCGCCCAAGTGGAAAGCGTGAAAGCGCTGCTGGCCGGCAGCGGTGGCGTAAAGCTAATGCTCGATCCTGAAGGCAGCGCTACCGAGTACGGCGAGCTGGAGTAGTTCGCCAAGCCAGTGACACTGATGGGGGGGACACCGAATTGTCCCGGTTGAGTGATATTGGCAGGGGCAAATCCGGCCGGAACGGAGATATTCAGGACTCCGGCCGGCGGAGTAACAAAGCCCAGGCCAGTGCCGACGTACACGAAGGCACACGAAGCGTTAGTCTGGTTGGTCAGAGTAACACCAGTCAGGGTATAGCAGAACGAGTAGACTCCGGTTGCAAGGCCGACCGGGGTGACCTGAATGGTTACAACAGCCGTGCCGTTCGCCGGAATTGTGCCATTGCGTCCCGAGAGGATCTGAGCATTCTGAGGCGGCAGCGGGGTGGTGTTCTGGCCAATCCACGGCCCGAAGACCGCGAGGTAGGACAGCGGGGCGTTAACCGGAGCCTGGATAGTGAAGGCTCCGTTCTGCGGCGTTGTAGAGGAGCCGAAGATGAAGTTCCCAAGGTACTGGGTGATTACTCCGCTAGACGTGATGGTCAGGGAGAACGGAAGATTCACGGTAGGCGCCAGGCCCGAAGTGGTCGAGGAGACCGCAATGTTCGCGGTGTACGTACCGACCGCTAACGTGCTTGCGCAAGCCGCGTTAATGGTGATGGTGAAGCTGGAGGGCGGCGGAGGCGTAGCCACACCACCACCCGAAAGGCTGACCAGCGTGCAAGTCGTCGGGTAATTGACGCTCTTGGTATTCACAGCAGTGCTGTATGGGACCGAGCCCACAGCCGTGGTGACATCGACCGTGATCACGGCGTTTTGGAACGGAACAGTACTGTATGGCTGCAGAACGCCGCTGCCGACCTGCGAGGTGGCCGTAAGCGTGGCGCTGGGAGCGACCACCAGGTTGCCGGTGACCGTCCCGCTGAAGGAAACGACCGTAGAGCCGTTGTCGCCACCGCAACTGAAGGTTGCCGTCCCATTGAAAACGCCGATTGTTGTGGTGAACATCGTGATGCTGTAGGTGCCGGTGCTGGGGAGCGCAGCGATAACGAAGGCGGGGTTGGATGAAACCGGGACCGGACAACCGATGGGAACACCTAAATAGTTAGTGGTCTCCACGACAGCGAAGGGCGCCGGCGTCGAGTTGATCGCGACTGGCCCGAGAGTCACCGTGGTGGGCGTAACAAAGACATCCAACCACTGAACGCCGATAAGGGAGACATCTTCGCCGCCGTTGGGTACGACGCTGTCGGGAGCGATGATGTTCGGTGGGGGAGCGCTCGGATTCGTAACGAGGTAACCGGCGCCGGTTGCGCCACCAGGCCCAAACGTACCGATGACGTACTCCTGGCGGATGGAGTTGTTCACCGCAACGCCGTATTGAGCGTCGGAGGCGAACGCTCCAATGAAGCCGTTCAGAGTTCCCGTTCGAGTGAAGCGCCAGATATCGCCAGCATAGACAGGGGGAGGACCAATGGCGGTGCCCAGCTGGCCGTTTGCGTAGGCTTGCTCGTCCGTATCCGTCGCTATGGCATTCCAGCTTCCAAACATGCCCGTGCAGGTATTGACGTTGCTGAAATTGCCGCCGTTCTTGTTTAGATTGAGGGTGCAGCCGGGGGCATTGTGTGCCACATCGGCCGCGGTAGCGGGCTGGAAGTCCAAATATTTAATGCTGCCACCGTTATTGGCGGGGCTAACACCGGGCAGGGTGGGGCCGTTTAACGCCAGCAGCCAGCCCTGCGTCTGGTGTGGGTCGGTGAAACAGGCGGCTGGGGGAACGGGATTAACCCATTGGATCGCAATGCCATAGGTCGGGACCGCCGGAAGGGTGCCACCCACGGGGGCAGTGCCACAGGCGCCCGTGATGGCTTGCGCAGCGTTGGAGAACACCGGACTCTTGGTGGCGCCCACGACATACGCTACGCTGTTGGCGTCGACCGCAATGCCGTTGGCGGTCTCGCCGCCCGCGCCAAAGATGACCGAATATTTCATGCTGCCGAGAGTCGCCGAGTTGTTGTACTTGACCACAAAGGCCGTCTGCTGGCCAGAGGGCACATTGCCCACACTGAATGTGCTCGCTGTCGAGGTTGTGGGGAAGTTGCCTCCGCCCCCGGCGTTGCCGGATGCGGTGAAGCCGGCAGCATAGACCCCGCCGTCCGCGCCGACCGCTACACTATTCACCTGATCGTAGTTGGTGCCGCCAACATAAGTATCGGCGACCAAAGCCAAGGTGCCGGGAGCGAAGGTGGCGACGAATCCATCGGTAGTGCCGCCGCCATAGGTTCCCTGATTGCCCCCCGGAGCTGCTGTAAGACCGGTGGTGAGACCGCCGATCACGATATTGGAAGTCGTGGGATCGATGGCCAGGGCGAATGCCTGCGTCGTGCCAGGGCCGCCAAAGAAGGTAGAGGCGGTGATGCTGGCGCCGGACGAAGGCAACTCGACCACAAACGCACTGTAGATGCCCGAGAAGGCGACTGCAGGCGCCGGGAGGAGGGCGGCGGAGTTGGTGTAGCCGGCTACGTAGGCGTTCCCAGCGCCATCCAGCGCAACGCCCGTACCCGCCTCGTCAAGAGGCGTGCCCAAATATGTGGAATAGGCGAGCAAGGGGATTCCGGTGACCGGATCGGTGGTGAACTTAGTCACGAAGGCATCCCAGCTCCCTCCGGGAGTGCTGTGCTGGCTTTGGCCCGGCAGGGGGCCTAAAACCGGGAAACCACTAGCCGGGGCGGAAGGCACACCGGTGTTCACGGATATAGTCCGGCCGGTGAGAACGATTCCACTGGCATTGGCCGCGATGGCCCAGCCTTCGTCATTGAGGGCGCCACCGATGTTCGCTCCCACAATCAAGGTCGGATCGATCACCAGCGCCTGGCTGGCGTCGTACTGGCCGATGCGGAAGCCCGCTTCGTTCTTTGCCAACAGAACGAAATCGCCGGTGACCGGCTTGCGCTGCCCGTTGATGGTCTGATAGACCACCGGCTTGTGAGCCAGCATGACTCCGGTCGCGGTGCGCAGTTCCAAGTCGCCATCGGAATTGACGGCAATCTTGCTGGCGCCAGCGAAGTCCATGCGGATCTGACCCGGATCGACGCCGGGGCTCACGACATAATCGTACTCGATTTGCCGCTCATTACCAGAGTAGACGGCATCGATGCCTGGATAGACGTCTTTGGCGCGCACTTTGGAGTAGTGCGGGACTCCGACGATCCATTTGGAGCGATCGTTGCCGAGCAGGTAATTGCTCTTGCCGGGCTGGAGATCCTCCCCTTGAACCTTGGGCGATGGATTTCCGTTCCGCAGCTTCATGGTGAGCGCGGCGCCGTCATTGGTCCTGACTACCGATTCATTGGAAGTCAAAAAAGCGGCATAGCCTCTCGCCCGGGCCAGGAATTTCACCGACTGGTCCGCCTGCCCCTGATTCGCTTCAAAAGCCAGCGGCTGAGCAGCAACAATAGCCTTTGCCTTCGACAGATCCTGGGTCGAGCCCTTTGCTGCCACCTGGCCATATGCTATTGCCGAGATTCCAACTAGCAGGCATGCCAAACTAAAGCCCACAGCAAGTGTCTTTAGCGAACTTCCATTTTTCTTGTTGAGCAAGCTCGTCATAATTAGGTGTTCCTTCCTCGCATTCTAATCGGGCTGTACTATTAGTTCATCATTTCCGAAAGCGCGCACCCAAGCCCAACTCTGCGCGTCCGCTGCCGTTGTTACAACATTCAAAGCGGCCACTGACAACAACGGTCTTGAAGCTCCACAACCGCCCCGGCCATTCCATGAGGTACGGCACACTCAGCATGGCGTGGCCCTGACATCCGAGTGTTTTAGAACTCCAGATTGCAAGCTTAGTCCATGGCCCATATGATGTCAATACATTTTTATCAATTATTTTAACACCTGGTTGCCGGAAATCGACTGGACCTGCAACACCCCGAAGGTCTTCGGCGCCCGGCAGAGCTTCAGTTCCGACCGTGGTTCCCTCGCCGATTGCCACACCGGGCGGATGACCAAGCCCAGCTTACGTACTATACAGCACATGGCCATCTTTTTCTTAATGTTTCTTCACCTTTCTGTGCTCTAGGCTTGTGTGTAGCTTGGGCAGGCCGGCATGCCGGGTGGCAACCAGCGCTCCAGGCAGGTTGCCAACTCGCCGCAGGATGCCAGCCTCTCCCGAAAATTGGTCGTAAGTCACTGATTCCTCGTATCAGACGGGACTGCCCCCCTTATAAAAACATGTCCACTCGGCCGAATGGACCGGGAGCACCGAAGACGCGGGCAGGCAATCAAGTATATCATCTTATTATTACAATGGCGTAGCCGCCAGGGACGACGCGGCGATTCTCCCCGGCAAATAATATCCACGGACTAGGTTGTGCCGCCCAGGACGCGGTCTTTGGTCCAAATCGTCCGCAAGCCAAACGGTAGCGGAATGGGCAGGTTTGTGTCGTACCGTTCGGGCTGGTGCAGAGCCAGAATGTCGAGCACACTGGCGACGATGTTGCGGACCATGACACCACCCTCGGGGGCGCTGGATGGTTCGAGATGGAACGTGATGGCAGAGTCTTGCACCTCGAAAACCACATCCACGGCAACGGTTGGACTTCCGCTGAGGGCTGGCTTCAAGAAGGATGGAATCATCCCCGGAACCCACTGGTCGACGGCGCCAAAATCAATGGCCAGAACCGTCGAAATGTGATTCTGCCCGAAAAACTGAACTGTCGCTTGTCGAATGCCGGGGCGAGGCACCTCTTTTAGGGAATAGGCCAAGTATTCGTTGACGTCGCGTTCGGCAAACTCAAAAGAGATTTGCTGTAGGGTGGTATTGCGTCCGTTGCGGTCGAAGTCCTGCAGCCCTTTGAGAATGTCCAACACACCTACTACGGCTTCGGTCCGGCTGCCGGTTGCCGGCAAGCGATATTCCTGGGGGACGACGCGCGAAGGAGGAGGGCTGGGCGGTTCAGGCTTCCGGACTGAGCCCTCAGGGACCACTGGCAAGGGTGTTGCCGGCGCTTTCGATCGAGAACAGGCAAGAGGAACAACTGCAAGAACTAAAACCACCATCCATACAGCGTTGGAATTCCATGTGGGAGAATTCGGCCGCCGGCCGACCGCGATATTTCTTGAGGAAGAAGTGCGAGGAAACATTGCGAATGAACGAACGCTGGCGTGGAGGGACAAGTCAAAGCACCCAGCAAGTCGCTTAGTGTAACATATGCCGAATTGTCCGGATGCTGTCTCTCACAGCTCGACGAGCTTGACGCGGACGTTGGCCCTGGCCGCCGCCATGCACCGTCGCGGCTCACGACGGTGCGCGTCAGTTTCGCCATCACCACGGACTGCCAAGACGCGAGTCGCCGCGGTACAATGAATTCACTCGATCTGGCCTTGTTCCGTTTTGCGTTTGGCGGCTGGAGCGTAGGGAGGCTCGACTGCATGTGGCGCGGCGATTATCATTTTTTGCTGAACAACCTCATCAAAAAAGACTTCAAGACCCGCTATCGAAATATGTCGCTGGGCGTGTTCTGGTCTTTGCTCAACCCACTGGTGACGATGTCGGTCCTCTATTTCGTTTTTGTGAAAGTCTTTAAGAACCCACAGCCGCACTTTGGAATATTCATCCTATGTGGGTTGGTGCCGTTCAACTTCTTTACCCTGGCTTGGAGCACCGGGACAGGGTCGCTGGTTGACAACGCTTCCATTATGAAACGGGTTCCGGTGCCCAGACTGGTGATTCCGGTTGCCACGGTTCTCGGCAACTGCCTCCATTTGTTGATTCAAATTGCGCTTCTTCTTGCGTTGACCGTGGCGTCGGGGCTGAGGGTGAACCAGTACTGGCTGTGGCTGCCGTTCGTGTGGGGCATGGAGATCCTTTTCGTTTGCGGGTTGGCGCTGATTTCGTCGGCGGTGAACGTCTATGTGCGCGACACCCGGTATGTCGTGGAAGCGGCGAATTCGGTTCTGTTCTGGATGGTGCCGGTATTCTATCCGTTTTCGATCATTCCGGCGCGGTTTGCGGAGATTTACAAGCTCAATCCCATCGCGGCTTTGGTATTGGCGCTGCGAAACATCCTGCTGGAGGGAGTTCCCCCTCCCACCTCGTTGCTGGTGAGACTCTGTTTCATTTCGCTGTTCATGCTGGGGGTCGGCTTGCTCGTTTTTCGACACCTTAAAGAGGGCTTTTATGACTACCTCTAGGCGGGCCGACGGAACGGTTGATGGGGCCCGCATCGAATTCGAGCACGTTTCCAAAGCATTCGTCCAACACGGCGGCCCCAAGCTGTTGCGCGCGCATCTGCAGGAGTATTTCAGGCCACGGAAACGCGGCGTCTTTTATGCGCTGAAAGACGTCTCCTTCCGGGTGGAGCGTGGCGAAAGCCTGGCGATTATCGGTGGGAATGGAGCCGGAAAGAGCACCCTGCTGAGCCTGGTGGCCGGCTTGTGCCGGCCGACTAAAGGCCGGGTTGCAGTGAGCGGCCGGATCGCGGCGCTGCTGGAACTCGGCTCCGGATTTCATCCGGATCTTACGGGCAGGGAGAATGTTTTCCTGAACGCATCCTTCCTGGGCTACGACCGCAAGCGCGCCGAAGGATGTTTCGACGCCATCGTGGCGTTCTCCGGAATCGGGGACTTCATCGACGAACCACTTCGAACCTATTCCAGCGGCATGAACATGCGGCTGGCGTTTTCCGTAGCGGTGCATGTCGATCCCGAGATTCTGCTGATCGATGAAGTACTGGCGGTGGGAGACCAGGGTTTCCAGAACAAGTGCCTGGAGCGTATCCATGAGCTGAAGCGCGCGGGCAAGACCCTATTGTTCGTCTCGCACTCCGCGGGCCTAGTTCAGGATCTCTGCGACCGGGCCATATGGCTCGACCATGGAGAGTGCGTGCTTACCGGTGCACCCGGCGATGTGCTGCCACTTTATACAGAAAAGGTCATGCAAACGAAGGACACCTCGGCCTCGCATCCGGAAATGAGCGTTCTTTGACGTGGTCTTGCACCCGGATCGAACGTGAGAACTGACCGCTACTTATCGCTGCGAAAGCAGCTCGAAGACCTGCGAGCCCGAATCCAACAGAAACCGCTTTCCGCCGAAGAACTGCTGACCGCCATCACGTGTCTGGAAGGGGTCATCGGAGCTTTGGAGCTAGAGCGGGATGAAACGGTACATTGGTTGAGAAGACTGGAAAACAATCAGCGGAACCTGAACGCTCATATCGTCGCCATCGAGGACAGCCTGATATACCGCTGGTTGCGGAGGATGGGGCGGCCGCTGCTCGAATGGAAGGCGACAGCCGCACAGTGGATGCGCGATTCGCCTTTCCATCCGCACCGACAGGCCGATGATGTCCGATACCGGTTGTGGTTACAGCAACAAGAGGCTGCCACTCCCGGCTTGGCCTGGCATGGCGCGAGAGCGGAAGAATTTCGTTGGCGGCCGCTTTTGAGCCTGGTATTGCCGGTACGGAATCCGCGGCGCGAGTGGCTGGAGCAGGCCGTTCAGTCGGTTCTCGATCAAACCTATGGGCACTGGGAACTGTGCGTCTACAATGACGCGTCCAGTGACAATTGGGCGCGCGCGTATTTGGCTAGTGTGGCTGACGCCGATCCCCGCCTGCGGATTAGCCACTCCACAGAACCGCTGGGTCCTGCAGAAGCGCTGAAACGAAGTTGTTCACTCGCCAAAGGGGATTATTTCATCTTCTTGAAGCAGGATGGCGTTGTCTCTCCAGTAGCGTTACACCACGTGGTGGAGGCCCTTCAGGAGGAGCCTGCCGACCTGATCTACACCGACGAAGACCGCGTGGACGCTGATGGCCGGCATGTAGCGCCGGTCTTCAAACCTGACTGGTCACCGGACTTGCTCCTATCGTGCCCATACGTGGGCCATTTGATGGCGCTCTCCCGGGAAGCGCTGGATAGGAGTGGAGGAGTGCGCCCGGGATTCGATGGAGCCGAGGATTACGATCTGGTTCTACGCCTGGCCGACCATCCCGCGGCAGTTCGCCACATCCCATTGGTGCTGTATCATGGACGCGCACAAGCTGAACCGGCTGCAAGGGCCCCATCATCGCGCCAATCCGATATGTATGCCATGGGCCGGCTGGCCTTGGAAGACACCGTCCGGCGCCGGAACTGGAACGCGAAGGTTGAGCCCGGGCCGCTTGCAAACTCCTATCGCATTCGCTGGAAACCGCTCGATCAGCCACTGGTCAGCATCATTATTTGTTCCCGGTCACCGAAGCTGCTCAAGCGGTGCCTTCGGGCTATCGGGAGGCGGACCGATTATGCCCGCCGGCACATCATTGTGGTGCAGCACGTAGTGGACGGCGACCGGGGCGCCATGGAAGCCGTGGCTTCCCGCTACGGCGCCAGGACCGTGCGCTACGAAGGCCCATTTCATTTCTCGCGCATGAACAATCTGGGAGCGGAGCATGCCGACGGCGAAATCCTGGTGTTCCTGAATGACGATGTCGAACCCCTCGTATCCTCCTGGCTATCCGATCTGGCCGCGCAGGCGCAGCGGCCGGAAATCGGCGTAGCGGGAGCCAGATTACTGTATCCGTCGGGAACCTTGCAACACGCCGGCATCTCGACCGGAATCGGCGATGGATGCGGACATCCCGGCCGTGGAACTTACGGCTCGCCTTATTGGAAATGGCTCGATCTCACACGGGATGTTTCGGCAGTCACGGGCGCCTGTCTCGCCATCCGTAAGCATCTGTTCCAGCAGTTGGGCGGCTTCGACGAGCGATTCCCCGTCAATTACAACGACGCGGACCTCTGTTTGCGGGCGATCAAGGCCGGATTTTGGGTGGTGTACGAATCAGCGGCGGTGCTGCGGCACTACGAGTGTCAGACCCGCCGCGGCGGCGTGAGTTTTAGCGAGCGCGAGCAATGGTACTCCTGCTGGTCTGACGAGTTGGATCGGGGCGACCCCTTCTACAGTCCGAATCTGAACCGCGTGCGGGAAGACGCCTCACTGCGGCTGGAAGCGTAGAATGCGACTGGCCGCTCGCTTATTGTCCTGGGCCAAAATGGACGCGCTCCCTTCCCTGTTTCTCATGGTCGGTTGTCCGCTTGGGTTGCTGTTTGGCTTTCTGATGCCGCCGCTCCAGATACCCGACGAGATTGCGCACTTTTACCGGAGTTTCGCCATATCGGGCGGGACATGCCTGTCGCCCGCCCAGCAGGCGGTCCCATTGGCCATCGAGCAACTGCAGGCAGTGTTCGATTACCGGATAGAGGGCCAGCGGCCGGTCCGGTTTGAAAGCTACAAACGCCTCATGCGAACGAAATGGATGGATGGCGAGCAAGTGGCTGCCCTGAACGTCAACGCGAGTACTTATAGTTGTGCTCCTTATTTAGCCTCAGCCCTGGGTATCGAATTGGCAAAGCTTTCGTCGCAGTCGCCGGTTGTTTTGCTGTATAGCGCGCGGCTGGCTAACCTCGCCTTCTATCTCGCTTTGGTTTATCTGGCGCTTCGTATCGTGCCGTTTGGCCGGCCCGTGCTCTTTTGCCTTGCGCTGATGCCGATGACTCTTCATCAGGCGGCCTCCGCGTCCGCTGACGGTGCCACAATCGCCAGCGCATTCCTCGTGTTCGCCTACGTTTTGTACCTGGCGTTCGAGCCGCGGATCGTTTTCTTGTCCACTCGTCACTGGCTCTCCCTGGGCGGCTTGCTTCTTTTTGCGACGCTCTGTAAATTCAACCCCTGGTTGGTTCTCCTGTTGCTGCTCATTCCCGCTTCAAAATTCGGAACCCCGAAAAAGAAGCTCTTAGCCATCGCCGCCTACTTGGGGCTGGTTCTGCTTGTCGCCGCAGCGTGGCAGGTGGTCGATAAGGCGAACCTTCTGGAACTGAAGGCGACCAGGATGGAAAGGGACGTCAGTGTAGACACCAACCTCCGTTTCATCCAGCACGAACCTGGCGAGTTTTTCGCTGCTGTCGCCCGATCGTTGTGGCTCGAGCGCGCCGCTTATGCGACTGAGTTTGTGGGCTACTTCGGCTGGATTTCAATCCCGTTAGCACCGTGGCTGGTCTGGACGTACCTGGGCTTTCTGATCGTAGTCGGTGCGGCGACCGAGAGCCGCGTGCGCTTTGGATTGAAGGATCGGCTGATTTGCGGCGCAGTGGCAGCCGGAAGCGTTGTCTCGATATTCATGCTTCTCTGGGTGATGGAGATGACAAGGCGGTATCTGGCGACGGAGATAGCCGGCCTTCATCGCGGCGTGGTCCCGGGCGTGCAAGGACGGTACCTGATCCCGCTTGCTCCGGTCCTGCTTGCGACGGTGACGAACACCAGGTTTCGGCTAAACTCCCGCCTGGTGGTAGCAGCCTGTGTCGGAATGGTCCTGATGGCCGACGCCACAGCACTCACCGAAGTGCATCGCGCCTACTATTCCGGCGCCAACCGGCAAATCAGCAGGTCCGGTGAATACCGGGACGGTTTATGGGTGTTGGATGCCGGCGGCCGCCATCAGTTTAATACACTCCACCCAGACAGCGACGGTGGCCTTGTGTTCGGAGGTTTGCCAGGCGACCTCCCGGTTGTGGGCGATTGGAATGGAGACGGGGAGCGGAAAATCGGGATCTATCGCGCTGGGGAGTGGCTCTTGGACTGGGATGGTGACGGCCAGAATACCTCGTCGGACCGCAAGTATATTTTCGGCGGCATGCCCGGCGATATTCCGGTGGTGGGCGATTGGACCGGCGACGGCCGTACTAAAATCGGCGTGTACCGCGGCGGGGCCTGGATCCTGGACCTCAATGGAGACGGGAAGTTCGAGCCGGGAGTAGACGCGGAGTGGCATTTCGGCGGCCTGCCCGACGATATACCCGTGGTGGGCGACTGGAATGGCGACGGGAAGAGCAAGGCAGGCATCTACCGCCGCAATGGCACGTGGCTATTGGACTCGAATGGCAACGGGGAGTTCGATTACCCCAATTCCAGCCATCCCGACAAGGTGATCGTGTTCCCCGGAAAACCGGGCGATATCCCTGTGGTCGGCGACTGGAACGGAGACGGACGGCCCAAGCTTGGGTTCGTGCGGGATCATTGCAGGTGGCTATTGGATCTGAACGGCGATAATCAGTTCGGCCCCGGCGACCTGGATTTCGTGTTCGGAACGAAGGATTACATCCCGGTGGTGGGCCCCTGGGCCCCACGGTATTGACGGCTCATGAAGCGCGCCGCTCAGAAATCTGCCCCAGTGCCCGCAAGCACGCCTGGCAAGCTTCCGCTTCAGTGTGCCCTTTTCCTTTTGGGCGCGCTCATCGGACTTTCCTATGTGTTCGTCCTCCCGCCCCTGCAGGCTCCCGATGAATTCGCGCACCTCTATCGCGCCTATGGGGTTTCCACTGGTTCCTGTGTAGCCGCACCGGTGCTGGATGTTCCCAAGAACTTGCGGGACCTGGTTGACGCCTTTCCGGCTCATCTCGAGCAAGCCAGGCGGATCAAAGCCCGCGATCTGGCGGGGCTCTCCAGGACGCCTCTCGATGAATCCGTCCGCGTGCCGGTGAGGAATGAGGCGATCAATCTTTACAATTGCCTGCCTTACCTCCCGTCGGCGCTGTCCATCCGTCTCGGCCGGCTCTTCAAGGCTTCTCCGCTGGTGCTCCTGTATCTGAGCCGCATCGCCAATCTTCTGGCCTATCTGGCCATCGTTTGGCTCGCCCTGCGGCAGTTGCCCGGCTTTCAGCTTCCTTTGCTGGGCGTAGCCCTGATGCCCATGGCTATTCATCAGGCAGCGTCGGCTTCCTGGGATGGTATTTCCTTTGCGACGGCGTTCCTCTTATTCGCCTACGTTCTCAAACTCGCTTGCGATAACTCGGTGTCGAAGCTCGAATGGAAGCATCATGCGGCGCTGGCGGCGGCGATCATCGTGGCCGCCGTCTGCAAGGCCGATGCCTGGCTGGCGGGATTGGTCTTGATCATTCCCTCCGCCAAATACCGTAATCGCCGGGAACGCTGGTTGACGGCCGGTGGTTACCTGCTGCTGGCGCTGGCGGTGACAGCCGCATGGAACTATATCAACCTGGAGAATCTCAACCTCTATGAGGCAGCGCGCATCCGCCGACAAATATACTTCGAAGGCAACATTCAGTTTGTATTTCAGCACTCCGGCTTCTTTCTGAACGCTCTGGCCCGAACCATCCGGGCGCACTGCTACGATTACGCGGACAGCTTTGTCGGGACGCTAGGCTGGCTGGCGGTTCCGGTGCCGGGCTGGGTTGTTGTGAGCTACCTGGCCGTGCTCTGCCTTCTGGCCCAGACCAGCCGGATTCGCGTGTCGGGTTTCCAACGGCTCGTTCTGGGGGCGGTCTGGGTGGCCGGCGCCGCATCCATCGTCATCGCGTTATGGGCCGCTGAAACTCCCCGTCCCTATATCGATACTTACATCCTGCACGACGTGGGGCACGTGCCGGGCGTGCAAGGCCGTTACTTCATTCCGTTTGCGCTTCCCTTGCTCCTGGCGATCTCCACCCGGTTACTGCGCATCAGGAATTCGCTGCTGCTGGTCCTGGTGGTCCTCTTGGCGATCGTGGCTAATGCGGTTTCGCTCAAGGCGATCGGCGATCGGTACTATGAGAGTTCCTCGAAAAGCGGTCCAGCAAGCAAAACCATGCAGCCGGCGGCTTATCCGTCCGGCGCGTTATCTCTCATTCTTCGGCGAGAATCGGAAAGCCCTCCGGAATCGTGTCCAGCCGATCAACCAGGTGCACGTCTTCCGGGAACCTCAAGCCGCGTTTCTGAACCCAGACATGCGAGATCACCCAATGCTTCACCCCTTCGGAAACGAAGAATATCTTCGGGGCCAGGCGGGACTGCACCAGCTTGCCCTCCAGATCAGGAAGGGCTATTCCTCTTGACGTTGCCTGCATAAATCCGCCGGGGCTGGCGGGCTTGCGCGCGCACAGGACGAGACCCTCGCCTCTGAGATTGATCGGCCGGGAAGCATCTTCCACCGCCAGACGGGCGCGGAGCGTCTCGATCGCCGCGTCGTCGAGAGAAAGTTGGCGGCTTGTCCTGGCAAACTCGAGGTCCTTCTGGAAAGAGCCCGGTTTTGTCAGATTGGCCACATCCGTGAATCCGATGTCTTTCAACAATGAACCCAGCGTGTTGTGGGTGAAGTAATAGAGATGTCCGCTGGGTATGATGGGCGCCCATTCTTCTCTCAACAGCAGGGAACGGTAAGAGTCAAAGTTCGGCGTGGTAAGGCAGATGGCGCCACCAGGCTTCAATATGCGGAAGACTTCCGCAAGGGTGGAACGTGGATCGGGCAGGTGTTCCACAACCTCGATCAAGACGCCGGCGTCGCAGTAGTCGGCTGGGAAATAGGCCTCCGACAATACCCCTATAGGATGAATCCGCAGGCCGAAATTCTCACGTCCCCACTTTGCCGCGTATGGGGAGGATTCGACTCCGCAAACGTTCCATCCGTGCAGGCGCGCAAAGTGCATGAAGTGCCCCATCGCGCATCCGACGTCCAACAACCGGCCCGGCGCGACATACGAGTCCAGTAGCCGGATGATGTCCCCATAGAGTATTTCGATGCCGCTGTTCAGCTTTCCATTTTCCTCGATGGTGGACAGGTACGGGCCAGTGAAATACTCGTCCGACTCAACGGCAACCCTGCGGGGATTCACATAGACTAACCCGCAGCCGGCGCAACGCACGATCGTGTAGTCGACATCCCACGCGCGCTTCCGCAGCACGATCTCAGAGTCGCGCCTGCGGCAGAGATTACAGGCCACTGTTTGCGAAGGCTGCTCCTTCTGGATTACGCCTGACGCAGCAGACATTGGTATACCTTTTCCGCTTGGGCATCCCAGTCAGAGTATTGCCGGAGTACAAGATCCTCAGCTGCCCGCGTGATTCGCTGGCGAAGTTGCTGATCGCCGAGTCCATCTAGAATGCGCTCCGCCAGACTGCTGGCACTTCCCTCCGCCAGAAGACAGTTCTCGCCATCGCGCAACAGCCATTTCGTGTTGGCGTTGCGATTCGTCACCACGAGGCAGCCGGAGGCCATCATTTCGAGTGGAAGATAGGACGGATGACAGGTCATCATCATGACTACGCCAACATCGCACGCGCGGTAGAGGGCACCCGTCGTCGCGTAACCAAGGAGGCCGAGGTTTTGCAGAACTCCGTCGACTCCGTAGTCCTTCGGATCCCAATCGGCCCCGGCAGTCACGATCCTCACGTCGTCACCCAGATTCTGCTTGACGATTTTGAGCGCCGCCGTGACCAGCTCGAAGCTGTTGCGCGGATGACCGGGACGTGCGTAACAAAAGACGAGGTAGGGTTTGCCAGGGCTGCGGCGCCGGCCTTCGGCGTGGAACACCGCCGGATCGATACAGGGATCGAAGTATTCCGCCTCACCGCCATGCTCTGCATATAGATCCTTGAGAGGAGCGGTGTTGCAGATTCCGTAATAGCCGAAATCGTAAGTGGCCTGGACCAGCGCACTGGTTGAACCGGCTGGATAGAAGAGCGGTTCATAATCCTGCAGAAAATAGAACTTCCTGCGTGTCTTGCGGAAGTGCAGCGCCGCATAGGCAGTGGTCCACAGAGTAGAGATTGATGCGTCGCAAGCGGGCAGTTCGTTGACCTGTGAATTCGAAGCGATGACGACGACGTCGCCGCGCCTGGCGAACTCCGGAAAGGCCGAGGCGATCCGTTGCCGCATCCGCTGCGGATGAGCCCGGCCGAGTACGGCGAACGTCGACCAGATATTGTACTTGCGCGAGAAGTAGTCGGCAAAGCGCAAGATGGTGTGGATTCCGCCGTAGAATGGATTGGTAAACTCGGGGAGAAACCACGTGAGGCGTTCGAGCCGCTGCTCACCCGCGCTGCCGCAGAGGGCCTTCGATTCTCTGACATGGGCCTCTGTGAAATCGAACGCGCGGACCAGGATTCGGGAATCCGCCGAGTAATCCGTGCCGCGCGGCGAAGCCACATCCGCAGATGAGGAGCGCCGACGCAGGCAGACCTTGCCATCCCGAACGGTCAGATTCGGATTGAAGTAAGGATCACCATCCGGAAAGCACGCCTCTATATAGGCGGCGGCCTCGGTTCGGGTTCCACTCCAGAGCCATGACTCGATGGCAGCGGATCCGCCCTGAAAGAAACGCGCAAAAGGATTGTAAACCACTCGCAACTTCGCCTGAAACTGGAGCTTGAGACAGAGATCCACGTCGAGGCGCGGGTACTGCGGCTCTTCAGAGAAACCACCCAGGGCGAGCAAGGTCTGGCGCCGAATACTGAAGCATGCGCCACTGACGGCGCTCCAGGTTCGATACCAATTCGCTGACCCGAACTCCGCGCAGACATGTTCCGGCTCACCCGCAAACACCTGATCGAGATCGCCTTCGCGGGTAAATACCAAACCCGCGTGCCGCAGTACGCCAGTCACAGGGTCCAAAAGCTTAGCGCCCACCATGCCGACAGAAGCATTCTGAAGCGGGCCTACCAATTCGCCAAGCCAGTCCGGGCCAGCAGGCTCGGCGCCTTCATCGATGAAGACCAATATGTCACCCTTCGCTTGCCTGACGGCGGCGTTGAGCCTGCCGGCCAGCGAGGCTGAGCCGGACGCCGCTGCTATTTTCACGCGGGCGTCATTCGACGAGACGTTACCCGCCACCGGGACGACCACTTCCATCGCCGAATGCGTGCCACTCTCGAGAAGCCGCTTCGCCCGCTCCGCCAGGCCGGCATCCTCCGCTCGCGGAACGAACACGATACTGACGCCTGTTTCCAGCCCGGTCTTCCAGGCAATGCGAATGAGCCCATCGGCATCGATATGGACGTCCGCATTCCAGCCTTGCGCCGCGCAATAGTCCCGCAGCGCCCGAGCCTGCCCCGCAGAGGCGTACGGCTTCACCGCGAGGCCACCTGATGCAACCGAGGTCTTGATTTGCCGCCAGTGATACAGAACCTTGGGGATATGGTGGACGTGCGGAGCGGCGGCAATCACCCGCAGGAACAGATCCCAATCCTGGGCGCCGTCTGTCTCCGACCGCCAGCCGCCAACGGCGCGGATGGTCTCTGCACGCATCACGCAGAGGTGCGTCAGATAGTTCGCCGAAAGCATGATATCCGGCGACCACTTCGGCTTGAACAGAGGAGCAGTCCGCTGAGCCGCTCCGCTGCCTTTGAGTTGATCTTTGTCGGAGTAGATGAAATCGATTGTCGGGTTCTCATTCAACGCTCTGACGACTTCAAAGAAGGCAAATGGCGCAAGGGTGTCGTCGTGATCGAGCAGGGCGACATACTCTCCACTGGCCAGGGCAAATGCCTGAGTCGAATTGGCGGAGATTCCCTTGTTCTCTTCCAGGAACATCACTTTGATGCGTGCGTCCTTTTTCGCAAGAGATCCGAGGTAGTTACGGACATCTCTCCCGTCCGGCCACGCGTGAGCGAAGCAAAGCTCCCATTTCTCGTAAGTCTGAGCCAGCACCGACTCCACCAGTTCGCGGACGACGTCCAGCGGCACTTTGTAAACCGGCACTATGGCGCTGATTACAGGCTGCTGCGCAAATTGCGAACCGAAGCGGCGCTGGATCAGAAGCTGCTCGGAATCCGGTTCGTTCTCCACCAGCCACTCGTCATAATCGAACTCCGCGGTCTGGTTGGGAGCCGCAACGGTCGCGGAGCCCAACGGGGCAGGACCAGGCAGATCCCCTGGGGGCGCGGGCACCTCCGCCTTCCGCGATACCGAACCCGCTCCAACCCCGACGCGCCGCATGAACCAGAGTGCCGCCGGCTCAAAATATTTCCTAATCCATGGCCGCCGACCCCGATTAGAATACACCCAGTTTCGGTATTTCAGGATAAACTGCCACCCGGGACTCGCATAGACAGCTTTGAGCTCCATCTGGGCGGACGACAGCTTGTCGGTGAGATGGTTCGCTCTTACGATCCAGCCCTCGCGCTCCGCCATGATCTCCTCGGTCTTCTTTTGTGCCGTCTCAGTCTTTTTCTGCCAGAGATCACGCTCCACACCAACATCCTTCAGGCCGTGAAGCTCGCGGCGGAGCTCGACATTCTGTTCCATCCATTCCTGCAGCGTCAACTGGAGCTGCTCAGCGTTTCTCCTCCAGGTATCGCGCAGCCCGGAGAGATCATTAACCAGCCGGCTCATCTCGGCGTTCTTGGCCATGAACGCTTGCAGCGAGTCGGATGTCCGGCAGAAGTTCTGGTGCGCCGTCACCCACTCCCGTTGCCACCGCAGCTTCTCGCTGAAAAGCACAAGCGTCGCGTCGCTCGTGGCCGCTTCCAGCGCTGTTTCCGCTTGGCGCCGGACGAGAAATGCGTGGGGCGAGATATAGGAGCAGTCGTAGAGTATGTCCGGCGCAAATCCGTGTTGGCGGAACAACCGCAGCCAGTAAATGACCGGCTGCACATTCACGTGGGACTCTTCCGCGAGATCCGAAGGAGTGGAGGAGAACAGAATCACGTCACCCGCGCGGCACATATGCTCAATGGCTTGCTTCGCCTCTGCCTCGGGCATATGTTCCAGCACTTCAATGCAGGTAATCAGCTCAAAGTGGCCTTCGATCGGATCGGTAAGTGATCCGACGGTGCAATAAGGCTTGACATCCCGCCGAACTTTACTGATTGCATAGTCCGAGATATCCCTTCCCCAAGCCTCGACGGACCGATCCCAGAATGCCTCCACCAAAAAACCCCACCCGCATCCGGCGTCGAAGACCCGCTGCGGCTTGAACGAGCGGATCAAGTTCTCCGCAATGCCGGAAAAGAACCGAAGCCAATGGTCGTTCCGCTCATAGGGGATGTCGCCGCAATGGTTCTCGTAGTAGGCGGCATCATACGACGGCCCATCGTCCTGACGAAGATCACCCTGCACAGAGATCGAATCGTTTTGCATCGGCGTGGAAAGTTCAAACCAAGGATAACAGACGGAGGGAGTTCCTCGCCAGTTCGAATTTAGCAGCGCGCAGTGCAAGTCACCGTTGCGCATGACACTTGACACCGACCGGTGATGCCGCGGAAAATCGAGAACTGGTCGCTGACGAGTTTGCAGCAACGATTGGTGGAGACCGGCGGAAGGCTGATCAGGCAAGAAGATAGCCGGATGCGATGGCCGTCAGCAGGAGGCTGCGGCGCAGGGAGATGCGGCGCGCCGGTCTTCGATGCTTTATAGTGATACGTGGAGCACGGAATCCGACACGGCTCTACCGGAAGGCCGGGGAGAAATCCCCTGGGAGAAAACTATGGATGTGGCATTTTCGTTTCTGCTGCTGATTGTGCTCGTCATTGTGCTGTACGTGGTGCTGGCGAGTTTCTTTACGGTGAAGACTGCGCAAGTGGCCGTGATCACCAGATTCGGCAAATTCCTGCGCGTCGCCGAGCCTGGGCTGAACTGGAAGGTTCCGCTCTTCGATTCCGTGGCCGGATCCGTGAGCCTGAGAGTGAATCAAATCACCCTGACCATGGAAACGAAGACCAAGGACAACGTTTTCGTGACCATCCCGATATCCGTCCAGAACATGGTTCGTCCGGACAGGGTCTACGATGCCTTCTATAAACTGTCCGACCCGACCGCGCAGATCAAATCGTATGTGGAGCAGGTGATTCTGGGGCACGTGCCGGGGATGACGTTGGACGAGGTTTTCGCCAGCCAATCCAGCATCGCGGCGGCGGTGAAGAAAGAGCTGGACGCAGACATGTCCACGTTCGGATACGAGATTGTCAACGTGCTGGTGACGGACATCGTTCCCGATGAGAAGGTGAAGTCGGCGATGAACGACATCAACGCGGCGCAGCGCGAGCAGGTGGCTGCCAACGCGCGGGGCGAAGCGGAGAAGATTCTGGTGGTGAAGAGAGCCGAAGCCGAAGCGGAGAGCAAGGCTTTGCAAGGGCAGGGAATCGCCAACCAGAGGAGGGCCATCATCGAGGGCCTGCAGTCTTCGATCGAGCAATTCCAGAAAGTGGTGGAGGGAGCGTCGGCTAAGGAAGTGATGCAGTTGGTGATGGTGACACAGTATTTCGACACGCTGAAAGCGATTGGCGAGAGCGCCAAGACCAACACGCTGTTCCTGTCGCATTCTCCGGGAGCGGTGAAGGACGTGGGCGACCAGATCCTGGAATCGATGTTGGTGGCGGGGCAGGCCAAGCAGTAGGGGCGGACCGCGACGATGGTGCTTCCGATATTCCCACTTGCCTGCATGGCCAATCGCAGGGCGACGACGATCTGTACGTGATGATAAATGGGCCGGCACCGAGTTGCGCCATCATCCAGATTCTCCTCGGCCCCAGCGATCGCGTTGCGCGTATCGCGCCATCTCCTTGCGGTCATATTGGGCGCACCAGTTCTTGAATCCGAAATAGATGCCCGGCGCGAGGGAGTCCAGTTGAGGGCCGCCAGCCGTCCAAATATCCATTGAGTGAGCCAAAGGCCCGCCGCTGTTATATTGCCCTGGAGCGAAACTCGGACGAATGAGCGCGGCGTTTACGTACATAGGCAGGGGGCATTCGGCCTTCCCCGCCTCCGCAACCTTGCCGATGTAGCGGGCATATTGCCATGCCATGAACAGGTCGTCCGTTTCAAGGCCCGATCCGAACACGGTCTCCCAGTTCCCAGTCATGTCCATTCGTCTCCCGGAAAACAGAGAGTATCATGTGGGGCACCCACGAAGGATTCCCTACTCATTGCCCAAGACGTTACCCGGATAAAAGGTTCGAAGCGACCAGAACCCACAGCGAGGATTCCACCTATCCGGTCTGATGTTTGTTGCGCTTTCAAACCAAATGTGTTTTCTTATTAATCATAAAGAGCGCCGCCAGATTTGTGCCCGTCATCCCGGTTCTTGCAACGCAAGCCCATGGCTGGTTTGTATGCCCAGACAGCGATCAACACAAAGAACTGGACCGCTGCGGACGACCACCCGGCGCGAAAGACCTTGGCGTTCCAGAAGACTATCACACGGCGAAGACGCCGCCGGTGAACGTCGGGCTCTTGGACGGCCAGCTTGTGTGGCGTCAGCGCGACGGCGGACATACTGATGATCCCAACTGGAAATTCTTATTTCCGTGGGGGGACAAATTTCCGCGTCGCGGTGGCGAGGAGAAGGCTCGATGAGGGTTTTTGTGGCCGGCATCGCGGCGGCGTGGCTCCTGTCGGCCCAGGCCGATCAGGCATTTCCAAGAGCCGACAAGAACTCCCAGATTGCACACGAACAACTCCTCATCAAGGCCAAACAGGGCCGAATAGACGTGTACTTCGAAGGCGACTCCATTACACGGCGGTGGGGAGCAACCGACTACCCACAACTTTTGGAAAACTGGAAGAAGAACTTCTTCGGTTGGAACGCGGCTGACTTCGGATGGGGCGGGGACCGCGTTGAGAACATTCTCTGGCGCCTGGACAATGGGGAACTTGATGGGATCAACCCCAAGGTGATCGTACTACTGGCAGGGACGAACAATGTCGGGAATAGGGTTCCGGCAGAGGGCGCCGATTCGGTCGTAGAGAATGTGACGAAAGGTCTTCAAGCAGTGGTGCGCGTCATGGAGTCGAAGGCTCCGGACGCGGTGATCGTCCTGATGGGGATATTCCCGCGCAACGACAACATGGATGTCATCCCGGAGATCAACAGAATCAACGCGAATCTGGCGCACATAGCCGACGGTCGAAGGATTAGGTATCTGAACATCAATGACCAACTCGCGAATAGGGATGGAACGCTCCGGGAAGGCATGATGAATGCCAACGACAAGCTCCATCCGACGGTGCAGGGATATCAACTCTGGGCTGACGCGCTGCAGCCGCTCTTGACCGAACTGCTAGGACCGCCGGCAAGAGAGGATCACGCACCGGCGCCGACCGGAGATCCCTCTGTCCGCCGATAATTCGTTACACCGCTGCGCCCCTGAAGGTGTTGCGGCATTGTCTTGAATTATCGGGCCGGACTGGCTGGGTACGGAACGGTAAGCGATTGTCGCCCAGGTTGAAGTCAGGGATTTTCAACCTCTATTCCAGCAGGAGTTGACCGCGCGCTTCAAAATGGTGGCGCATCGCGAGACGAGAGAAGTTCCCATCTATGTCATCAAACCGTTGGACGGCGCCGCGCCGCGAACCCAGAGCCCCGGCAACCCGCCACGCGGAACCATGGGCTTTTCGGTGTCGGATTCCGTCGCGGGTTCCGCCATCACACATCGAACGGCTGCAGTTCTCGAAATAGCTCCCGCTGAACACAGATTCACGAAACACTATCCAACACAGGACGCTGCGCCAGGATGCGTTGCGGCGCGTTATCGGCCATTGAGCGAGCCCGTCGGCCAGTTTCCGAGAATGCCGTCTTTCAGCCTAACACTGCTAGTGATCGACCATATCGAGAAGACGCCCGCGGGAGACGAGTAGCCTCCGTGTTCAGTCGTGTTGATCCATGGCTCAAAAGAGTTTTCCTGCAACCTAACTAGAGCTTGTATCGCTCCACCCCCGGTGGTACCTTGATAATCGAAAGACACAGGCATGCCTCGCCGAATCTTGGCGGCCCTCCTGTTACTGCTGTGGACCGCCTTCGCCGCCAGGGCACAAGACTGGCGTTCCGGTACCGACTCCCGCATCGAGCTCATGAGCATTCTGTTCCGCCTGGCCGGGAACAAGGAATATAACCAGTGCCGCATTCCGGCATACGACAAGGCCATTGACAGCTACTTCACGCCATACCGCAATCACGACGCTGTCCGATTGGCGCGCTCCCTAGGCGTCGGCTTTGACGCCCCCATGAAACTCGCGGTCTACGTGCGCGACGCCGAATCCCTTGACGAACTGGTCCCGTTCGACCGCCAGGGTGTCCACCTGTTTCAGAATTGGAACGCCGCCAAAGCTCGCGAGTTCCTCGGCGCCGCGCGGCGATTTGCCGCCGACACAAACTTCCAGAGCTTCCTGAAATCGCAGCAACCCCTGTTCGACGCCACTAACGTCCGCCTGCAAGCGTTCATCGCAGAGAAGGCCGACCTGGGTTGGTTCACGCGATTCTTCGCGCCCCCTTCACCAGCACGCCTGGTCGTCATCGCCGGAATGGCGAACGGCGCTTCGAGCTACGCGGTGCATTTAGTCGACGGTCCTGCGCCACAAGAGAGCTACGCCATCCCAGGCGTTTCCAAGGTGGACCCCGAAGGACTGCCCGTGTTCGACTCCGCCTGGCGCACCACCATGGTCCACGAACTTACCCACGTGTACGCCAACGTGCCCATCAAGGCCACGGCGCAGATGGAGAAGGCGGTCCGCCAGATCTATGAATCGGTGGCCCCGGCCATGCAGCGGCAGTCTTACGGTAACTGGCGGACCGTGCTGAATGAATCGCTGTCGCGCGCCGCCACGATTGAATACGTGAGGGAACATGACGGGCCGGAGGCCGCCCGCGTCGTGATCCGCCAGGAGAACTCGCGATCGTTATTCTGGATGTCGGGCCTTGTGAACCTTCTGGAAACTTACCGCAACAGCCGTGAGCAGTACCCGACATTCGATTCGTTTCTGCCACGCGTGACTGAATACTTCAACGGTGTCGCGCCCAGAATGCGCGAGCTGACGGATCGCCTCCAGCCGAAAGTGGTCTCGACCAGCATCCAGGACGGCGCGAGCGGCGTCGACCCCGGCGTGAAGACCATCGTCGTTCGTTTCAGCATGCCGATGAGCAAGGTCGGCCCGTTCAAGGACTCTAAACTCAACGGTGGGCGCTTCGACCAGACCGGCACGGTGCTCACCATCCCGGTCACGCTCGAACCGGCACGAGACTACGTGTTCCCGCTGCGCTGGTCGGGAGGGCAGTCTTTCGTCAGCGCGGATGGTGTCCCGCTGACGGCTGCCTTGCTGCGATTCCGCACGGGCGCGGCATCATCGCAGAAGCAAAAATGACGCAGGTCGCCCAGCCAGCGGAAGCCGCACCGCGTGGCAAGGCTCCGCAGCCAGTGCGATTACCCGCGGAGTTGTTTGTCCTACCCCTCAGTGCATCCGACTATCTGGTGTACGCGCCGTTGCGCCGCGCGGCACTGATTGCCAATGCCGCGCTCGTGCGCTTTCTCCGCCAACTCCAGGCGGGTGACGAAAGCGTCGACGCCGCACCCGACATCGCCGCTTTCCTGCGAAATTGCGGAATGATCGGCCCGCATGACGAGAGCGCGCCCTCCGCCTCGCCTGAAGGACCGCCTAGGCCTACGGTTGCTACGCTGCTTCTCACCAGCGCCTGTAACCTGCGTTGCCGGTACTGCTATGCCGCGGCCGGCGAACGCCCGCCGGCGTACATGCAGCCCGCGACCGCGCGGCGCGCCATCGATTTCGTCGCCGCCAACGCCGTAGCCTTGGGAGCAACCTCATTCGAAGTCGCCTATCACGGGGCCGGTGAGCCGGCCCTGCATTGGAGACTGCTCGAAGAATCGCACCTCTACGCCCGCGGAGTGGCTCGGTCTTGCGGTCTGCGGCTGCGCAGCTCGCTCACTACCAACGGGGTGCTCACGCCGGGCAAACGGGCGTGGATCGTTTCACACCTGGGCAGCGCCAACGTCTCGTTCGACGGCTTGCCGGAGGTCCAGGACGCGAACCGGCGCTTTCCATCCGGACGCGGCTCGAGCGATTTCGTCCTCGCCACCCTGCGGGCCTTTGACCGCGCCGGTTTTCGCTACTCCATCCGCATGACCGTCACCGCCGAGACCGCGTCTCGCCTGGCGCAATCCATCGCGTTCCTTTGCCGCCGATTCCGGCCGCGGGCCATTCAGGTGGAACCCCTGTACCGGATGGGGCGCGGCCGCGATGCCGTGGATGCGGAAACCGGGGTCTTCATCGAAGCCTTCCGGGCGGCGCGGCGGATATCCGGCAAAGCAGCGAGATTGCTGCGTTTTTCCGGCGCTCGCCTCGGAACCACGACCAACCGCTTCTGTGGGGTGGCGAATGACAATTTCTGCGTGTCGCCCGATGGCAATATCAGCGCGTGCCATGAGGTGGCCGACGAGCATCAACTGTGGGCCGAGCGATTCTTTTATGGGCGCCCCTCGGCGGGCGCGTCCGGCTTCGATTTCGACGAGCAGGTGTACACCGCGCTTCGCGCGCACACCGTCGACCGCCTGGAATACTGCAGCGGATGTTTTGCGAAATGGAGTTGCGCGGGCGACTGTTGTCATAAAGCCCTTCATTGTGATCCGGTGGAGTTCTCGGGCGCGGGGCGATGTGAAATCATCCGCGCGCTGACAAAGGACCAGATCCTGGAGAAAATCGCGGGTTCCGGCGGAGTGTTCTGGAAGGGCTAGTAAATAGCCACAAAGGCCCCCTGTGCCATAAGACGAGATTCAGCTATGATACTCCTGGACAGTATGAAACACCCCAGCGGGGGGTCGGGTCGCTCATGAAGACACGATTTGAGGACCGGATTCTTAGCCTGCTTCTGCCACCGGAGGGGGCCGGAGGAACCCCGGGCGTCTCCACTGTAGAACACGGCCGGGACGGCTGGAAACTGACTCGACGAAGTTTGATGGGCCTGCTTGCTGCGGGAGCTTTCGGAAGGCCTTCCCGGGCCTCCCATGCAGCGGGCTGTTCGTCTGGTACGGCGATCTGTTCGCCGGGCGCCTTCGCTCACGAGATTCTCGTGGACAGCCTGAGTTTTTTCCCCAACGGCCAGACTTTGGTCAGCGCCGGGAAGGACAGCTATGTGAAGTTCTGGACGGTTCCAGAGGGCGCTCTGTTCCGTTCCATCGCTACCGAGGCCGTTCCCTTACAGGTTGCCGTAAGTCCGGACGGAAACTTCATCGCCGTCGCGATGGATAGCGGCCATCTCGAACTCTGGCCGGCCGACGGTGGAACGACCCGCGGGCTGGTGGGGCACACGAACAGCGTCAACGGAGTTGCCTTCACACCCGATAGCAGCCGACTGGTCTCAGTCAGCCTGGATCAAACCACCAAAGTCTGGTCCGTCGCGGATGCCAAGCTGCTGAACAGCTTTGCCGACACGGGTGGCGCGATGGCCCAGGTGGCCGTTCCACCGTCCGCCCAGGGAGGTGTCCCGGCCGCCCAGGGCGGTGCCCAGAGCGCCCAGCGACGCCCTCCTGTCAGCCTTCCACTGCAGAGTCGTCTTCTGGTGACCTCCGGCTCACAATTGTACCTGCGGTCGTTCTCGACTGGGAGGACCCTTCGGACCGCAGCAGGCCAGGCGTTCGCCATTAGTCCCGATGGCCAGTTCCTGGCGGCGCACGATCCACTGCGGCTGTACATGTACGCCTTTCCCAGCATGGTCCCGCTCGTCTCAGTGGTGGAAAAGCAGAACGCCACATCGCTCGCCTTCAGCGCCGATGGAAAATTGCTGGCCATCGCCTATGCTGACGCGCCCGCGCGCCTTTATTCCGCACCCGACCTGACTCTGAAACACGAGATGGAAGCGAACGAAGGGCCGTGTTTCTCGGCCGCCATGGGCCCCCAGAATAGCTATCTGGCGGTGGCCTCCGGAAAGAGCATCCGCCTGTACAGTTTGCCATCCGGCAGCCGCGTGCAGGTCTGTTTCATGGACATCGCGGCATCCGCGCCGGGGTCGAACTGCGCTCAGTACTTCACGGGCGGCGTCGTCTACACAATTGCCTGCGGCGGGCAGATTCCGGCAGGCATCGCCTGCACCTGCGACTGCGTGCCGGGCAATTGCCCATGCGTATACGACACCGGATGCTCGTGCGTATCCGATTCGGGATGCGGCTGTGTTAACGACACCGGTTGCTCCTGCGATTCGGATACCGGTTGTTCCTGCGTCGGCGATGTCGGCTGTTCCTGCGACAGTGATTATGGCTGCGGCTGCGTGGATGACACCGGTTGTGGCTGCGACGGCGATTACGGCTGCGGCTGCGACGGCGATTACGGTTGTGGCTGCGACGGCGATTCCGGCTGCGGCTGCGACGGCGATGGCGGCTGACGGTGGGACTTCCGTCTGCACGGAGAGTGTTCGCCGCCAGGCTCGGCGAGTATCAGAGGCCAAGCAGACCAGGAGCGCTGGTCAATGAGGCACTGAAGCAAAAATGATGAAAGGCTAACGGGAATCGAACCCGACACTTTGCAGTTCAGTTCGGTTCAGTTGGGTCTAAGTGGACGCGTATCCAGTACATCGCGTTGCGCGGTCGCTGGCCATAGCAGAAGCCCTTATTGGACAACTATACCCCGCGATCCTGATCGCAACGCTGGTCGGCATGGCATTGCAAGCGCGGTTTAATGCAGCGCTCCAAGAAACTAAGTCCAAGAGGCCAGTGCAGGAGTAATATCCCGCGTAGCGTCGGACGGCCCGGCTGAATAGGATGACAGCCGGGGCAGTGGGCTTCTGAGCCGAAGTGCAGACGCCGATTGAGCGACGTCCGGTGGCAAGTTTCCAGAGAACCCACTTTCCTGGAAGTTGCGCAGGCGCTCGCCGGTGGTCGCGCGATGGCTTACGCGAGCGTACCTTTCACCGAACCGTCACCGCCTGATTCTGCGTTTCGATTATTTGCGCCTGCTCGTCGTGCATGACCAAGCGCACGCGGTAGTCTCCCGGCTTCACGTTAAACGCGGTCTTCAACTGAAGAGGCGGCTGGTCATTGAGATTACGCGTCTCCGCGCGCGGCCGCAGATCCAAACTTCCTTGGTTTCCGGCGATGAAGCTGCCGTTGTTGTCGAATAGCGCCACCACAGCCGTCAAAAGGTCATTCCTCATTCGCAACTTTTTCGTGTCGACGCCGACTGTCACCGTGAGTTTGACGTTCACCGGATCGGAGCTATCCATTTCCGTGCGCAGTTCCACGGAGAGAGTCCGGATCTCCAATTGCGAAAATACGGCATCCTTGATCTCCGGCCGGCCCTGCGCCACCTTCTCATCACCCGACTGGGGAGCATAATAGCCGCTGCGAGCCTGCAAATCGTACTTTGCGTCCGTGGCGAGCTTAACCACCAGAGGATGGAAGCTCCCGTTAGGTTTGACATCCTTCAGCGTGAAACCCAGGACGTAGATGAACCCGGGCGCGTTGGCGAGTTGCCGGTACGCGCCGATGAAGTCATTGCTGTTCTGGATAAACTTGCCGCCTGTGCCCTCGGCGAGCACGCCCAACGCTTGCGCCCCGCCCTCGATTTCCGCCTTTCGGAACGGGACTTTCTCTTCTATGACGTGGGGATGGGGCGCCCCTGGAGATCCGAACTCGTCGATCTCGCCCGCCGGATTCAGGACCCCTAGACCTAGCGCGTCCAGGGCACTGATTACCACGCCTGCGCGAATCGCCTCATCGATCAGTTCCATCTCATGCGGCTGAAGCGCTTCGGTGACGAGGAATCCCGGCGAAGCAAGGATGATGGATCGCTGCCCGGACATGGATGCCATGCGATGCGACAGCCTCTTGAGCGTGTTGAACACCACGTCGATCTCACGTTCGCGCCAGCTAACTACTCGCGTCGCGGCTGCCTCGACTTCCATGTTTTCCCTCACCGGGTCGGGCTTTCCGGTGCGCGGATCGAACATCGGGTTGCAGTTCTCCAAATCCTCGATGGCGACCTTTAGCAACGGGCTGATGGGAAGACTAGTCGCACTCCCCTTGGAGTTCGGCCCCGCGTTGACACCGCCAGCCATCCCGCTCGCAATCGCGTAAGCCTGATACAAGTTCAGATCCGGACAGTCCCGTCCCGCCGGCCGATATATGGAATTCGGCCGAAGTTGAAACAGGGTGTCATGGATTCTCGCCCGATCGCCGGTGAAATCCAGCGAGGTTCGGCCGGACGTGGCCACGACGGCGACCCGGTCAGCCGGCTGCAGTGACTCGGAAATATTCCGCCAGGCCGCATCCCGCACGTACACCAGATCCTCGAACTTTATATCCACATCGTCGAAAACGTATGCCACCAGGCGTTCGGCCGGAACTACCTCGTGGGCCGTCGGCGGTTGCTTCTCAGCCGTGGGGCCGATGTACCGGTCTGTGCTCCGGGTGACAGTGCCGGCGGAGCGATGAACACTGAAATGGGTAATCTCCTGTTTACGGCCGCCGTCGAATAAACGGAAGTCTTCCTTGCGAAGGCCGCCTATCGAGTTTCCCTGGCGGTCGCGCACCACCACGGGAACCATTACCAGATTCACTTCCGATTTGAACGACACGGGCGCATCGGGCCAGGTAGTTTCCGGTACGAGGGCGCGTGGCGCGGGGGGCGGTGGATTTGCCGGGGCTGGAGGAGACGGAGGGGGAGCTTGCACCACGGCAGTATCGGCCTGCCTGACACCAGTGGCCGCTGTCGCCATGGGGATCTGCGAGGGGACGGGAGGTGCTGACGCCGGCGGAGCTCCGCTCTCCGGCGATGCCTGGACCGGCGTCGGAACGGGGGTCTCCGCCGGCACGGGTTCCGGATTCGCCCGCGTTTGCCCGGCGCCCTGAGCGGGCGCATTCGAGCCCTTCCCGAAATCGATCGCCGAATCGCTGCGATACTCGCGGCACTGCGAAAAACTGATCACATTGCGGTCCGCATCGCTCGAGATGTACGTCAGCGTCATTTCCGATCGTTTTGGCAGCAAGGCCTCGGAATCCCCAATATGCGTTCGGGCATATGCAACGCGGACCACGGCGTCATCGAGGTGCAAATCGAACGGCAGGTCCTCGCCGTGAATCTCCAGCCGGACCAAGTCGAGAGAGGCGGCATCGAACCAGAAGGAGCCTTTGGCAGCCACCATCTCTGAAATGCTGGCAACCTGCAATTTGAATCCGCTCTCTTGGCGCGTGGCCCGAAAATCGTAGCGCACCAAACGGCGGCCGTCCACGTTCTCCTGGCGCACGTATCGCAGAGTGCCCTTGCGCTTGACAAATAGATTCTGCACAAACGTGGAGAACATGCCGCTGCCAATCGTGCCACTACGGATCAGCGACTGCATATCCCGATCTTCGAAGCGGCGGCCGGGGCTGGCGAACAGTTCCTTGCCCGCGATGGTAGAGACTTCCAGGCGAACCGTATCGATAGGCGCGTAGTCGCTGTGAGGCGGCCGGCGGCGGCTCCGTTCCATCGTCTCCAGGCAGGTACAGTCGCGAAGGCCGGTCATGTCCTGCCGGACCTTCTCCATAAAACGAGCCAACTGATCTTCGGCAGGCGCTTGAGCGGCGCTGCCCGCCGTCATCGAGAGGGAGATCGCCAGTAACCATGCGTCCAGCTGCCTTCGCATATATGGGACCTCGTCGATTTGGACTTCACTCCAAGAGCCAATGGTAGCTGATCGCACAAAGAAGTAATTTCCTGCCTCCTCCGCGGCATCGTGTCTACTTTGTTTCCCCCCAATCGCAGCAGCGAATGACCCCCACCGCGTCTCGATCACATCGATCACATAGCCGCAAACCGATGCGGCGTCCAATTCGAACGAGGCCTCCGTGGATCCACAGCTCGCGAAGGAGGACACACCGGGCGCACGACGGCACCGATAAAGGTACCGTACAATGGTCCTCATGCGCATCGCGGGTTTGCTATTAATCGGCGGTGTATTGTGGGGCGCGGGGTTGGATGACGCCACGCGCCAGTTGAGCCGCGACATTTTTCGGGAACTGATCGAGATCAATACGACCGACTCGGTGGGCAGCACCACACGGGCGGCGGAAGCGATGGCGAAGCGTTTGAAGGAAGCCGGATTTCCGGCTGCCGATATCCAGGTGCTGGGTCCGAATGATCGCAAAGGCAACCTGGTGGCTCGCCTGCGGGGCAGAGGCAGCAAGAAGCCGGTGCTGATCATCGGTCACCTCGACGTGGTGGAGGCGCGGCGCGAGGATTGGACCACCGACCCATTCCAGTTCGTGGAGAAGGATGGTTATTTCTACGGGCGCGGGACGCAGGACATGAAGGTGGACGATGCCATTCTGGTGACCACCTTTATCCGCTTCCGTCGCGAGGGCTACCGTCCCGACCGGGATCTGATTTTGGCGCTGACCGCGGACGAGGAGGGCGGCAAATCGAACGGCGTCGATTGGCTACTGAAGAATCATCGTGACCTGATCGATGCCGAGTTCGTGCTAAACGCGGATTCAGGCGGCGTGACGACCATGAAGGGGAAGGCGGTGAACGTCGATGTGGAGGCCAGCGAGAAACAGTACGCCGATTTCGAATTGACGGTGCTTAACCCTGGCGGGCACAGCTCCTTACCCACGCCGGACAATGCGATCTACCACCTGGCGGATGCGCTTTCGCGCCTCGAGCGTTCCCCATTTCCGGTGGAGTTGAACGCGGTGACGCGGACTTATTTTGAACGGCGTGCGCCGCTCGAAAGTGCGCAGACCCAGGCGGACATGAACGCCATTCTGCACACGCCTCCGGATGCGGAGGCCGTGACGCGGCTGAGCAAAGACCCACGCTACAACTCCATGCTGCGCACCACCTGCGTGGCCACAAGGCTGAGCGCTGGCCACGCCAACAATGCCCTACCGCAAACCGCCCAGGCAATTGTAAATTGCCGCATCCTGCCGGGTCACTCGCCCGCAGAGACGGAGCAGGCGCTGGTTCGCGTGTTTGCCGACCCGAAAGTTGCAGTGCGGTACGTCGTGGCCATTGGCGCAACGGACCACTCGCCGGACTCGAAAGGCTTTCCTACCGTGTTGCCGGCGCTGGAAGTGCTGCGGCCGCTGGAGCAGGTGGCGGCGGAAATGTGGCCGGGCTCGCCTGTGATTCCCGAAATGGAGACCGGCGCTTCCGACAGTATCTACACCATGGCGGCGGGTATTCCCAGCTACGGGATCAACGGCGTGGGAATCGACCAGGACGACATCCGCGCGCACGGCAAAGACGAGCGGGTGCGAGTCGCCTCCTACTTTGAAGGCGTCGATTTCTGTTACCGCTTCTTGAAAGTGATGACCGGCGAGAAGTAGCTGGTACTTCTATTTAGCGAGGAGACGTTTGGCGCTGATATACAACAGGAATTTGGACCGAGCAATACCTTTAGTGACCGGGGAAATGAGCCACCTAGTAAACCAGCGGAAAGGAGAAAGTTCCCATAGAAGCGTCGTGGGCCGCCAGCGCTTAGAGAATTTGAAAACGGAACGATAGGTATTATCGGTTCCAGCTATCGCGTGCGCAGGCACGAACGTCTCAGCCGTGGATCGGTTTCGAGACGCCTTATCGTCAGGCTCTCCTGGGATCCCCTGCCAAACCCAGTACACGTCCGGTCTTTCCGGCGACCCCTCGCGCATTAGCAGGATGGATCCCAAGGCGCCGAGGGCCACGAATGCAAGGGTCACGTGCGAGAAGGGTAGTTGCGTTGCGAACTGTGCGATGGTCTGACGGGCATACTCCTCTACTGCGTGACGCCCGCACGGTGTCACCATCACGATCGTAATTAGAAACAGCGCCGCTCCCCACATAATCAGCTTGAGCGTAACCACGCCGGCAGCGCGTTGCAAGATGCCAACGGGATAACTCTCAATTAGGAACATCGGTTTCAAGCTGCTGCTATCCATAGTGAGGCTAGTGGATGCGCAAAAGGCGGCGCAGGCGCGCTGGGGCAAGGCCGTAACCAATCGCCGACTGCGCGAATGGGCAAAATGCGCTGCAATGGTTGGACGGTTGTGGCTGTTAAAATCCATTTCTCGAGCTGGACGCCGCGGGTTCGAGCCCCGTCTCCCGCTCCATGTTTTCATATGCTTAGGAGATTTCACCGATTCCTCGTTACTCCGTTTACTCCATTCAGCCCGGTCCGGTGATGCTGACCGGCATTCGGGTTGCAGGTTCCGATCCAGGCCGGAACTGGTGTAGGTCGCGCGGCGGGGTTCCGCTTGACCCGTCCGTTCGGGTCTCGCTCGTTAGGTAGTGCACTTCGGGGAAGCGGTCGTCGTGCGGCCGCCGACGGAGCGAATTCAGGGGTCGGACGTCCCAGTCCCCACCCCTGCCTCCCCGCCAAGGAATAAGATGGTAGTTAATGAGGCCTTTTCTCGCGATAGCGTTGGGTTGCCTGGCGAGCTTTGCCGGCGCAGCCCAGCAGGCGGGGCCTGCTCTTTCGATTGATGCCATTGCCGGTCAGCACGCCATCTCTCCGGATATTTACGGCATCAATTTTTTCTGGAACAACGCATCCGCGACGACGGCCGGCGCGCTCGTCCCGCGCCCCACCGTCCGCCGCTGGGGCGGCGATAACACCAGCGACTACAATTGGCAGCTCGCCACCTGGAACATCGACAGCGACTGGTTCTTTGAAGAGCTCCCCGGCACTCCTACGTCGTCCACTTCATTCAACCTCTTCGCGGACCAGGCGCGGATCACGGGCGGGAAAATTCTCGGAACCGTCCCGATTCTGGGCTGGCTGCCCAACGCCGTCCAGAGGGTGTGTAGCTACAACACAGCCAAATACGGGCCCCAGTGCAAGGTGGACCCGTATTGGAATAACTGCGGCGATGGAATTGTGTACGTGAGCGCCTGCGGCACGCCCACTGTCCAAGACGGCTTGTCGCCCTCGAATCCGAAGTACATCAAGAATAGTCCGACCGACGCCTATGGCCAGTTCGATCAGAATTTCCAGGCCCAGTGGGTGCAGAGCGCGGTCTCGCGGTACGGCCCGGGCGGCCAGGGTGGCGTCGCCATCTGGAGCCTCGATAACGAACCGATCTGGTGGGACAACGTGCACATGGACATTCATCCCAATCCGTACACCTACGACGAGAATCTCGCGCTAAACACCAGCTACGCCGCCGCCATTAAGTCGGCCGACCCGACGGCGCTGGTCTCCGGCCCGGTGGCCGATAACTGGGCGTCGCTCTTCTTCTCGAAGACCGACATCGTGGCGGGATGGAGTTCTCCCAGGGGGACATACTGGTCGAACCCAGTCGACCGCAATGCGCACGGCGGCGTGCCGTTTCTCTCCTGGTATCTGCAACAGATGCAGCAGTACGAGCAGCAGCATGGAACGCGCCTGCTCGACTATCTCGACGTCCACGCATACTACCAGCCGGCATCGCTCAGCGGCACGGAAACGCCCGCGCTCGACGCCCTGCGGCTCGATTCCACGCGCGAATTCTGGGACCCCACCTATGTGGTTAGCGGCGATTACTGGATCGTCGATACGACGAACAACGGAGCGCCGGTCGCGCCCATGCTGATCCCGCGGTTGCAGCAGATCGTGCAGCAGAATTATCCCGGCACCAGAATCGCCATCTCGGAATACAACTGGAGCGGTGCGGGGACACTGAACGGCGCGCTCACCGAAGCCGAAATCCTGGGCATCTTCGGATGGCAGGGATTGGACATGGCGACATTTTGGGGACCGCCCATTCCCACCGACCCGGTGGCTTTCGCGTTCCAGATGTTTCGCAACTACGACGGCATGGGCGGCGCGTTCGGCGAGACCAGCGTCGAGGCGACCAGCGCCGATCGCAGCAGCCTTTCCGTCTACGGCGCGCTGCGCGACGACCTGAATCTCACCGCCCTGGTGATTAATAAGACCGGCAACGATCTCAGCACTACCCTGAGCCTGGCGAATTTCGCGGCTGGTCAATCGGCGCACGTCTGGCAATATAGCGGCGCCAAGCTGAACGCCATCGTGCAGCAGGCCGATGTGCCAGTGGCGGCGAACGCGCTCGCTACGGTATTTCCGGCCAATTCCATTACCATGCTGGTGATCCCGCCCGCCACGCTGCCCGTGCCGAAACCTGGGGTGCAAGCGGTGACCAACGCCGCGTCTTACGGCTCGGCGATCTCGCCCGGACAGATCGTGGACATCTGGGGCACGGGACTCGGCCCAGCGACGCTCAGCGGTCTGACGCTCGACGCCAACGGCATGGTCAGCACCTCGCTCGCCAACGTGCGCGTACTCTTCGACGGCATTCCCGCGCCGCTGGTTTATGTCTCGGCAACGCAATGCTCGGCCGTGGTCCCCTACTTCGGCGCCGCTAACCCGACCACCCACGTACAGGTGGAATATCAGGGCGCGCTGAGCGATGCGCTGGTGGTACCGGTGAGCGCCACCGCGCCGGGCCTGTTTACGGCGAACGCCAGCGGATCGGGGCAGGGATCTATCCTCAACCAGGATAATAGCGTCAACTCGGTGGCCAATCCCGCCAGTCGCGGCTCGGTAGTCATCCTGTGGGCCACCGGCGAAGGCCTCACCAACCCTCCGGGCGTCGATGGGCGGCTCGCCGTAGATGTTCTGCCCGCACCGCTGGCCGCTGTTTCCGTGGACATCGGCGGCCAGCCGGCCACGGTGCAATATGCCGGAGCTGCTCCCCGCATGATGCCGGGCGTGTTGCAAATCAACGCCCAGATGTCGCAGAACGTGCAAGCCGGCAACAGCGTGCCGGTCCACATCACTGTCGGCGGCATTACCAGCCAGGACGGCGTAACGTTGGCCGTGCGGTAAGCGCATTTCCCCGAGACTGTTACCGGAATGGTAATTAACGCCTTCGAGGAACCGGGGTTCGTTCGCATCCATTCTACGGGGCGACTTTACGGCCAGTGGAACCTGCCCGAATCCGGCTCAATTCACTTCTTGTCTGCAGGCGGCGAAGCAGAGGGACGCTCGATGCTGACATTGGAGAAGCCCACCGTGGTGAGCCCCTCGGCATCATGCGCACACACTCCGATCCCGACGTAGACCGGATCTTGCAGCGCGATGGTCGTGTCGGAAAAGGCGGTCACCTTCCCGCCGGCGGACCCGGTGTAGGCGGTGAAGCGGTCGCCCCTGCGCTCGATGCGAAGGCGCGTCGAGCCATGGTCAGCCGCGGTCACGTCCACTGTCTTTCCTCCCGCCGTCGCCCGGTATTGCAGCGTGATGTGTCCGTCGGCGTGGATCGCGACATCGGCGTAAGGCGACGCCGGGTCGAGGCTCTGACGGAAGATCAAAACAGCCTTCTCCAGAGGGGCCTTACTGCCCCAGGGGAACTGGATGTCGGCGGTCAAGGCCGCGTCGCCGGACACTCGAACCCAACTGAAATGGAACGCATCGGCGGCGCCCCACATATCGGCTCCGCCGCCGGTCACGCGATAGACGCTGTCGGCCGGCCCGTAAACCGTCGAGCCCGCCCGTGTCTTTCCGACATCGGAAGAGGCCTCAAAAATGCTGCGTGAGCCGCTGGGGCGTTGCTGCGCCACAACCAAGCTCGCGCCAGCCAGTGCGAAGGCGACGAGCTCTTTGATGCCCTGCTGAAAGATCATCACTGGAAATAGGACCAAGTTCAGTATATAGGAGCGACCTTGCCGCGCACACCAGCGGCTTGTGCATTCATTCGCGAGGAGGCGGCTGAAATGCATCGAAAAACATGCGGATGTATCACGCTAGATGGGACGGGTGTACAACTCGATACCCTCTTCTCTCCCGAGGTTTCGTGAGTATTTCTTTTCGACCGCATTATTCCAATGCTCATGAACGCCCAAGCTGTTGCACTTTGTCCCATCCCGTTGCGGATCGTAAAATGTCTTGGACGGAGGATCGTTTGCCAACGCCGCCTCGCGCATGTAGTTATCACAATAAGAGAGGTCCGCCAGGTGGGGCCATTCGGATCGCAAGAAATCCAGGCCTACCGAATCAATGGCGACTCCGTCTTGCGATGCAAACAAACTTCCGGGCCAGTCGCCGTTGAAGGGAGCCATCTTCCATTTCAGGTGTGGCGGATCGTCCACGAGATCGTTGGCATAGAGCGCGTCGATAAGGAAGAGCATTGTCTTTTCGCCCAGATCCTTATGGCCCAGGAAATCGGTAAACGTCGAGTAGCTGGGAGTGCCATCGCGGTTTTGATTGAAATGATCGTGCGCATTCTTGCGCCAGTCCGGGTTGATGTTGGTCGCTCCGAAGAGATTCTTCGCGGAAAGCGTGACGCCGGATGCGACGTGCCCCTTGAGGAGGGAGGCATCAATCAAGTACGTGGCCTCAACCGCAGTGGTCGCGATGCCGGTAGCGTTCCCGCCCGCAATCGAAAATGGAATAGCATCGACCTTGAACTCCGCTTTGAGCCGCCCGTCTCCTCCGATGTGATCTACGAACGCCACGTCCGGGTAAAGCCTGTGAATCTTGTCAAAAAGGTTCGCCGGAACGAAACGGCTGGGGTCGAACACCGCAATATCGGAGGGCTTCACGTGCGCTACCTCGATCAGCTGCTTGACCAGAGACAACGTCAGATGCGGTGACGTGTTGAGTCGATTGTTTGTACCATGGTCGGTCGTATTGTTGAGATTCACCTTGATGGCGACCTTCTCCCCGGGTTTGTAGCCCACTCGCCCCCGGCCATGGGACCCATTGAAGTACTGGAAGAGAGCGTGCCAAGCCTTCGCATCGCTCTTTTCATTGGATAACCACTGGATAGATCGTGACAGCATGCCATCAATCGCCTGCTGGTTGTTGCAGGTGTCGTCCCACCAGGATCCGGTCCCGTTCCAGGAGACCGCCTTCGGATCTCGCACCCACACGACCCTCCCCGGCGAAATACCCCGGCCAACGCCGACCGGCGAAAGAGGACCGTCCAAGAGCCGATAGGGCGGATCAGCCGCGTCGAATGCTCGAAGTGCCGGTGAAGGGCTCATGAGCGACCAAGCCGCGGCTGCGCACACCGCAAGCGCGGCCAGGAACCCCGCCGATCTGAGTCTGCCGGCGTCAAAGAGCGTCCGCGCCTTTCGCGACAGCGTCAGAGGCGCCGCCAAGCCGATCAGCCAAGTGACGAAACCGGCCGCGAGGGGAGCGCTCGCCTGCTGACAGGGATAGGCCGCGCGGCTCGGTTTTGGAAGCACTCGAATCAAGAACCATGCCAGAGCAGCCAGTCCTATCGCCGGAAAATACCACATCATGTGACGGTGCCTGGTTGGCTTGTCCAACGGCATACCCGTCTTAGCGCAAATGCGTAAGTCCTTTTTCATGTTGGAGTGCCCCATTGCTTTTCATCCATATTCTCGCGGAGGACGCTGGTCTCGCCGACAAGCGCGCTACGGGTACCGTCCTACGCTGTAGCCGCGCCTACCTATTCTACCCGGACACGGAGTGGGGGACGACTCAATTATCGAGGCGCGGAATGGTCCAATGAAGATCCATGTTGGACAAATTGATGTCGGTCACCCACAATGCGTACGGATGATGGAGCAGGACCATCCGACGGTGCTGAAAGTGAGCACGGCGTACGACGGGAAGGGAAAGACGATCCGCACGCTCCGGCGCTCATTATCAACCGTTATGCGGAACGGGACGCTACATCGCCGCGAGCTTGCGCCGTCGCACTGCGCGCGATGGGCTTGCGCGGCGGATGGCTTAGCGACTGCATCCACTGCTTGGCCGCATCGGCCGCGCCGAAACGAGCGGTCCACGCACGGCGGAATTCCAGGGTCTTGCGTCGCTGGCGCTTCTTGAGGGAGGTTTCGATCTTCGGGTTGCCGCCGAGCGAAGCGACCAGATCTCGGACGGCCCGGCAATCGTTCATCGCGCCCAATAGAGACTGCAGCTCTTTGACCTGCGCGATCCATTGAGCGGCGGCGGGCGAGTAGAATTCGGCAAACAGTTCCAGCGTGTAGCGGAATTTCTTCGCGGCCAGGCGGAAGCGGTGGCGTTCGTCGGCCGAGGCCTCGGGCGCGGCGGCGCGCGCCCCTTCGCGGAAAAAGCGAGCGGCCAGGCGTGGCAATTCCCGATGGGCGAAAGCTTCCGCCTTGGATGGGCGAAGCTCCCGCGGCGGGATTCCGCTTTCCAGCGCGCTGCGCCACTTGGAAACGGATTTGCGGGCGGTCCAGTGCTTAAGTGAGGCCACCAGGCTCTTGGCGGCGGTTTTGCGGCGCGCGCGCAACTGCGCTTCGAGCGATTTGGCGCCGGCGGCGGCTATCAGTTGCAGTGCCACATCGGTGTCGCGCACTTCGCCGGCCAGCGTCATGATCGGCTTGAGCCGGCGGCGCATTTTGCGAACCGGCCGCCGCGGGAAGCAGGCTTGGCAGGCCGAGAGCGCTTGCGCGAAGCGGCGGATGGCGACGCGCAAGTCATGGATGGCGTCGGCTTGGGGTGAATGCACCGCCCCGTTGATTTGGAATGCCAGCCGTTCCAGCAGGCGCGTGGCCTGGGCGACTGCAAAAGCGTGAGTCTCCATGAATTACAGATTCGTTACAGCCTTCTGATTATACATAAGCGGCCGCGATGCCGCTCAGCCAACCGCCGCGCCGGCTTTTTCGAGAGCCGTCTCGAGATCTGGCTTGCTCATGCCAGTCGAGATGAACAGTTCCTGACGCGCGCCGGCGCTCAGGGCGATGGCCTTCCAGCCGTTCTGCGTGGGCACGGTAACGCGCACGCGCACCTTGCCGCGGGCGTCGCGTACCGGACGAATGACTCCGGGGATTACGGAGCGTATGCCAGGGTTGGATGAGAGCAGCGCTTCGAGGATGCCGCGCACTCCATCGATGATGCTGTGTTCGATTTTGAGGCGGTCTTTGGCCGCGCGCAGTCGCATCCCGATGCCAACTCTATAATAGCTATGATGGCTCATCAGGCAACTCTAATTCCCGGCGACGGCATCGGACCGGAAGTGGCCGAGGCAACCGTGCGCGCCATGGAAGCGGTGGGCGTGAAGATCGAATGGGAGCGCGTGCAGGCGGGAATACGCGCGCTGGCGGAGCAGGGGCAGTTGATCCCCGACGATGTTTTCTCGTCGCTGGCGGCCACCCATGTGGGCCTCAAGGGTCCGACGGCCACGCCCATTGCCGGCGGTCACCAGAGCATCAACGTGGCGCTGCGCAAGAAGCTGGGGCTGTATGTCAATTTCCGGCCGGTGCACATGCTGCCGGGCCTCAAGACGCGCTTTCACGATGTCCCGATCGACCTTCTGATCTTCCGCGAAAACACCGAGGACCTGTATTCCGGCCTGGAGCACGAAGTGGTTCCGGGGGTGGTGGAGAGTCTCAAGATCATCACGCGCAACGCCTCCACGCGGATTGCGCGCGCCGCCTTCGAATATGCGCGGAGGGAAGGCCGCGCCAAGGTAACAGCCATCCACAAGGCCAACATCATGAAACTGAGCGACGGCCTGTTCCTGAAGTGCTGCCGCGAAGTGGCCGCGCAGTATCCCGGCATTCAGTACACGGAGTTAATCGTCGACAACGCCTGCATGCAACTGGTGATGCGGCCGGAGACCTTCGACGTGCTGGTGTTGCCGAATCTTTACGGCGACATCATTTCCGACCTGGCGGCCGGGCTGGTGGGCGGCCTCGGGATCGTGCCGGGCGCCAACCTGGGAGACGAAACGGCCATCTTCGAAGCCGTGCACGGAACTGCCCCGGATATCGCCGGCAAGGGTCTAGCGAATCCCACGGCGCTGATGCAATCGGGGGTGCTGATGCTGGCGCACCTGGGCGAACGCGAAGCCGCGGCGCGCATGCAGAATGCGATCCAGCGGGTTTACGCGGAGGGACGCCACCTGACCGGAGACGTGGGTGGCAAGGCTTCCACCAGTGAATTTACCGACGCCGTGATCCGCGCGATGTAATGACGATGCGAGCCGGACCCAGAGGGCGCCCCCGTGAGGGAGTGGTTTCCTGGAAAAGAACAACATCGGCCGGCCAACACCCTAACACCGTGACCGGTAGAATTCGTTCCGTCGTCCAGCAACCGCTCTCTTACGTTCGCGGCTCTGATACGAGCCGCGCGTTAGCAGGCGGTGTTCCAATAAGGACCGAATCTTGCGGTCGAGGACTAATCTCGCGACAAACTCCTCGAATGGAAAATCCACGACGCGATCAAGAAACAGACCAGCGCGTAGTCCAGGCCGTAGGCCAGCGCCACAGCGTGCTCGCTCCATGTGGCGGCTTGCAGAGTGGCGCGCGTGATGGTCAGGAACCGCATCTCCGATAACAGATTGGTGGATGGGAGCAGGTAGAAAAGGCCGGTTTTCAGCCATTCCGGCAGGAAGGTGGTGTTGGCTCCCGGCGACACGAGCTGCGCCGTAATCGACATGAAGAGCACCACCGAGAAAGCCAGAATGGGATGCATCAGCGTGACCAGCGCCAGGCCAATTGCGCTGAACATGGCGTAGCGCACCATCGGGTAGACAATCAGTTCCCACGGCGCCGATTGGATGTGCGCGCCGCCGATCCAGGCCAGCAAGTAGTCGAGCCCCACCATGATCGCGACGAAAACCAACATGAGGAGCTGCACGCCCAGATACTTGCCCAACAGGAATTCCCAGCGGCGCACCGGCCGCGCCATCACGGCCAGAATGGTGCCCGAGCGCATTTCCGAGGACAGCGCATCGGCCGCCGACCAGGCCGCCAGCAGGCTGCCGAAACCACTGACTAACGCCATCATGGAGCCGATCAGCGGCAGCACGGCCGCCTGCATCTGCTCGGCATTCTGCACGCTGCGCAGGTTGCGGATCACCAGCAGCGACGAGAGCATCAGCAGCAGAATGCACACGCAGCCCGCGCAAAACAGGATGATGATCTTGTTCCGCACCAGCCCGGAGAACGTGTTCATCATGATGGCGCGGATTTTCATTGGCGGTCCACTTCCTTGAGGAACAGTTCTTCGAGCGTGCTGCGCAGCGGGTTCATGGCGGTAACGTCGCAACCGGCAGACCACAGCATCTCGACCGTCTCGCGCTTGCGCGACGCGTCTACCAGGATGCGGACGCCGTGCGCGGCGCGCTCCACCACGGCGCCTTCGCCGGTAGCCGATTGCTCGAAGCCATCGGGCACGCGATCGGCCGCGATCTCCACGCGGTTGCCGGAGGCCAGCATGTCTTCTAACCGCCCGGTGCGCACCAGCTTGCCGCGATCGATAATCACCACGCGGTCGCAAATCTGTTCCACTTCGGGGAGAATGTGCGAGCTCAGGAAGACGGTCTTGCCTTGGGCTTTCAAGCCGGCCAGGACTTGCAGCACTTCGCGGCGGCCGGACGGATCGAGGCCGCTGGTAGGCTCGTCGAGGATCACCAGTTGCGGGTCGCACAGCAGGGCCTGCGCGATCCCGATGCGTTGCACCATGCCGCGCGAGTACTTGCCGATCTTCAGGTTCTCGTAGCCCGCCAGCTTGACCTTTTGGAGCAAGTCCGCGATGAGCCCCGCGGAGCCCGCCGGATTCCGGCCGGCCAGTGCCAGGTGCAGCCGCAAAAGTTTGGGCGCCGTGAGGTATTTATAGAACGCGAAATTCTCCGGCAGAAAGCCGATTTGGGCTTTGGCTCGGACGTCGCCGGGTGGATGGCCCAGCACGCGGATCTCGCCGGAATCGGCGAAGAAAAAACCCATCAGAATGCTGATGGCCGTGGTCTTGCCGGCGCCGTTGGGACCGAGAAAAGCGCAGACTTCCCCCGGCACTACCTCGAAAGAGACCTCCGCAAGGGCCCTGATCCTTTCGTCGCTGAACACGCGCTTGTAGACCTTGGTGACGCCCTGGAATTTAATTGCGGCGGCCGCCATCTGGCCCTCCAAACTCCATGCCGCGGAAGTTCGTGACGCCCAGCTCACGGGCCAGGTCGAACACCAGGCGCTGCGTGAAACCCACGAACCCCCAGGTCACCTTGTCATTGGCGTCGATCACCGCGACGGCCGGAATGCTGCGCACCTGAAACGCCTTGGCGGTGGCCTCGGAGGCGTCCAGCAGGACAGGGAAGGTCACCTTGTTCTGAGTCACGAAATCCTGCGCGGCCTTGCGGTCGTCCCCCACGCTGATGGCTACCATGTCGAAATTTGCGTCCGCTGTGTGATTGTTGCGATAAAAGAGGCCCAGCGACGCCATGGCCGGATGGCTGCCATTGTTCCAACTGGCCCAGAAGACCACCGCCAGCTTCTTGCCGCGATAATCGGAGAGCGAAACAGTGCGCCCGTCGAGCGCGGGCAGGTGGAAATCCGGCGCCTGCTTGCCAACCAGTGCCAGCTTTGTGGAATTGCCGCCCAGATCCAGTTCAAGCGCTTTGGCACGCCAGGTGATCCAGACGGTGAATGCCGCCAAAGCCACGATGGCAGGGACCGCCGCGTGCGATAAACGCGCTGGCATGTTCAGGATATGGCAGCTTTCGGCGAAGCGCGGAACATGGGCAGGCGTCCGCCTGCCCTATTCGCTATGCAAAGGCGCGAATGGCGCCGGCTTCGTCTTCGTGAACATCGAAGACGGTGTATAGTTTGGTGATCTGCAGCAAGTCCTTCACCCTCTTGTTGAGGTTGAGCAGCTTCATCTCACCGCCGTTATTGGTCACCGTAGTGAAGCCAGAGACCAGCTCACCGATCCCCGAACTGTCGATGTATGAGACATCGCCCAGGTTGAGCAGGATTTTCTTGTGGCCCTTGCCTACCATATCGCGCATTAGGTCACGCAACGCGCTCGAGCCCTCACCCAGGGTGATGCGCCCAGCGACATCCACTACACTCACGTCTCCCACTTGCCGAGTACTCAACTTTACGCTCACTGAATATTCCTCCTGGCTGAAAACTGCCGCATTCTACTTTGACACCACGTACTTCACCAAAGTTACTTCGGTTCCCGACGGCTCCCGGCGCCGCATCTCGAACTCGTCCATAAAGGAGCGGACGAGGAAAATGCCGCGTCCCGATGTTCGCATCAGGTTCTCCGGCGCCAGCGGGTCGGGCAGGGCATTGAAATCAAACCCTTCGCCTTCGTCCGCAATCCTGATGGTGTAACGCTCCCCATTGTGGCTCACCGAAAACCGCACCTTCTTATGGTCGTTGTAACGATTCCCATGCACTACCGCGTTCACCATCGACTCCCGGACGGCCATCCCGATTTTCATCAGGTCGTCGTCGTCGAATCCCGCCCGCTGCGCCACACTAAGCGCCAACTCTTCGGCGCTCTCCACGCTCTCCAGGGTCGAATCCAGGAGCCGTTCCACGGTTTCCGGCACGTGGTGCTCATTTTCACGCATACCTAGAACGGCCTTCTGGCGCAGTCAAAGCGAACCGTCAGAATAGATTACCCGGGTTGCCAAAGTCAAGCTGAGGGCAAAGGCCTGAGGACGCTTCCAAGGCCGGTGACCTGGGTCACAGCCTTTCGGGGACCGGTTACCTTAGGCTGGAATTGGAGGTTCCGTCCATGGCCGCCATTGCGCCCGTCCGGCCCGCCGCCACGCCCCGAAAAAAACTAGGGACGCGCGCGGCGCCCGACCGCTCGCAAGGCTTGCGGCGCGCCCTTCAACTGGCTTTCCTGCTGCTCAACATCTGGATTGGCGTCCAGTTCTACCTCTTTGCGCGGTACTACGAAACAGGTGGCCGCACGCTCTGGGCCGCACGGCCGCCCGGTGTCGAGGGCTGGCTGCCGATCGCCGCCATGATGAACCTCAAGGTGTTGCTGGCGGCGGGCCGCCTGCCGAACCTGCACCCGGCCGGCATGTTCCTGTTGATCGCGTTCCTCGGGATATCGTGGCTCTTCCGCAAGAGTTTCTGCGGCTGGCTCTGTCCGGTAGGGACCGTCTCGGAGTATCTGTGGCGCTTGGGGCGCCGGACATTCGGCCGCAATTTCCGTTTGCCCCGCGGCCTGGATATCGGCCTGCGCAGCCTCAAATACACTTTGCTCGGCCTGTTCGTGTACGCCGTGGTCTCCATGTCCGTGCCGGCCATCCGAGCCTTCCTGGAAGGTCCCTACGGGATAGTGGACGATGTCAAGATGCTCAACTTCTTCCGGTTCCTGGGCTTCGCCGGCGGCCTGGTGGTGGCCGCCCTGGTGATGGCTTCGGTGTTGGTGGAAAACTTCTGGTGCCGCTACTTCTGCCCTTACGGCGCGCTGATGGGCCTGGCGGCGCTGGCCAGCCCGCTGCGGATCAGGCGGGATCGCTCGCTGTGCATCGATTGCGGCAAGTGCACGAAGGCCTGCCCGTCTCAACTGCCGGTGGACCGTCTGATCGCCATTCAATCGGCCGAGTGCACCGGCTGTCTCGAATGCGTGGCGTCCTGTCCCGCCGCCGGCGCGCTGTTGATGTCGGCGCCGGGCCGCCGCCGGGTCCCGGCCTGGGCCATCGCCGGCGGGGTCGCTCTGCTATTCGTTGGCATCTGCGGCTACGCCCGGCTGACCGGCCACTGGGACACCAACCTCCCTAGCCAGATATACTCCGACCTGATCCCACACGCCAACGAATTCAGCCACCCGTAGGCGTTTGCTCAAAACGAAATGTGGGAAAATGCTCTGTTGACGCCAGCTCCGCCGGATCGAAGCCAAAAATGATCGGCAAACTTGCCACGGTGGGACCGCTCATTGCGTTGTGGATGGCGGTTGCCGCACTCGCCTATCTGGTACTCAGGGAATTCGGGTTCAGCAGGATCAAAAAGCATCCGCTGGCGGTGCTCATCCTGGCGCTCTCGCTGTTGATTCTGCCCATGGGCGGGATGTATAAGCTGGTGCGTCCCTACCAGGCGAGAATACTGGCGCGGCTTTCGAAAGTTCAAAGCCCTTCCATCATTTTGCCCAACGGCTGTTCGATGTTCCCGTCCGACAATGTTTGGAATGCCCGGGTGCGGGACCTGCCGGTGGATCCGAAATCCGCCGCATATGTGGAGGCGATGGGCCCCGACCTGCCGCTGCATCCCGATTTCGGTTCGGCGGGGGGAATGCCATTCGCGATTGCCGAAGCGAACCAGCCTCGCACGGAAATCTCCTTTACCGACGGCGCTGCGGAGAGCGATCCCGGCCCGTACCGGATTCCCGACAATGCTCCTGTCGAACAGGGGACCGATGCCCACGTATTGGTGGTCGACCCGAGCCGCTGCATGCTCTATGAACTGTACGGGGCTGAACGCATCGCTCCGCGGCAGTGGCGGGCCAGTTCCGGCGCCATATTCGATCTTCGCTCGAATCGCTTGCGTCCCATGGGATGGACTTCCGCGGACGCTGCCGGTCTTCCGATTCTGCCCGGCCTGGCCCGTTTCGACGAGGTCGCAGAAGGAGAAATTCGCCACGCGCTTCGATTTACCACCAGGCGCACACAACGGGCACTGGTCTGGCCGGGGCGCCACCTGGCATCGCAGTCCACCGATCCAAACCTGCCGCCCATGGGGCAGCGTTTCCGTCTAAAGGACTCCGTGGATATCGGCGGATACAGCCAGCAGACGCAGGTGATCCTGCGGGCGCTGAAGGAGTATGGCATGTTCCTCTCCGACAATGGAGGTCCGTGGTTCATTACGGGAACCGAGGACAGCCGCTGGAGCAGGGAGATCGTCACGGACTTCGGCCGAATTCATGGCTCCGATTTTGAAGCGGTGGACAGCTCGGGTCTGATGGCCGGTCCAGACTCCGCCCAAGTGCGACAATAATGGACCGTCGCGGGTGTAGCGTTACCATGAACAGTCGAATCCGCTCGAATCGCGCCTTGATTTCCGACCGCTTGGCAAACGTGTCGCCGGACACCCAATGACCTTCTTGCCTGAAGGCCTGTGTGGCCTGATTGTCCTTCTGGCAATGGGAGAACTCCTGCGGAAGCGCTTCCGCTGCGGTCGCTACTTGAGTATGGCGGCGCTGATAGGGCTGTTTCTCTGGTCGTGGCCGCCTTCCACAGCCCTGTTTGCACGCACCCTGGAGCGGTGGTATTCGTTCGCTCATTATCCCGTGGGGCAGGCCGACGCGATCGTCGTCCTGAGTGCTAGTGTGTACCGGTCCGACGCTTCGGAACCCGAGGTGCTTCCAGGCGACGGCACCTTTCTGCGATGCCGGTATGCTGCATGGCTGTATCGGAATTGGAAGCCGCTCCCTATCGTCGCTTCCGGCGGGCTGGACCATGATATCGTGATGGCGGACGTGGCACGGCAGACCCTTGAAAACGAAGGCATCCCCGGCAACATGATTTGGACCGAGGGTGCTTCCCGATCCACCTACGAAAATGCCCTGTTTACGACCCGGTTGCTCCGCGCTAAAAATATTCACCGGATTGTGCTGGTGACGGAAGCTTACCACATGCCGCGGTCGGCACAGTGTTTCCGGAAGCAAGGGCTCGAGGTAATTGCGGCTGGCTGCGCGGCCCGCTACCTGCAGTTTGAAGGCCGGTGGACACAGTTTTTCCCATCGGCGCGAATGATCAGGTACAACGAAGACAGCCTGCATGAGTGGATCGGTCTGGCTTGGTATCGTCTCTCGGGCCGGATTTGAAGCAAGAACCAAGCCGTAGCCGAAGATCCAGGCCAGGTGGGACAATAGTAAACCGCAAGCAGATCCGCTCACTAGGGGGCGCACGCAGATGGCACAGGCTGTTTCCTTTCCTGTTGTTTCATTGGTGATTTTTTGTTCCGCGTGTTCAGGGCAAAGTGGAACTCGGGCAGCGGAGCCTGCTCCGCAGAATGCGAATGCCACCGTCACCTCTCCGGGAACCGAACCCCACATCGGCAAGTGCCCGGTCTTTCCCGCCGACAACGTCTGGAACACGGCGGTCGATCGCCTTCCGGTGGACCCGCGGTCGGACGCTTACATCGGCAGTATCGGGGTGGAAAAGACGCTCCATCCGGACTTCGGACGTGAGGCGAACACCGGGATTCCGGTCAATCTGGTGTCCGGCAGCCAGCCCAAGGTGCCGGTGCGAGTGCCGAACGAGGAGAGCGATAAGGGGCCGGTGCCCATACCGGCCCATCCCCTGCTTGAGGGCGGGGGTCAGGGCGACAGCCACATGATCGTGGTGGATCAGGACGCCTGCAAGTTATACGAGTTGTATGCCGCCAAACAGGTTCCGGGGGGAGGGTGGCAGGCCGAATCGGCCGCGTATTTCGATCTCCGGTCGAACGCCCTGAGACCGGACGGATGGACTTCCGCCGATGCGGCAGGGTTGCCGATGTTCCCGGGTGTGGTGCGTTACGAGGAGGTGGCGGCGGGAGAGATCAAC